>Ga0134126_10003711_pt1 | contig 19127 bp, 17 predicted proteins | sample KB31752_FD_96881 | JGI IMG/M metagenome (GOLD analysis project Ga0134126, IMG submission 96881) | Terrestrial soil microbial communities with excess Nitrogen fertilizer from Kellogg Biological Station, Michigan, USA - KB3-175-2 | ecosystem: Environmental > Terrestrial > Soil > Unclassified ...
ATCTCGCCGGCGGCTACTCCGAGGAGTTTGGCTACCGCACGGACATGGACCGGCCGCCCGTCTTTGCCTCCCTCGAGGGAGATCCCGATGAGAGCGGGCTGTTGCGAGTGCAGATCACCGGGTTCCATCCGGGCTATCCCGAGTGTCCTCGGCCCGAGGATGGCGAGCGCCTCCGACATGGGCCGCCACCGCGGGACGACGGCAGCCGGCGTAGCCGGATCGGCACGGCAGGCTTTCGCAGCGCGGGAGCTGCGACCCGAGCAGCGCTGCGGGAATTCCGCGTGATCCGCGTCGGCCTGCGCGAGCGACGCGATCTTTTGCACGGCAAATTGTCCACACGAGCCGCGGCGATTTGGGCTCGTCTGCCCTTCCGGCACCGGGAGCGCGATCGTTGATCTCCCTGGCCGAGGTCAGGCCCGAATCGGAGCGGATCGAGTTCCTGCTGCGGCGGGACGGTCACGAGGCAACACGCAAGTGGGTGGAGCGAACCCTCGGCCTCTACCGAGCGGAGATCAGCCGGCGTGGCAGCTACGCCACGGATGCCACTTACCGGCCGCGGTTCGAGAAGGCGATACGGGAATTCGAGGAATGGCTGGTTGCCCCAGGCCGGTGAAAACCGTAGGAGGAAATCCCTGATGGCCCGGAAGACAAGCTCCGCGGCGCGACGCTCGCGTCCGCGCCATACCTCCCGGTCGAACGCGCGCTCGCAAGCCGCGGAGCACGCGGTCCCACTCCGCCTCCCACGAGAGGCCCGATGCCTTCGCCGCCCCGAGGCGATAGGCGGGGTGGATCTGGAAAGGATCACTCGTGCGGTTCGCGAGATCATCATCGGTATCGGCGAGAACCCCGACCGGGAGGGACTGCGCAACACCCCTTCTCGTATTGCACGGGCCTATGCGGAGCTCACCGCGGGATTGCGCCTCGACCCCCGCGTCCACCTCCAGACCGTCTTCCACGTCAAATACAACCAGATCGTGCTGCTGCGCAACATTCCGTTTCATTCCATCTGCGAGCACCACTTCCTGCCCTTCGTGGGGCGCGCTCACGTCGCCTACCTGCCCCGCGACAAAGTGGTCGGCCTGAGCAAGCTCGCGCGCGTAGTGGAGGCGTTCGCTCTGCGCCCACAGGTGCAAGAGCGTCTGACTGACCAGATAGCGGACGCCATCATGGATGGACTACGCCCACTGGGCGCCATTTGCGTCATCGAGGCCTCGCACACCTGCATGACTATCCGCGGCATCCACAAACCCGGCAGCTCCATGGTGACCAGCGCGATCCGCGGCACGTTCGTGCGCAATCAGGCGACGCGCACCGAGGTGCTGAATCTGATCTACGGCTCGGCAGCCCGGTTGAGGGCTTAGGTGTTACCACCGGCGAAGCGGGCCATGAGCCGCGGTGGTGATTGCAGCGACGTTCGCGGTCGTGTATATGAGCCGATATGAGCAACCTCCGTATGGGACTGGCGGGATGGTCGCCGGAGGTGCGCAGCATACTGCGCATCGTCGCGGCGCTGCTGTTCGTGCAGCATGGCACTGCGAAACTGCTGCACGTTCCAGACCAGCCGATGTTCGCCCACCTGCAATTGATGTCGCTCCTGGGCATTCAGGGCGTGATCGAGCTGGTCGGCGGCGGACTGTTGGCGATCGGACTCTTCAGTCGCCCGGTCGCCTTCATTCTTTGCGGCGACATGGCGGTCGCGTTCTTCCATGCCCATTTCCCGAGGGGCTGGTTGCCCATTCTCAATGGCGGCGATCTCGCCGTGCTCTTCTGCTTCACCTTTCTCTACTTGTGGGTGGCGGGTCCCGGCCCCTGGAGCCTGGATGCGCTGCTGCGCCCGGCGAAGCGCCGGTCCGAGGAGTCGCGCTCCTCCTGAGCCCCATCGTTCGCGGGGGTGAACATGCGGCTCGCCTGCATTGCACACAACCGTGACCGTTCGGTGGAACGCCTTTTGCTTGAGCCCTGGCCCAGACACCGACCAGGAGTGAATTCATGCGCAACCCGAGCTCATCCTCGAAGAATGTGATCGCCGCGCTGGTTGCCGCCGCCCTGGGCCTGACGGCCGGTCCGGCCCTGGCCCAGACGACATCGCAGAGCAACCAGAGCCAGACTCCGTCCAGCCACCGGACTGCCAGCAAGAAGAGCGTGAGAAATCTCACCTCACAGGTGAAACACGAGCGGGAGCAGATGCAGGAGTCCACCGGAAAGCTGAATCGGGCCACGGCTCAGCTCAAACGCACGACACACCGGATGAAGCAGACCCAGGCCAAGGAGATGCGGGTCGCCAAGGCGGAGCGCCACGTCAAGAAAGGCGAGCGGAATCAGCGCAGCCGGGTGCATGCGCACCACATCCGCAAGATCCACCACGCTCAGCCCGCGAACACGACGCCGCCGACGTAATCGTGGCGCGCGGTTGGCCGCCGATCAGGCGCTTCGCAGCTCCCGAGGATCCACCGGCAGCTTCCGGATGCGCTTGCCGGTCGCCGCGTAGAGCGCGTTGCAGAGCGCGGGCAGCACCGGCGGTAGCGGCGGCTCTCCGAGTCCGGTCGGCGGGTTGTCGGTGATGCGAAAATGCACCTCGACCGGCGGGGCTTCCCTCATGCGCAGCAGGCCGTAGGTGTTGAAATTCTCCTGCACGACTCTGCCGCCCTCGAGCACGATGCGCTGGTGGAGCGCGGCGCCCAGCCCATCGAAAATCCCTCCCTGAGCCTGGTTGTAGGCACCGGCGGGATTGATGATCTGTCGGCCGACATCGCCCGCCGCCCAGATCTTGTGCACCTTCGGAGTCCCGTCCGGCAGAACGCTGGCCTTGACGACCTCCACGAAGTAGCCGTAGTGGCTGTAGTAGAACGCGAGACCGAGGCCGGTACCGCGCGGCAACTCGCCCCGGTGGCGCCAGCCGGACTTTTCCGCGACGAGCCCGAGTACCCCTCGCGCCCGGGAAGTATCGAACGGCGGCTGCGGGCGGCCGGATCGCGGCGGTGACGGGATCACACGGTCGGGACCGTAGAGCTCGAGCCGGAAGTCGAGCGGATCTCGTCCCGCGGCATGCGCCGCCTCGTCGATGAAAGACTCGAACGCGAACGCCAGCGCGTTGCCGCCCGGATTGCGCAGCGGACCGGTGGGGGCACGAAGCTCGATCAGCGACTGGCCATACTCCAGGCTCGGCACGAAGCCGGCGGGGAAGTGATCGCCGGGAAGTCCGGCCGCGGAAGCGACCTGGTCCGCCTGGCCGAAGGTTACGAAGTGGTCGCGGAAGGCATCCAAGCGGCCCTCCGCCGTGAGCCCCGCCTTGAAGTAATGGAATCCCGCCGGGCGATAGGCATCGTGCTGGATGTCCTGACGCCGGTTCCAGAGGAGCTTCACCGGCCGGCCGACCCGCTTTGAGATCACGGCAGCCTCGACCATGTAGTCGTTGGACAGCCGCCGCCCGAATCCACCGCCTACCCGTGTCATGTGCACGGTCACCCTGCCCTCGTCGACTCCGAGGGTAGCCGCGACCAAAGTGCGACCCGGCGCGGGATTCTGCGTCGGAGCCCAGATCTCCACGCTCCCATCGCGTTTGTAATGCGCCGTGCAGTTCTGCGGCTCCAGATCGACGTGCGCCAGGAATGGATACGAGTACGCGCCTTCCAACACCTTGTGCGCATGGGAAAATGCGCCCTCGATATCACCGTCGCGGCGAATGATCGCCTGGGGCAGCTCACGCGCGAGAGCCGCGGCCCGCCGCTCGAACTCCGCCGTGCTCTGCCCGGGGCTCGACTCCCGGTCCCAGACGACCCGCAGCTTCTCCAGCGCCTTCTGCGTTTGCCACCAGCTATCGGCGACGATCGCGACGCCGTCCACGAGCCCCATCTGGAAAACAGCCTCCGGGCCCGATCCCCGTATGAGGAAGGCATCGCGGACGCCCGGCATCGCCTTCACCGCGGCAATGTTGGCGCGCACCACACGGCTGCCGAACACCGGTCCTTTCTCGTAAGTGGCATAACACATCCCGGGCAACTCGGTATCGATCCCGAAAAGCGGTTGACCTTCCAGCACGCGCGCGCTGTCCACGCCACCCGTGAATTGGCCGATGATGCGGTAGTCCTTCGGATCCTTCAGCGTGACCGACTGCAGATCCGGCGCCGGAAGCCCCGCGGCCCTGGTCGCGAGAGCTCCGTAGCTCAGCGTGCGGCCGCTCGCCCGATGCTGCACGACTGCGTGGCTCGCATCGCATTCGGCCGCCGGCACTTCCCAGGCCTGCGCGGCCGCGAGGATGAGCATTTGCCGCCCCGCCGCGCCGACACGGCGCATCGGCTCCCAGTTGAGCGGCGTGTCCATGCTGCCACCGGCGAACTGCGGGCCGTAGATGGGATCGAGCAGCGCCTGCTCGGCGCGAACCTGCGACCAGTCGGCGTCCAGCTCCTCCGCGACGAGCATGGGCAGCATCGTCTTGCTTCCCTGCCCCACCTCAGGGTTCTTCGCGACGATCGTCACGACTCCATCCGGAGCGATGCTGATGAATGGATTGAGCTCCGCCCCGGCAGCGGGCACGACGGCAATCGGGTCACTCGCCTGCGCCGCGTGCGTCAGGTTGAGGGTGAGAAGCAGCCCGCCGCCCGCCGCCAGCCCGGTGGTGAGGAAGGCGCGCCGCGACAACTCGACTGCATCGGGTCCCGCCATGTCACACCTCCCTCGTGTCATCGGTCGGTAGCCCGGCCGCCTGCTTGATGGCGGCGCGGATGCGGGTGTAGGTTGCGCAGCGGCAGAGATTGCCGCTCATGGCGTCGTCGATGTCCCGGTCGGTCGGTTGGGGAATTCTCTTGAGCAGACCGGTTGCCGCCATCACCTGTCCCGACTGGCAGTAACCGCACTGCATCACATCCAGCGCGAGCCATGCCGCTTTGACCTTCCGGCCAACCTCGCTATCGCCTATCCCCTCGATGGTCGTCACCGGCGCATTGCCGACCCGGGATACGGGCGTGATGCACGATCGGATGGGGATTCCGTCGAGGTGCACCGTGCAGGCGCCGCAGAACGACATGCCGCAGCCGAACTTCGTGCCTTTGAGATCGAGCTCATCGCGCAGAACCCACAGCAGCGGCGTGTCCCCGTTGACCTTCACCGAGCGCTTTTTGCCGTTCACCGTGATCGCAAACGCCATGTGTGGCTCCCTCGTCGTTGGGCTGCAAGACGAACGCATGCCGATTTTAGCGGGAAGTGCCCGCCCTTAACTAGGCAGCCCGCGGCAGCGGATATAGAGATGCAGATACTTGCGGCGCACGTAATTGGATTCGACGAGCGCGAACACCAGTCCCCGCCAGCCGTCGAGGAAGCCGAGCCTGAGCACGTAGCCGCGGAAGAATCGCCATTGCGGGTTGAAGAGGACTTTGCCGAAGCCGCAGCGCTTGCCTGCCGCGTGCAGGGATTGCGCCATCAGATCCGCGTACTTCTGCATGCGGTTGTGATGGTCGGTGAGGCTGCGGTAGGAGTAATGCTCGAGATGTCCCCGCAGCCGCCCGACCCGGCCCTCGACACGGGTGTTCTCGTGAATCTCACGCCCGATCCAGCCGCCGCGGCGACGGTCGAAGAGGCGGATCAGCCGATCCGGGTAGGCGTTGCCGTGGCGCAGGAAGCGGCCGAAATAGTCCGTGATGCGCGGCACCCACCAGCCTGCGTACCCGGCGAAGCCGCACGCGCGTAGATGCTCGACCTCCTGCCGCAGGGCATCGCTCACCCGCTCGTCGGCATCGAGGCAGAGCACCCAGTCGTTGCGGGCCGCGTCCACGGCGAACTGCTTCTGCGAGCGGTAGCCGGGCCAGTCCCGCTCGATGACCCGCGCCCCGAGCGCGGCGGCCAGCTCCCGCGTCGCATCCGTCGAATGTGAATCCACGACGATCACCTCGTCGCAGAAGCTGACCGAGCGTACACAGGCCTCGATCCGGTCGGCTTCATTGTAGGTGATGATGCAGGCCGAAAGGCCGCTGCGGTTTTGCCCCATGCGCATAGTCTATCGGCTGCAGGCGTATCGGGCGCGCCCGAGCTATAGTAGGTCCTTATGACCGTACTGTCCCAGATCGACCCCGCCGGGCCGGGTGCCTCGGAGCGGATCGCACTCGCCCTGGAATCGAACCATATCGTCTATTTCCCCCGCAGCCCGATTCCCCTGCCCGAGGCTGCGACGCTCGAGTACCTGCGCAGCGAGCTGCCCTCGCGCCTGAAGCTGAAAAACGTCAGCTACCATCCGGAAGGCGGGCGGGTCACCGGGCTCGAAGGCGACGAGACGGTCCATGAGCGCACCCGCGACGTCCTGAAGCAGCACCTCAACGATGTGGCCGGATTCCTCTACCGGATCATGCCCCGATGGCGAGATCTCTGCCGGGTGGGGACGTGCAGCTTTCGGCCCATCCAGGAGCGCGGCCGCAATCTCAAGCCCCACGCAAGCAACGAGCTGGTGCACGTCGATGCCGGCGCCTACGGCGCCACCAACGGCGATCGCATCTTTCGTTTCTTCGTGAACGTGAACGAGCACGAGGACCGTGTCTGGGCGAGCAAAGGGAGCCTGAACGAGGTCCTCGAGCGGCATGGCGCGGCGGCCGGCCTGCTGGATCCTTCCGGCGGATTGCGGATGAGCATCGACAAGGGCCTCACTGATCACGCCTTCAGCGCCGCCGTCAGAGGCCTCGCGCGGCTCAATCCGCTCGCGCACACGCTCGATTCCAGCCCATACGACCGCACGATGCGCCGGCTGCACAACTACATGAAGGACAGCGAGGATTTCAAGCGGGACACGCGGGGTTACGAGGAGATTCGCTTCCCGCCGTATTCCGCCTGGATGGTGTTCACCGACGGCGTGAGCCATGCGAGCCTCTCGGGGCAATTCGCGCTCGTGACCACCATCATCGTGCCCCGCGCGGCGCTCGAGCACCCGCAGTTCTCCCCGTACGCGCTCCTGGCCGCGCACGCCGCTCACAGGCGCCAGGCGTAAGAAGGTCGGCAATCAGCCGGCTCGGCCGCGCCTCACGACCCAACTGCTCGTCCGTACATTGCCTCGGCGCTTTGTCCGGCCGCCAGCGCAGGAGCCGCGCGCCATGCCGGAAGCGGCCGCCCGTCACCTGGTCGTAGCACACCTCCACCACCAGCGCCGGCTTCACCGGACACCACTCGCCCGAGCGCTCCCGGCTCCAGCGGCTCGGCCCGCCGGGCGCCCTGCCGGTGAAGCCTGGTCCGCCGGCGAGCTTCCGCAGCCGTCGCGTGAGCGCCGGGCGCTCGCGGGCGGGAATGGCGGCGGTGAACCCGACATGATCGAGGAGGCCCTCGCCGTTGAATAGCCCGAGGAGCAGCGAGCCGACATCGCGACTGCCGGTGCCGAGCCGGTAGCCGCCGACGACGCAGTCGGCCGTGCGCAGCCGCTTGACTTTCAACATCGCGCGCTCACCCGGGTGGTACGCGCCGTCAACCCGCTTCGCGACCACACCGTCGAGCGCCCCTCCCGCGCGCGCCAGCCAACCCTCGGCTCGCTGCAACGATCTGGTGTAGGGTGTCAGGACGAACCGGCTCGCTCCCGCGCGATCGAGCGCGGCGAAGAATCGCTCGAGCGCCGCGCGCCGCTCATCCAGCGGGAGGTGCATCTGACTGGCGCCGCCGATCGCGAAAGGCATGTCGAAGAGCACTAGGGTCGCCGGGCTCTGCGCGGCCAGTCGGGCGACCCGGCTCGCCGCCGGATGCAGCCGCATCTGCAGGGCTTGGAATGACAGGGATTCGTCATGCGGGATGACCAGCTCACCATCGAGCACGAAGCGCCGCGCATCGAGGGCACCGACCGCCGCCTGCATCTCGGGAAAGTAGCGCGACAGGCTCTTGCCGGACCGCGCCTGCAGCTCGACGTACGGCCCGTCCCGCAGCGCCAGGCAGCGAAAGCCGTCCCATTTGGGCTCGTATTGCCAGCCCTCATCGCGCGGCAGCTCATCGACGAGCCGCGCCTCCATCGGCTCGAGGTGCCGCGGGATCGCGGCGGGTCGACTTCCGGATGCCGCCATCGCTAAGTGGCCTTACCTTACTCTCGAATGCGCCCCAGCTCCTCGACCAGGACGCGCATGTTCTCGGAGTAGTCCACCGGCACCACGACCAGATGCATCCCGCCGGCGGCGAACGCGGCCTCGAGCGCCGGCTCGAGGCCATCGGGGCCCGCGACGCGGGTGCCCTGCATGCCGTAGGCGCGGGCCAAGGTGACGAAATCCGGGTTGCCGAAGGTCATGCCGAAATCCGCAAATCCGTCCGCGGCCTGCTTCCAGCGAATCATCCCGTAGGCGTTGTCCTCCAGGATGAGGACGACGACGCCGAGCTTCAGGCGCACCGCCGTCTCGAGCTCCTGCGAGCTCATCATGAAGCCTCCATCGCCGCACACGGCGAGCACCCGCCGGCCGGGATGGAGCATCGCGGCCATCATCGCCGAGGGCAGTCCCGCGCCCATCGTGGCGAGGGCGTTGTCGAGGAGCAGTGTGTTGGCGACCCGCGTGCGATAGTTGCGCGCGAACCAGATCTTGTACATGCCGTTGTCGAGGCAGACGATGCCGTCCTCCGGCATGACCCGGCGCACGTCGCGCACGATCCGCTGCGGCGTCGGCGGATAGCGGCTCTCATCCGCCCGCTCGGCGATGCGCGCCAGGATGCCCTCGCGCAGATTCAACAGCGCGCCGGCCCGCGGGAGCTTCCCCTCCAGCCGGTCGGCGAGGAGCCTCAGGCTCGGACCGATGTCGCCGACCAGCTCCGCGTGCGGGAAGTATACCTCCTCCACCGTCGCCGGCAGGTAGCCGACGTGCAGGACGGTAGGTCCGCCCGGCCCCATGAGGAACGGCGGCTTCTCCACCGTATCGTGGCCGATCGAGACGATGAGGTCGGCCCGATCGACGCAGGTGTGCACGTAATCGCGGGCCGACAGGGCCGCGGTGCCCATGTAGAGGCCGGAGCCGCCCGCCACCGCGCCCTTGCCCATCTGGGTGTTGAAAAACGGGATCTGCACGCGCCGCACGAAATCCGACAACGCGGCGGCGAGGCGCGGCCGGCTCGCCGCCGCGCCGAGCATCAGCAGCGGGTACCGGGCCGCCCGGATGAGCTGCGCTGCCCGCTCGAGGGCCGCCGGATCGGCGATCGGCATCGCGGCGGCGGGCGGCGGAATGAGCGGTACCTCGGGCGCCTGCTCCGCCGCGACATCCTCCGGCAACTCGAGGTGCACCGGACCCGGGCGCTCCTGCCGCGCCACGCGGAACGCCTCGCGGACGATCGACGGAATGGTCGCCGTGCCGACGATGCGATGCGCCATCTTCGTGAGGGGAGTCATGGTCGAGACGATGTCGACGATCTGAAACCGCGCCTGCTTGCGGCTCAGAATCCCCTTCTGCCCCGTCAGCATGACCATCGGCATGGCGCCGAGCTGCGCGTAGGCGGCGCCGGTGGTGAGATTGAGCGCTCCCGGACCCAGGGTCGCGAGGCACACACCCGGCTCCCCGGTCAACCGGCCGTGAGTGGCAGCCATGAACGCCGCCGCCTGCTCGTGCCGTGTCAACACCAACTCGATGCCCGAGCGGCGCAGCGCGTCGACGACATCGAGGTTCTCCTCCCCCGGGACCCCGAAGATACGCTTCACGCCCTCGTTCTCGAGAGCCGCCACCAGAAGCTCGGCACCGGTCATGTCATCACCTCGAGCTGCGGGCGAACAGCCGGTCCGCGACGAAAGGATTGCTGCCGCGCTCCGCCCCGAAAGTCGACATCGGGCCGTGTCCCGGCACGAAGCGCACGTCATCCCCGAGCGGAAAGAGCCGCTCGCGGATCGAGCGGATGAGCGTATCGTGATGGCCGCGCGGGAAGTCGGTGCGGCCGATCGAGCCCGCGAAGAGCACATCGCCGACCCACGCGCAGCGCTCGCCGGGATGAAAGAACACGACGTGCCCAGGGGTGTGTCCGGGGCAATGCAACACTTCCAGCGCCTGACCGCCCACCGTGACGCGGTCACCCTGCTCGAGCCAACGGTCGGGCTCGAAGGCGCGCGCCGGAGGGAAGCCGAACTGCGCGGCGGCCTGGGGCAGCGCCTCGATCCAGAACCGGTCATCCCGCTGCGGTCCCTCGATGGGCAGCGCCCTGGCGCTCGCCAGGTCGGCCGTCGCCGCGCAGTGATCGAGGTGCGCGTGCGTGAGGAGGATCTTCTCGAGCGTCAGATCGCGCCGGTCGGCTTCCGCGAGCACCCGATCGAGATCACCGCCGGGATCGACCACGGCCGCCCGCCGGCTGTCCTCGTCCCAGATGAGCGAGCAGTTCTGCTCAAAAGGGGTGACCGGAATGATGAGGGCCCCCATCATCGCGGCACGATTCCCCAGCAGAAGGGATCCTCCGGGTCGAGGCGCAGAGCCGATTCCGCGGTCACGTGCGCGCGGCCGGTGATCGTCGGGACGATCTCGCCGTTGCGGCGATCATGCCAGCGGTAACGGCCGGTGAAGGTGCTGCCGATGAGGCTCTCCTGCACCCACGGCGCACCCTCCTCGAGCTTGCCGTCGGCCGCGAGACAGGCGAGCTTTGCGCTCGTCCCGGTGCCGCACGGAGAGCGGTCGTAGGCGCCGCCGGGACAGAGCACGAAGTTGCGGCTGCTGGCGCCGGCCCGCGATGGTGACCCGAACAACTCCACGTGGTCCACCTCGGGGAAGCCCTGCTCGTTGACCGCGCGGCGCAGGCCGGTCGCCAAGGCCGTGAGGCTTTCGAGGTTGCCGGGCGCAATCTCGGCCGATCCGGCCTCCGCCAGGAAAAACCAGTTGCCGCCCCAGGCGATATCGCCGCGAATCTCGCCCGCTCCGGGAAGGACGATGCCGACCTGCCGCGCCTTGCGGAAGCTCCTGACATTCACCACGTCGATCGTACCGTTCTCGTGGAGGCGTGCGTCCACTGGTCCCACCGGCGTATCGATGCGGATGGGCCCGGGTGAGCAGCGGCCAGAGGCGGCCAGGGAGGCCACGAGCCCGATCGTGCCGTGGCCGCACATGCCGAGGTAGCCGACGTTGTTGAAGAAAATGACGCCGATCTGACAGTCCGGCCGATGCGGCCGGCAGAGCAGAGCGCCGACCACGGTGTCCGACCCGCGCGGCTCGTTGACGAGGGCGCGGCGATAATGGTCGTACTCCTCCCGGAAGCGGCGCCGCCGCTCCTCGAGCGGCCCATCGCCGAGCTCCGGCCCGCCCTCGATCACGAGCCGCGTGGGCTCGCCGCCGGTATGCGAATCGATGACGGATAGGGTGACGGGTCGGGCTTGCGGCATGCTCCTATCGTAGCAGTACCGCAAGCGACCCGGACCGCGGGAACCCGCGCGTCAGCGCGTATCAGCCCGGTCCGCCGTCCTCGTCCGCGTCGGAATAGCGGCCCGGCGCCTGCGCGCCGCCCATGTCGTCCTCGACGTCGAGATAAGCCCGCGTGACAGGCTGCAAGTCACTCCGCGCCTCCTGGGAGTCCGAGTGCTCGACATCGTCGCGCAGCGTGTGGTAGCTGCGCGAGAGATCATCGAACGAGGCCTTGGCGTCGCGGCTGTCCGCGCCCTCTTCCTCGACCGTCCGATGGAACTGGTGCGCCCGATCGGCAAAATCCTGCGCATCCGCCGTGTAGCCCGTGTTCTCGTCGTAGCCTCGCGGAGCCTCCTGCGCATCCTGCGCAAAAGCCTGCGCGTTCTCGTCCAGCCTGGCGGCGGAATGGTCGAGGCCGCCGTGCCGTGTCGTTGCACAGCCCGCCAGCGCCACCGCCATGAGCGAGGCCGTCAACCAACCGGCCGTTCGCGGTTTCATCATGAGCTTCTCCTCGGCCCTTGGGGCCGCAACCTCACCTTTGAAGCCAACGGGCCGCGGTGCAGGCGGGTTCCCTGTTACCGGGGGACGACGGACGCGGGCGGCGCCGTTTCCTCGGTGATCGGCAGGTCGAGATAGCTGCCGCGCAACAGGTCGAGCCTGACGGGCACACGCCCGGCCGCGATCGACTCGCCGCTCACCGTGCCGCCCGACCCGTAGTTGATTTCGCGGTCCGCATGCTTGCTGACCCGCAACACCATCACCAGCCGGGCGCCGGATTCGACCCGCACCGCAGTGATGCGCGCGCTGGTGAAGCTCAGCCACTCCGCCCTGCCGCGGGCGAGCAGCCGGCGGCGGGCCGGGTCGCGCAGATAACTCGCGCGAAACTCCTCCGGCGGCGCAAACAGGTGCAGGTAGCTGCCTTCCGGCAACAGCTCGTAGAGGGAGACGGTGAGGTCCACATCCCGCTTGTTGACCCGCAGGTGCAGCCGCCCCCCGAACCGGCCGGCGATCTCGAGGCCGCCCGGCAACGGTCCGCTGACGAAGGCGACGCCGTTTTCCACGGGCACGCTGCCGGTCATCAGGTTGGGCAGGACCGGCTCGCCGCGTTCGTGGCGGCCGGCGAGATTGACCACGAGATGGAACACCGCGGCGCGGCTCGCCGGCTCGCGCGGCATCAGCAGCCCCGAACCGCCTTCCGGGTCGGCGGCGAGATAGAGGCGCACGGTAACCTTGGCGAGGCGGTCCAGGGCGTCGGCGTGCTGCCAGTTGTCCGCTCCCATGACCTCGAAGTTGACACGGCTCGTGAGCAACGCGGGCTTGGCATCGTTCATGAAGAGATAGGCGAACCACTGCAGCTCCAACGCGCGCAGATCGATGACCGCCGCGGGATCGGTACGCAGCCCGCGCACGAGCTCCTGCGCCCTCCCGGCGCGCATCTCGGCGCGATCGTAGGGCCCCACGAGGAGGATCTGGTCGGCGTGCGGATCGTGCTCGTAATGTTGGAGAAAGTAGAAGAGCGTTCCCGCCTCACCGCTCGCGTAATACCCCGTCAGCGACAGAACCGGGATGTCGACGTGGGCGAACTCGGCCGCAGTCGGCGCGAGGCGCCGCCAGTACCCATCGTAGGCGGGATGCTCCAGCCACCGGCGGAAGATCGGGCTCGGCTGGCTGGCGAGATGCGGCAGGTCGCGGAACGGCTTGCCGCTCGCATACCATTTCGCCTCGAGCGCACTGCACCAGGACGGGCTGCCCGGCACGGCTGTGGACGACGTGTCGCCCGCACCCTTCGCGCCGGCCGCCACCGCCTTCTGCCCCGACCCGGCGCTCTTTGCGGCCGCCGCGGTCTTACCGTCATCGGATCCGGAGGCGCTCTCATCGCGCTCGGCCTGCACCTGCTGCAACCAACAGTACCCGGCGCTCAGGCCGATGCCGCGGTCCATCGGAAAGTCGACACCGGGCGCGATGGCGTCGGAAGTGGCGATGGCTTTCAACTGCGGCGGCAGGCGCTTCGCCGCCGCCCAGGCGGCGAAGCCGGCGTACCCGTCCCCGTACATGCCCACCTGGGCGTCACTCCACGGTTGCTTGGCGATCCAGGCGATCACCGCCCGGGCGCGCTCTCCCTCGTGCTCGAATGGAATCACCTGCCACCGATGGCGGCCGGCGCGTACGCGCGGCGTGAGCGCCACCATGCTCGCAAATCCGTAGGCAGCCGCCTCGATCGCCTCGTCGTTGCCCCCTGGGGTGATCCGGTATTGCAGCAGAGTCGTCAACAGGCCACTCGAGCTACGGGGCCGGATGAGGAGCGCCGTGAGCTTCTCGTGACCGGTGACATCGATCACGACATCATCCCGGATGACGTAGCGGCGGTCGTCGTCGAGCGAGATCAGCCCGCGAACGATCGGTCCGAAGCTGCGGTACGCGTCGAAGGCGACATACTGCTGGATGAGCCCGAGCGCCTCACGTTGACTGATCCGCCCATGCGCCCGCAGCCGGTCGAAGCTCGCCTGCAGCGCCTCGGCGTAGGCGGCAGGCGGCACCTCGAGCCAGGATTCCACCCGATACCCATCGAGGTTGTCGAAGATCGGAATGGTCTCCCAGAAGGCGAGATCGAACGCCTGCGGGAAGGCCAGCCGGTACTGCGCCTGCAGGGCCTTGGCGTGCGCGAAGAGGTCATAGGCCAACCCGGAATCCGCCGGCGGCCGGCGGGCGGTGCCGCCGCGCAGCCGCTGCAGGTCGACTCGCGCCGAGTAGGCCGCATCGAAGTTGCCGGCTACGAGCTGCAGGGCCGATATGTTGGCGAGATACGCCTCGCGATCGGCGCTGCGATAGCCGGGAATGATGCGCGACGCCAGATCGCGCATGACCACCGGTGTGGTGGGCGCATAGACCGATGCCGGTGCGTGGAACTCCAGGCTCTGCGCCGCCGCGAGCCGCGGCAGCAGCAGCGCCGAGAGGACGATACCCAACGCGAAGTATGAGGCGCCACCTGCGGCGGCCGGGCACTTCCCCGTGCGGGGGACAGGCTCATGCTTCATGGGCCGCCCTGGCGGCCCGAAGCCGCGCGCCGCGCCGCCGCGCAGGAGATGAAGGCCGCGTAGCTCCAGGCGAGATGCTTGGCCGAAGTCTGCTCGCCGGTGCGCTGGTCGAACTGCTCTGACATGTCGCCGCTTTCAGGGATGAAGGCGCGGACCGTCTCGAGATACCGGTCGCCGCGCGCGAGCAGCGCATCGCGCCCGCTGCCTGTGGCGGCGCGAAAGCAGAGCTCGGCGGCCGCCAGCGTCGAGAAGTAGTAGGCGCCGCCGGAATAATAGCGGTCGCCGCGGTAGCGCCCAAGCGCCGGACCGCGGGCCGCCGGCCGCCCGCGGTTGATGAGGTAGTCCGCCTCGAACAGCGCATCGAGCGCATCCAGAGTGGCCTGGATCCGCGGGTCGCGCGGCGAGTGGGCGACGCTGCCGTCGCCAGCCTGCAGCGCCGCGAGGACGACGGCGATATCGAGCTCCTTCGCCGAGGGCTCCCCCGATTCGAGCAGGCGCGAGCGGTAGTAGCCGCGGTCGGGCAGCCAGTAGCCGTCCAGCGTCGCGAGAATCGCCTGGCTCTCGGCGCGGCAGCCGCGGGCCGCCGCCGCCGCGCGCTCCGCGAGCCAGTCGGCCCCTTCCTCGAGCGCCTGCGCGGTGACGCGGAGCGTGAAGTAATGCAGCCCGCGCTCCTCCTCCCAGAGGTCGTAGCACGGTAGGCGCCAATGCTCACTCGCAAAGCGCAGATCCTCGCGCAGCAGCGCTTCGCAGGTCGTGCGCAGCTCCCCGGCGAGCGCAGCGCCGCGCATCCAGCGCAGGATGCTCAACGCGCGCAGCGCGGGGCCGTCATTCTGCGGCCGCGCCCAGTTGGAGATATCGAGACTGCCGTCCGCATTGACACGGGTATCGGCGGCCACCGCATCGCCGTGCAGGCGCTCGAGCTCGGCATCGGGGCGCAGGTACTGCACGAAATCCGGCGCCACCCGCGTCCGCCATTCGCCCGAAGCCGCCACGAGCCTGCGTCCGTCCAAACCCCGGAGCGCGGCGTTGAACCCGACGTACTCGCCGAAAAGCGCGAGCGCATGGCGAGGCTCGCCTCCTGCGTCGACGGGCCCGGCGGTGTGGAGGAGCCTCAGCGCCTCCATCACGATCGCCGAGTCGCGATACCAGTGAAAGAAGTAGTCCGGATCCGGATCGTAGGAGGCCGGAACCGGCGAGGCCACCACCGCGCCCGGCGCCGGATGGATGAGCTGACCGAAGCCCGGCCGGGCCTTGACGATGCCGAGCGGCGAGATGCTGCGCAGCATCTGCCGCGCGGCATGCGCCTGTTGGCGGTCGATCCAGGCGGACAGGGTCTCCACTGCCGTCATCCTCCGCCCGCAAGATGCGGGCTCGAGAAGCCGAGCCGCGCGAGTCCCGCGCGGACCTCCGGCGCGCTCATGAAGAGCTTCCACAGGAGCCCCGTGCGGAAGTTCTCGATCATCAGGATGATCGGCCCCTGGTCGATTGCCAGATGCGACTCCGCGTACCAGTCGCGTTGCGGACAAAAGGCGTCCACGAAGCCGTGGGGGCGCCAGATCCGCTCACCGAAGGCGCCGAGAAAATGCCGCAGCGCCTTCATCGCCTGCGCGGGTGCGTACGGAAAGCTCGCGAGCGCTGCCGTCGGCGCGAGCGTGCCGTTGTCGTTCTCGGGCGAATGGACCGCATAGCCGTCGGGATCGTCGCTCGCGGTGAGGCCCCAACAGTGCTCCCCGTATGCACGATGATGGTGGGGGTTGGCCACGCAATGCGCGTGATTGATGCGCACGTGCCGCAGGTTCTGCTCCCAGTAGCTCGCGTAGCGGTCCGCCAGGCCGCGCGGATCGAGACCACAGAAAGAGTACTGGCTGAAGAAGAGCGGCCCGCCGAAGGCCGGGCCGAGCGGCAGCTCGATGCCGCCCCAGCTCCTGCCGTTGATGAAATCGCGCCCGCTGGCGAAGCCGCGGTGATAGACGTGGCTGTCGATGGGATAACGGGGCGCGCCGGCGGCGAGGACGTACGTGATCAGACACTCGTTCCAGCCGCGGATCTCGTGCTCCAGCGCCCAACTGTTGTTCGGGCTCCAATGCCAGTAGAGGACGCCGCGGGTGCCGCGCGTGTACCAGTCCCACTCGACCTCCTCCCACAGCCCGGTCATCGCCCCGCGCAGCCGCTTTTCCGCGGCAGTGTCGCGATCGAAGTACTGGCGCGCGGTGAGCAGCCCCATGCAGAGGAAGGACGTCTCGACGAGATCGCCGCCGTCGTCCTTGCGCCAGAAGGGAATCGTGGCGCCGGTGCGGCCGTCGAGGAAGTGCGGCAGCGCGCCGTGATAGCAGGTCGCGCGGCCGAGCACATCCAGCATGGCGCCTAAGCGCTCGAGGGCCTGCTCGCGCGTGACCCAGCCGCGCTCCGCCGCGACCACGAGCGCCATCAGCGCGAAGCCGGAGCCGCCGACGGCGGCGAGCTCGGCGCTCTGCCCTCTGCCGGCCGGGCGCCGGTCGGGCGGCAGGCCGCTCACCGGATGCCCCGCCTCCCAGAAGAACCGGAACGTCTGTCGCTGCACGCGCTCGAGCAGCTCGTCATCGCTCAGCGTGGCGAGCTGCGCCGGGCTCATCTCCTCGGATCGGGCGGTATGGGACACGGATTTCAACTCCTGAATTTGACCAGGTGGGCGACGCGGGCGAAGAGCGGATCGCGCGCCTGCGCGCCGCCGATGTGAACGACGCCGGTGCGCGCGAGCTCGTGACCGAACACGTCGATGACGCGCTCGAGCGTGTCGCCATCGAGCGAGCCGAAGACATCATCGATGAGGAGCCACGCCGGCGCCTGCAGCAGCAGCCGAGCGAAGGCGAGGCCGAGCTGCTCGTCCTCGCTCAACTCCCGATCCCAGCGCCGCGTGACATCGAGGAGCGCCACCAGCCGCTCGAGTCCGAGCCGGCGCAGCGCGTGCGCGCAGGCGTCGGCGCTGAAGTCCTCGGGCTTCAGCGGATACGACAGCACGTCGCGCAGCGATCCCTGCGGCAGATAGGGCGTGCCGCGCGGGAAATAGAGAATCTGCTCGCCGGCTGGCATGAGCACCCGTCCGCTGCCGAGCGGCCAGAGGCCCGCGAGGGCGCGGAACAACAGCGTCTTGTTGGTCCCAGGCTCACCGACGATGAGCAACCGCTCGCCGGTACGTACCTCCACCGTCCTCTCGCGCAGCATGTCGTGGCCGGCGGGAGAGGCGATCTCGAGACCCTCGATGACGATCCGGCCGGCGACGCCCTCCGCGTAGGTGATGTGACTCTCGACTTCGTGCTTGACGTCGATGGTCACCACGGCGCGGCGGAAGTTGGCCACCCTGAGAAGCGTCGCCCGCCAGTCGGCGATGTTGCTGAAGTTGTCGACGAACCAGCGGAGCGAGGCCTGCGCCGTGGTGAAGGCGGCCGCGGCCTGCATCATGCCTCCGAACGACAGCATGCCCCCGAAGTAAAGCGGCGCCGCCACGAGGATTGGCGCCACGAGCAGCACCCAGCCGAAGCCCGCCGTGATCCAGGTGAGGTTGGTGAGCCCCGTGACCAGGCGCTGCGTGGACTTCAGGACCGCATCGAGGCTGGCCTCGAGCCGGCGCCGCTCGCCCTCCTCGCCCGCCGCGAGGGTGATGCCATCCAGATGCTCGTTCACCCGCACCAGCGCGAAGCGCAGGTCGCCCTCGCGCGCGTAGCGCTCGGCGTTGCGGCCAATGAGACTCCCGCCCACCCAGTAGGAGAGCAGCGAGCCGAACGCCGCGTAGATGATTGCGGCCCACACCATGTAACCGGGCACTGCGATATCGTGCCCGGCGACCGTGAGCACGAAGCCCCGGGAGAGCACCCAGAGGACGCCGATGAAGGCGACGAGCGTGACCGAGGCCTGAATGAGCCCGCTGCCGAGGTCCCCCGACAGCTCGCAGAGATGGCGGGCGTCATCGTGCATCCGCTGGTCGGGGTTGACGCCCATCGGTCCGGCGTTGGCGAGCCAGAAAGCGCGCCGTGGACTCATCCAGTCGCGGATGAGATCGCCCGTCAGGCCTTCACGCAGCTTCACCTTCAACGTCTCGACCAGCCAGCGCTGCGCGACGTTGAGGACGAGGAGACCGCCCACGATGATGAAGAACACCCCGAGCTGAACGAGGAAGTCCCGGAAATCACGCCGTGTCAGCGCATCGTAGAAGGGCTGGTTCCAGCGGTTCAGCCACACCTGGCCGTAAGCGGTGGCTGCGATGACGGCGAACACTCCGGCGGTGAGCGCGATGAGCCCCTTGGCGGCCGGGGAGGCGAGCAGCGCCCGCACGATCATGCCAAGCTGCGGCACGAGGCCGGAGTGCTCGGCCTCAGTCTCCGGCAGGTGACTGTCGCTGCTGTCGTCGGCGCGATCTATCATCGTGCTCGTCATCTTAACGGGCCATCCTTATCCCTCCGCAACCGGTAAACACCTCATGAGGACACTGAAACCGCAAGACGCGCATGGCCTGGAGACGCTCCTCGGCCGGATGACCCTGACCGAGAAGCTGGGCCAGCTCACCATGATGTCCGCCAGCGACACGGTGACCGGGCCGGTGATCGCCGGCCACTCCGTAGCCGACATCCGCTCCGGCAGGATCGGCAACCTCCTCAATCTTATCGGGGCGGCCGCCGCCCGAGAAATGCAACGCATCGCCGTCGAGGAATCCCGGCTCGGTGTGCCTCTTCTGATCGGTCTCGACGTCATCCATGGCCATCGGACGATGTTTCCGCCGCCCCTGGCGGAAGCCGCGCTGTTCGATCCCGATACCTGG
>Ga0134126_10003712_pt1 | contig 19126 bp, 16 predicted proteins | sample KB31752_FD_96881 | JGI IMG/M metagenome (GOLD analysis project Ga0134126, IMG submission 96881) | Terrestrial soil microbial communities with excess Nitrogen fertilizer from Kellogg Biological Station, Michigan, USA - KB3-175-2 | ecosystem: Environmental > Terrestrial > Soil > Unclassified ...
CGTGTCCTCTCGCTTTACGCTTCGCAATGCGTCTCGATGGAACTGGCAGATGGGCACACCCCGCATTCAAACGAACTCGTGGGCAGCTCGACTCTCCCAGTCGCCGTGCTGGCTAAACCTGACGGAACCGCAGTCAACAAAGTCGAAAACACTAATGGCAAGCTCAAAGTGGCCGATGTGGAGAAACTCGTCGACACCGAAATGAAGCAGCGCGAAAGCGACCTCACCAACCAAATGAAAGAAGCGTCGGCGAAATCAACTGCCGGTGACAAGGATGGCGCGATCGCTATGTATCGTTCGGTGCTGGATCAGAAATGCCTGTTTCCAAAGAAAGCGAAAGATGCGCAGAAGCAATTGAAGGCTTTGGGCGTCGCCGACGTGGGCGCCAATATTCCGCCCGCGCCCATTTTTGATCGGGCGCAGAGCGCGGCGATTGAGAGTGTGATGAAGCGGGGACTGATTGCCGAAAACAACGCGCAGTACCCGCTCGCTACCAGGTTGTATGCGCAAGCGCACGGTATGGATCCAGCCGATCCGACGCCGCTGCGTTACCTTGGCGAGAACTATCGCCACAACATCGGCGACTGGGCGAAAGCGCGTGACGTATTCAATCAGATTCTTGATATGCCGGCTGATCCTCTGTCGCGTTCAGTCGCGCTGCACGGTCTGGGCAAGATGACGATTCACGATGGCGAATTCAAAAAAGGGCTGGCGTTGATGGAGCAGGCGATTGCTGAGTACCCGTTAGCGCTCGCTTATCGCAACCTCGCAGTCTACTGGAATTCGGAAGGCAACCCGGCGAAGGGCAATGAGTATACTGAGAAAGCGCTGGCGCTCGATCCGAAGGATCCCTACAACCTCGTCTTCGCAGCGGTCTTCATGGCGGCGAATGGAAGGAAAGCCGAGGCCCTGCGGATAGCTCGCGAGAACATCAACCTGATGCCCGCGTCCTACAACCTGGCGGCCATCTTTGCGCAGAATGGTGAGAAGGATCGCGCGCTGGCGATGCTGCGCCGTCACTTCTTCAGATACGAACGGTATCAGGCTGTGCGCGAGAAAGAGATGATGGAAGCGCGCGTCGATGCGGTATTTGATTCGATTCGATTCGATCGTGAGTTTGTCGCGCTTACTCAGGGAGCCGATGGCAAACTGCCGGTGCCGATGAAAGGAATGCCGGCGACGCAGGCAATGCCGCGGCAGTAGTGTCAGAAGCCCGACCGTGAGGGAGGGCGCATTCGGAAACCCGACCGTTAGGGAGAGCGAATTCGGAAACCCGACCGTTAGGGAGAGCGCCAGTAATCTTAGAGGCGGGCTACGGCCCGCCTCTTTTTTAGCAGCTGTAACTCTATTTCCCCTTCGCGAAGAATTCTTCCGCCGCCGCGTTTGTCTCTTCGTCAGTCTGTTCCTGCAACTGTTGGTTGATGCCCCAATTGTGGCCGAACGGATCGACGATTTGTCCGTATCGCGCGCCCCAGAACATATCCTGCACGGGCATAATCACTTGGGCGCCGCGCGCCACGGCGCGTTCGACCACGGCATCCGGCTCGTCGGTTTGCAGCGTAATTCGCACTGACGTTCCCCCCAGCGTTTGCGGAGTTTTGCAGGCGCCGCCTTCTTCCGGTCGAAACTCATCACTGACGAAAATCTTGTGTCCGTCGAGAGTAAGTTCGCCATGCATTAAGCGCTTGCCGTCCGGCGCCATCATGTTGTGGCCTTCTTCAGCGCCGAAGACTTCTTTATAGAATTTCAGCGCGGCCATGCCGTCGCTGACGATTAAGTGGGGAATGAATTGATCTTCTCGGTTCATGATTCCTCCGTAAGGCAAACGCGTTAGCGTCGATGAAACCCAAGCGACGGGCGACGACTATGGTGACGAATGATGAGGATGCGAACACGATCGTTGACAATGCGATATAAGAAATGAAACGGAAATCTTTCGAGATTCACGCGCCGAATGTCACGGACTCGTATTGCGTAAACCTCGGGAGACGTTGCCGCTTTCCGAATGAACGTCGTCAACTCAATATAGAAATCGTGAGCAAGTTCAGCCCCACCGACGTTTTCATACTACTCGACTATCCTGCGGATATCGGACTTGGCAAGGGGGTGAAATTCGACCCGCATTACCTGCGTCGGTTACGCATCTCGGCGTCTAACTCTTCGAAAGAAATCGCAATGCTCGGGTCGGCGTCCATCTCAGCATCGCGACGAAGCGCTTCGGTGATGCCCTCATCTTCGTCCGACAGTATCGGTGGGAGTGAGTCCAGCAGATTTGCCGCCAACATAGCACGATCCCTTTCAGGCAAATCGAGTGCGAGTTTTTCAACTTCAATGACAGTTGCCATGCGGATAGGATACTCACTGAAGCGGTTGGCTATCAAGCAGCAGTCGCGCCTTCGACAAGCGCCCGCTGGCGCGCGAAGTGTTCGGCGATTTCACCTGCCGTCTTGCGGCCGACAAATGGAGAAAGTTCCTCAACGCTCGCTTCGCTGATCCGATTAATTGATCCGAAGTGACGCAGCAGACGGGTCTTTCTTTTTTCCCCGACGCCGGGAATCGCCGATAACTCGGAAGTAAAGTCACGTAGTTCGCGACGCTTGCGATGATAAGCGACCGCGTAACGATGCGTTTCGTCGCGAATCATTTGAATCAGGCGTAAGACCGGGGAATACGAATCCATATAGATTGGCTGATCCTCACGGCCTTTCACCAAAAGGTACGCGACCTGGTTGTGATGCAGAGGTGGCTTGACCACCCCAATCATCGGCACCGCTTCGAGATCGAGTTCACGCATAGCCGTGGCTGCCGCATTCAGTTGCGCTTTACCGCCATCGATCATGATCAAATCGGGCAGCTCCTTTTCTTCGTCACGCAGGCGGCGATATCGGCGCAGCACCGCTTCGTGCATCGAGGCGAAATCGTCCGCGCCTTCCTTCCAGCGAATTTTGAATTTGCGATATTCGTTGCGGTTCATCTTGCCGTTCTCGCACACGACCATGCCCGCGACATTCTCGGCGCCCTGAATGTGTGAAATATCGAACGATTCAATACGTGCGGGGAAGCGTGGCAGCTCGAGCGTTTCCTGCATCTCTTCCAGCACGCGTTTCATGTCGGGCTTGAGCACGCGGAAACGTTGTTCGAACGCGAGCTTCGCGTTTTTTTCTACCAGGTCGATCATGTCGCGTTTCTCGCCGCGCTGTGGCGCCAGGATATGAACACGACGGCCGCGGCGTTCGCTAAGCACCTGCTCCAGTAGTTCGCGATCTGCGAAATCCACCGGTACGTGAATCTCGCGCGGCAAAAACGAAGCGCGCACCGGCCGCGTTTGCAGATCGGCAGCCGGAACCATCGGCGCATCCGCGCTGCTGTAGTACTGCATCAGAACCTCACTGAGAAACCCGGCCGGATGGAAATCATCTTCCGGCAAATCTTCCCAGAAAAATTCACGGCGGCCGACTATGTCGCCTTCGCGCATCGTGAAAAGTTGCAACGCCAGACGCTTGCCTTCGCGGTAGTAGCCAAAGATGTCGACGTCACTTTCCGAAGTCGTCGCCATCTTCTGCTGTTCAGAAAGCTTGATCACTGTCTTGCGCAGATCGCGGTACTTCGCCGCCAGCTCATACTTCATTCCTTCAGAAGCGTGCAGCATCCGCTCTTCCAACTTGTCCGCCAGTTCAGTGTTGCGGCCTTCGAGCAACATCCGCACATCGCGCACGGCTTCCTGATATTCTGCCGGGGTGCAGAGTCCGTTAACACACGGGCCCAGACAACGCTTGATGTGATACTCGAGACAAGGACGCGGCGCTTTGCCGTCGATCTCGATGTCACAGGTGCGCAGTTGAAAAGTGCGATTGATCAAATCGATGGTCCGGCGCGCCATCGCGGCCGGCAGAAATGGCCCAAAGTAAAGCGCGCCGTCATTCTGAATGCGACGCGTAATCACGCACTTGGGAAACGGCTCGTTGACGGTCAGCTTCAGATGCGGATAAGACTTGTCATCCTTCAACTTGTAATTGAAGTAGGGCTGATGTTTCTTGACTAGTGATGCCTCGAGAATGAATGCTTCAGCCTCGTTGTCGGTAACGATGATCTCGACGTCGGCAATTTGGTTGACGAGTTCTTCGGTTTTAATGCCGTAGCTGAAATCGCCGCGCCGGCCTGATTGAAAATAAGAACGCACACGATTACGCAGGTTCTTGGCTTTGCCGATATAAATAATTTTCCCGTCGGAGCCTTTATGCAGATAGACGCCGGGCGAGCGGGGGATTTCTTTGAGTTTCTCTTCGAGTGTCACTTGTCTTTGATGAATTGAAGTCGCTCTATTTTAGCTTTGTAGTGTTCAAGTTAGAAAACCTCATGGTTTGGAAGGGCGGCTTGACCCCGCTTGCCAATTGACTAATAGCACCGAGCGGGGGTAAACCCACCTTCCTGACCTCGAGGTCATCAATGTTGAGTCATGCAGCTACCATTTAGGCTTCCTTCCCAGCAAGATTTCGACGCGGTGGGCTTTGGCCTGAATGCCGTCGACCATTTGATAGTGGTCGCTGAATACCCGCGATTCGATACGAAAGTTAGGTTCAGGGATCATCAGAAATCAGCGGGGGGCCAGACGGCGACCGCTATGGTGGCGCTGCAACGTCTCGGCTTAAAGACCGCGTACGCCGGCCGCTTCGGATCCGACGATGCGGGAACCTTTGGCCGCGAATCACTGGCAAAAGAAGGCGTGAATCTCGATTACGCGGAGACCGTTGATGGCGCGACTAATCAGCTCGCCTTCATCGTCATCGACGCTCGTTCGGGCGAGCGCACGATTATTTGGGATCGAGACGACCGGCTGTCTTATCGCGCCGACGAAGTACCGATTGAGTTGGCTTCTCGCGGGCGCGTTCTACATCTGGACGCACACGATCCGCCGGCCTGCGCCGCGCTGGCGCGCGCGGCACGCGACAGCGGCGCGATTATCACCGCGGATATCGACAACATCTATGAAGGCGTGCAGGATTTGTTGCCGCTGATCCATGTCCTGATCACTTCATCGGAATTTCCGAATCGGCTGACTGGCATAACCGATTTGCGGACGGCGTTGATCGAGATGAAGAGTCGTTATGGTTGTCCGATTGTAGGTGCGACGCTGGGCGACCGGGGCGCGATCGCCTACTGCGAAGACGAGTTTATTGAATCTCGCGCGTTCGCTGTGCCCGGCGGTTGCCGTGACACCACCGGCGCCGGTGATGCTTTTCATGCGGGCTTTATCTACGCAATGTTGGCCGAGGAAGACGTGGAAGGCTGCATGAAAACCGCGAACGCAGTAGCTGCGCTGAAGTGTCGCGAACTTGGCGGCCGTCCGGCGCTGCCAAGCGCGAATGAGCTAAAGCAATTCTTGTCAGCATCCCGACCCGTCGGGATAGCGGGTGGTTGATCTACGCAAACAGTCAGGCAAGTTAATGATCAACCGCCCGCTATCGCAGGCGGTTCTGACCTAATAACCAGCCCTACAGTTCGTGCGAATATTCCTTGCCGAAGCGGCGCGCAAACAGCGTTGCGAGGACAAATCCGCAAAATTGAATGGCGGCAGCGGTCCAGAAGGTACGCAGGATCGCTGCGTCACTCATGTTGTGTAGTCGACCGTCGAAGCCGTAGTGCGCCACGGCGCTGTAAATAAGAAACGCTGCCATCGCTGGGCCGACAGCGCGCGCCAGACTTGCGACTGATTGCGTGACTCCCATGATGGCGCCCTGCTCTTTTTCATTGACGCTCTTCGAAGCGAGGCTCGTCAAGGTCGGTGCATTAAGCGCATTGCCGATCGAAGAAAATAAGCCCGTCACAAGAATTCCCAGGATGCCGATCCCCGGCGTCACGAATGGACTCGCGATCAAACTTAAGGTGAAAACGAGACAGCCCACGATTACCAGGGGCGGTTCGCCAAAACGCTTTACCAGTTTGCCGATCAGCCCGCCCTGGATTAACGCCGAAATGATGCCGACGTAAGCGAAAATCCAGCCGTTGTGAAATGCGTCATACCCAAAACGGAACATGAGAAATAACGAGAACGACGCCGTCATGATCGAGAAGGCCACGATCGAAACAAAGTAGATGCTGAGGACATAAGCGAGTCGCGCATCGCGTAGCGCAGTGATCAAACGGCGCCAGCCGCGACCGGCAGCGGCGGACGTGCGCGCCGGATGATCGGGTGTAATGGTCTCAGGCAAGGTGAAGTACAGGAGCACGGCATTTGCGAATGCGAGGCCGCCCGCGAAAAGAAACGGGACCTGAATTCCCCAGCGGCTGAGGACTCCGCCAATCGCCGGCCCGAAAACGAAACCCAATCCGAAAGCTGCGCCAATCAGGCCCATGCCTTTCGCGCGATTTTCTTTGGTGGTGACGTCGGCGATGTAGGCCTGCGCGGTAGAAATGTTTCCGCCGGACATGCCGTCGATAATTCGGCCCACGAACAACATCCAGAGTGTGGTAGCGAATCCCAGAATCAAGAATCCGATGCAGGTGCCCAGCAGGCTGAACAACAGAACCGGCCGGCGTCCGTGCTTGTCGGATAACCTTCCCAGCACCGGCGCGAAGAACAATTGCATCACAGAGTATGACGCGAACAGCAGTCCCACTTCACGCGGTGTCGCTCCGAAGCTGGTGCCTTCGGCGTAGTAAGGCAAAACCGGAATGACGATCCCAAATCCGATCAGATCGATAAAGACCGTGATGAAGATGACCAGAAGAGGTGAGCGCTTCATGGGATTTTTGATTTTGGATTGCCGATTTTTGATTGCATAACCACGCTGAGTCTTATCGCGAACGTCAATCGCAAATCTAAAATCTAAAATCGCAAATCATCGGCGTCTTCCGCCGATGATTCGATCAGCCGACAACTGTCCACCGCCTGTGATGAGCAGCGCGAGCGCGATGGCCAGATAAGAGATTGCCAGCTCCATTCCTTCGGGCGCAAAAAATCCTTTGTGGAGCAGCACGCCAAAGATTACCGTCAGCATCACGCAAGTTATCAGAAATGCTCCGAGGCGTGTCAGCAAGCCAAGCAAGACCAGACCGCCGCCGATTAGTTCTGCCAAAGCGGCGGCTCCCATCCACGCAGCGGCCGGTCGCATGAAAGTAAATGGAGCCGAAAAAGACATAAACTGTTTTAGGCCCGGGCCGCCAAAAGACCCGAACACTTTCTGCGCGCCGTGCGCCACAAAAGCAACGCCCAGCGCCAGTCGTAAAGGAATGGGCGCCCATGAAGCAGTGGTCGAAGTGAGTCTCCGTAACATAACGGCCCCTTCGGTTTGGATTGGATGGAACTCGGCAACTATAAAACTCTTTGCCGTCGAGGGCTAGTGCGTTTGTGACGCAGATTCGTAGTAACATCGGTGCTGGTCCATCTCTCCACATAAGTTCTCAAGGAAGTTTCTCAAGATGCGTTATCTGATTCGTCTCTTATTTTTGAGTACGCTGTTGTTGGTGACGTTTGGTTCTGCTGCGAATGCGAATTATCAAGACGGCGGCACAAGTATTTCGTTCACGGTCTCGATGACGAAACCGTGGACCCATCTGCTGGAAGTCGAAATGCAAATCAGGATTCCGGCGAACCTCAACGTGCCGAACGAAACGGATCTAGTCATGCCCGTATGGACGCCGGGTTCGTATCTGATTCGGGAATACGAACGTAACGTCCAGGACTTCGCTGCGGATTCCGCAGGGCGCCCGCTCGAGTGGACCAAGACAAACAAGAACACTTGGCGGGTCAAGACGAATGGCGTCCGTCAATGGCGCGTAACCTATCGCGTGTATGCGAACGAGCTAACCGTGCGCACCAATGATTTGAATGCCGATCACGCATTCTGGAACAACGCGGCGCTGCTGATGTATCCGGACAAGAGCCTGACGCATCCAGTAAAAATTCATGTGAACCCTGCCTCCGGTTGGAAAGTCGCCACCGGATTGCCGGCGGTGCCTGGCGAGAAGAACACTTTTCAGGCGGAAAACTTCGATATTCTTTACGACTCGCCGTTTGAAGTCAGTGATTTCAAGCAGATCGATTTCAGCGTTCGTGGTGTGCCGCATCGTATCGTCATCGATGGCGAGGGCAACTATGACCCCGCGCTGATGAAAGCCGAAGTCCAGAAAATAGTGGAAACAGAAGTGGCGATGTTCGGCGAGATTCCTTATCACGACTACACCTTCTTTCTGCATTTGCGCCCCAGCGGCGGTGGCGGCCTCGAGCATTTGAATTCCACGGCGCTCGGTTTTCGTCGCTTCGGATTTGGGAACGGCAATGGTTATCAACGATTTGGCGCGCTCGTGGCGCATGAGTTCTTTCATCTTTGGAACGTCAAGCGTATTCGGCCGGATGCGCTGGGGCCGTTCGACTACACCAAAGAAAATCACACGCGATTGCTGTGGGTGGCGGAAGGCATCACGGAATATTACGGCCAGTTAATGCTGCGCCGCGCCGGAGTGATTTCTGACGAAGCCTACCTCGCGCATATCGCGAGCCAGATTCAGGATTTTCAGGACACGCCCGGCCGCAAAGCGATGAGCGCTGAGGAGGCCAGCTTCAACGCCTGGATCAAGGAATACCGGCCCGACGAGAATTCCGTCAACTCGCAGATTTCGTATTACGACAAAGGCGAACTGTTAGGAATGCTGCTGGATCTGGAGATTCGACGACGCTCGAATAACACCAGGTCGCTCGATGATGTGATGCGCATGCTCTACAACGATTTTTACAAGCGAAGTCGCAACTACACACCCGCGGATTTTCAAAAAGTTTGCGAGACGGCGGCGGGCAGCAGTCTGGAAAATTTCTTTGCGCGATACGTCCGCGGCATTGATGAGCTTCCTTACAACGAAGTTCTGCAGGCGGCTGGTCTACAGATCGAGCAAGCTGGAGTGCCGATCGAACAGGTTAATCACCTGGGAGATATTATTAGGTCGGCGTATCTCGGCGCTGAACTTGAAGACAGTGGAGAGTTCGTTACGGTCAAAAATGTGCGCGCGGGATCGCCCGCTTATGAAGAAGGGCTTAACGCGAAGGACTTAATCGTTGCGTTTGACGGGGAACGGGCGAATACGAAAAGGTTACTGGCGCTGCTGTCGGCAAAGCGTCCCGGTGACACTGTGCGATTGACCGTATTTCGCAATGACGACCTGCGCACCCTCGACATTAAACTGGGCGGTCGTATCGCTTCAGATTATCGAATCGTGCCATTGCCGACTCGTTCTGAACAACAGAAACGGATTTACGATTCCTGGATGCACATACCGCAATCAATTGCAGCAGCACGCCGGTCGTAATGAGACACGCACACCGATTTCGAGCCCTCCTGATCTTTACTTTTGTCCTCGGGATCAGTTTTCAAGTCACTGGGGCTGACCCGTTTGCTGCCGCTGGCGGTTCTGCACCTTCCTTACAACGTCGCGCAGCGCCGCAAGTCGAAACAATCCAGTTTCACAGCGCGCTGGTCGGAAAGACGCTGCCTTACAGCGTCGTTCTCCCGGTAGATTACCGAGTTTCAGCGAGGCGCTATCCGGTGCTGTACCTGCTGCATGGCTGGGCCGGTCATTACACCGATTGGGCGACGCACACAAACGTGGCCGAGTATGCGGCGCAGTACCGAATAATTATTGTCATGCCCGAGGGAAATGACGGCTGGTACACAGACAGCGCGACGGTCGCGAGCGACAAGTACGCGAGCTACATTCTCAACGAACTAATTCCTGATGTGCAACGTCGATATCGCACGATCGAATCGCGTTATGGGCGCGGGATTGCGGGACTGTCGATGGGTGGTTATGGAGCGCTGAAATTTGGATTGAAATCGCCGGGGACATTTGCCTTCGTAGGTTCCTTGAGCGGCGCGCTGGCCGCGACGACCTGGACGGAAGAAGATCTGAAAAGTTTCAAGGGAATCAACGATTCGTTGGTCGCCGCCTTTGGCGCGCGCGATTCCGGGCAGCGAAAGGCAGAGAACATCTTCGAGATCGCGCGCGGAGTCTCAGTGTCCCGCGCGACTGCGCTGCCTTACTTTTATTTTGACTGCGGCACAGAGGATCTCTTTCTCGCAGTCAACGAACAATTCGCCGCGTTGCTTAGCGAGAAAAAGATTGCGCACGAATTCCGCGAACTTCCGGGTGCGCACGGTTGGCAGTATTGGGATCAGCAGGTGAGAGAGTTGTTGAAAGTGGCGGCGGAGAAACTGAAAGCCCGGAAGAGCTAGGATGTGGCGGTTAGGGTGTAGGGCGTAGACCGGCCATCAACACCCCACACCCAACACCGTCGCTTTTAGCGGCCAAACCTGAAGTTGAACCGCTGGCTCTCGGAAGGTGACTGTCGCACGCCGAATACGCCCTGAACGATGGCTAGCTTGGCCATCAAACGCGGCTCGGCAAACTGAAAACGATCGGCCGTAATTTGCGCGCGTTCAAAATCGAGCTTCGACAGGGAGGCGAGTTGCTGACCATAGCGCGAGATCATCGAGCCCAACTCGCTGCCGCCCTGGAGCGGCAACTCACCGTCACGATAAACCTCGACTTCGAAACCGTTCAGCACCTGCGCCGCGGCGAGCAACTCGTTCAGTTGGGAAATCCCCGGCTCAAGCACGTCAAAGCTGCGCTTCACATCGATCGAGGAAAACAGTTCCGCGACGCGCAGTTGATTTTCCAGGTCGCGATAACTTGAAGCCCGCTTGGTGACAAGCGCGCGCGCGTCTTCGGCAAACTTGAGCGCCAGCTTCGGGTTGTCTTTCTGAGTCGCCATCGCTAAATCGGCGAGATACTTAACGCGATCGGCGTCCGAAGGCAGCGCGGCCAGCTTCTCTCTGATTTCTCCCAATTTTTCACTCGTGACGTTCATCGTCAGTTTCTTGAAATCGATGGCTTGCATCACCACTTTTCGTCCGTTCTCATCCAGATGGTCCGCGGCGATCTGCTGCGCGCGATCCAGGTTTCCTTCTTCAATCGCGCGTTGCGCCGCCTGACGATAGAGATTCGATTGAATCGGCCCAGGCAGGTTGGCGGCAGCCGCCATCATGCTCTCACTGTCGCCTTGCGTCATTACGTTGCGCATTTGATTGGCGATATCGGCCATCTGATTATTCATCCCCATGTCCGTCAACTTCTGTCGCACTGCCTGGCCGCGTTCAGGCAAATACTGATCGACTTGTGAAAGCATTCCCTGCAAGTTACGCAGCAGGTTGCGAGCGTTGTTCTGTTGCACCTGCGCCGGATCGGCCGGTTGTTGCGCATTGTTGCTGTCGTCTGTGAAGACCTGCATCGGACCAGAACCACCGGTGCCCATCATTATCCCGGTCCGGCGGACCGCGCCGCCACCACCTCCGCCGTTTGCATTTGTGCGTGGCGTTGCCGTGAGCGCAGCAGTCACAACGCGATCGAGCAGGTCGTGGTATGCCGACTGATTCAGCACCGGCGCGATGCGGGCGTTGTTGACGTTGTTCGCGGTGGCAGTGCCCGTCGACGGGTTCGCGCTGGAAGTGCCGGTCGATGTGGTTGCGGTGCTTGACGCTTGCGGGCCCGGTCGCAACAGGCCCATCGCGACGTTGCTGGCTTGGTTACTCGACAAAAGATTGTCAGACGTAAGCCGGCTCAGTGTCTTGTCGGTAAGCTTCTTGAATGCCTCATCATCTTTCGCCTGAAGTTGAGCGAGTACGCGCGCGAGCGAACTCGGATACTCGCCCTTGTCGAGCGCTTCTGAGGCTTTCTGATAAGCGACTTTGGGATCGGTGTTCGCGATTACCGCGAGCAGATTCTGTTCGAGGTTGTCCACTCCAGTAAATGCGCCCGGCCCACCCCCACGTCGCCGATTGTCTGCGTTTGCATTTGGCGGCGGTTGGGTCTGGCGCAGCAACTGATAACCCAAATCAGCATCGTGACGCCCGGCACTGAGAACCAGGTCCTGTCGTAGCCGGTTCAGAATCTGAAAGTCCTCGCGATCGCGATCGGACGAGTTGTCTACCATTAATTGAGCGAGCGCTGCGCCCGCGTCATTGAAGAAGCTGCGCGCTCGCGCCGCGCTCCGGTCCCACAAAAGGTCGCCCGCGATGATTTGCACGCGAATGCGATTCTCGGGCAGCTTCAACGCCTGCGCTTCGCCGACTACCTGCTCCAGCAGCGTGACCGCTTTGCCTTCGAGTTTCGCTTTATCTTCCTGTGCCTTCGCCGCGTCTGGCGTGGTAGCCTCCTGCGCGCCGGTTGCGACGGCCGCCAGCAAAAGCAGGGCAGCGACAAAAAGCGAACGAATAGTGCTATTGGTATTCATTTTGTTTCCTCTGAGAAATTGCGGAGAGCGACTGTGTCGCCATGTTAGACGATTTAAGACACGTTTTGGTTACCCAGGGAGTTCCGAAATCTGCTGGATCGAGGGCGTTTTGTGCGATAACTTGCGTCGTTCCCCATGAATCATGGAAAAGTACCTGCAAATAGACCCCGAAGTTAAATCGGCGCTGGAGCAGAATCGATCGGTGGTGGCGCTTGAATCGACGGTCATTGCGCACGGATTGCCGCGACCACAGAACCTGAAAACGGCGGTCGCGGTGGAACAAATCGTCCGCGAGCAAGGACCCACACCCGCCACCATCGCGGTGCTTAATGGTGAGTTCTGCGTGGGACTCAATGAAGTCCAGCGCGAACTGATCGCCAACGAAGATGGCGTGAAGAAACTGAGCACCCGTGACATTCCAGTCGCGATCGCGCGTCGTTGGAATGGGGCCACGACCGTCGCAGCCACGATGTGGATTGCGCATCGCGCCGGGATCAAAGTGTTTGCGACCGGAGGCATCGGCGGCGTTCATCGCGGATCCTTGCCGGACGTCTCGGCCGATCTGCCGCAGCTCGCCAGTACGCCGATGATCGTGGTGTGCTCTGGCGCGAAGATCGTTTTGGATTTGCCGGCGACCCGCGAATGGCTGGAGACGCACAGCGTCACAGTCGCCGGTTACGGTTGTGACGAACTACCTGCGTTTTATTCGCGCAGCAGTGGTTTGCCGGTAGACATTCGCTGCGACTCACCCGCGGAGGTTGTTCACATTTTTAGAACTCAACTTGAATTGAAGATCGAATCCACGTTGCTCGTGACTGTCCCCGTTCCGGCGGAAGCTGAAGTTGAAGCGTCGCTGCTGCAAAGAGTGCTCGATGAGTCAATTGCTGAAGCGGAGCGCGAACGGATCACTGGAAAAGATCTAACACCTTTCCTGCTGGCGCGCATGGCGAAGCAAAGCGAAGGCGCGACCCTGCGCGCGAACATCGCCCTGCTGGAAAACAACGCGCGGGTGGCCGCCCAAATTGCGAGCGCGTTGACTCGAGGTTGAAGGCGCGTTCGATCGATGAGATTCGAAGAAGCGCAAGACAAAGTCTCACGGATGACCCTGGGCTAACTGCTTCAGGAAACGTTTCGCAACTTTACCCGCGACGGTTCCTCCTAGTGAACTAACTTTTCCGCCTGCGAGAACCGTCTGAGTGCGTGCATCGACTGCCGAATAGACGTATTTCGTCAAAAGATCGTGACGCAGCTCGAGAATGATGTCGGCGTCGGCCTCATCGCGCGTCAGCACTAAACCCATCTGCGCAAATTCATTTCGCTTCATGAGCTTGTCTTCCACTACCGACGCTTTTACCAGCAGCGCCTTCGAACGAACGAATACCTTTCGTTGGTTCACGGTAGTTGTCCGCTCGCGTGTTGTGGTTGCTGTGTATGAAAGCTCTTGTGCGCGTGCCGCCGAGCCAACAATTAGAGACAGCAACAGCAGAAAACCGAAGCGGCAACAAACTCTCGCAATGACGGTGCTTGATATCTTCATTGGACAACCTCTTATCTAAGTTTTTGAATCCTTCAGCAGAAATTTCTTGAGACGCTACCAACCCTGGGTGGATGCGCTCGCATCTCAGCGCCAAGTCCGACGCAACTCTCCAGGCTCGTGATTGAGCAAGCGTTCTTTGTCGAACGCCTCCTCAGGTTCGATTACTGCAAAAGCAAGCTAAGTGCCGGAACATCAGGGTCCGGTTGAGGTCTAAGTCTGCGTTAAAGAACGAACCTCTCCCCAAGGTTCTTAAGAGATGCGACGCCGCGGCGTTCGCACAATGAAGGGAGCCTTAGCCATGTCACAGTCCAACCGTTCTTTCGATCGAATGATTATTCCTGCACCTTGCGATGCCGATTGGGATTCGATGATCGGCAATGATCGGGTGCGCTTCTGCGAACACTGCAACCTGCATGTGACGAACGTTTCGGCATTGACCAGACAAGAGGCTGTGCGCCTCGTAGCCAAATCTGAGGGACGTCTCTGTCTGCGATTTGTAAAGCGCTCTGATGGCAGCGTCATCACCAGGCAACTGCCGCAGAAGGTGCATCAGATTTCGCGACGAGTATCACGGTTAGCGGCGGGCGCATTCACGGCAACCTTGAGCTTGACGAGTGCGGCGGCGCAAACAACAAATTCACAACCGCGAGTAACTGCTGTTTCAGCAGCGACTGTCTCGCCGGTCGACGCGGGAAGCACCGTCTCAGGTGTCATTAGCGATCCACAGGGTGCCGTAGTTCCCGGAGCTACCGTCACGCTGACAAGCAACGATGGATCGTCTTTTACTTTCACGACTGGCGACGACGGAATGTACAAATTCGCGCTATTACCAGCCGGCGCTTACGTCTTAAGGGTCGACGTATCGGGTTTTCCAACATCGACAGTTGAGGACATTCATCTGATCGGCGCATCTGATCGCGCCCTTAATATTGAGCTGAAACTGCCGGAGTTAATCGAAGAAGTTACTATTACCGCCGATAGGGAAGTACGTGTGTTCAGCGGCGGCGGGGCGGTTGCTTTTGTCGAGCCACAAAACCCTCTGGTTAAGGCAGCTTTTCATGATGACCTGGACGCGGTCAGGCAACTTGCCTTCGCAGCGCTCGATATTAACGCGCGCGATAACGCGACACATCAGACTGCCCTGGAGCAAGCGGTCGAAAACGGAAACATGGAAATCGTGCGCGTGTTGCTTCTGGCCGGGGCGAGCCCCGCATCGCAAGAGAAATCGGGGCGCACGGCGCTGATGTATTTACGCAATAGCGCGACCAGCGCGCTGGTGCGTGAATTGATTTCGGCTGGGGCGAAAGTCAACGACCGCGACGAATCAGGTGGCACGCCGCTGATGTTTGCCGCGTCGAATGGTACGTACGAAGTCGTCAAAGAACTATTAGACGGAGGCGCGAAAATCGATTTTCAGGATGCTGACGGCAAGACCGCCCTGATGTTTGCCGCCGCCAATGACGACCCGGAAGTTACCAAACTCTTGATTGATGCCGGCAGCTATGTGAACGCGAAAGATCATGACGGCAAAACTGCTTTAATGGTGGCCGTCGAAGAAGGCGATCCCGGCACAGTTAAGCTGCTGATTAGCCACAATGCCGATGTCAATGCGGTGGACAAGGGTGGAATGTCGGCAATTATGTATGTGGCAGAGACCGAGGATGTCGAAAGCGCGACGGCCTTACTGAATGCCGGCGCCGACTTAAGTTTGCGCGACAAGAATGACAAGAGCGCACTCGGCCACGCCAAAGACAGCGAGGAAGAAAAAATGATCAAGCTGCTTGTCTCACGCGGTGCACCGGAGTGAACCCCAGATTCCTCAGACTGCACGGCGATTCGGTCGGCGCAACCAGAGTCAGTGGTTGTAGCATTCATTTTCCGTTGGTAATTCGACATTTTGGCGGTCGAGTATCCTGCCGAACTGAAGAGACCTCGGCAAATTACTAGGTGCATTCTGGGTTCGGACGGATAAACTCAGGTGTGCTAAGCTTCTGCGCAATTCAACAAATCAACTCTGAATCCAGTTCCGGGAGGAATTATGGCTGACGACGAAAAGAAGTGTAAAAATCCGCCGTGTACGTGTCCACCACAGGAGGGCGGCAAATACTGCAGCGCGTCTTGTGAAGGCACCGGGAAGACAATCGAACTTGATTGCGACTGCGGCCACGAAACTTGTCAGGGCAATTTCTGACTGAGTAGTAGAACGAGCAGAAACCCGACCGTGAGAGAGGGTGTGTTCACCTGGCAACGAGCACCCTTCCTTACGGTCGGGTTTCTGTGATCACGAACGGCGCTTCGCGATCATTGTGGCCAGGTGTTCGGCCATCGCGGGATCCAACGCGCGCAACTTCTGTTGCTGTTCCTGTGCTCTCTTCAGATCTCCGAGCATCAAGCACGTGAGCGAATAGTTGAAATAGAACGACGGATCTCCGGGCGCGAGGCTGATGGCTCTTTCGTGAAAAGGAACCGCTTCGCGCGCGCGTCCTGATTTCGAAAGCGAGACCGCGAGGCTGTCGTACGCCAGAGCGAACTCCGGAAAGTCTCGGATCAAAATGCGATAGATGAATTCCGCATACTTCATCTGCCCGAGCCGGTCGTAAGTGACGCCCATGTTGTAGCGGGCTTTCAGATACTTTGGATCGAGCGCCACCGCTTTCTGAAAAGCCTGCAGGGCCGGCTGGAATTGTTTCAGCTCGCCGAGGGCTTCGCCGAGGTCGTTAATTGCTTCCGCGGACGTGGCATCCAGCGTGACCGCTTTCCGATAGGCCGCGGCCGCTTCTTCGAATCGACCCATCATCATGAAAATGTTGCCGGCCGCGACGTGGGCTGACGCAGCGACCTGCGGCGAGCCGGCCGCCACGACTGTGATCGTCTGGTAAGCCTTGATGGCATCGTCATAACGGCCCTGTTGTTGCGCGACCTGGGCGACCCGCGTCAGTCTCTGCGCTTCCCGGACCGGATCGGTTTGCGTCTGCGCCATTGTGGAAGTCGAAAGAAGCAGCGCAAATCCGCAGATTACCAAGGAATTTGCTCGTTTGCGGCGCAAGTGTGTGCGTGGTGGTATCAAAAGTTCGAACCTCTCCAGATAAGAAAAGAGATAATTTGCCGAAAAATCTGGGAATCTTTTCGGTATTGGCAGTGTTAATATACCTGTAAAGTTTCAGTCCAAAACCACCCGGGTCAACTTAAGGAGGCGCTCCGAATGACCAGAATTTTTCTCTTGCTCCTAACCGCACTGATTTGTGCTCCGGCTGCCTTCGCGCAGAGCGGAGACAAGGATTACTCGTACTACGAGTTCTATGTAGGCTATGCGCACATGCGCGCTTACAACAACGCAGACCAATTTGATCGCGGCGGCAGGGCCACTTTTAACGGTAATCGGGTCGATCTCATCGATGATCGCAGCGGTTACAACGGATTCACGGCTGAGTTCAACCAGAACGTGCACCGCAACATCGGCATTGTAACGAGCTTTACCGGCACCTTCGACGATGTCGGATACGTAGACCGGCTCAGCGGCCGCACGTTCGATGCCAGCGTGCAACGCTACGATTTAATGATTGGTCCGCGATTCAACTGGCGCACTGCTCACGTAACTCCATTCGCGCATGCGCTGTTTGGAATTACGCACATGCGCGCGAGTTTTGATACTCCGCTGTCGTCAGGAAAGAGGACTGACACGGGATTCGCCATGGCGCTGGGCGGCGGCTTAGACATTCATGCCGCTGAACACCTCGACATTCGCCCGATCATGGTGGATTACGTGCCGAGCTGGCTCGACAATAGACGGCAGGACAACTTCCGCGCGGGAGCTGGTATTAAAATCAAGTAGCGGCCAACTTCAAGAACTGCGCCGCCAATTTTGGTCCGACGCCTTCGTCTTCATGCTTGAAAAAGACGAAGGCGTCTTTCCATTTCTGATTCTTCACCCGCTGCATCCAGTCTTTGAGGTCCTCATCGGAATAAGCAGTGCGGCGCAACCGCAGATAACCCCAATCAGCCGTCGTCGTGATGGACGTCAGCGGCTTTTCGTCCGTATCGGAAACCACCAGCGAACAGTTCTTGACTTGCAACAACTGAAACATCTCGTCATCGAACCAGGACTCGTGACGAAACTCGAAGGCGGCTCGTGTCTGCTCTGGTAAGCAGTCAAGAAACTCACGCAGTCTCTCGCTGTCTTTCTTCGAATTTGGCGGCAGCTGAAACAGAACTACTCCCAATTGCTCGCCCAGCAACGCGGCCGTCTCCATCAAGTACTTTGTTTCCTCGGCGCAGTTCTTGAGACGCTTGATGTGTGTAATGCGCTGGGTGGCCTTGATCGAAAAGCGAAAACCTTGCGGCACCTGCGCCTTCCAATTCTCAACCATGGTCGGCTGCGGCAGGCGATAAAAAGTGTTGTTGATTTCGACTGCCGGCAGTCGCTGCGCGTAGTAGGCCAGCATTTCTTTCGCCGGCAAGTCTTCGGGATAGAAGTTGCCCTTCCATTCCTTGTAGCTGTACCCGCTGGTGCCGACGAAGAGATTCATCCGGTTTTATTTTCAATGTATGGTTGACTCTACCTGCTTCAAGTTTGACAATGCTTACATGGATCTGGGCACTGGACTCGCTATTGTGGGTGCTCTCGCGTCAGCGGTTTATCTGCTTGAAAGCGGAGTCCGGTATGTCTCTCACTTTTCAAAAAACACCGAAGAGCGACCACTAAGCGGCAACGGCCATATTAACGCCGCGAGTCGAGCCTCGCACCGCTTTTTAAAAAAAACCTAAAAACGCAACTAATTGTAGGTCCACAAATAATTACTCCACGTTGTTGCGCGAAACAATCGGCGAACGCTTTTCTTTACGTCACGAAATCAGGCGCGCGATCAGAAATGCCGCTCCCGCCGCGACGCTGCCAATCAGCGCCGTTTGCAAAGCGCTGCGCGTCGGCCGCGTGCCCGTGTAGCGTCCTTTGATGAAGCCGAAAACAAAGAGCGCTAGCAGAGTAAAGACCACCGACAGCAGTAACGACGTGGCGACTGAAATATTTTTGAAGACTGCCGCCGCGATGTAGGGGAGCAGCGGAATCAAGCCGCCGGCAATATACGAGCTGCCAATTGTCAACGCGCTGGCCAACGCCCGTTTTGGATCGGGCTTCTCAAGTCCCAACTCAAAACGCATCATGAAATCGACCCACTTCTTCGGATCTTTCGATAAGGCGTCGACGATGGGTGCACTCTCTTTGTGCGTAAGACCATATGAGTGGAACACCTGTGCCACTTCGCGCATTTCCTCGTCAGGGATTTCGATGACTTCACGTTTTTCGCGCTCGC
>Ga0134126_10003713_pt1 | contig 19126 bp, 20 predicted proteins | sample KB31752_FD_96881 | JGI IMG/M metagenome (GOLD analysis project Ga0134126, IMG submission 96881) | Terrestrial soil microbial communities with excess Nitrogen fertilizer from Kellogg Biological Station, Michigan, USA - KB3-175-2 | ecosystem: Environmental > Terrestrial > Soil > Unclassified ...
CTCGCGGTTGATTCGGAGGCGTTCATCAAAAAAATGCAATTCGAGAAAACTTCGCTTCAACTCAAAAGCCGACTGGAGCACGGCGGCCTCAAAAGCAGAATACCTGGTCCGGCTCACCGCAGCTGCCATGTTGCCCCGCGCCTTCAATTTGCCCGGGCCCGGAAAATCCTGCATGAGACCCGGCATCACGGTCATTACTACGTCGGCGATATCGGACTCGAACGTGAGTTTTGGATCTGGCAATGAACGTTCCACGGTGATGCGCTCGACGGACGCCGCCCAGTCGTAGTAGGCCGCCTGAACGCGCGGGCTGTTCAACATCGCGTACATCAGGTAATTGCTAAAAGGGGAGGCCGGCTTGAGTTCCGGAAGCACCGGTGGTTTGCCGTCGGGCCGATAGCGTTCGGCCACTTCGTGGAAATCCTGACGCGCGACGCGTTCGGTCCTGGTCGGGACGCCACGACAACCAACGGCGATGATGGCGGCTCCCACTGCCGCCGACCAGGCGGCTCGATGGATGCAAAGTCTCATGATCTGGCGCGGCGCTTTTGCTTTCACTTCGTTCATGCAGTCTGCGGCAGATGGATCGCCGTGCGTCCCCCGGATGAAGGACACGGTATTCTTACCCGATGGTTCGCGCCGCCTCTTCTCTCCAATTGGCCGGTACTGCTCTTTTTTTGGCTCCCGATTGCCAAGCAAGAGCAAGCGGTTCAAAAGGGCATCGGATTCGACAGGATCTCTCCGGGCCCAACGGGCCGCCCTGCGGGATCCCGAAACGCCAGCTCGGGGCGTTCGCCAGTCCGGTAGGATCAAATAATTGTTCATCGCGTTTTACGTGGAGATTTCGCCCGGACTGCATTTGAAATGCACCGTGTCCGCAGCCGGGCACAATGCGGACGGTCGATGCGAATGAAGCCGCAGCGCGCCGGATCAAGGCACACTACGGGCGTCGGAAGGAGAGGATCAGAGGAGGAAACTGCAATTCCGCTGGTAAAGCGGGACGGCAGCGCCCGGCAGGGTGGCGAAAAAAAGCGAGGCCGTTTGAGTGACTGCGGGCGACGGTCCGATCAATTGAAACTCAGCGGCGGGAGTCAGGAGCGGCTGATGTGAGCCACCCTGAACCGGAGGTACGGAAAGCGGTTTGGGAGCGGGCGCGGACCGAGTAACGCAACAACCGGCCTTGGGACAGTGCGGGCAGGCGCATCTGGCTTTGGCGGGTTGAACCGGGCAACGCGCATCCGCCGTAAAACGACTTGCGCTCCCGGCAGCAGGACACTGAGCAGGATGGCAAACAATGTTTTCACGGCGGACGTTTGAATTGGCTCAATGGATGACCAAGGCCTACTTTTTTGCGGCTTTCTTTTCAGCGTCCTCGATTTTCTTCACGTACTTCTTGGGGTTCTTGTCGAAATCCTTCTTGCAATCCTTGCAGCAGAGTTTGATTTCGCGGCCCTGGTACGTGAACACATACGGATCGCCCATGTCGCCGCCCAGTTTCTCGTCCGAAACGGGACAGGTCTTCAGCGTGTAAGGTTTCGCCTTGTCCGCCTTCTTGTCGGCGGAGTCGGCCGCGAAGCCCACGAAAGGCGCCGCTAGAAAAGTTGCTGCCAGCACCGTTGATGCGATTTGTTTGGTTAGTTTCATAAGTGAACGTTTGTTACATTCGAGACATTATACGCGCAGCCGGGCAAAATCACTCAAATAATTTACTGGCGGTTCGGAGCCGCTTGACCCCATGTCAGTTGCACGCTTTCGCAAAAGTGCTTGCCCGGTGCGGCCGGTGGAGCAACTGGCATCTCGCGGCTCTGGCGAACATTCCATTGTCAGAACGGCCCTCTGCCGCCGGTGATACCATTTTCGCAGACCGCGCATTGCACGAATCCCGCGTCGATATTACCGGCATCGAATTGAATCACATATCCATCTCATTGAGATGGAGAGCGTCCTGAGCGACGCTCTCCACAGGTTGCCTTCGAGACAAATCGAGGCGAATTGCGGTCTCAGCCGCAGGCGGCGCACTTGTGAACCGGCAGACTGACCTTGGCCTTGCCGTGACCTGTGACGACCCATTCATTTCCACAATTGCCGCAGGCATGCTTTGCGATAATCCTGGTCGGCGGGCCACCCGTTACGAGCACTCTTGCTGCAGCTCCTTTAGTGTCGGTGTCGGGCACCGCGACAAACGTGTCCTTGCAATTCGCGCAGGACATTGGTGCGTAAGTTGGGGCGATGGTGGCTGCCGTCGCATTTGGAGCGTTCAGTTTCAGCAGGATGGCGGCACCCTTCTCTTGCGCGTTCGCCGCAGTGGCGGCAACGGTGAATAAGGTAACGGCGACCGCGAGTCCGGCGATCCGCCCGATGGTGGTGATTTTCGTTTTCATTTTTGATCTTTCCAGGTTGGATATGTCAGCAGGGACGGACCGCGCACACAGACCGCACGCTCCACTTGGAGCGCTCGAGAATTCGTATCTGTTGTGGTTCGCCGCGTTCATATCTTTTCTACACTCTGAATACGCCACTCCTTCCTGATACCCTCTCTCATTCCTTGCCAAAACCTCAGCATCTTTTGTCATCAGCGGCCCGCAATTTGCCGGCGGAAGTTCAGAAGCGCGCACGGCTCGAGTGCCTCCACCGTGCAGGTTGAAAGAACGCCTCCTGACTCAAGCGTCCGCCGCGAACAGACTTTGCAACCGCTTCCGCAACTGCTGACGCGCCCGGTAGATGCGCATCTCCACGGCCTTGACCGAGCAATCGAGAATTTTCGCGATCTCCGCTTGTGGACGCTCTTCGTATTCAGCCAGCACCAGCGGTAGCCGGAGATCCTCCGGCAGGGCTGCCACCGCCTCGCGTACCGCGGCAGTTCTTTCAGACGCCTCTATTGACTGGCTTGGTGACGCCGTTTGTTCGGGAAGCCTGTCCGCCAGCGCGCCGCCGGTTTCCTCGCTTTCGGTATCCAGCGACACTTGCGCGTGCCGCGCGCGCCAGCGAAACCGGTCACGGGCAAGATTCGAGGCGATGGCGTAAAGCCAGGTGGAGAACTTCTGTCGGCTGTCGAATCGGGCGCGGTGCTGGTAAACTCGAACGAAGCTCTCCTGAGCAAGATCTTCAGCATCACTTTCATTTTGTAAAAGCCGTGTGAGAAAACGAAAGAGTCGTTCGCCGTGGCGTTCGATCAGGTTGTTCAATGCGGCGTCATAGCCGGCGGCCAGTCGCTCCATATCGACGATGTCCTCGTTTTCACTGGTGCCCGTGTTCATCAGATGAAACCGCCGCTGATCCCTGGTTGTGCATCTTATGTTCCGGCAGGAAGGTCTTCTCCTGAACCCAGGCAAGGTAACGCCGGCCCTGTTCCGGGGGCATCGTTCGGCTGACTTCCAGAAAATGTCGGAGCATGTTCTTCTGACATTCGACGCGAAGCTGTCCGGCCTCGGCCAGTTTCGCCTCAATCTCCGGCGTGAGCGTATCGCTCCTGGTCAACAATTTCTTCAACTCGGCGTTCTTCGCGTCGATCCGCCGGCACATCGTCATGCATTCCGACTTGTAGGCGTCATGCAACTGGACGACCCGCGCAAACTCGGTTTCGTTCAGATCGAATTCCCTTTTCAACCACGCCAGTTCCGGGGTGTCACTTTCAAGCATCGTTCGATGCGCAGCCGTGCCCGCAAAGTAGAATCCGCAGTAAGCGCAGAGGCCCAACGCCAGGCCAATGAACAGGATGGCTACGCCTCGTTTCATCGAGTCTTTTGGTAGGGATCAACGGCCTGGAGATAGCGCGCCTGCAACCCGTGATCTATCTGCGACGCCTTCTCGCGCGCCTGCAATAGACCGGCGCCGATGCCGACCATCAGCAGCACCGCCACATACGCCACAGCCAGGGCGGGCCGGCGGAAACAAGCTTCAATTGGTTGCAAAAGGTCTGTCCACCGCCAGTCCCTGGTCGAATCGTCGCCCTGCGCGATTCGGCGCCAGACACCTTCCTGAAAACGTGGAGGCAGAACCGCGTCGGGTTTCCACTCGTTCAAAAGTCTGCCGAGTCGCGCGTCGTTTTCGTTGGAGTATTCTGTGCTCATCTTTTAAGGACCTGGCAGCCTAACCCGCTTTGAGCCAAAGGTTAATCACATTCTTTTCAGTCAACACCCGGACTCGGATCGCTTCATCTACTTCAACGGCATCACTTCTGTCTCTGTGTTCGCTGGCGTTGTGCCGCTCTGTTCCTGATACGTCCCTGGCAGGCGAATCCCTCAACCATTTCATTTGCTAGCAAGACACGTTTTCTGGAACACAGCGACAAAACGGGCCAGCGAATAGTTGAGTGCCGTCGAAATCCATCTATACTGAGGCAAACAATAGAACCTATGACACGTCAGCAAGTTCTCGATCACTATTTCATGGATGCCCGTTTCAAGCTTATTGAATTGGCCGCGTTCCTCGACCGCGTGGACCGCGCCGAAGGCCAGGCCGACTTTCGTCTCGATGCCTTCCACCAGGCCCTTCGCGAACTCGACGGCAATAAACCCGAGCGCGCCAGGCAAGTCTTGCTCGCCTTCAGTGATCCGACGACCGAGCCGATTGAAAAAGCGCCGGGGAAAGGAGCCGTCGGCGCTGCGCCTCCAAAAACGTAAAAATCAGGAGCAGCTACCAAGTCCGATGAAAACTTCACTGTCAGCGTTGCCGCGAAAAGGACTCGCGTGTTGGCTGGCGTTTATTCCGGTGATCTATGTCGGGGGCTACGCCATCGTAAGGTCCGGAGAAAGGGCGATGTTTCCCAAAGACCTCGTTGAAAGTCTTACCGTCTTTGCGATTTCGGTAGGGCTTCTCGTATTGTATTGGATTAAGGTAAGGCATTGGTTGAAGTGGATTGGTTTGGGAGTCGTGCTAATCGCTGCCGGGTTGATAGTGAAACAAGTATTTCATGTCTTCTTGTAACTGGGCTTGTTCGGGTAGAACCACTCTATTATGCGTTATATTGAGCCACACGGTCACATGGTCAGTCGCGTGACTGACGATTACGTTGACATGGTCACCGCCGGGTGCGCCTGCGTTTGTGAACCCGCCTTCTGGGCCGGCTACGACCGCAGCAGCGTCAACGGTTTCCACGATTACTTCTGCCAGCTCACCGATTACGAACCGAAACGCGCCGCGAAGTTCGGACTGCCGCACTTCTGCTGGCTCTGCATCAATCCCAAGGAATCCGAGGACGTGAAACTCGCCGAGGAAGTCGTCGCCCTCATTCCCAAATTCCTCGACCGACCCAACGTGCTCGGCATCGGCGAGATCGGGTTGAACAAAAATTCGCGCAACGAAATGAAGGTGCTGGAAATGCACATTGACCTCGCCGCGCGCCACCGCCAGATGATCCTCGTCCACACGCCGCACCTCGAAGACAAGCTCAAAGGCACGCGCCTCATCGTGGACGCGATCAAAAGCGACAAACGCATCCGGCCCGAGCGCGTTATCATCGATCACGTCGAGGAACACACCATCAAACTCGCGCTCGATGCCGGGTTCTGGGCCGGCATGACGCTGTATCCGGAATCGAAATGTTCGCCCGCGCGCGCCGTGGATATGCTGCAGAATTTCGGCAACGAACGGCTCTGGTTGAACAGCGCCTGCGACTGGGGCGTGAGCGTCCCGCTCAATGTCCCTTACGCCGCGCTCGAAATGAAACGCCGCAACTGGAGTGCCGAGGACATCGACAAGGTGATTTATCAGAACCCGCTGAAATTCCTGAGCCAGAACAAGAAGTTCAAGCTGCCGAAAAGTTGAATAATCTCCCTCTCCTGTCGCAATCATCTTCGACTGCTCCTTCAATTCCTTCCGTTTCGTCAATCTCACTCCGCGCTCTTTAATCGATTTCCTCACAAGTCGAACGCGCTGGACAATAACTTCGGGTCGAGCGACACCACGGGCCAATGAACAATCGCATTCTCTGGGGAATTCTTGGCACGGGCAAGATCGCCCACCAGTTTGCCGCTGCCCTGCGCCATTTGCCGGGCGCTGAATTGGGCGCCGTAGGTTCCCGCTCTTCTGACTCCGCACAACGTTTTGCCGATGAATTCGGGATCCCGCGCCGTTACGGAAGCTACGCGGAACTGGTCAACGATCCACAAATCGAGGTGATTTACGTTGCCACACCGCATTCCTGTCACGCCGGGAACTCGCGTCTCGCGCTCAATGCCGGCAAAGCGGTGCTGTGCGAAAAGCCATTTACCATCAACGTGGCCCAGGCGCGCGATGTCATCGGCCTCGCTCGCGAGCGCAAGCTGTTTCTCATGGAGGCGATGTGGACGCGCTGCTTTCCACTTATGGATAAACTACGCTGGCTGCTGGCGTCCGGCGCTATCGGCGAGGCGCGCCAGTTGACCGCCGACTTCGGCTTTCGCGCCGGGCATCGGGACGAACCACGATTGTTCGGACCGGAATTCGGCGGCGGCGCATTGCTGGACGTTGGCGTGTACCCGGTGTCGATGGCATCGCTGCTTTTTGGCCCGCCAACGCGGATCGTCAGCGCGGCAAATCTCGGCGCGACCGGCGTTGACGAAGAAGCGGCGATGATTCTCACGCATCGTGGAGGCGAATTGGCGGTCCTGCACACCGCGATTCGTTTGGACACGGCGCAGGAAGCCATCATCACCGGCACGCAGGGCCGCATGCGAATTCATAGTCCCTGGTGGCGGCCCGTCGCGATGACGGTGTCACGCGAAAGCAAATCCGACGAGAGCTTCGAGTTTCCGGTGGAAGGCAACGGTTACGAATACGAAGCTCAGGAAGTGATGGACTGTCTCCGCTCCGGCAAACTGGAAAGCCCGCTCATGCCGCTCAATGAATCCCTTTCGATCATGGAAACGCTCGACACACTACGCGGCCAGTGGGGATTGAAGTACCCCATGGAGTAGCCGGCGATTTCGCCTTCGCAGAATTTGGCCGGGCTAATTTCCGTTGAACGCTGTCGATTGGGTCAACCGATGCGACGAAGTGAACAAAGCTCCGAGCGCCACAAGCCCGTATCCCGTCCAGACGGCCAGCACGAGATGCGACGCGGAGTACGACACCATGAAATGCTCACGACCTCGCGCGTCGCGCGGCGGATTGAGCACGAGCGGAATAAAAAGTGCCAGGGAAACATAAACTGCCAATAATCCCATCATCCATCGCCGTCCGTACGCGTCGAGTCGGCGGAGATAATAAAAAGGGACCAGAGCAACCAAAACGTAAAGCAGCCCGAATTCCGCGACGGTGATTTCGGCGCACATCTGAAGTTGCTTCACGAGCCCGGCCAGATGTGATGTTGGATGGAGTCTTTCAAATTGTCCCCGGGTCACTAGGTGAAGAAAACCGTCCGGCGTTCGAGGATAAGCCCAGTTGATCGGCGGGTTCGTCATCGACGCGACCGGTTCATACAAATAAACTGTCAACCCGAGGAGGATCATCACGCCGCAATTCAGGATGGTTTTCCATTCCGTAAAAAGACGGCGCGTCCCGGCAATCATCGCCATGCATGTCACAATCGATCCCACGCCGACGACGAAAAAGAGAATGCCAAATATGTTCGTTTTTCCTCCACGGTCGTGGCTGGCCTCCAGGTAACCAGCCCGTAGTGCCATCAGACACGCAATGAACAACACCGCGTTCACCATACAAATATCCCTGATCAGTTTCCGGTGTCCGAACACAACCATTAACTGCAGGCCCGGTGCCGCAGCCAGCAGCATTTGACTGTTGGTAAACGCAAGTCCGTACACAAATGAAGCGCCATAAAGACTTCGCCGCCGCGAAGGAACGTGCACCCATCGCATCAAAAGACACAGCACGATTGCGAACAGCAGCATGCGGAGCGGCCCGGGGTCGGCGACGACCGCAGTTCGCCAGAAGGCACCATCGAACCCAAACGCCATTCCAGCGACGCAACTGGAGACCACGCGAAGAGCGCGTATCTCTCCCTGCCTGAGTTTGCCCGGCTGCGAAATCGCTTCGATGAGCGCGGGTCCGCCTCTCGAGGCCATCAGTGCGATGACGCCGCAAGTCAGCGCTCCTGCGATGGCGGATGACAAACCGGCTCGCCACGCGACACTCGAGAATGGGAGCAGCGTAAAAAAATGAGCATAGATGGTCCAAAGTGGGTATCCGGGAGGCACTGGCACGCCGGCATACATTGCGCCCACTGAAAAAGCTCCCGAAGAACCAAGTGTCACGTCTGGCGCGAGCGTGAACAAATAGACCGACAACACCAATGCCGCCGTTGCTCCGAAGCTCAGCCAGTCTGATCGCTCAAAAAAGCGCGTCTTTTCGAGAGTTCCTCGAACGGACTCTGAAGCCTGGCAGAAGCCCTCCTTTGGCGTCGAGCCTGACTCCGGGTTGCCGTTCATTCGGGCGTGCCTTTCAATGAACAGACACCGTCACGGATTATTTTGTATGACTCGATTGCGCCAATGGCCCTTCGCCGATTTAACAGGGCAAGCCTCCACCTTCGGACCGCACAACCTCCCGACGAAGTTGACCGCAATCACTCCATCGCTGACGCGGATTTCCGGCGCTCTTTCAATTCCTTCCGAGTTGTCAAGACGATGCCACGTTTCTGAATGAGTTTCTTAGCAGGCAGGAGATCAGTTCGCCCGTGCTGAAGTCCGTTGTTGCAGCCAAAAAATGTCCGGATTGTTCGGCTGGTTTACCCGGCTGAGATTACCGTTGATCACCTTCGTGCGCGGGTCCCCCCAACGGTGTATTTCGCCATGGCCGTCGGCGAAAGAGAACGTTCCGCTGAAGTTATGCCGCGTCGAGGGCCAGTCGATCATCTGAGATCCAACCATTGATACGGCGAAGCCCGCGTCATTGATGCTGTATTCATCCTCATCAATGATCACCCAAAGCTCGGAAGGTTTTGGGGCGATCATATCGTGAAGGTTTGCATAAGTTCGCCACGGATTGTTGGCGCGGTTATTGTGATTGCCGTCCAGCCAGGGGCCGTCCACCGGCGTCTTCCCGTCCTGTTTTGTTCCCACGGCCTGGTTGGCGGAGTAGCTACGAACCCGCGGTACACCATTGAATTGGAACGGATCTTCGGGACAGCGAAACGCCTGAAACTTCCCCTCGAGATACGGTGCTATCTGCGAATTTGTCAGAACAGTGGTATTGGTTGCAGCGTTGGCGTTCACGACGATTCCGGCCACCCAGTTCGAGGAACCGCCGTCATCCACATTCACCGGAAAATATCCAGTGTGGTCTTCGGAAAAACCGAGCCAGCCGCGCATCAATTGCTTAACATTGTTTAGACAGACCAACGCGTGTCCCGCCTGTCTGCCGGCAGCAAAAGAGCGGGCCTGCAACAAAGACAAGGTAGTCACGATGACGATGAGGGTCAACAGGTCGGTTCTCGTGAATGCGCGTCGTTGGTCCACTCTGTTTTGAATGCCTAATGCGGGTGGCATGGATCTTTTCGCCTTCTGATTTTGCACTCACGGTATCATGCTCATCGGAACAAATCCACGCTCAAATGCGTTGGTTTCAAAGAGAGCCGAAACTTCAAAACCGAGAACAACGGCATACTTCGAAGTCCATTGACCGACTGGTGGTAAATTTCACTCCATCGCCGACGCGGATTTCCGGCGCTCTTTCAATTCCCTCCAAGTGGTCAGAATGATGCCGCGTTCCTCGATCAGTTTCTTCACGCGCGGGTCCGTGAGCGCCTTCAGATCGGCGCGCCGCGACTCGCTGGAACTGGTAATCAGCGGAAAATCCTCGGTGGGCAAGGACGCATGAAAGATGATCTCCGTCACGCCGGGCTTCAGTTCCTTGAGCAGTGTCTGCAACTTCTCCGTCTTTTCTTCCGGTTTCCAGTTGTATGAAGCCGTATGCACGTCGTCGAGGACCGGCAGTCCGGCGTTCCAGATCTTTTTCACCCAGGGACGCAGCTTTGTGGCCGCTTCCGGATTTTCCTGAAGCACAAAGGTGCCCTGGCCGCCGACGGCCAGAATCGGAATGCGCTTTTCAATTCCCACCTTGGCGTAGCGCTCGAAGTAATCGGGCCGGGCAAACAACGTGCCCATGTGCGAGTCCAGGTGGGTGATCGGGATGCCGAGCGTTTCCGCCCGGTCGATCTGCGCGCGAATCTCGCGCTCGACTTCGTCCGGCGTGGCACGCGTGGCAACCTGTTCCACGTTGTGCCACAGGCAGCCTTCTTCATCCACGAGGCCCGGCACCTGCGACTTGCCGGCCAAGGGACCCCACCGGTAAATTTTCCATTCAGAAGTCAGCGTCAGGTGCAAGCCGCTGTCCGCCTCCCGGTTCGTCTTCAGATAGCGCGCGATCTCCGAAACCCACGGACATGGCATCATGATGCTGAACGAAGTGGCCACGCCATTCCCCGTCGCTTCGATGGCACCGAGGTTGGAGGAATGCGACATGCCGACGTCATCCACGTGCAGAATCACAACTACGTCGCCGTGTTTCCAGCCAAGACGTTCGGCGAAGGTTTTGTCCGGAGCCAACGATTGTGCGGCGCACCGGGCGGGCAGCAGCCCGGCCAACGCTCCACAGGCGAAGAAAAGGATTCTGTAATTCATAAAAGGCTCGCCGACTCGGCATCGAGAAACAGTGTGCAATGGGCCTGTTTCCTCAAAAACGACGCCGGACATGCCGTGCTGATCGGGCCTTGCAGCGCCGCCTTGACGGCCGCGGCTTTGCGTTTCTCGGGAACGATGCAGACCATTTTTCTGGCAGAGATCAGCGCGGGAATGGTTAGCGTCAGCGCGTACGACGGGACGGATTCCAGGTCGGGAAAGTGGCCTTCGCCCGCCTGCTGGCGTTTGCACGCGTCGTCGAGCTTCACGATCTTTACAAAACGATTGTCGTTGAAGTCGGCAACCGGCGGATCATTGAACGCGAGGTGTCCGTTCTCGCCGATGCCGAGGCAGCAGAGATCAATCGGTTGCGCGCGCAGGAGTTGGGAGTAGCGCTCGCACTCCTTGATCGGTAGCAATGCGTCACCCCCGAGGTCATGGAACACCTTTGGGTTGACCAGATCCGCGACCCGTTCGCGCATGTAGCGGCGAAATCCGGCCGGATGATCCGCCGAAATGCCCAAATACTCGTCCATGTGAAACAAGGTGACCTTCGACCAGTCCACGCCACCGAGTTTCACGAGTTGACCGAGGAATTTGATCTGGGAATTGCCCGTCGCGAGGACCGCCGCTGCGCGAGCGTGCGCCAGCAGTGTTTGTTGCAGGTAGCTTTGCGTCTCGCGCGCGGCTTCCTGCACCAGGTCGCCCTCCGTGGCGTAAACGCGCACACGGAGCGAATCAGCAACGAAACTCTTGAGCGTCTGGGCCATCTTGTCGAATGCCGGATCGTTCAATTGTCGGCGAGTCCGCCGCCTCGAGTCCTCATCGAGGCGGTGACGGAACCGCGACCTCCGGCTGTCGGAGATTCAGTCCATCTTGCGAAATTCTTCCCACTCCGGCTCGGTGGCGAAGATGCGCCGATAGTATTCAGAGCCTTGCAGCCCGCTGGCGGCCGCTTCATCCACCACCACCGTGCAACGCGCGTGCAACTGCAGCGCCGTCGCCGAGATCATTGATGTGATCGGGCCTTCGACGGCCCGGCCGATGATCTCCGCCTTTTCCGCGCCGGTCGCGAGCAACAGGCAGCGCCGGGATTCCAGGATCGTTCCCACACCCATGGTGATGGCGCGACGCGGGACCTTGTCCGGCCCGCCAAAAAAACCGGCGTTCTGCTCGAGCGTGAGCGGGGCCAGCGCCTTGACGCGGGTGCGCGATTTGAACGCCGACAACGGCTCGTTGAAGCCGATGTGCCCGGCGCGGCCAATGCCGAGCAATTGAAGGTCGATGCCACCGGACCGTCCGATGGCAAGTTCATACTGGTCGCATTCGGCGTCGAGATCCTTCGCCGTTCCGTTCGGAAGGTGAGTGTTTCGGGGATCGATGTTCACGTGCCGGAAGAGTTGTTCGCTCATGTAGTAACGATACGAGCGCGAATCGTCCGGCGGCAGGCCGACATACTCGTCAAGGTTGAACGTCCGGCACAGGGAGAAATCCAGGCCTTGATCGCGGTGCATGCTGACGAGCTGGCCATAGACCATCTCCATCGTACGGCCGGTCGCGAGGCCAAGAACAAGATGCGGATTGGCGCGGAGATCTTTTGCGATCAGGCTGGCGACAAGGCGCGCGGCGGAATCGGGGTTGGGCCGGATGATGACTTCCACAACGTGTTCGCCGGAGCTTGGCGAGTCGCGGGAGCGGATGACAAGGATATTCTGCTTGCCAACAGGCGCGCAGAGAACCGAGATAACTTCATGCGGCAGGGCGAAATCTCCGCGAGACACTACGCGACTGCTGAGCCGGTTGTTCTGGAGTGGCGGGACGGCTTCATAACCGATCTGCGCGCCGCGCCGCGCGCGGTTCCGGACAATGCGTGGATTGCGCCGGCATTGTTCGATTCACAGGTGAACGGGTTCGCGGGCGTTGATTTTCAACGGGACGATTTGACCGTCGAAGATCTGCTGGCTGCGACACGGGCGCTGCGCGCCGCGGGTTGCGCCCGATTCCTGCTGACGTTCATCACCGATAAATGGTCCCGGCTGACGGCGAGATTGAAGCGGCTGCGTCAGTTCCGGTCCGAATCCGCGGAGTTGTTCCATGCCATCGCCGGATGGCATGTCGAAGGCCCGTTCCTTTCAAGCGAACCCGGCTTTCGCGGCGCGCACGATCCGGCACAGATGCTTGATCCAACGCCCGAGAAAATCCGCGAACTTCGCGCTCTCGCAGGCAATGACCCCTTGATGATGACCCTGGCTCCGGAAAGGCGGGGAGCGCTGGAAGCCATCGCGCTGGCCGTATCTCTGGGCGTCAAGGTCAGCGTCGGGCACACGAACTCCCCGGTGGAAGTTTTGCGACAGGCTGTTCAAGCCGGCGCGACCGGCTTCACACACCTCGGCAACGCCTGCCCTCAGCAATTGGATCGCCACGACAACATTCTCTGGCGCGCGCTCGACACCCCCGGTCTGGCCGTCGGTTTGATTCCCGATGAAATCCACGTTTCTCCGCCTCTCTTTCGATTGATCCACCGGGCGATGAACAAGAAGACGATTTATTATACGACGGACGCCATGGCCGCAGCGGGCGCGCCGCCCGGACGTTACACGATTGGCGCACTTGAGGTCGAAGTCGGCGCCGACCAGATTGTCCGGCTGCCGGGCAGCAGCAATTATGCGGGGTCAGCGTTGCGACCGCTCGATGGCGTGGTTCGCGCCGCTCAAATGCTGGGTTGCGGGTGGCGGGATGTTTGGGACAGTTTTTCGGTTCGCCCCGCGGAGTTTGCGGGAATCAACCACGGTTTGGTCGTGGGCAGTCCGGCGGATTTTTGTTTTGTGCAGACGGATAACGCCGCGCGTAACCAGTCTCTGCAGACCTTCGTCCAAGGGGGTTGAAGCGCGACTCAACGCAGACATGCCGGAGAAGAATTCCTCCGACTAATTCATCTTCGTTGTTTGTTTCAATTCAGTGAAATCGTGCCGCTGCGGACCGGGTCGGCACGATTCAGGCTTACATTTTCGCACCCGGCGGATCTCTCCGGGGAACATTTTGGAGCAATGGATCAATCGATGACACCGGATATTCCGGACCTCACAAAAATGAGCCGGTTCGATCCGACCGCCACGCGCGTACCGACGATTGTGCTCGTAGTCGTCGTGGCACTGGCAGCGGTCTTTATCGGATACCTTCTGCTCGATGCCTGGAAGGTGCATCGACGGAACAGACACATCCAGCGTCTCGTCCAACGAAGAACAAAGGACGACTAAAGGCGACGCGACCGTGCCCGATCCCCCTTCCGTGCGACGAGAGACGAACGTCAGGTTTTGAACAGTGAAACAGCCGATTGTCGCACGCTCTCGACCGGGAGATCCATTAAGCCCGGCGTCGAGCGCAAGAGGGTCACGCGCGTGCCGCGCGGACGCCAGATTGTCTCGTTGGTTTCGCCCCAGAGAATCAAGGCAGTCAATCCCACGGCAACGGCCAGATGAGAGATGCCCGAATCGTGGCCGATGAAGCCCGCACACGCCTGCAACCGCCGCGCGAGTTCGGCCAGCGGCAGGCATTCCGCGCGCTCGAGCCGTTCCGGGCGAAACACCGCCGACAAACGGCGCAACCGCTCCCGTTCCGCCTCGCCGCCCACCAGCAGAAAGTTGAACTTCGTCGCAGTCTGCAAATGCTGGATGAGCCTCATCCAGTTTTCCTCGGGCCAGTTCTTTCGTTCGCTGCCGCTGCCAGGATGCAACGCGAGCTGGTTGGGGATTGAAGGGTGAGAGCTGGTTGAAAGCTCCGGCACCGGATCGGCGTCGAAGATTGCCAGCCGTTCCAGCGGCTTCAGGAAAACGTCGGCCGCGTGAATGTCCTCTTTTTCATCAGGCCGGTGAGGTCCCGCGATGAACTGCGCATTCGAGCAACTTGCGACGTTCGACTGAAAAATCCCGTCCGGGTCGTAGAGATACGAAATGATCACCGCGAAGCCGGCGAAATAGTTCTGCAGCGCCCCGTCCAGCCGCCCGCCGCGCGCGAAGAAGCCGGCAAGGGCACGGGATTCAATCGAACGCACCGCGTCCACGCCCCCCCCGGATAAAGCGAGTTGCGCGATATGCGGGTAGCCGAGGACTTCAAGACGCGCCCCGGGAAAATGTTTCCTCAAGGCGGAAAGAGCCGGCAGCGTGAGAATAAAATCGCCGATGGCGCCGCCACGAATGACGAGGATTTTGCCGCACACCGGAGTCACATCGGTGCGATCACCGGGCAAGGTCCGGCGTCGGCCCGGCCTGCGGCCCCGCCTTCAGCTCGACCGGTCGAAAGACGGCGAGTCCGAGGACGACGACGAATAACCCGAAGGCCAGGCGCAGTCCGCAACCGACACGAACCCGCTGGTCGGTGGCGGTGGCCCAGTTCAACAGATCGCGCAACCGCCAGGGCGAAATCGTGAACCACATTCCAGCCACCACCAGCACATACGCCCAGGTCACCACCACCAGCCGCCATTCGGTGTCCGCCCAGCGCGCGGTGTCCACCATCAGTTTGGCCAGCAGCAGCAGGACGATCGCCAGCCCGCGCACCGCCAGAAAATCCCGCACATAGATGCAGGTCGCGACACCCACCGCGGCAAAACCGATCAACATCGCCTTTTTGTACGCAGCGAAATCAGAGATGTTCTCCTGGTTCAGGTTCCAGAGGAACCAAACCGTTCCCAGCAGCATCAAGAAATAGCCGATGGTTTCCGAGCGCGGAAATTTTCGGACGGCGTCCCGGAATTTGGTCGGGTGCATCAAACCGTAGATTTGAGGCAGGCCGACACCCAGACCAAGAATGATGGCAAGCGTCGAAAGCTTCATGCGTCGTTCAGTCAGGATTGACGATCGCGGGGTCGCCGTAAAGCGTGAATGAACCGGCCCGCGTGATCTTCACGTCGAGCAGGCGCCCGCGATGCCGTTCATTGCCTTCAAAAACCACAATCCGGTTGGCGCGCGTGCGGCCCTCGAAGCGTTCCCCGTTTTTCCGGCTCGGCCCTTCAACCAGAATCTGTGCGCGCTGTCCGACACAGCGGCGATACTTCTCTTTTCCGACCTCGTTCACCAGATCGAGCAGCCGTCCGTGCCGCTCCTCGATGACTTCCTGAGGGACCTGATCCGGCATGGCCGCCGCCGGCGTGTCTTTGCGCGGCGAGTATTTGAAGCAATACGCGTTGTCGAACGCGACCTCACGCACCAGCGACAGGGTCTCCGCGAAATCGGACTCGGTCTCGCCCGGAAAACCGACGATGATGTCGGTCGTGACACCCATCTCCGGCTTCACGCGGCGCAGTTTTTCAACGATGCCAAGGAAGCGTTCGCGCGTGTAGCCGCGGTGCATCAGTTTCAAAACCCGGTCGCTGCCGCTCTGGACGGGCAGATGCGCGCTCTCGCACAGCTTCGGCAGCCGGCCGTATGCCTCGACGAGATCGTCGCCATAACCCTTCGGATGCGGCGAAGTAAAGCGAATGCGTTCCAATCCCTCGATCGCGTGGACCGCCTCGAGCAGTTGGACAAAAGCCGACTTGCCGTCCTTCATTCCGATCTCGCGCTTGCCGTAGCTGGTCACGATCTGGCCGAGCAGCGTGATCTCCTTAACGCCGCGGGAAACCAGTTCGCGGCATTCCGAAACGACGTCAGAGATCGTCCGGCTCCGCTCCATTCCGCGCGTGTAAGGAACAATGCAAAACGTGCAGTATTGATTGCACCCTTGCATGATGCTGACGAACGCGGTGACTGACTTCGTCTGCGCGTTGCCATTCAGCAGATGCTCCTTGATCGTCGCCTCGCTGCCTTTCTCTTCTTCCACGTCCACCACCTTGTCCCGGCGACCGGTGAGAATCTCGTCCAGATAATCCGCAGTGCGATGGAATTTTTGCGTGCCGAGGACCAGATCGACGTCGGGCAATCGGTCGATCAACCCGCGTCCGCGGCTTTGCGCCATGCAGCCCAGGAAACCGAGCACGACCTCCGGCCGGTCGCGGCGCATCTCCGCTGCGAGATTTTCCATTTTGTTGAGCGCCTTCTGCTCGGCCATGTCGCGCACGCTGCAGGTGTTCAGCAGGACCACGTCCGCGACCCGGTCCGACACCGCCAGCGTGTAGCCCTTCGCCACAAGTTGTGCGGCGACGGCCTCGCTGTCGCGCTCGTTCATCTGGCAGCCGTAGGTTTTGATATAGACACTCGGCATGGTCGAAAGTGCGGTGAAGGTAAGGCACACGCCCGCCGTTGAAAAGAGCGAAGTCAGCCTCGATTCGTGGAGGGTACCGTCCTTTCGCAGCCAGGGCAGTCTCCGCAGTCCGGGCACTGAAAAAACGGCGCTCTTCATCAACGTCGGATTCGAAATCGTCCGTTGCTCATCGAATGCGGCTTTGCTAAACCAGTGGCCATGGAATCCCCGAAAGAGCAAAAGCCCGACATCCACAGCGACGTGTTCCTGCGCCTGCTCATGCGCCGGCAACTCCGATTGTCCGCCGCCTGCGCCGTCACCTTCCTGATTGCGCTGCTCGGCCTGCCGTTGCTGAACTACTTTTTCCCGGAACTGATGGCGACACGCGTGTTCGGTTTCACGCTTACCTGGTTCATCCTCGGTGTGCTGTTCTTTCCGTTCGTCTGGGTTATTTCCTATCTTTTCATCCAGCGGTCGATCGCGCTGGAAAGGGCCGAGGTCGAGGAAATCGCCCGCGAAGGGACGAAGCAGGTTTCTCACGACGGACGCGACGGTGCCGAAGGAGAAAAACTATGAACGAAGAGCATCTCAAGGATGGCATCACCCGCATCGTCAATCAGCATGAAGGAAAGGGAACGTTCCAAAACCCGCGCACGGATGCGCGTTTCCGACCGTCGCCCGCGTCGCGTCCGTCGCGAGACCAACCCTTATGAACATCGACCCCTGGATCTTCGCCTTCAGCGCCGTCACGGTAATCGCCACCATCTGGATGGGCTTCTGGTCGGCGAAACGCTCCAAGACCGCGAGCGATTTCTTCGTCGCGGGCCGCAACGTGTCCGTGGGCTGGAACGCCAGCGCCATTTCCGGCGAATACCTCAGCGCCGCGTCGTTCATGGGCGTGGCGGGGATGGTGATGTCGAGCGGTTACGACGCGCTGTGGTATCCGGTCTGTTACGCGTGCGGCTATTTGTTTCTGCTGCTGTTCATCGCCGGGCCGCTGCGACGCTTCGGGGCTTACACGATTCCGGATTTTGCCGAGGGCCGGTTCGACTCGCCGCTGTTCCGCAAGATCGCCGTGTGCTTCGTGCTGTTCATCGGCTTCTTCTACACGATGCCGCAGATGAAAGGCGCGGGGACGACGCTGGCCTACATTTTCCCCGGGCTGCCGTATTGGGCGGGCGTGGTGCTGGTGGGCGCGGTCATCACGCTCAACGTCGCGCTCGGCGGCATGAAAGGAATCACGCTGGTGCAGGCCTTTCAATATTGGGCCAAGATGTTCGCCATCTCCGTGCCCATCTTCGTGCTCATGGCGGTGTATGGTTTTTACAATCAGCAATTGGGAATAACTGCGAACTCAACAATCCAAAAGGGTTACGCTTTGGAAGGAGACTTCGATACGGTCATAGTTGCAAAGGGCGATCAAATCATAACTGCAAGTGGTGATTTGGTTTTTTATGGAACGAGGACGCCAATAAATTTTCACGGGAAAACAGAAGATTACGAAAGGCTCGTGACGAGCGTTATCAACACAAATGTGGTTTCTCTTACGCTTGAGCAAAAGCTTAGTTTGAAAAGAAAGCCGCTCCCCGAAAAAGCCCCCGCCGATTCCACGTGGCTTTCCCCCTTCGGCCCGCTCACGACCAAGGCGGCGAAGAATGCCGCAGCGATGATTGGCAAGCGCGCGACCAATTCCTTGGGTAGCACAGGCTACCAGCCTGTGCCGCCGGGCGACCCGCCCGGCGGAACGAGAGTGGCGTCGCAAACGGCAAGAACGCTCAATCCAAATTCGACACGCCCTTCCATTCCGGCCGGCGAGGTCGCCGACCGGAACGGGCTGGTAGCCCGTTCCACCCAAACTATTCCCCTCCGCTCGGACATCAGGGCCAATCAGCGCCTCACTGTCGCGCTCGATTCGCCCACGGTCGCGCAGGCGCTGGCGGTTTACGCGGAACTCACCGGGCGCAGGCTCGTGCCCAACACCAACTCCGTAGCCGAACGCGTGGATGATTTGCTCAACGGTAAACTCTCGAAGCTCAAACTGATCACGCGTGGCGCCGCGCCGGACAGTGGTGTGCGTTTTCACAATGACGGCATCTTCACGGCGCGTGAGGTGAAGGCGGCGATTGAAGAACAGTTGAAGACCAACGGACTGGCAGTAGTTCCAGCGGGCGAAAAGGCATTTCGACTCGTAGCAGCCGACGTGAACCGGCTCCAATCGAGCACCGCCACTCAAAACAATCCGAGCGGACTCACGCCCGCTGCTACAGCCGAGAAGGCGTGGCTTGCCCAGCATGAGAAGCCACTTGCCCTGCTCTACACCTACTCGCTCATCATCGCGTTGGTCTGCGGCACGGCGGGGTTGCCGCACATCCTCGTGCGCTTCTACACCAACC
>Ga0134126_10003714_pt1 | contig 19126 bp, 17 predicted proteins | sample KB31752_FD_96881 | JGI IMG/M metagenome (GOLD analysis project Ga0134126, IMG submission 96881) | Terrestrial soil microbial communities with excess Nitrogen fertilizer from Kellogg Biological Station, Michigan, USA - KB3-175-2 | ecosystem: Environmental > Terrestrial > Soil > Unclassified ...
AAATAGCCGCCGACAGCCTTCAGCAAAGTCGATTTGCCGCAGCCAGAAGGCCCGAGCACAACGAAGCGGTCGCCTTGAAGCACGTTGAAGCCGACACGATAGGTCGCGGTGACCAGATGGCGCCGCGTTTTGTATTGAATGGTGACGCCGTGGACGTCGAGCAACGGGCTAACATCCACTGCATCCGGCAAGGCGGATTTTGACGCGCGCATAGCGCCGCTTGCCATCAGATGTTTCCTTCCGCCATCGCCATCGTTTTTATCGTTATGGTTGCGCAAGCAATCGCTGGCTCACGCATGGCTGCCCAACAATTTGATCGGTTTCCATAAGCTTGCCAAGACTATACGCTCCGCAGGCGTTTAAAAAAGCAGAGAAACGCGGGATGGAAATGGCAGAAACGGTCCGCATTGGCGCAGGCGCCGGCACCTCCGACGACCGCATGATGCCGGCCCTGGAGCTGGCCGAACGCGGCGACATCGATTACCTCGTGTTCGAGTGCCTCGCCGAACGGACGGTGTCGCGCGAAAATTTGGCGCGTAGCAAAGACCCCGACCTTGGTTATTCGCCGTCGCTGCACGCGCGCTTGCGCATGGTGCTGCCAACCTGCATGCGCAACGGTATCCGAATCGTCAGCAACATGGGCGCTACCAACCCGCTCGGTGGCGGCCTGTCGACGCGACCGAAGCTGGCGGCGGAATTCGTCGCCATGGGCGCACGGCTGGTGTCGACCGGCACCGACATCCAGTTTCTGCTCGGCGCCATGACCGAGAGGGCCGAGCAGGTACGCGAGATCTCCCTGTGATGGCAGCGGCAAATCCCATTCTTGGCGTCGCGCCTACGCCGCCCTCCTTCGAGGTGCCGCGCGGCGCCTGCGATTGCCATACCCATGTGTTCGGCCCGGTCGAAAAATTTCCATTTTCCAGCAAGCGGCTTTACACACCGGGGAACGCGTCGATCGGCGATCTGGAGGCGCTGCACCGTGCGCTGCATATCGACCGCGTCGTGGTCGTGCACCCGAGCCCATACGGCACCGACAATTCCTGTACCGTCGACGCCGTACGCAAGCTCGGCAGCCGTGCGCGTGGCGTCGCCGTTATCGACGAATCCACAAGCGCCCGAGAACTCGCCAGCATGCACGCGGCCGGGATTCGCGGCGTGCGCGTCAACCTGGAGTCTTACGGCGAAAGCAGTCCCGCCGTGGCCGCACATCATCTTCAGCAGGCGGCGGCGCGTGTCGAGCCGCTCGGCTGGCACGTACAGACTTATACGAACCTGACGATTCTGGCGGCGTTGCATGACACTATTCTTGCGTTGCCGACGACGCTGGTGGTCGACCACTTCGGCCGCCCGCAGGCCACGCTTGGCACCGCGCAGCCCGGCTTCGATAAATTGCTGGCACTGCTGCGCAGCGGCAAGGTCTACGTGAAGATTTCCGCGCCCTACCGCATTTCGCACGAACCGCATTATTCTGACGCCGCGCCGATCGCACGCGCCATGATCGACGCCAATCCGGATCGCGTCGTCTGGGGAACCGATTGGCCGCATCCCGGCGCTGCCAAGCGCGACCCGGCGGTGACCGAACCGTTTCGTCCGGAAGACAATGGCGAGGCACTCAACCGGCTCGCCGGCTGGACCAGAAACCGAACCGAATTACAGAAGATTCTCGTCGACAACCCTGCCCGTCTCTATCAATTTTAGCGCATATAAAAACGAGGGAGGAAGCCATGTGGAAAAAGCTCGCAACCGCCGCACTCTGCGCGATCGCGTTTGGCGGCGCCGCGCAGGCCGAAGTCAGCGTGGTCAATATGTCGAAGCAGTTCGGCCTGCCCTATCTGCCGATGATCGTGATCGAAGCCCAGCAGCTGATCGAGAAGAATGCCAAGGCGGCGGGGCTCGGTGAGCCGACTCGAGGCGACACGCCGCCGCACCGGCCTGCCCTATCACCCCAAGGAAGTCCAGGCGTTGCAGAAAGAGGCTGCTAAGGTAAAGCTGCCGCCGCTGCCGGTCGCGAACGCCCGCTACGCATCGAACACGCCATGAAAATAAACGGCTACGATCTCGACATCGTCGTGCAGGGCTTCCCCGGCAAATCGGTGTGCCATGGCGGATTGGGCTGGAGTTCGGTAGTACTGGTGCGAGCACATGGCCGCATCGTTCTTGTCGATACCGGCGGCTTCAGCATGCGGACCATGCTGATCAAGCGATTTTCCGAACGCGGACTGAAGCCGGCCGATATCACCGATTTGCTGCTCACCCATTCGCATCACGATCATTCGGTGAATTGGCCGATGTTTCCCAACGCGCGCATTGTGATCGGCGCCGACGAATTGGCGTGGTCTTTGAAAGAGCCCTGGGGCGAAACGCCGGTGCCTGAGCTTTATATGCGCGAGCTCAACACCTGGCCGACGCTGCACACCGCGAAGGTGGGCGAGGAAGTGTTTCCCGGCATCACCGCCCATCTGGCGCCGGGGCATACGCCGGGTTGCTTGGTGTTCGTGCTACACGCCGGCGAGCGCGACGTGATCTTTGCCGGCGACGCCGCCAAAAACCGCGCCGAGATGGTGTCGGGCACCACCGACATGACTTATGACGCCGCGCTCAGCAAGGCGTCGATCGACATGATCTGGTCGCTATGGCGGAAACGGCCCGGCAGTATTCTCGTGCCCGGCCACGACGTGCCGATGGTTTTGGAAAACGGCAAAACAAAATATATCGATAAGCGCGAAGCTGCTATCACCGCCTGGTACGGCGACGATATGGAAACCACGACGCTGTTTAAGTTGACGGTGTAAACCAAAACAGCCGCGCCGGATTATCGACCAGGATACGTTTACGCAGGGCCGTGGCGCGGCGTCGATGACGAAACGTTTTGGGTTGCGCGGACTCTACCTCGCCGTGATGTGCCCTTCCTTGACGACACGGCCCCATTTGATCGTTTCCGCTACGATGTATTTGCCGAATTCGTCGGGCGACATTTTCACAACCGAAGCACCTTCCTTCGTGAATTGTTGCTGCAATTCGGGAGCGTCGAGCGCGGCCGAAACGGCCTTGCTCAGTTTCTCGACGATCGCCGGCGGCGTCCCCGCGGGCGCCAGCATTCCCCACCAGTTATTGGCCTCGTATCCGGGCACGGTTTCGCCGATGGTCGGCACATCGGGCAGCACCGGGTTGCGTTTCGCGCCGCCGGTCGCGAGCGCCCGCAATTGGCCGGATTTGACGTGCGGCGTCGTTTGAATCAGCGAGCTGAAGATGATCTTGGTGTGGCCGCCCATCACGTCGATCATGGCCGGGCCGCCACCACGGAACGGCACGTGCACGATGTCGACGCCGGCCAGGAGCTTGAACAATTCGCCGCCAAGATGCTGGAAACTGCCGACGCCGGCCGAGGCGTAGTTCAATTCGCCAGGCTTCGATTTGGCGAGCGCGATCAAATCCTTCACCGAATGAACCGGCAAGTCCGGATTGACTGCAAGCACATTGGTGCCGCTGCCGAAGCTGGCGACCGGGACAAATGCCTTGTCATGGTCGTAAGGCAGCTTGTAGAGCCATGGATTGACCGCATGCGCCAGCGAGATAACCAGCAGCGTATATCCGTCGGGCGCGGCCTTGGCAGCGGTATCGGTTCCGATCGTGCCGCCGGCGCCGCCGCGATTGTCGACAAAGACCTGCTGGCCGAGCGCGTCACTCAAATGGCGGGCGACCAGGCGCCCGACCACGTCATTGCTGCCGCCCGGCGGGAACGGAATGATCAGCCTGATTGGTTTGTTCGGGTATTCGTCAGCCGCGGCAACGGCCGTCAGCGCCAGCAGCACGGCGCCGGCCTTTAGCAGACGCGATAGTAATGCATACATTGTTCCCCCCTCGCCGCTGATTCCGCGGGTTTTGAGCGCACCATATAATGCGCCACGGATCGGTATCTTGGGAATAGCCTATCGAAAGGAACAGCGCGTCGAAAAATTTGAACCCATTACCCCCGATTTGGGTTTTGTAGCCGCACGTTTAGTTGAACCCGTTCCTTGAAAATCGGGTGCGATGGCGCTGGTTCGCCAAATCGCACTGGCATCTGGATGCCGTCAGAGCTATTGAAGACATCTCTACTCGTCTAGAAGCTGAACGGTCCACCGGCATACCAATCGAGACTTCGTGACAAGTGTTCCGCCATCGGAGTTTGATCTGGCCGCGCCGTTACACGCCATAAAGCCGCGAAACTTAGCGCTTGGCATCGAACGCATCGGCTTCATCGCGCTCTCGCACCAGACCCTGTCGAGCCTAATATTCCTGGCGCTGTGCGCACTCGCCACGGTCGGCTTCATGCGGTTGAAGGTCGACGACTCGCTTAGCCAATTGTTTCGCTCTAATACCGAGGAGTTCAGAGTCTACCAGGACGTTACGCGCCGTTTTCCTTCGAATGAATTCGACGTTTTGATCGTCATCGAGGGCGATAAACTTCTTGCCCGTCCGTCGCTGCAGGCGCTGCGAGAAATTGCCATCGACCTCCAGCTCGTCGACGGCACCAAGGGACTTATTTCGCTATTTTCCGCACGTGAGCCGCCTGCAGACGGAGGTGTTCCGCCCCCGCTTTTTCCGGATCCGTTGCCGCAGGGCGCTGACTACCAAAATCTGATTCAGCGCGTTACTGCGAATGAAATCATTCACGGAAAATTATTGTCGCAAGACGGAAAACTTACATTGATGGTGTTGGCGCTTGACCCCGCCGCGACCCAACCAGGCAAGCTCGACAATGTCATCGGCGAAGTTCGCAAGACGATGAACGAACATTTGGCGGGCACCGGACTTAAAGGTGAATTGTCCGGCGTGCCTGTGATGCAGCTGGAAATTCGCGACGCCATTCAGCGCGATCGATTCATCTACAACACGCTGGGATTTGCCATCGGCTGCCTGATTGCGGTTCTGTTTTTCCGGCGCCTGTCATTCATGATCATTGCGGCGGCTCCGCCGCTTTCGGCCATTCTGCTGTCGCTCGGCGCGCTCGGTTGGCTCGATTTTCGTCTGAATATGTTTTTGAACGTCATGACGCCGCTAATCATGGTCATCAGCTTTTCGGACAGCATGCAGCTCACCTTTGCGGCCCGCGACCGCCTGCTCGCGGGTGACAATAAATACCAGGCCTTTCGCAATGCCCTGCTGATCGTGGGGCCGGCCTGCGTGCTCACGCACGCCACGGCCGGCATTTCGTTTATCGCCTTGCAGTTTTCGACATCCGACCTAATTCGCAGCTTTGGCGAGGCAGGCTTGATCGCAACTGTCATCGCCTTGATTGCGGTTCTGATGGGTGTACCGCTGCTCGGGGTGTTGCTGATGCGCGATGAAGCGGCCTTTGTCGCCAGCGTCAAAGGCATGGACAAGGCTCTTGACGTGTTGCGTCGGGCTTGCGGCTGGATTGCGGTCAATATGGTGGCGCGTCCGGGGCTTTATTCGCTCATCGGCTTATTTGTCGTCGTCGCCCTGTCCTTTAGTTATGCGCAGCTACAGCCGCGCTATCGGCTCGCCGATCAAGTTCCCGACCGCGAGCAGGCCGTGCAAGCGAGCCAGCGTCTTGATACAAAGCTCACCGGCGCCAATCCCTTCGACATATTGATCGAGTTTCCGAGAGACGCGTCGCTCTATGCCCCTGAAACGATTGCAGTGATTGCCGACGTTCACACGTTGCTCGAGCAACAACCTGGCGTTGGCAATGTCTGGTCGTTGGAAACACTGCGGCGATGGTTGGCAGAAAAATTGCACAAATCGGACGTCGCGACGCTCAAGCAATATCTCGAGATATTGCCGCCTTATCTCACGCGCCGGTTCATTTCCGCCGAACAAAACGCGGTCATTGTTAGTGGCCGGGTGCCCGATGACGACGCCAGCAAGTTGCTACCGATCGTCGATGGCCTCGACAAAAAGCTGAATAGCGTGCGGGCCAAATATCCGGGCTATAAGATCTCGGTCACCGGATTGGCCGTTATCTCAGCCCGAAACAGCGCGCTGATGATCAACAAGCTCAGCCGGGGATTAACGCTGGAGATCGCCTTTGTCGCTGCATTTATCGGCCTGGCCTTCCGCTCGCCTCTCGTCATGCTGATCAGTGTCTTGCCGGGACTGCTTCCGATCGTGCTCGCCGGCAGCTTGCTGTGGTGGCTTGGCCAAGGACTGCAATTCGCAAGCGTCATCGCGCTCACGGTTTCATTCGGACTTGGACTGAGCGCCACGATTCATTTTCTGAACCGGCTGCAGATCGAGAGCGTCGAACGCGATCCCGCGACCGGCGTCGAACGCGCGACCATTCTGGTCGGGCCGCCATTGATTCTGACTTCGGCGGTGCTGGCTTGCGGATTAGCGATGACGGTTCTTTCCAGCCTGCCCTCGCTGCGGCTGTTCGGCTGGCTCAGTGCCTTTGCGATGATCGCTGCGCTGATCGCCGATTTTTTTATCTTGCGGCCGGTCGCCACATATCTGAGCAAGGTTGCGCTCCGGATGTCGTGGCGCTCGCCTGTGCGATCTTCGACGGAATAAGCTCAGACAAGTGGTTGGCCCCTATTTGCCGCGCTGAAGAGTAAGCGAAACTGCCTTAACCGTGCTGTTGTCTTCACGCGACTTTATCGTAACCGCTTGCCGGTTACCGTGAGTGATCAAAGTCAAGGTAGCGGAAAACGACGCGCTTGTCGCAAGGACCTGAAAACGGTCACCTTCGGCTTTGCCGGAAATTGTCCCAGCAACATTACGCGTGGATTCGCTCCAGCTGCCGGTAACGGCGCCAGCGTTGTAGTTGGCGCTGCTGCGCAGGTCGAAATTATAGCTTTCGCTGGCACATCGGATGTTGAGTTGAAGCTTCTTTAGCTCGTCGAGCACGTCGTAGGACGCCCTACATTTGATCGGCTCCCGCGCGCCGTTGACCAATTCGATGGTGCCCGATCCGGACCACTGACCCGCCACACGCCCGAACGGTGTCGCGTTTTGCGCGTATCCAGGGCCGCCAATGAATAGCCAAAGCGTGAACGCCAAAGCGGCCCATCTCAGCGCCGGCTGCAATCGCAGTCGCATATTTATGTCCGGACTATACTTCGAAGGAATGCCGCAAAGTTGGCCGCGCCGACTCGATAACACCACTAACCTCTCTTTGGTTTCTTGATGGAACATCAAGACCAGAATCTCGCTTGTCATCGAAGCGTACCGCATTTAGGCAGAAAAACAATGAACGAACTTGGGGCTTCCCGCTTCCTGCTTCTGGCGGTCAACGGAACAACGCATGTCGGCAAACAATGAAGCGGATTTGATGGCCGTCGCAACAGCGAACGCTATCCCGAAATAACAAAGAATCAGCACAGGCCCGACGGCGACGACTTGACGCGATCAGCGGTCGCGCGATGTCAAACGATATTCTCGGGTGCGAGCTTACACGCGCCGGCATTGCCTAACTCAATTTGCAATGTCGGATGTGCGATTTCGAACTTGTCGTGAAGCTTATGATAGATTTTCTGCAGAAATTCGTCGCCGGGATGCCCCTTCGGCATGACGAGGTGACAAGTTAGTGCGGTCTCTGTGGTGCTCATCGCCCATACGTGCAAGTCATGAATTCCCTCAACGCCCGGGAGGCCGCCGAGATATTTGATGACTTCCTTCGGATCGATTTCGGATGGAACGGCGTCGAGCGAGTGATTGACAGCTTCCCGCAACAGTCCCCAGGTTCCCCAAACGATCACTGCCGTTATAACGATGCTCACTGTTGGATCGAGCCAATTCCAACCCGTCAAGACGATAAGTCCGCCGGCGATCACGACACCAAGAGAAACCGCCGCATCACCTACCATATGAAGGAATGCGCCACGGATATTTAGATCGCCCCTTTGGCCTGCCATGAGGAACCAAGCGGATAATCCATTAATGACGATGCCGATAGCTGCGACGACCATAACCGTAAACCCAGCGACTTCGCCCGGCTCAAAGATTCTCTCAATTGCTTCCCAAGCGATGCCTCCCGTGGCGACCAGCAAGATCACGCCGTTAAGCAGCGCGGCGAGAATGGAGGCCGACCGGAAGCCGTATGTGTAGCGGGCCGTGGGATTGAGCTTTGCAAGAACGTGCGCACCCCACGCGATCATCAATCCTAACGCATCGCCAAAATTGTGGCCCGCGTCGGCAAGCAGGGCGACGGAATGCGCAGCGATGCCATAGAAAACTTGAACGGCAACTAGCCCCACGTTTAGTGCGGTGGCAGCCGCGAACATTGAGCCAAAATCTTCTGGTGCGTGAACCTGTCCGCCGTGATGATCGTGGTCGTGTGCATGGCGGTGATGATCGTGTCCCATTGCGCGGATATACCAATGAACGCGCAGGTTACACTATTACCGGATCAATCTACCTTATGCTGCGGCGCGCTTATCTGGCGTGAATCAGAGGATCCGCTAGGTGCCATAATCAGACATCGTGACTGGGCTTTTCCTAAGCAGGGATTTTTTAGGCTAAAGGCTTTTGATCACCTGTTGCAGCATCGTCTGCACGTGTTTCGCTGCATCGCGCAACCGACATCGCCGATTGCGTCTCACATGAGCATTAGGCGTTTGCCATGAACGCAACGGCGCGTGCCGAGTAGCTGATGCTGCCGTCGCCTGCGATCGGCACGAGGTTTTTCATCGTCTCGCGTAGGCGCGCGCACTGTGTGTCGTCGAGCTTGGCGATCGTTTTGCCAACCGGAGACACGGTCAGCGTCTGTACGTTCCAGAACTCGTCGAAATCCTGGAAGCGCTGCGTCGCTTCGATATGCGTTACTGCTGTATTAGCGAGTCCGGCGGCCTCAGCCGTCCTGCGCAGGCCTTCGACCTGCTGCTCCGGAACGGTTGGCGACCGCATCGGCTCGACCCCGATCGCATTCAATCCGCGTAACATCGGGGCATAGGGTGCAAAGTCTGACGTCCCCGATCGCTCCCAAGTGTACGCCGCAACCACGCCTCCGGGGCTTACGACTCGCTTCATCTCGGCGAACGCTTTGGCTCGATCCGGAATAAAGTGCAGCACGAGGGCGGACGCCACAATATCACACTCGCCGTCCCCAAACGGCAGCGCGAGCGAGTCGCCAACGCGCAAATCCGCGTTCGGCAGTTTAGTCCGCGCGGCCGCGATCTGCGCCGGTGAAGGATCGATGCCGCTCAAGGATGTAGGCGCGCAACGCTCCGCAATTAATTGACTGAAGGCGCCCGTGCCGCATCCGATGTCCAGCCAGCGTGCATTCGCGGGCGGTGCGAGCCAGGCCAGAAACTTTTCGCCAACGGCTTTGCTCCATCGACCCATGTAGCGCTCGTAAGCGTCGGCGTCATCGAAGGCAGGTCTGATTTCTGGCATCGAACGCTCCTTCGGTTGACCGCAACACTTGAATTAATCACGAGCTCTGCCGAAAGTACATGCGATGGTTTCAGCTGGAGACGAGGACGCTTCCTCCCGAGGCGGCAGCTTTTGGCACATCGCTGCATCCGCGGCATCGCACGATTTTGATTTTGGTCGCGGACGGCGCATAGCGGACATCAGCCAACTATTGCTCAACGACCGCATAAGGAACGTTATGGCGACAAGCTAGCTTCGCCCGCCGCGTACCATTTTAAGAGAAAGCCTGGGCAGGTCCGGCGGAACTTTTGGCGGGATAGCCGCCGTTCGAAGGCAGACACGTCCACTACAACGCTAGGGGGCAGCTCAAGCCGAGAACGCTCCGTGCTCGACACCGGGAATTCTATGACTTCGAAATAATCCTCGGTCGCTTTGTCCCTTACGCGAGCGACCTTCTTGATTTCAATCGGCTTCAGTGTCTTTTTCATCGCTTTCTCTCTGTTAAAAAGGGCGTGCAAGACGTGCACGTGCTAACGCGTGCACAGCGTGCACGCGTGTTTCAGGCATGAGCCCAAGCAGGCTGCGCGAGGTTGAGGGGCTTGTCGGATCAGGAAGATCGCCGAACGACCGCCACGCGAGCGACTACCTCGCCTAGCCAAAAGCTGAGTTGGCCCCGCGTGGTAGCTGACTGGTAGCTAGTGGAAATACTGGGAAGCCAGAAAGGCGGCTAGGCTATTGATTTTATTGGCGCGCCCGAAGAGATTCGAACTCCTGACCCCCAGATTCGTAGTCTGGTGCTCTATCCAGCTGAGCTACGGGCGCTGCTGCCGTCGCCGCGAAATCGGGCCACGCAACGCAGCGATAGCTATCGTCTCGGGGTTTCATTGGCAAGTCGCCGCGACGCCTTCCCCGCTCGATTTAGGGTTAAATTCAATGCAACGCGAGGGGTAGCCTTGTGCGCCGTACGAGGGTTCCGATCAGCGCAGGCGCGCAGGCAGCCACGCTCATGAGAACCGTCCGCCCAGTATTGCTGGCGGCAAAACCGGAAACCGCGCTCGCAAGCCGGATCGCATTACCGGTCAGGCGCCGCGCGGCCGCCAAATAGGCCGCTGGTGGGTGGCCGAGCCGGATGTGCTCGACTGCCAGCGCGGCCGAACCGAGCGCTATCGCGAGCCCATCCCCGGTAAACGGCGGAATATGTGCAAGACGGTCGCCGACACGATAAACCGCGAGCCCATCATTGCCGTGAAGATGCCCGCCAGTCGGGCAAACGACGGCAACCGCCTTATCCCAAAGCGGCTCCGCGCCGGCCAATCGGTCGGCAAGACCGGGAAGCGCCGCCGTGAGATAATTCTGCATGGCTGGCCAGCCGGGCGTAAGCCGGGCCACGACGTCGCGCGGCAACACGAAACAAAGATTGGCGATGCCGTCCTCGATTAGCTCTAGGCCGACATAGCTGCGGTGCAAAAGAGAAAGTTCGACGCGGCCCGCCAGGGCGCGGCGAACGCTAGCCGTGGGCCGCAGATGCATCTTTAGTCCGACCAGAGAATTGTCGCGGGCGTCCTCAATGCCGCGCAGTCCCCACTTTCCGGTCGCGAGCACCAGGTGGCGGCAATGCATAATGTCGCCGTCATCACACTCGACCTTCCATACCGCGCTTTCAGGCGTCACGGTCCGCACCGATACGTTACGCTTGAGCTGCGTTCCGCGATTCTGCGCACGCTGAAGCAACGCCTCATCGAGCCGGTAGCGCGACAGCGACATAGCGCGGAAAGGCAACGCTGTGGTTACATCGCGCGTGGCAGAATTAACTGCAACGTGATCGATCGGTACGGCGCCGAGCGCCGCAAGGTCGATCCCGAGGCGATGCAACTGTGTCTGGGTTTCGATGCTGAGGAATTCGCCGCAAACCTTGTGATGCGGGGCGCCCGCGCGTTCCACCAGCACCACATCGCGATCCAATGCGGCCAGACCGCAGGCGGTTGCCGCTCCAGCCGGCCCACCGCCGACGATGACTGTCTCCACCCGCCTCATCGCAGCCGTCCGATGACAAAGCGAAACAGAAACCAGCGCAGCCGCACGGCATCACGCGCGAGGCCGGCCTTGGCGATCAATCCTTCCCATTCGGCACGGGTCAGGGAGCGCGCCACTGAGACACGGCCGTCATAGACCACGACGGGATGCAGCCACAGCAACAGGCCGGCGAGCGCAATGAAATAAAACGGCACCCGGCTGCGCTGCAAATCGTAGATGACCCAGCCGCGGCGGGTCGAGGCATCCGCCCAGCGCAGAAACCGCACGATCATCTCGTCGGTGAGATGATGAGTGACGAGGCTGGTGGCGACGAAATCGATGGGAGATTCCGGCTTGAAATCGAAAATATCGGCGGCCCGATACTCGATGTCGTCGGCTGCATCGGTCGCGCCGCGCGCGATGTCGACGACTTGTGGACTCAAATCGATTCCGATGAGTTTCATGGCCCGGCCCCGCTTGCGGGCCCAACGCCGCACCGCTCGCAGCAGGTCGCCATAACCGCAGCCGAAATCGACGAATGTCAGCGGCTGTTCCACAGGCACATTCTTGGTCGCACGGTCGAGCCAACGAAGCACCGGCCAATGCCCCATCATCGCACCGTTGAAGCGTGCGAGATCTCTCAGAATTCTGGCGAGTTCGGCGCTCTCGACCTGGCCATCGAGAATTTCCGTCTGCGCGCTGCGGCGCGCGGAGTCGAAAATTGGCGACGGCCAGCGGGCGGTCAGATCCATGCGTAGAACTCGCATGTCACGCGGCGGTGCGAAACAGCATGGTTTCCGCGGTCAACCCCGGACCAAAGGCCATTGCACAGCCCTTTTGCCCGCGCACGTTGGAGCGCAGCAGATTTTGGATCACGAACATAACGGTGGCGGACGACATATTGCCGTAGCGGCGCAAGATCTCGCGCGAGGCCAAAAGCGCCGGGGGCGTCAGATCGAACGCGCGCTCCACCGCATCAAGCACAGTGCGGCCGCCCGGATGCACCGCCCAAAGATTGATCGAATTGACCGGTTCGCCGTCCAGAATTTCACCCATGTGGGCGTGCAATGCGTCATGGATCGCGCCAGGAACCTTGCCCGACAGGATCATGTCGAAGCCGAAGTCGCGGATATTCCAGGTGATCAGTTCGCGCGTGCCGGGCACCACCACCGCCCGGAAGCTGTCGAGCGCGGTCCCGACCGGATCCGCACTGACCAAACAGGCCGCACATCCGTCGCCGAACAGGAGAAATGAGAGCATCTGCTCGATGTCGCGGCTTTCCTGAAGATGCAATGTGCAGAGCTCGAGGTTAAGAATGAGCACGCGCGCAGATGGTTCGGAACGGATGATATGCCGCGCCAGCTTGAGCGCGTTGATTGCGGCGTAGCAGCCCATGAAGCCAATCATGGTGCGTTCGACCGAAGTTGGCAGATTGCATCGCTCGACGACTTCGAGGTCAAGGCCGGGCGCGGAAAATCCGGTGCAACAGGTGATCAGAAGATGCGTGATCCGATCGCGCTCGGCTCCGAGTTGCAATCGCTCGACCGCGGTTTGCGCAAGCCCCGGCGCGGTTTTCTCGAAGCGCCGCATCCGCGCCGCAGTATCCGGAAACGCTCCGCGCGCATAGAAACTTTCGCCATCGACGGAATTTGTTTCCGGATTGTCTCCCGGCACAAGTGAGGAATATCGATGTTCGATCCCTGATTTCTCCGCCATCCGCCGGAACAGCTGCGCGTTACGTTTGTCGTCACGGAACAATGACTGTGCAAACCGCAGGAACGCTCCGTGGATGTCGTGCGGCGGCACAGCCGTGGCGACGCGATTAATATAAGCGGTTGTCAATCGGATCTTCTCTCCGGCCGATACACAGCGGCCTTGTTGCATCGTCGGCAGCCGACGATCTCATGCCATCAGATAAGAACACCTGTGAGAGCGCTATTGTCGGCCTCACCCCATGCAATTTGTTCAATTAGGCGTGACCGACACTCGAAATAAGCCACTGGAACAATAGCGTAATTGGCTTCCTTATGCCGACACCCGCTCACCGCGCCGCGAGTTGAGATCGACCGCGCGGTCGGGGATGATGATGCTGAACATCGCGCCAATGGTTCCCGGCACCAGCCGGATTTCGCCGCCATGAGCGCGGATCAACTCGGCCGCGATGGCCAAGCCCAGTCCGGTGCCGCCGGCGCGGGCAGCGCCCTGAAACGCCTGGAACATATGGGCTTGCGCCTTTTCGGGAACCCCGGGGCCGGTATCTGACACTTCGATCACTACCACGCTGCCCTCGCGGCGGCCGGTGAAGCGGATCTGGTCACGGGCGGGATCGCGCGTGCCGCGGGTCTCAAGCGCCTGCACGGCATTGCGCGCCAGGTTGACCAGAACGCGGAACAATTGATCGCGATCGGCGTCCACGGTGAGACCGCGCTCCACCGCGACGATCCAGCGGATCGGCACGTCGAGACCGAGGCCGAGCGCCTCGTGCACTTCCTCGATCAACGGCTCAACTTCGATGATCTTGCGCTCGGGCGACGGCTCCTGGGCCGCGCCGTAAGAAAGCGTCGACTGGCAGAACGCGATTGCGCGCTCAAGCGCATGCATCAACTTGGGTGCGAAGCGCTGCACTTTCGGATCGGGCAGCGTCGACAATTGATCGGAGAACAACTGCGCCGACGCCAGCAAATTGCGGAGGTCGTGGTTGATCTTCGACACCGCGAGACCGAGCGCCGCCAGCCGGTTCTTTTGATGCAACATCGAGGCGAGCTCGCGCTGCATAGCAGAGAGTTCTTCCTCGGCCGTTCCAATTTCATCGCTGCGGCCGGATTTGGCGATGATGTGCGCTGGATTTTCCGGATCGGCGCGGAATGTAATCATGTTGGCGGTGATGCGCCCCATCGGCCGCACCAACAGGTAATGCAGCGAGAGGAACACCAGCATCGCGGTGACGCCGGAGATCACCAGCGACAACAGAAGGATGTTCACCGAGAACGTCAGCATCACCTTGCGCAGCGGCGTCTCATCGAGAATGACTTCGATGAATTTCCCTTTCGCCATCGGCGCCGGACCCACCACCCGGATCACGTCGCCCGTCTGGTCAAATAAGAGCACATCGAACGCGTCTATGATGGCGCGCCACCACCGCACGTCACGCATATCGATTTCCTGTTGGATCTGCGACGGCACATCGTTGGCAGCCAGCAGGCGACGCTGGGTGCCCATCTTCATCGCCACGGCGCGCGCGCCGATGCTCGTCAAAATTTGCTTCGCGAGACTCTCCGGCACCATGCCGCTCGGCGCCGCATCGAGCACCAGCGCGGCGGTATGCGCAGCGGCCAGCCGATCGTTGAGCCAGTTGAGCCGGAAATTGGCGATCGACGGCACGTAAATGAGAACTTCGGCCACCATCACGAACAAGATTGTGAGGAACAACAGTTTACCGGACAGACCGATGCGCGGGCCCTGCGCGGCGCCAGAATTCCGGCGCGGATCCGGCGGCGCGATGGATGTACTCGTTGTCTCGGTTTCCGGTTCCAATCGATCCTCATCCGAAGATTCGTAGCCAAGCTATGATGCGCCGCACCCAGGGGCTCGTCAAACCTGGCGTAAAATAATCAACGGCCGCGCGCTTTCCAATTTCCGATAGCGTCGGATAGGGCAAAACGATGCTGGCGAGGCTGCGAATGTTAACTCTCTGCGCGATCGCCAGAGTCCATACGGCGATCAGTTCTCCGGCCTGCGCGCCGACAACGGTGGCACCTAGGATCTGACCTTTATTCGTGGTGATGACCTTAATATGACCGTGTGTCTCGCGTTCAGCCTGGGCGCGGTCGTTATCGTGATACGGCCAACGCAGAATGCGCAGTTTAATGCCGCGCCGGCGTGCCTGCGTCTCCGTCAGTCCGATCTGCGCGAGTTCCGGCTCGGTATAGGTCACCCACGGAATGGCGTCATTGTTAACCCTGACCGGAAGACGGAACAACGCGTTCCGGATCACCAGGCCGGCGTGATAGTTGGCAGCGTGCGTGAATTGCAATTGCCCGGCGGCGACATCGCCGATCGCGTAGACGCGCCGGTTGGCGGTCTTGAGCTTCTTGTTCACCAGGATACCGGAACGATCGTACTTGATGCCGGCGGCGTCGAGCTCGAGCCCATCGGTCGTCGGCTTACGGCCGGCAGCAACTAGCACAAACCGTCCTTCGACCGTCTCTTCGCCGCTCGCACCGGCGAACGTGACCGTCGCGCGGCCGCTCGCGTGCTTGACTCGCGCGACCTTGACGCCGCTGCGGATAACGACGCCCTCGCGTTCGAGCTGATCGAGCACGATCGCGGCGCATTCGGGATCGTCCTTGGCGAGCGGCGTTATTGCTTCCAGCACGGTCACTTCGCTGCCAAGCCGGCGGAACGCTTGCGCCATCTCCAGGCCGATCGGCCCGGCGCCGATAATGATGAGGCTGTCCGGCCGCTCGACAAGATCGAAAACGGTTTCGTTGGTGAGATATGGACCCTCATCCAATCCCGGAATCGCCGGCAGCGCCGGCGCCGACCCGGTCGCGATCACGAAACGGCGTGCGCGGATTTCATAATCATCGCCGACCGCGACCGTTCTGCGATCCTTGAATCTGGCGTGCCCCTTGATCACGCGCACGCCCAGCCCGGTAAATCGCTCCGCCGAATCGATCGGCGCAATCGCGCCGATCACGCGCTGGACGTGATCGTGTACTTTGGCAAAATCGACGTTGACGGCTTGCGCTGTCACGCCGAAGGCCGTCGCGGAGCGCATCGTCTCGACCCGCTTGGCCGCCGCCAGCAATGCCTTTGACGGCACGCATCCGGTGTTGAGGCAATCGCCGCCCATTTTGTGCTTTTCGATCAAAACGACGGACACGCCGAAGGCCGCCGCGGCCGCGGCTACCGACAAGCCGCCGGAACCGCCGCCGATGACGCAAATATCGGGGGTGATTGTCTCCGCCATGCGCTAAAGCTCTTGCCCGTGAAAGTAGCTCAAGATTCACATCACCGCGCGTGAGCGCGCACGCAACTTTTTCACCACCACCGGCACCAAGGCGAGCAAACCAAGCGCGATCAACGCGCCAAGCAGCTGCGGCGTCAGCGCGTCCTTCGCGTCGAATGTCAACCGACAGCCGCTATTCCCGGCGGCAAGGCAATTGCGATAAGCATTGTTCTGCGCGGCGATGACACTATCGAGACCGGTGCCAGCAGAAGCATAGACCAATGCTCCGGGGATGATGCCAAGCGCTGTCGCACCGACAAAGGGCGCCAGCCGTACCCCCGCGAATGCAGGCGCGAGATTAACCAGGAAAAATGGAAAAGCCGGCACCAATCGCAAAAACAGAAGATAGCTGAAGGCGTCGTCCCGGAAGCTGCGCGCAAGCTGAATGGCGCGCGGGCCGGCCCGCCGCAGCAACGGCTCGCCCAGCGCGGTACGCGCTACCAGGAAAATTAGCGTAGCACCGATGGTGGCGCCGATCACGGCGGCCGATGCGCCGATCGCTAGACCGAACAGAAATCCCCCCGTTACCGTAAGAAACACGGCTCCCGGCAACGATAAAGCGACAGCAACAATATAAAGCGCAATATAGCCAAGTATGGCCAGGACCCGATGCTCGGTCATAAGGGCGTCGATGGCCATGCGGTGCCGGACCAGCGCCTCCAGCGAAATTACGCCATTCCCAACGATGATGTAGGTAGCGCCAGCGAACATGGCGACCACGATCAGCGGCACCAGCCGGCGTATCAGGCTGCGCGGATGAGCGGCGGACGGTTGGGTCCCGGACATCCGCGCTATATACACCAGATACGCCATCATGCGGCTCAAGCGGGCCCGCCTCACCGCCTTGTGAGCCGTTGTGACTTAGTAGCAATAGGCCGCACCCACGCGCGAGCGGTCGCATTGACGCGCCTTTGCCCCTCCCTTATAAGCCGCGCAAATCGCGTGCCGATCCGCTTCTTTGCGGGTTTTCATGGCCGATCCAGGGGGCAAACCTGACGCCCTTTTCGCCACGGCGCGACCAGCGGAGAACCTTAACGTGAAGCGGACCTATCAACCGAGCAAGCTTGTACGCAAGCGCCGTCACGGTTTCCGCACGCGCATGGCCACCAAGGGCGGACGCAAGGTCTTGTCGGCACGGCGCTCGCGCGGACGCAAGCGGCTTTCCGCCTGACGGCACGCCCGAGCCGCGCATCGCTGCCATGGAACGGCTGAGGCAACGGGTGGATTTTCTGGCCGCGGCAGCGGGGGCCAAGATTTCCGCCACCGCGTTTGTACTACAGGCGCGTAAGCGAACAGATGACGGGCCGGTGCGTTTCGGCTTCACCGTGTCGAAGAAGGTCGGCAATGCCGTCGAACGAAACCGGGTGCGTCGCCGTCTGCGGGAAATCGTGCGGCTCTCGACGACGGACCGGATGCGGAGCGGACATGACTATGTGCTGATCGGCCGGCGCGCCGCGCTCAAGGTTCCATTCGCGCGCATTGCTGACGACTTCGAGGGGGCGCTGCGACGCATGCATGCGGGGCGGAACGGCAACACGGGATCCCGATGACCGATAATAAGAACACCATCCTCGCCATCGCGCTGTCGGCCATTGTGCTGATCGGTTGGCAGTTTTTCTTCGCAATGCCGCAAGAGAAGGCGCGGCAGGAAAAACTTCAGGCCGAGCAGCTCGCGAAAAAACAGCCTGCGCAGCCGACTCAGTCCGGCCAGCCGGCGCAATCGCCGGTGCGGGCCGGACCGGCGCAGCCTCCCGGTCAGACGGCTGAGGTTCTGGCATCAGTCAGCCGCCAAGCGGCTTTGGCGAAGTCTCCCCGCGTTGCGATCGCCACCAGCAGTCTGCAAGGCTCGATCGCGCTCAAGGGTGGGCGCATCGATGACCTGGCGTTGCTTAAGTTCCGCGAGACGGTCGATCCGAAGTCGCCGCCGATCGTGTTGCTGTCGCCTTCCGGCAGTCCGGAGCCGTTCTACGCCGAGTTCGGCTGGACCGGCACCGCGGGCGCCAACGTTAAGATCCCAACATCGGAAACCACCTGGAGCCAACAGGGCTCGGGCGCGCTCACCGCCGTCCATCCGGTAACGCTCACTTGGGACAATGGGGCTGGTCTCGAATTCCGCCGCACCATCGCGGTCGACGACAAATATGTGTTTACCGTCAAAGACGAGGTGGTGAACAAGAGTACGAATCCGGTCTCGCTTTATCCTTATGCGCTGATCTCGCGTCACGGCACGCCAAAAACGCTCGGCTATTACATCCTGCACGAAGGCTTGATCGGCGTGATGGGGGACAAGGGCGAGCAGAAGGCGAAGTATTCGGAGATCGAGAAATCGAAACTCGAAACCTTCGACGTCACCAATGGCTGGCTCGGCTTCACCGACAAGTATTTTGCCGCCGCGCTCTTGCCGGATACCACGGCCCATCTGAAAGCGAATTTCGCGGCCGGAGAGATCGGCACGCTGAAAACCTACCAGACCGACTACCTGCTAGACAGCGTCACCGTCGCGCCGGGCGCGACCGGCTCGGCCGACGCGCGGCTGTTCGCCGGTGCCAAGGAAGTAGCGGTCATCAACGATTACGAGAAGCAGCTCAAACTCAATCGCTTCGACCTGCTGATCGACTGGGGCTGGTTCTATTTCATCACCAAGCCGATGTTCGTCGTCATCGACTATTTCTACCACCTGGTCGGCAATTTCGGCCTGGCGATCCTGATTGTCACCGTGCTGATCAAGGCGGCGTTCTTCCCGCTCGCCAATAAATCCTACGCCTCAATGGCGAAAATGAAGGC
>Ga0134126_10003716_pt1 | contig 19124 bp, 18 predicted proteins | sample KB31752_FD_96881 | JGI IMG/M metagenome (GOLD analysis project Ga0134126, IMG submission 96881) | Terrestrial soil microbial communities with excess Nitrogen fertilizer from Kellogg Biological Station, Michigan, USA - KB3-175-2 | ecosystem: Environmental > Terrestrial > Soil > Unclassified ...
AGTCGTTGAGGTCGAGGTACCGGATCATGGTGGTGTTCACGAAGGCCGCGAGGTCAGCCGGCGCTCGCTGGCTGACAGGGTGGCCGATCATCGGTGCCCCGTTGACGCCGGGGGCGGCCGTCTCAGCGGCCAGGCGGGCCCCTGCTCTTGACGGCGCCGCGCCGAGTGCTCCCAGCGCGCAGGCGATGCTGTCGGCGTAGCGGGTCGTCGCGGCCAGGACAACCTCCGTGGGGAGGTCCTCGAAGGCGAGGCCGGTCGCGAAATCGGTTATGTGCGCTGTGACGTCGTCCATCAGTCGTCGTCCAATCCCAGGACCCGGGCGAGCCCGACGACTCGCGACACGATAGCGAGCGGAACGATCGAGAAAAGCAGCAGCATCGTGCCGGCGGCCATGACGAGCGGGTCGTAGTTCTGCTCCATGTAGGTGAACAGCGCCACGGGAAACGTCGTGGCGCCCGGTGCCGCAAGGAACAGCGAGATGCCGATCTCGTCGAAGGAGACGACGAAGGCGAAGATGCACCCTACCGCGAGCGAGCCGGCGAACTGCGGGAACGTCACCCGCCAGAACACCGTCCACGGCCGCGCGCCGAGTGTCCCCGCCGCCGTGATCGCGTTGCGATCGATGTGGGCGATCCCGACACCGGCGAGGCGCAGCACGAAGGCGATGGCGATCATCAGGTGCGCCAGGAGCAGGATGTAGATATTGCCTACCTGACCGAGCAGCGACTCGATGGAAAGCAAGGCGATACCCAGGCCGATCGCCGGGATGCTCAGCGGCGACAGGATGAAGGTCTCCAGCGCGCGCTTGCCGGGGAAGTTGTACCAGTGCACGGCGAAGGCGGCCGCGGCCCCTACGATGCCCCCGATGATCGCCACCCCGAGGGCGATCTTCACGCTGAGCCCGAGGCCCGCGGTGAACTGCGGGGTCTGCAGCGCCTGTCCGAGCCAGTGCAGGCTGAACCCGTCGGGCGGGAACTGCACCTGCTGGCCGCGGGTGAATCCCTGGGCCACGACGACCAGCAGGGGCACCAGCATGAACAGGCCCACCAGGACGAGGAAGACGTTTCCCCCGGTTCGCTTGAGATGACGGATCATGGCAGCACCACCGTGTCATGGCGGTTTTCCTTGCCGCCGAGTCGCATGATTACCCAGATCGCGACGAGGATGAGGGCGGAGACGCTCACGCCCACGACCGCGCTGAGCGGGTAGTTGACGGAGACCGTGGCCTCCTCGTAGAGCAGCGTGGGCAGTGTGGTCATCCCGCTTCCGCCCAGCATCATGGTGACGATCACGTTGCTGGCCGCGAGGCTGAAAACCAGGGTGGCCCCGGCCGACAGCCCCGAGTAGGTCAGCGGCAGCGTCACCTTCCAGAAGACCCTGGCAGGCGAGGCGCCCAGCGTGGCCGCGGCCTCCCTGACCAGGGGGTCGATGCGGCGCACCGACGCGTAGACCGACAGGAACATGAACGGCAGCAGCATGTTGGTCAGGCCGATGACCAGGCCCCGCTCCGAGTACAGCAGCGACGGGAAATGGAACCCGAAGAGCGCCCCGAAACGGTCCAGCAGGCCGCCGGAACTGTAGATGGACAGCCAGCCGAGCGTCCGCTCGACCATGCTCACGAAGATCGGCAGCACGACGATCATCGCGACGGCCACCCGCACTCGCCGGCCGCGCCTGTTCAGCACCAGCGCCAGCGGATAGGAGATGGCCGCGGTGAGCAGCGTTGTCATCAGTGCGAGGCCGAAAGTCCTGCCCAAGGCACTGAAGAAGTACCGCTGCGTCCAGAAGTAGCTGTAGTTGGAGGGCCGGAACCCCGTGTGCATCCCGGCGAGGTCGTCGTTGGGAAAGAAGCTGACGATGACCAGCAGCACCACAGGTGTCACGAAGACGAAGGCCAGGATCAGCACCGCGGGCGCGGAGAGCAGCAGCGGAACGAACCGCCCCCGGCGGGACCTGGCCGCCGGCGCGTGCGCGGCGCCTTCAGCCGGAGAAGGGGCCTGCGGGCCAGGTGCCTGCGCCGAGGGGGAGAGTTTCGTGGACGGCGGCATGGCTCAGTCCTGATCCTGGCCGCGGGACGCCGGGGCCGTGACGGGGAAGACGGTGCTCCGGTCGGTCGTCCACCCGACGTAGACCTCGTCGCCGGGGCGGAGACTGCCGCCCTCATCGGTCCCGCAGCGCAGTTCAAGATCGATCGGCGCGGCCCTGACCACGACGTTCGCCTCCCGGCCGAGGAACGTCGCCCGGGTGACCGTCCCGCGTACAAGGTTGCGTCCCTCCGGGACGCCGTCCGTGTAGAGGGTCAGTGCCTCGGGCCGGACCATCAGCTGCGCGTCGCCGTCCGCACTAAGCTGGACGCCCGCCGGAACGACGGCACCCCAGCGTTCACCGCTGGGACCGGCCAGCTCGGCCTTGCCGTCGCGGACGGAGCCGATCGTCACCGGGAAGAGGTTCGCCTTCCCGAGGAACTTGGCCACGTCGACGTCGACGGGGCGGTCGTACAGATCCGTGGCAGCACCTACCTGGCGCATCCGGCCGTCGAAGAGGATGCCGAGCTGGTCACCCACGGCCATCGCCTCCTGCTGATCGTGGGTGACGAAGACCATCGAGATGCCCGTCTGCCGCTGCAGGTCGCGGATCTCGAACTGCATCTCCTCGCGCAGGTTCGCGTCCAGGCTGGAGAGCGGCTCGTCCATCAGCAGCACCTGGGGGTTGCTGGCGATGGCCCGGGCGATGGCTACCCGCTGGCGCTGGCCGCCGGAGAGCTCCTTGGGCTTGCGGTGGGCGAAATCGGCCAGGTGCGTCAGCTTCAGCGCGCTCGCCGCCGCGCCGGCGCTCTCCTGCTTGCTCTTGCCCTGTACCCGCGGGCCGAATTCGACGTTGCGCTGCACCGTCATGTGCGGGAAGAGAGCGTAACTCTGAAACACGACGCCGACCCGCCGCCGGTGCATGGCCACGTCGTTCATCGGCTTCCCGCCGAAGAAGACCTGGCCCGTCTGCGCCTCGGTGATCCCCGCGAGGATCGAGAGGGTCGTGCTCTTGCCACATCCAGAGGGCCCCAGCAGGGACAGCGTCGAGCCGGCTGGCACGTGGAAGGACACGTCCTTCAGCACGGGGACCTTGCCGTAGACCTTGCTCACCCCTCGCACATCGATGTCGACCGCGTCGGGCATTGCCCGTCACCACCTTGTATTCATCAACCGATACCTTGTATGCCATCTGGCCGGCGGGGCGGCCTCATCCCGCCCCGCCGACCAGTTGCACTTCGGTCAGCCCGCGTGGCCGGCTAGCCGAGTTGCTGGTTCCATTCCTGGATCCACTGCGCCTTGTTTTTGGCGATCGTGGTCTGATCGAGCACGTACAGGGACTTCAGGACGCTCTCACCGTACGGAACGCCCTTAGCGGTGCTCCCGCTCAGCTCAGCCTTCGCGTTCACCGGGCCGACGAACGCCGAGGCCTGGCTCTCCTGGGCTTCCGGGCTGAGCAGGAAGTTGATCAGCTTCAGCGAAGCCTGCTCGTGGCCGGTGTTCGCGACCGCGGCGAGGTCAGAGATCTCGCTGACACCGCCGGTGTCCGTCGGCGAGACGAACACGACCGGCGCGCCCTGCGCGGCGACGGTGTTGGCGTGCGTGCTCGAGGTGTACTCCACCCACGCCGTTCCGTTAGCCATTTCCGCGTCACCGTCGGCCGGAGCCTGCGGAGTCAGCGTCCAGTTGCCGTCGTCCTTGAGCTTCTTCAGGGCGGCGAAGCCGGGCGCCACGTTGCTCGCGGAGCCCCCGTTGGCCTTGGCCAGCAGCACCAGGGCGTCAATGCCGAAGTTGCCGTTCGGCGGGAACATCGCGACGTGGCCCTTCAGCTTCGGGTTGAAGATGTCGGACGTCTTCGTCAGCGGCGGGATCCCCGCCGCGGCGAACTTCGCCGAGTTGTAGGCGAAGCCCTCCACCGCGATGTGCTGCGGCACGCCGTAGTCGGAAGCCGGCGTCTGCGGGTAAAGGTCCGTGATCGCCGGCACCTCCTGGGCGTTGATCTTGTCGAAGAGCCCCTGCGCGGCGCCCTTGACCAGGTCAGACGGGTTGATCTCCAGGACATCGACGGACGGGTGCGCCTTCTGGGCGACCACCTTCGCGTAGTTCACGGAGGTGGTGCCCTGGACATAGTTGACTTTGATGCCGGTCTGGGCGGTGAACTTGTTGATCTCTTTCTGGATCACCGCACCCGCGGAACCGCCGGAGCCGGCATAGGTGATCGGGCCCAGGTCGGCGCCGCTGGAGGACGCCGAACTGCTCTGGCCCGAACTACTGCACGCCGCCAGGCCGGCCGCCGCCAGGATGGCGGCGGCGGCCCATGAAACGGCCAAACGCTTGGGCATGTCTATTTCATCTCCTCGAGGAGAAAACGAAGGTTATTGGTCAGTGACGACATTGGGGCCCTGCAGAAGCTGTCTGTTCGCGCGTCTCCGGGATCAGCCGGAAGCGGACTCTGCCTCGGTCCGGCGGTACTCGGCGATCGTGTCGCGAGCGATGCCGAAGGCGCTCACTGCAGCAGGCACGCCGGCGTAGACGCCGACCTGCAGCAGCACTTCCTGCACTTCTTCCTCGGTACAGCCGTTCCTCATGGCTCCGCCCACGTGCAGGCGGAGCTCGTTCTCCTTGCCTAGCGCAGCCAGCATCCCCACGTTGAGCAGGCTGCGTGTCTTGTGGTCCAGCCCCGGGCGCAGCCAGACGTAGCCCCAGCAGTGGTCGGTGACAAACTCCTGCAGCGGTTCGGTGAACGGCGTGGCGCGGCCAACTGACTGCTCGACGTAGGCGTCACCGAGCACCTTCCGCCGCACGTCCAGCGCCTGCTCCCGGTTCTCGTTCATCAGCATCTGGGCGTTCTCACTTCTTCTTCTCGCGGTGACGGTGCCGGACAAGCGGGTAGGCCCCGCCCGACACCATGAGTTCCTGTCCGGTCACGTAGCCGGCCGCCTCGGACACGAAATAGGCGACGCCGCCGGCCACGTCCTCGGCCGTGCCCAGCCGCGCCATCGGCACTACTTCCACCGCGGCGGCCATGACGCGTTCGATGTCGTCCGAGCCGTGGTTGTAGCGCTTGGTGTCGAGGACGCCCGGCACCACCGTGTTGACGGTGATGCCATTGAGCGCCAGTTCGTTGGCCAGCGCCCGCCCTAGCCCGACGAGGCCTAGCTTGGAGGCGACCACGTGCGGCCGCTGCAGGCTGCCGTGGAAGGCGTCGATGCCGCTGATGTTGACGATCCGGCCCCACTCCTGGTGGACCATGTGCGGGATGACCGCCTGGGCGAGGAAGAACGCGCCGCGCAGGTTCGTCGCCATGACGGCGTCCCATTCCTCGACGGTCACGTCCTCGATGGCGGTCCGCGGCCTGATGGCGGCGTTGTTGACGAGGATGTCGACGTGCCAGCCGGCGTCGGCCAGCGCCCGCACCGATGCCTGCGCCTGCGGCACGTCCGCGATATCGACCCGGGCCGCCAGCGCGGAGCCGCCTGCCGCGGTGATCTCCTTCGCGACCATGTCGGCCGCCTGCTCGTCGCGGGCATAGCCGCAGATGACCCGGTGGCCGGCCTCGGCCAGGGCGAGGGCGATCGCCCGGCCGATGTTGCGGCCGGCCCCGGTGACCAGCGCGGTCCGCTGCTGATCAGCCATGTCAGCCCCGCACCGTGAAGCCGGCGAGCAGCGCGTGGATGTCCGGGACGTCCTGCAGCTCGGTCAGCTGGGCGAACAGTCGCGCGCCTGCGGCCGCGTCGCGCCCGCCGGCCGCGAGGCAGTCACGGAACTTCTCGGCGATGTCGGCGTCGCTGAGCGGGTGGTAAGGGGAGCCGCTCGGGTACTGCACCTTGGTGCTCACCTCGCCGCCGTCAGCGGTCCGGATGGTGACGATGTGGAATCCGCCGGTGCCGGCGCTGCTGTTCTTCGCCTCGGGGTCCTCTGGCCGGCAGGCCGGGTCCTCCTTCGCCTCCACCAGCGCCATCAGCCTGCGGACCTGCGGGCGGTTGATCGCGGTGTCGCTGAAGTCGTCCAGGACGACCTGCTTGCCGACGAGGGCGGCGGACAGGACGTACTCAAGGCAGAACTTCCCCTGCAGTCCCGTCTTGGGGTCGTGGTAGATCAGCGGGTGCAAGCCGAACGTGGGGGCCCGGACGGTGATCTTCTCAATCGAGTCGGCCTCGATGCCGTGCCGGGCCTGCAGCTGCAGCACCGCGTCGATGGGCCGGTGCGTGGCGTAGCAGCAGGGGTATTTCTTCAAGGTGGGGCCGGGGTCGAGGATGGCCCACGGGGCGCCGAGGCGGTCGATGGCCTCGGGGTGATCGCCCTGATCGGCGTAGACGTCGAAAAAGCCGCGGCCGCCGTCGAGGATGTCGGCGGAGGCGGTGAAGCCCGACTGCGCCAGCTGGGCGGCGAGGACGCCGTTGCGGGCGGCGAGGCCGCTGTGCAGCGGCTTGGTCATCGTCCCGAAGTTACGCTGCAGGCCGCCCGCGAGCGAGGCGACGATGCCGAGGGCATAGCGGGTCTGGTCGAGGTCCAGGTGCAGCAGCCGGCAGGCCGCGGCGGCGGCGCCGAAGCCGCCCACCGTCGCCGTGGTGTGCCAGCCCTTGCGGTAGTGCCGGTGCCCGAGGGCGTTGGCGACCTTGACGTTGACTTCGTACCCGATCACGAAGGCCTCGAGGACCTGGTCACCGGAGAGCTCGGCCAGGGGCAGGGCCAGGATCGCCGAGACGAGAATCGAGCTGGGGTGGCCGACGCCGGCCAGTTCGTCGTCGTAGTCCAGGGCGTGCCCCAGCGTCGAGCTGATAAGGGCCTGCGTGTCGGGGCTCAGCCCGGCCGGCGAGCCCGTCCAGGTACGGCCGGCCACGGGGCCGAGAGCGTCGGCGTAGGCCATGACCGACTTCCCGGCGTCACCCGAGGAGCCGGCCATGATGACGCCGATGGTGTCGGCGATCGGGCGGACGGCGGCGTCCGTCGCCTCCTTCGGGACGGCGCTGCGCGGCGTGTCGACGATGAACGCTGCCACACGGTCAGTCAGGTTCATGAGCGCGGAGATCCTTCCTGGGCGCAGTGATCGAGCACATGAGTTGGCGTAAGGCGGTTGAGGATGTCGTGGACGTCGGGGACTTCGCTGAGACGGCTCAGCTGGGGCAGGACGTCGGACGCCACGTCGGCGTCGCGGCCGCCGAAGGCGGCGCAGTCGAGGAACTTAGCGGTGCGGTCGGCTGCGGAAAGCGGGCGCTGCGGCGAGCCGGCGGGATGGTGGACGCGGGTGCTCACTATCCCCGCGGCGGTGGTCACCGCCACGTCGACGAACCCGCCGAACGAGGCGCTGCTGTTGCGCCCCGACGGGTCCTCTGGGCGGTTGGCGACGTCCTCGCGCAGCTGTACGCACGTCATCAGCCGGGCCGCCTCGGGCCGGGCGATGGCCGCGGGGGTGAACGAGGAGTTGCTGAGCGTCCCGTCCAGCGCGGCCGCGGCCAGCGCGTACGGCATGGAGAACTTCGCCTGCATCTCGTCCCGCGGCCGCGGGTAACGCAGCGGTCCCAGGGTGCCGGGCGGAAGGACCGCGCTGATGCCCGCGATGTCGGCGGCGGCGATGCCGTGCCGGGCCTGCAGTTCCAGCAGCCCGTCTACGGCCCGGTAGGTCTCCAGCGCGCACGGGTACTTCTTCTGGGTGGTCCCCGGCTGCACCAGCGACCAGCGCCGGCCTAGGTCCGCCACGGCATCGCCCTGCTGTGCCCCCTGGGCGTACACCGCCAGGAAACCGCGGTCGCCGTCGAGGATCGACTCATCCGCCGTCATCCCGGCCTCGGCCATGAGGGCTGCCATCACGCCGGCGCGGGCGGCGAAGCCGCTGTGCAGCGGCTTGGTGAACGTGCCGAAGTTGCGCTGCAGGCCGGCGGCCAGCGAGGCCACGATCCCGTAGGTCCGGGCCACCTGCACGGGACTCAGCCGCAGCACCCGGGCGGCGGCGGCCGCGGCCCCGAAGCAGCACACTGTCGCGGTCGTGTGCCAGCCGTGCAGGTAGTGCTTGTGCCCGACGGCCTTCGCGACCCGGGCGTTGACCTCGAAGCCGACCGCGAAGGCATCCAGCAGGAGGCTCCCCGGGAGCTGTCCCACCGGGAGCGAGGTGGCTGCGGACAGCAGGATCACGCTGGGGTGACCAGCTCCTGGCAGCGCGTCGTCGAAGTCAAGAGCGTGCCCCAGGGTCCCGGTTACCAGGGCCGTGAGGTCAGGGGCGAGACCAGCCTGGAAGCCGGTCCAGTCGCTGGGTTCCTGCGCGGCCGCCGGGGCCACGGTGCCGACGTAGCGGTGCAGCGCATCGCTCACCTCAGACCCGGCCCCGGCGAGCACCACGCCGATGCTGTCGACGATGGCGGCCGTGGCCGCCTCCCCGAGCGCGTCGTCGCCTGCCACTGGCGGCGGCGCGCACGTGAAGTCGACGAGCTGGGCGGTGAGAGCGGTCACGAGACGGCCTCGGCGTGGCCGTTCTCACTGGCGCGCACGGGTTTCGCGGCACGCTGCTCGGCCTTGATTACCGCTGCGGTGACCGCCCCGTTCTCGATCGCGTCCACCCAGCCGAGCCGCTCGGCGGCACGCAGGCCCCTCTTGGTGTGGCCGAGCGCGATGGGATCGTACTGGGCGACCGCAGCGGCCATCTCGCGCGCGCGGTCCATCAGCGCGACGTCGTCGACGACCTCGTTGACGAGGCCGATCGCCATCGCGCGTTCTGCGTCGATGTTGCCGGGCAGGAACGCGAGTTCCGACACGTGCTTGGGGAGGATCCGGTGCACGCTGGTCGGGCCGGCGAGCGCCGGGAAGCTGGCAAAGCCCAGCTCCGGCATGCCGAACCGCGCCGAGCGGGCGGCCACGGCCAGTTCCGCGGTGTTGACCAGGGTCAGCCCGCCGCCGAGGGCGAAGCCGTTGACCGCGGCGATGAAGACGGCGGGGTGCCTGCGCATCACGTCGACGGTCTCGGCCCAGTACTGGGCCCGATCCGTGCCGAAGCTGGCCGACCAGGTCTGCGGCCGGCCGGCCCGTTCCTTGAGGTCGACCCCGGCGCAGAACGACTTGTCCCCGGCTCCGGTGAGGACGATCACCGGGCAGTCCTCCAGTTCACCCAGGACGGCCACGAACTCGTCGGCCAGCGCCAGGCTGACGGCGTTGCGCTTTTCCGGGCGGTTCAGCGTCAGCACCGCGTAACCGTCGGTGCGCTCGCTGAGTACCAGGCGTCCGGTCATGCCGCCGTGCCCTCGGTGTCCAGGGCGAAATAGGGCAGTATCTCGCCGCCCACTTCGCGGAAGGTCACGGTCACCGGGTCGCCGACCTTGGGCATGATCTTCTCGTCGGCAAGCGCGCTGATCATCCGGGGGCCCTCCGCGAGCTCCACCATGATCAGGTTGTACGGCGTCTCGCGGGGCAAGTCCTTGAAGTAGCGCTGGTGCATGCGGATCCAGGACCAGACCCTGCCGCGGCCGCTGGCGGCCACCCACGCCCCCTCGCTGCTGAGGCAGCTGGGGCAGATCGGCGAGGCCGGGAAGCGGTATGTACCGCACTGGCCGCACTTCTGCAGCCGCAGTTCGCCGGCGGCGCAGCCCTCTGCGAACGGTGTATCGAACATGGTCATCGTGTCTTTCGCTTTCTCAAGTTCAGCCGCGGCGCAGGATGTGCGAGGCCACGATCGGGGAGGCGCAGATGTACTGCACGACGTCGCAGTCCGGGACCTGCCTGGCCCCCGCCTCGCCGCGCAGCTGCCGCACCGCCTCGGCGTGCATCGCCCAGCCCTGCATGTAGCTCTCCGACGTGTGCCCGCCGCTGGTGTTGAGGGGCAGTTCCCCGCCCAGTTCGATGCGGCCGCCGTCCACCCATTTCCACGACTCGCCCTGCGGGCAGAAACCGAACCCTTCGAGCGAGAACAGGATGGTGGGCGTGAAGTTGTCGTAAATCTGGGCGGCCTTCACGTCGCTCCGCTTGATGCCGGCGTCGCTGTAGACCTTCGACGCCACCGCCTGGCACGAGCCGTAGAAGAAGTCGGGGCTGGTGTAGAAGTTGGTGAGGTCACCGATCGCAGCGGTCGAGCTAATAGTCGCGAACGGACGCCCCATCGCCTTGGCGCGCTTGGTGGTGGTCACAATGAGCGCCACCGCGCCGTCGTTGATGAGGCAGTAGTCGTACAGCCGCAGTGGTTCCGCGATGTAGCGAGACTGGCCGTACATCTCTTCCGTCAGGGGCGTCTGCATCACCGCACCGTCGTTCAGCATCGCGTTCTTGCGGTTGTTGATCGCCAGCGGCGCGAGCGCCAGGTCGGGAACGCCGTACATCTCCCGGTAGCGCTCGTACATGAGCGCCACGTACGCGCCCGGCGAGGTCATGCCGAAGGCGGTATCGTAGACGCCGGTCGGCGAGGGTCCGCCGTCACCTCCGTACCTGGCTCCCGCGCTGCGGCCGTTGTTGCCGTAGATCAAGGCGATGGTTTCCGCGTGGCCGGCCTCGATGGCGGCCGCGGCGATCTGCACTGCGACGGCGCTCATCCGCCCGGCTCCCTCAAGGAGGTGGCACCATTTCGGCCGCCGCAGGCCGAGCATGTCGGCCATCCGCACGTAGGAACCGAGACGGGCAACGATAAGTCCGTCGATCGCGTCTTTCTCCAGTCCCGCGTCCTCGATCGCCGCGACAGTCGCCTGGGCGGCGAGGTCGTACGCGGAGCGCTGGACATCGCGCGCCTGGTACAGCTCGCGGAACGAGGTGGTGCCCACCCCGACGATCGCGACGGTGTCTCGTCCGGTCACCTAGATACCTCTCCAGAGTCGGCAGCGACGAAGTCGCTGGCTGCAATGACGCCGGCCCTGCGAAGGGCATCGATTGCGTCGTGTGAATATCCGAGCTCGTCCATCACCGCGGCGGTGTGCTCTCCGAGGTGGGGAGCCCGGCGGATGATCCGAGGCTGGTCCTGGCCGTGCATCTCGAATGGCCAGGAGACTTGCATCTCCTCGCCGTCCTCCGTGGGCACGGGGACGTGGAACGACTCACCGCGCTGCTCCTCCTCGCCGCTGAGTTCCCACGCCCGCAATACGGCGGCGGCGGGGACTCCGGCCTGCTGGAGTTCGCGCATCGCCGTGCCCTTGTCCCTGGCCGACGACCACGCTGAGACCGCTCGGGCGACGTTTTCAGCGCAGCGCTGCCGTTCCTCCTGCGACCCTTGTGTGTAGCCGACGTTGACGCCGGTCGCCGTGCTCAGCGCCTTCGCCTCCGCCGCGGAGCGCAGGGTGATGACGAGCCATTCGTCGTCACCGGCGCACGGGCAGCACGCGGTGACGAACTCGGCCCCGGTGTTGGCGTGCGCACGGGCGGGATGCCCGGAGATCGAGGACTCCGCGATCAGGTCCCCGAGCAGGCTCGTGGACAGCTCGCGCTGCGACAGGTCGATATGCATGCCCCTACCGGTGGCGCGGCACTGCAGCACCGTCCACAGCGCGAGGCCGGGCCCCAGCAGGGCCACCACCTGGTCGGGGTAGTTCACCTTGGATGTCGTCCACAGCGGCTGCGCCGGCCCGTAGCCGGTAACCGACATCAGCCCGCTCAGTGCCTCGAGGGTGCCGCCGAAGGACACGTTGTCCCGCTCCGGGCCGGAATCACCCTGGCTGGAGATGGACACCAGCGCGATGGCCGGGTGCCATTGCCTCAGCTGCTCAAAGCCGATGCCGAGCCGCTCCATCACGCCGCGCCGGAAGTTCTCGACCACCAGGTCAGCGGTTTCCACCAGGCGGCGCATCACCTCTACCCCGCGCTCGTCCTTCAGGTCGATGGCGATGCCGCGCTTGTTCCGTCCCACGACCCGGAACGGCGGGCTGGACAGGTCACCGGACCCTACCTCGCCGGTGACGTTGCTCCAGTGCCGGAAAGGATCGGGCCGGGTCGGGCTCTCGATCTTGATGACGTCGGCGCCGTAGTCGGCCAGGATCTGGGTGGTCCGGCCGCCGGCCGTGATCGCGGTCATGTCCAGGACCCGCAGGCCCTTTAGGATGCTCACCGGCCACCTCGCACGCCGTCCACCGTCCACGGCGCGACCGGGTACGAGACCGTGCGCAGTGCCTGGACGTCTTGCCTGGTAATGAACCGCCGTGCCCGCACCTGCGGGCTCTCGGCGAGTTCGTCGAGGTCCAGGACAGAACCCGCCGGGATGTGCAGCGCCTGGCTGCGCTCGTATACCTCGTCGCGGGTCAGGCGCCCAGACCACTCGTTCATGATCGAAACAAGGTCTTCGCGGTTGCGGTCGCGCAGCACCTGGGTCGAGAAGCGCTCGCTCTCCAGCCGCGCGTCGGCCATGAGCTTGCGGACCGCCGACCACTCCTCATCGCGGTAGTAGAAGCCGACGAACCCGTCCGCGCAGGTGAGGATCACCGGGCCGCTCTGCGAGCCGCGCTGGAGGATCTTGCCCTCGGCGGCGTAGTAGATCTGGCTCTTCCAGTCGAGGTAGGCGCCGGTGCGAACCACCGAGACGCTGGCGGACGCGCCTTGTCCCGAGCCGTCGCGCCGGAAGAGTCCCATCATCGCGGCGGAGAACATGGACAATCCCGTGGCGAACTCCGGCTGCGACCCGCCGATGCGCAGCGGCTCATGGCCCCGCTCGCCGATCATGCTCATCAGCCCGGAGAGGGCGAAGGCCTCGGCCTCGGTCCCCGTCAGGCCCGCGTAGCCGCCACGGTTCCCGAAGAGGCAGGTGCGCACCACCACGAGTTCCGGGAAGGCGGTGGTGTCGACCTCTTCGTCGGTGAGGAGCACATCGGCCTGTGCGAGGTCCGGGGTCGCGTCGAGGAGGGTCTTCCCCCGGTCCAGGAAAACGGCCGCGGCCTGCGCGTGCCTGGTTACCGGGGCATCACCGCGCTGACGGGTCACGGAGGCTCCCAGCTGGGCGAAGAGGTAGCCGCAGAACCTGACGGCGTGCCCGTCCCCGATCTCGGCGACACGTGGAGAGAAGGTCACTGGCTCAGCCCACCGTGAACGGGTCGCGGACCGCGCCCGTGGTCTCGATCCAGACGGCCTTGTCGGTCAGGTACTCCGACATCGACTCGATTCCGTTATCGCGCCCGTACCCGCTCTCCCGCAGCCCGCCGAATGGCATCGCGTACCCCAACGTCCGGTAGGCGTTGAGCCACACGGTGCCCGCGACGAGGCGCCGGGCCATGCGCATGCCCCGCTGGATGTCACGGGTCCAGACGCCGGCTGCCAGGCCGTACTTCGTGGCGTTGGCGATCCGGATGGCCTCGTCCTCGTCCTCGAACTCGATGACCGACAGGATGGGGCCGAAGATCTCCTCCTGGCAGATCGCGGAGTCGACGGCGAGGCCGCGGACGATGGTCGGGGGGAAGAACTGGGGGCGGGCCGGGTCGACCTCGCCGCCGGCGAGGACCTCAGCTCCGTCGTCCAAGGCGCGCTTCATGAAGCCGGTGATGCGGTCCAGGTGCGCGGGGAAGGCGATGGGGCCCATCTGGGTGGCCGGGTCCTTCGGGTCTCCCATAAGGATTTCCCCGGTCCGGCTGACAAGCTGGGTCAGCACTTCACCGGCCACGCTGCGCTGGATCAGCGCGCGGGAACCGGCGACGCAACTCTGTCCCGCCGCGGCGAAGATGCCCGAGAGGAGGCCGCTCACCGCGGCATCGATGTTGCTGTCGGCGAAGACGATGTTCGCCGACTTCGCGCCTAGCTCCAGGGAGACGGGGGCGAGATGCTTGGCTGCCTGGGCGGCGATCTTCCGCCCGACCTCGCCGGAGCCGGTGAAGGCCACTTTGTCCACGCCCGGCGAGGAGGCGAGCCACTGCCCGGAGTCCTTGCCCAGGCCGGAGACGGTGTTGAAGACGCCCGGCGGGAAACCGGCCTGCTCGGTCAGTTCGGCGAACTTGAGGATGCCGGTGGGCGCGACCTCCGACGGCTTCACCACGACGGTGCAGCCCACGGCCAGTGCCGCCGCGATCTTGAAGGTCATCAGCTGGATGGGGGAGTTCCACGGCAAGATGGCCGCGACGACGCCGAGGGGCTCGCGGAGCACCAGGCCGACGAAGTTGCCGCGGCCGGTATCGACGACGCGGCCGTCGATCTTGTCGGCTATGTCCGCGAAGTACCGGTAAAACGCCGGCAGGCTCCGCAGCTGGTCGCGCATCTCCTTGAGGAGCTTGCCGTTGTCGCGGGTCTCGCACAGAGCCAGCTCATCCGCGCTGGCCTCCAGCAGGCTGGCGAGCTGGCGCAGGTAGCCGGCGCGCTCCACTCCCGACATGCGCGGCCACGGTCCCTCGTCGAACGCGCGGCGCGCGGCGGCGACGGCGTCGGCGACGTCCTGCTCCTCCGCGTCCGGTGCCTGGATCCACGCCTCACCGGTATACGGGTCGTAGCTGGGGAATGTCTTGCGCCCGGGCCGCCATTCGGCCCCGATCCGCATCGACAGCGATTCCATCAGTGTCCTTCCACCATCCGCGGGAGCTGCTGACGCCAGGACGAGTCGTCCATCTGGACACCCGACCACCCCTCCAGCAGCCGAACCACCTCCATCGAGTCCGCCCCCGGGGCGGAGAGGGACTCGCACAGCGAAAACATCTGCTCCACCTGGCGCCCGGCGAGCATCGGCACGTTCATCTCGGCGGCGGCGGCTAGGCAGAGGCGCAGGTCTTTCGCCAGCAGGTCAAGCCGGAACTGCGAGTCGAACGTCCGTGTCATCACAAACTTGGGGAACTTCTCCTCGACGGCCGAGTTGCGGCCGGTGCCCTGGGACATGATCTGCGTGACCACGGCGGGGTCGATTCCGGCCTTAACCGCCATCAGCACCGCCTCGGCGCTGAGCAAGATCGCGCTTGCCGACAGGAGGTTGTTGGCCAGCTTGGCGACTTGCGCTTGCCCGGGCTGCCGCCCCACCCGGACCAGAGTGGAGCCGATGATTCCCAGCAGGGGCGAGACGTGGTCCACCGCCGGGTCCGCGCCGGCCACCATCACCGTGAGGGTGCCGGCGACCGCTCCGCGGACACCGCCAGTGACCGGCGCATCCACGTAACCGACCCCATGCGCGGCGGCCGCGGCGGCGAGCTGGCCCGTGGCCGGGCCGCCGATCGTCGAGGTGTCCACCACGTACTGGACCTGTCCGCCGGCCAGCACGCCGTCCTCGCCGGTGATGACCTCCACCGCGACCGCCGGCGACGGCAAGCTCAGCAGGACGGTCTCGGCGCTGTCCGCCACTTCCCGCGGCGTCTTCGCGGCGATGGCACCCTCGGCGACCAGCGCGTCGACCGCCTCCGCCCGTACGTCGTAGACCACAACGCCCCGGCCAGCGGCCAGCAGTCGCGTGGCCATGACGGCACCCATGGCGCCCAGCCCGATGAAACCGATCAAGTTCTCAACTCCTGTGCGCTATGCGCGCAATCGCGCGCTTACCGCACAGGCTATCTATGTCCATGACGGAGGTCAATGTTTCGTTGCATTCTTGCGACCTGGGGGTGTCATGCCTGTTACCTCGGCTACTGTCCGTGCCCACCCGTTCTCTCGGTGTCGGCATCTGTGTTCGAGTCGTGCCATGCGAGCGGCGTGAATACGGAAGACAGGCACCTGCCCAGTATGACCCTGGTCACCGATTGTGGTTACCGGCGTATGCCGCTGGCGGCCCCCGGCGCGCGTGAAGGCGGGCGGCCGGGCCGGTTCGCGCGGCGGGCCGGCTGTCACCTGGCGGTCGTGGGAAGCGACGTTCGATCAACAAACATCGCTATTGTGTTGCTCATGTCGGACGAGGAAAAATCAGATGCCGGAGAAGGGATCTCCAACGGGGACCTGGTCCGATCGCTTATCCGCGGACTCTCAGTCTTGCGAGTCTTCAGCCATCAGCAGTCGACCCTGTCCGTCACCGAGGTCGCGGAGAAAGCGAACCTGAGCCGTGCCGCGGCCCGCCGCCTGCTGCTGACACTGGAGCACGTCGGCTACGTCCAGCAGGAGCACGCGCGGTTCTCGCTCCGCCCCAAGGTGCTGGAACTCGGGTACGCCTACCTCAGCTCGCTCTACCCATGGGATTCCGCCCTGCCGGTCATGCAGCGTTTCAGCGCCGAGGTGGATGAGAACTGCCTGGCCGGGGTGCTGGATTTCCCGGACGTGGTCTGCGTCGCGCGAACCTCACGCCGCTTCGTCAACGTCTCAGTCCCGGTCGGCGGGCGGCTACCCGCCTATTCGTCCTCGATGGGCCGGGTGCTCCTCGCGAGCATGGACCGGGACCTGGTGGATGAGTACGTGGACACCGTACGCCTGCGCGCCCGCACTCCCTTCACGATCACCAACAGGGAGAAACTCAAGGCGGAGCTCGTCCGGGTGAAGGAGCAGGGCTGGTCCATCGTCGACCACGAGGTCGAGGAAGATGTCGTCGGCGTCGCCGTTCCCATCAGGGGAGTCGGCGGCCAGGTCGTCGCCGCTCTTAACATCTCGGCCCACGACCGGCGTATCACCGCGGAACAGGCCCAGACGGCGATTCTCCCGGGGCTGCTGGCGTGCAGCCGCGAACTGAGCCTTCTGTTTGCGTCAACCACCTCCGTGCACTGAGTTAAGCCGTGTGCCGGCTGGGCTCAGCGGGCGATGGTCGCTGGGGCCAGCGCAGCGCCACCATCACCGACACCACCCCCGGGATTGTCACCACCTGGCCGCTGCCCCCGCAGCAGCCGACAGCACTGCAAAACGATCACCCGCCGCCTGCTGTTATAGCGACACCTACCGCACATTTACGCGGCGGGCCTGGCGGCCATAATTGCCGCATGACGTTCTTGACGCGGCGCGGCGAAGGGCCGAGTTTCCCCTACGCGGGAGCGCCAATGTTCGTGCTTTCCGGCAGCGACGGCGAGCCCACCGGATTGGCGACCGCGGAGATCTCGATCCCCGCTGGGTTCCGGGGGCCGGTCCCGCATGCGCATGACGAGTTCGACGAGGCGATCTACGTGCTTGAGGGCCGCCTCCTCGTCTGGGGCGACGGTGAGCCGACCGAGGCCGGCCCCGGAGGGATGTTCAACGCACCGCGCGGCAACAGGCACGGTTTTGCCAATCCGTTCGACGCACCTGCCCGCGCCCTCGGGATCTGGTCCCCGGCCGTGCCCGCGCTGGCGTTCATGCGCGACGTCGGCGCGGCCCTGCGGCCAGGCACGCCACCTGACCCGGAGGAGATGCGCGAGATCTACGAGCGCCACGCGAGCCGCCTCCTGCCTGACTAGGCGGAGGGTGCGCAGCCGGAGGCATGAGAGGCGGGCCAGGCACGTGCGTCGGGCAGCCGGATCGGACCCGCCCCGAGCGCCGCGCTCCGCGCTTCAGGCGCCTCCGCGTGACCGCGAGCCCGGCCCGTGATCGCGAAGGATTTTCCTCCCATGAGAGGAAAATCCTTCGCGATCATGACTAGCGAGGTCCGGGTACTCCTGGGCGCTTCGCGCTTCTTGCTGTTATCTTTCTTGGTTCTGGCTTTCGTAGACGGATGTGCCGCTGCCGTGGCTCCCGCGACGCGAAACGGCACATCCAGCCGCTCGGAGGGTTGCGCTCTTTCGCTTGCTCCTAGTGGTTAGGTCTCGGGCGCGTCCGCGGGGCGGAGGCCGGAAAAGCCCTCCTTGCTGGCGATCTGCGCCGCTAGGAGGCCCTGGATTGTCGCGCCGTTGTGTAGGTTCCCCGCCAGGGCCGCCTGCACCGCCTCGGCGAGGGGGAACCAGTCGGTGCGCAGGAACTTTTCCTCGTCGTGGCGCTCGTAGTCGGACTCGGCGGCGCTGACGTCCCGGGCCAGGAAGATCCTGATCCGCTCGCTGGTGATCCCCGGCGACGCGTAGGAGTCGATCAGGGCGTGCCACTCGCGGGCGGTGTGCCCAGTCTCCTCAAGCAGTTCGCGGCGCGCGGTGTCGACCAGCGCCTCCCCCGAGACGTCCCGCAGCCCGGCCGGGATCTCCCACAGCTGCCTGCCGACCGGGTGCCGGTACTGGCGGATCATCAGCACCCGGTCATCGGAGTCGAGCGCCAGCACCGCGACAGCGCCGATATGGCTGACCACGGTCCGCGCGGCGTGCTGGCCGTCCGGCATCTGCACCTTGTCGGAGCGGACGGTGATCAGCCAGTTCTTGAACTGTTCCTCGCTGGCGGCCACCGGCCAGCTCTCTGGGGGGAGATCGGAGACCATGAACGGCAGCTTACGGCCCGCTACGCCGACGCTACCGCGCGGGTACCGGCGGTGCCCGTGTCCGCGGCGCGGGAACGCGCGAGTGCCGCCGCGATCAGGCCGGAGAACAGCGGGTGCGGCCGGGTCGGGCGGGACAGGAACTCCGGGTGCGCCTGGGTCGCGACGAAGAACGGGTGCACGTCGCGGGGCAGCTCGATGAACTCCACCAGGCGGCTGTCGGGCGACAGGCCGGAGAAGACCAGCCCGGCCGCCTCCAGGCTCTCCCGGTAGGCGTTGTTGACCTCGTAACGGTGCCGGTGCCGCTCCTCGACGACGGCCGCGCCGCCGTACAGGCCGCTGACGGTCGTGCCGGGCTTCAGGCTGGCCGGGTACAGGCCAAGGCGCATGGTGCCGCCCATGTCCCTGTCTCCCGCGACGACGTCCTCCTGGTCCGCCATCGTGGCGACCACCGGGTCGGGGGTGTCCGGGTCGAACTCGGCGCTGTTGGCGTCGGCGATGCCGGCCAGGTCGCGGGCGACCTCGATGACCATGCACTGCAGGCCCAGGCAGAGGCCGAGGATCGGGATGTTGTGCTCGCGGGCGAACCGGATCGCGCCGATCTTGCCCTCGATGCCGCGCACCCCGAACCCGCCGGGGATGAGGATGCCGTCCACGCCGTCGAGCTGCCCGGCGGCGTCGTCGGGGTTCTCGCAGTCGTCGCTGGTCACCCACCGGATCGTGACCTTGGCGTCGTTGCCGAAGCCCCCGGCCTTCAGCGCCTCGGCCGGCGACAGGTACGCGTCGGGAAGGTCGACGTACTTGCCGACCAGGGCGATCGTGATCGACCGTGCGGGGCGGTGCACCCGGCGCAGCAGGTCGTCCCAGGCAGACCAGTCCACGTCGTGGAACGGGAGCTGCAGCTTGCGGACGATGTAGGCGTCCAGGCCCTCGCCGTGCAGCACCTTCGGGATGTCGTAGAT
>Ga0134126_10003717_pt1 | contig 19124 bp, 11 predicted proteins | sample KB31752_FD_96881 | JGI IMG/M metagenome (GOLD analysis project Ga0134126, IMG submission 96881) | Terrestrial soil microbial communities with excess Nitrogen fertilizer from Kellogg Biological Station, Michigan, USA - KB3-175-2 | ecosystem: Environmental > Terrestrial > Soil > Unclassified ...
ACCCCCGATGCGGGAGAGGTCACACTCGATGGCCAGGCTCTCGGTCCCGGCGGCCCCAAGCGCGCCGCCGAACTCGGCGTCGAGATCGTGCATCAGGACCTTTCTTTGGTGATGCATGGCGATGTCGTGCAGAACCTCTACCTCAATCGCGAGATCCGCTCTTCGTGGGCGCCGCTCCGCCGCGTTGGGTGGCTCGATAAGAAGGCGATGCGCGCGGGGGCGCGCGCGATCCTCGATCAGGTCGGGATCGGCGGAACGATCTCGGTTCGGCAGCGCGTTCAGGATCTCTCCGGCGGCCAGCGCCAATGCATTGCGATCGGGCGCGCTGTCGGCTGGAGTCGGCGCATGGTGTTCCTCGATGAGCCCACAGCTGCGCTTGGCGTGCGGCAAACGCGACATGTGCTCGATCTCATCGGCCGCCTTCGCGCTCAGGGCATCGCGGTCGTGCTCGTCAGCCACAACATGGAGCAGGTGCTGGAGGTCTGCGATCGGATCGTCGTGCTGCGCCTCGGGCGAAAAGTCGCCGACCGGCCGATTCAGGGTCTGACCGGACCGATGATCGTCGGCTATATCACCGGCGCCGAGAGGGGCGAAACGTGAGCGCCGCCGTGCAACCTGTCGGCGTCGAGCGCCCCCTCTTCCTCTGCGTCGGAGACATCGACGTCGACGTCCTGATCGAGGTCGATCGGCTGCCAACTCGAGATGGCAAGGTGAACGGCCTCCTTCTGCAGAAGGCGGCGGGCGGCATGGCCGGCAACGTCGCGGCCGCACTCGGCCGGCTCGGCTCGCGCGCACGCATCCTTGGCCGCGTCGGCCACGACGCGGATGGAGCCTTCGCCGTCGACAGGCTCGAACAGGCGGGCGTCGATACGCGCTTCGTCTCCCGCCTTCCGGACGCGGCGACGTTCAGCTGCATCAGCTTGCTCACACCCGATGGAGAAAAATCGCTCATCAAGCTGATGACATCCGCCTACCGGCCGGAAGTGAGCGATGTGACCGAGACCGCGCTGGAGGGCGTTCGCCACGTCCATCTGACTTCCATCGGCGACCCCGTCCTTTGCCAGCGTATCGTCGAGGCCGCACGGCGCTCGGGCGCGACCGCGTCGCTCGACATCGAGCGCGCCGATTGCCCCCAGGACGCGAAGGTTTTGCTCGACGCGGTCAAGGGCTTCGATCTTGTCTTTTGCAATGCGGAGTCACGAAGGTTCGTGGACGCGGCGCTTCAGCGGCCGCTTGCCGGGATCGTTGCGGTGGTCATCACCACGCTCGGCGCGGACGGGGCCCAAGTCGAGACTGGCGAGGTGCGTATCTCCTCACCGGGCTTTACGCCACAAATCGTGGACACCACTGGAGCCGGCGATTGTTTCGCCGCCGCATGCCTTCATGCGCGCTTTGCTGAGGGACGGGAGTGGACCGAAGCGATTCGTTTCGCCAACTACGCCGCAGCCATTTCGACGACTGGGCTTGGCGCGCAGTCGGCCTTGCCGACCGCCGATCAGGTAATAAAGGGCCTACGCGCGCCATTGGAAGCTGATCAGCATCGCTAAAGTAACGAACTCGTGTTCGGCGCCGCCGCGCGCATCGCCCCGTCCATGACCAAGCGCGGCAATCTTGATGTATGAGTTTGTTGTTGTGCTCGCGCGAACTCATGGACAAGGCTGTTGACGATCTTTCGACCCTCGTCGGCGAGACTTACGACACAAATCCTTCGCAGCCCGCCGCGCTGTCAGATCAAACACTCAGAAGAGCCGCGTCGGATGTGATGCCGCGCCGTGATCCAAAGATGGAGAGGAAGAGAGTAGCAGCGTCCGCCATACGCGGGTTCGACCCTGACCAGCATGACTGCGGTTTCTACCCCGCCGGTCAGATCGTCAGCAATGGCGCCGATTGTGCCCTAGAAGGCGCATTTCCGCTCGCGCACGGAGGAATGTCATCCCACGAACCAAAGCGGCGCCGCCGTCTGATCCGGCCGGCAAGAGGGCGGCGCATTCTCAAGGATGAGCCAGTGCCGCTCGAGTGACCAGTTCGAGGGGCGGCAGAGTTCGTTCATTGAAACGGCGCTTTGGCGAAGAAAGGACTGGCTTTTCATTCGAAGGAGAGCATGTATCGGGATCACGGGCGGTTCCGTGGCCGCCACAAGGACCCTAGCCCCGGAGATCGCTCCGATCCGGGGCTTGTCGCAGTGAGAGGCCGGGTGGTCCGGCCGCTTGCAGACAGCAAAGGGTCACAACATGAACACCCAGCGCGACAATCCGCATACGAGCCGACCTGCTTCCAAGCTCAGCGACACTCAGCTGATGCTGCTCAGCGCCGCCGCGCAGCGCGACGATCTCTGCCTGACTCCCAGGTCCAATCTGAAGGGCGGGGCGGCGCACAAGGTTGCGGAGAAACTCATCACGTTGGGTTTCGTGGAGGAGATCGCCGCGAAGGCCGGAGCGCCGATCTGGCGTCGCAATGAGGAGAATCAGCCCTATGCTCTGAAAGTGACGATGGCAGGACTGAAGGCGATCGGCGTTGATCTGACTGAACGAGAAGACGCCGCGGAAGAGCTGGAAGCAATAAGCGGCGCCGATCGTTCGGGTCGCACTGCCATGACCTCGCCGAAAGGACAAGGACTTGCGGCCGAATCGATGGATGACCGCAATCGCGAAGAAGCTCGGGTGGAGTCTGTTGGGAGCGAGACGTCGCGTGCTGTTCCACGAGCCGGGTCAAAGCTTGCAGAGGTCATCGATCTATTGAGTCGCGATCAGGGCGCGACCATCGGGGAACTGATTGCCGCGACCAACTGGCTTGCGCATACGACCCGCGCCGCTCTCACTGGCCTGAGAAAACGCGGATATGAAATCGAGCGGGTCCGCTCTGACCGCATCACCTCCTACCGGATTTCGAATGCTTTATCGGCAGTTCCCGTGGCCAGCGGCAGCGCGAATGAAGGCGTCGGCGACTCTACGACCGAACATGAGGCGGCGTGAGCCATGAGCGCCGCGCTCTTACCCCCAACCGGGGCCGAGCGACTCAAGCCGGATATCGAGCGCCTCAAGGCGCTCGATATCGACGCGCTTCGCCTCGAATGGCGCAATCTGTTCCGCAAGCGGGCGCCCAAGGCGCTGCCGAAGAGCTTGCTGGTGAAGGCTTTGGCCTACCAGCTTCAGGCCATGGCTCTCGGCGATCTCGATGCACAGACGTTACACGTCCTCGATGCCTACGCCGCCAAGAAGGACGGACGATGGAGGGGCCGCGTCAGAGTAGATAGGCTTGGCCGGCCTTCTCCTTCGTCGTCGGGCCTGCGTATCAAGCCAGGGTCGATTCTGGTCCGAGAATGGGCGGGCGAGCTTCATCGCGTCATGGCCCTCGAGGTCAGCTTCGTCTGGAACGGCGATACCTATCGCAGCCTCTCGGAAGTCGCCCGCGCGATCACCGGCACCCGTTGGAACGGCCCGCGGTTCTTCGGACTCGATGCACAGAGCAGAGCGGCGAGCGACAACTCAATGAAGGATAGGCCGTGCCTCGGCTCGAGAAAGAGGCTCGGATCTGAGCTGCTCGCGGAGCGGCAGCGCTCGTCGGTTCGCCTCGGAGAGGGGAAGGCCGTACCATGACCCGCAGGTCCAGCTCGAGACGAGCAAACTTCGCCGCCGACGGCGCGAAGTCACGCAGCTTGCGTTGCGCCATCTATACGCGGGTCTCCACCGACCAAGGCCTCGAACAGGACTTCAATTCCTTGGACGCCCAGCGCGAGGCGTGCGCGGCCTATATCCGGAGCCAGGCGCATGAGGGATGGGTCCTCGTTCCAACCTCATACGACGACGGCGGCTATTCCGGCGGCAATCTGGATCGTCCAGCTCTCAAGGCCTTGCTCGAAGCTGTGGCGGCGCGGCGGATCGACGTGATCGTGGTTTACAAGGTCGATCGCCTGACGCGCTCGCTCGCGGACTTCGCCAAGCTCGTCGAAGCGTTCGACGCCGCTGGCGTCTCATTCATCTCAATTACCCAGTCCTTCAACACGACGACCAGCGTGGGGAGGCTGACCCTCAACATGCTGCTGTCCTTCGCCCAGTTCGAACGCGAGGTCACCGGCGAGCGCATCCGAGACAAGATCGCCGCCTCCAAGAAGAAGGGCATCTGGGTCGGCGGCGTCGTTCCGCTCGGCTATCGGGTGGTCGAGCGAAAGCTGGTCATCGACCAGGCGGAAGCGGAGACTGTACGGTTCATCTTCCGCCGGTATCTTGAGTTCGGCTCGCTCGGAGCGCTGGTCGATGACCTGAAGCGCAAGGGCGTTATGACTCGGATTCGGACCCTCGCCACGGGAAGGGTTGTCGGCGGAGTTCCGTTCACAAGAGGACCGCTCTCCTATTTCCTCAAGAACCGGATGTACCTTGGAGAGATCAATCACGGGCCCAACAGCTATCCAGGCGAGCATCCTCCAATCCTCGACCGAGACGTGTTCGACGCGGTCCAGACCAGGCTTGCGGCACAGGCGACCGCGACAGACTTTCGCCGTTCGCGATCAGGTTCTCTCCTGACTGGGAAGCTCTTCGACCCCCTTGGACGGCCGATGACGCCCAGCTACGCGGTCAAAGCCGGAGTGAGATATCGCTACTATATTTCCCGTTGTGGGAGCGGGTCGATGGGGGCTGACGCCACCCGAATTGTTCGGGTGTCCGCGCCAGACATAGAGGACGCGGTGCTCAAAGCTTTGGCAAGCACCGAAGACAGGATCGGGACCTCCAAGACAGTCGACCCGGTCGCGGCGGGGCATATCGTCGATCGGTTAACCCACGAGCCGCGCGCGATTCAGGACCTCATCGACCGGGTCGCCATTCGAACCGGTTCGATCGAAATCAAGCTCATGGCGGACGCTGTCGGAACGGATTGGCCCAAAACGATTGCTATTCCGTGGTTCAAGCCGCCAACCCGGGTGCATCGGGACGTCATCGCGCCCGCAGAAGGGCAATGGTCGGATCCGCGCGCCATGTCGTCGGACACCCGGTCCCGGCTGCTTTCAACAATCGCTGCCTCTCGCAGCTGGCTGGACGATCTGGCCTCCGGCAGAGTCGAGGATGTTGAAAAGCTGGCTGGGCGCGAGGGACGGAGTCCTCGTTCCGTGACCATGCTGCTCTCACTCGCTTTCCTCGCCCCGGACCTCGTCGCGGCGATCGTCGATAATCGGATGCCGCGGGGAATCGGGGTCACCCAATTGATGGATCTCCCGTGCGAGTGGAGCCAGCAACGGCGGGCGCTGGGGTTGGCGAGTCTATAGCAGGCGCGGCTGCAATACCCGAACGAGGCGACAGCGTAACTTGGACCAGGGTGGTCGCGCTGGCAATGCAGGGTTGCCGTTCTTGCTCAACCCCGAGTCCGCGCGCTGCTTCCCTCCCTCCTGGGACGCTCGCTCAACCCGCGATAAGAGTTTGATCAACCGTCGTCTAATATATAGAGCTCCGCTCCCAGCTTTGCGCAACTCCGGCCTATTCTTGCCGATGACTATCGCGCCGCACGGGGCGCTTGACCGCGTCCCAGTCCTTGACGGCGAACATAAGAGACAAAGCGAGCTATTGAAATCATTGAGAAGGCGGCGACCTGGGCGGCGGCTAAGCGGCGACTTTGGTGGCGAACACGCAAGGCTCGGCGTCAGTGGGGGCGGCAAAAAGTGGCCACCAAAATTTGTGGGCGGTCCAGCCCAACTCCCGACCGCCCTCCTGCTGGAGTAAGATCAGCGCTGGCTTGGAGCGAGGCTCGCTGAGTACCCTCCTTCGAAGGGCGGTGCCGAGAATCGAGCGGCCGGACTTGTCGCCAGAACCGGCTCGCGACAGTTTTCTACCGGTCTCGGCGTAGATCAGGATCTTGCCATCATCACCCTGCGCCACGTCCGCGTAGTAATCGATCAGGCCGCGCATCGCGTCCCACTCGAACTCGACCGTGTCGAACTCCATGCTCCTCGCGATGGCGTCGATGATTGCGATCGCCGTATGGCGGTCAACGGCGACGAAGTCCCCAGTGTCGCGCCACTGCGGCTTGATCAGGCGATCAAGGTCGGCCTGGATCCTCGACATGACCGTGCCTCCCTTTGTCTGGAAGTCGCTGGGCAGCAGCATGTCGTCGGGGGAAACGGCTACGACGTCGCTGAGCAGCACCTTGTTAGGGGCGCAGGGGCGCACCCGACCGGCGGCATCCGACTGAATGAACACGACGCCGGCATCATGGACGCCGGTCTCGAACGCTTTCCTCAGCGAGCTTTCCAGGGCGTGGATGGTGTACAGCCGATCGTACACCGCACGTGATGTGTAGAAGCGGGTGACCGCCAGATCGCGACGGTCGCGATTGCCATACATGCGCGAGTGCTGGAGTACGGTGTCGGCCTGCATCGTCTTGGGGTTACGACCGTAGTAGAACGAGATCAGGTTCGGGATGGTGATGCCACGGTCGAGGATGTTGCCACCAACCCAGATATTGTACGGCGTGCGTAGATTCAGCTCTGCGTTGACGTCCAGCAGGGCCATGACGTCGGTGTCCGAGTTGACTTTCTCCACCGCCACTTCGTCGCTCTGCAGCGCATCAATGAAGGCGTCGAAGGCTTCCGCGCGGGGCGGCATCTTGCCCTTATCGGCGAGGACTGACGCCTCAAGGTCTTCGAAAGCCGCGTCGAAGAGCGGACGCAGTTGCATCGGGTCATTCTCGGCGGCGCCGACAATGGCTTGGAATATCCAGTCGATTACCTGGTCCTGCCAAGCATGCGCTGCGCGGGCGATGTCGTTGTGGATCACCATAGCGTATTTCTTCGCGCGCTCGCCGCCTTCCAGCTGCTGCCAGCGGCGGACGCCCACAGCGACGACGAAGGTGATAATCGCCTGACGCAGGCCAGAGACATTATCCGTCTCAAGCACGTTGTTGGCGCTGATGCGCCGCTTGTCGGGACGGCGAAGCGCGTCCTGCTCTTGCTCGGCGACCTCGACGATCAGTTTCGAGCGAGGATCGTCTGCATCAAACGAGCCAAAGTAGTCGTCGCCGCCGACATAGCCGGAGTGGATCGGCAGCAGCTTCGTGAAGGCGGGTCGCTTCGGCTTGAACACGTAGTTGGTATTAGCCTCGTCGTAATCTTGCGGCTGGAGGTACAGCGAATAAGGAGTGGCGGTTACCTGCAGGAACGCGATACCGATTGTCATGTTGCGCAGCTGATCGATCTGATCGGCGATCGTGCCCTGGTTGACGGCGGGATCGCCTACCTTGCGGACGAAGCGGACGCTAGCTAGGTCGGCCTCATCGTCCACGAGCAGGACCTTGCGATCGTGCAGGTCTTCGTGCTGCTCGATGAACTCGATGAGGCGGTCGAGATTTCGGGCCTGCTTCTTCGCGACGATAACCACCTTCCTGCGCAGCTCGCTGCGGCGCAGCTTGCCTGGCAGGTTCATGATGTCGAGCACCAAAAACTCGTCATCCTCAATGAACTCCGCGAAGTCACCCTTAAGGCGACGAACGGTCTGCGCCGAGAGCGTCTTGGTGCCCTTGGTCAACACGATGGCCATGTCGAAGCCGTGATCGAATGCCCGGGCGATGACGCCTACGAAACCACGGGTCTTGCCGGACTGGATCTTACCGAGGAGCATGCCCGGCTTGTCGCCGGAGGTCGAGGCGTTCTCCAGCTCCTCGACGATGTCCTCAATGCAGTTCGAAAGAGCCTCATCGTCGTTCCGAAAGCTCTTGAGGCGCGAGTAGAAGGACGAGGATTCGTCGAGAGAACCCAGCTTGCGGTTGTTGCGCTTGAGCCAAGCGCGAACCTGAGTACGCCGAAACACTGGCCCGGACGCCAATTCCTTGAGCGGCTGTGGAAAATCGGACGTGCGCACCCGCCAGTTCGCAACCGCCTGCGTGCTGACGCCCGCCATTGCCGCAATTTCGTTAATGCCAACCAGATCGTGCTCCAAGGACATCTCCTGTGAGTGATTTTATGCTGTGAATATCACTCACAAAATAAATGTCAACACCGTGACGTTTTAAAGGAAAACAGGCCGACGTTGCAGGCCTCGCTTGCATCGCGCGCCACGCGCAGCGGCGGTGTGGGCGACCGTGCGTTCGACCTGGCTGGCGTTGTAAGCGCCATCGAGCCGGACCGAGATCGAGCCAGTTGCAATACTGGCGGATGCGATCGGAAACCGGGGCGGCACCCATCCCGGTCCGGGATGGCGGCGGAGTGAGCCATCACCCGCAACGGCAAACCTTCGGTGTCGACCAGAGCATGACCTTGCGCCCCTCGAGAGCTTGGGACCAAATCGCCTCACGGGAACTCTTGTCGACCGCTTACCGCCATCGCAACAAATGGGGGATGTTAAGTAGGTCTTCGAACGCGAAAATTGAACGGAGGGAGAGACAAAGATATTGAGCGGTTTCTATGAGCGGCCAATTCTGAACTCGCCTTATCGCGCGCCGGGATTGCATCACCCACTCGATCAGAACGGTCAGCCGCTCGAAGGCGAGCCGCGGAAAGGCCGGCGCTCGTCCCGGTTCATTGTCCCCGTTCCGGCCTCGCGCAAGAAGGCGTCGGCCGCGCAGGGATCATTCGATCTGGAGACCTACACCGAAAACGCACTGATCAACGAGATACGGGGCTACGTCGAGCGGTGGCGGAGCCTCCGCAACCCCACCGACTGGGGTGTAACCGCGGTCTCACAGCGGCTGCTGGAGCACTGGCGTCATCACAAATTCGTAGGTCCGCAGCCCTTCTTCTGCCAGATCGAAGCCGTCGAGACGATCATCTGGCTGACCGAGGTCGCTCCCAAGCGTGCGGCGTCGAAGGGTCTGCTGAATCAGATCGCTAAGGCGAATGAAGAGGCCAATCCGGCGCTGTTCCGTCTTGCAAGTAAGATGGCAACGGGTAGCGGAAAAACGACTGTCATGGCCATGCTCATCGCTTGGCAGACGGTCAACGCCGCCCGCAAGGATTCCAAGCATTTTTCTCGGGCGTTTCTGATCATCGCCCCGGGCATCACGATCAAGGATCGGCTTCGGGTTCTGCAGCCAAGCGACGAGAACAATTACTACGAGACACGCGAACTCGTGCCGCATGACATGCTGCCCGAGATCCGCCGCGCGGAGATCGTGATCACCAATTACCACACCTTCCAGCATCGCGAGACGCTGGCCTTGCCGAAGGTCGCGCGCAGCTTCCTGCGGGGGAATGATTCTGAGCCGCTCAAGACGACGGAAACCGATGCGGAGATGCTTGAGCGGGCCTGCAGTAAGCTTCTCAACTATGACCGCGTCAACGTCATCAACGATGAGGCGCACCATTGCTATCGACACAAGGTCGGAGCGGACGCCGAAGGCGCCCTGACCGGTGATGACAAGAAGGAAGCGGCCGAGAACGAGGAGGCCGCACGGCTCTGGATCAACGGTATCGAGGCGCTGGACCGCAAGCTGTCGAAGGGCGTGCGCGCAGTCTACGATCTGTCGGCGACTCCCTTCTTCCTCCGCGGTTCGGGCTATCCCGAAGGCTATCTCTTCCCTTGGGTCGTCTCCGATTTTAGCCTGATGGACGCGATCGAGAGCGGCATCGTGAAGCTACCCCGCGTCCCGGTGAGCGACAATCTCGTGCAGACTGATACGGTCGTCTACCGCGACCTGTGGAAGCACATCGGCAAGGACTTGCCGAAGACAGCCGCGGGTGCCGCCAAGCTCAGCGCCTTCGACCTGCCGCCCATGCTCAGGACCGCGCTGACCACGCTCTACAGCCACTACGCAGCGGAGTTCGAGCGCTGGGAGCGCGCGGGGATTGGCGTGCCGCCGGTCTTCATCGTCGTCTGCCAGAACACCGCCATCTCCAAGCTGGTGTTCGAGTGGATCGCCGGCTTCGAGCGCGGCGACGCCGAGGAAGGCGAACGTGCGGCCTTTCATGCCGGCCACCTTGAGCTGTTCCGCAACTACGACGATCAGGGCGGCCGGCTCGCCCGCCCCCGTACGCTGCTAATCGACTCCCGCCAGATCGAGGCCGGCGACGCGCTCGATAAGGGATTCCGCGACGCCGCAGGTCCAGAGATCGAGCAATTCAAGCGCGAGCTCGCGGCCCGCGAGGGCGCCGGCGCCGCGCAGGGCGAAGCGAGCGAAGCTGCATTACTGCGCGAGGTGATGAACACGGTCGGACGTCCCGGCCGCCTCGGCGAGCAGGTCCGCTGCGTGGTGTCGGTGTCGATGCTGACCGAGGGATGGGACACCAACACCGTCACCCACATCCTGGGCGTCCGCGCCTTCGGCACCCAGCTTCTGTGCGAGCAGGTGGTCGGGCGCGGCTTGCGGCGCCAATCCTACGATCTCAACCCCGACACCGGCCTTTTCGATGTCGAATACGCCGACATCATGGGCATCCCGTTCGACTTCGCCGCCTCGCCGCAAGAGGCCAAGCCCACCAAGCCGAAACCGGTCACGCGTGTCCACGCGCTCAAGGAGCGCGCGGCGCTGGAGATCGTCTTCCCGCGCGTCGGCGGATATCGTCGAGACTTGCCGTCCGAGAAGCTCGAGGCCGTCTTCACCGAGGACAGCCGGCTGGAAATCACGCCGGCCGACATCGGGCCCACCTCGGTCGTCATGGAGGGGATCGTCGGGGCCGGCGTCACCATCTCGCCCCAGGTGCTGGAGCGCCTGCGGCCCTCGGAGATCAGCTTCAACCTCGCCAAGCACCTGCTCTACACGAGCTTCCGCGATGAGGATGGTTTCCCGAAACAGCACCTCTTCCCGCAGATTCAGCGTCTCGCCCGCCGCTGGCTCGATGAAGGCTATCTCGTCACGAAGGGCGTTCCGGTCGGCGCGATCCTTTATCAGGACCAGCTCGCGCGCGCGGCGGAGAAGATCGACATCGCTTGCACGCGCGCCGGCGACGGACGGATCGTTGCGGTGCTCGACCCCTACAATCCCAAGGGGTCGACCCGGCATGTCAACTTCATCACCTCGAAGCCATGCTGGAAGACCGGGGCGCAGCCGCCCAGGAGCCAGATCAGCCATGTCGTGCTGGACAGCGACTGGGAAGAGCCGCTGGCGCAGACGCTCGAGGCCCACCCGCGCGTCATTGCCTACGCCAAGAATCAGGCGCTCGGCTTCGAAATCCCTTATCTCGATCGCGGCGTCACGCGCCGCTATCTGCCCGACTTCCTGGTCCGGCTCGATGACGGCGGCGAGGAGCCGCTGAACCTCGTCCTCGAAGTGAAGGGCATCAGGGACGAAAGCGACAAGGCCAAGGCGCAGACGACCCGCGAACTTTGGCTTCCGGGAGTGAATGCTCTCGGCGGCTTCGGTCGCTGGGCCTTCGCCGAGTTTCGCGACTGGACCGTGATGAAAGAGGATTTCGCCGTGCTGGTCGAGCAATTGCTGAATAAGGTTGCCGCCTGATGGCCCGCTCTCCCCGATCCTCCAACGGCAAGCCGTCGAAGCAGGTCGATGCGCTCAAGCACAAGGAAGCCAGCCGCCGGAACATTCCGACGGCGGAGATGGAGAGCTTTTTCCGGCGCGACGAAGATGCGGCGCCGCGGCCGCCGAAGAATTATCCGAGGGCTCGGCCGTTGGCCGAGGGCGAGACGCGGACGGCAGAGGAGCCGAGCCGGCCGGAACTGATCTGGAGCGGCGCGAAGATCGCGATCACCGAGGCGCAGAAGAAGGAGTTGGCGGAGACCGGCAGGCTCACGCTCTCCGACGCGCAGCTCGTCTGGCGCGGCAAGGACCGGCAGGACTGGTCCGACCTCGTCGTCAACGTCCCGCCGCTCTACATCCAGGAGAAGATCCACCCCAAGGCGATCATCGAAGACCTGAAGCGTCGCACGGCCGAGAAGCGCGAGGCCGACGCTGACGCGCCCGACCTGTTCGCCGACTTCAACGGGATCACGCCCGAGCAGCGGGCGGAGTTCTACCAGCACGACCAGCACTGGTCGAACCGCATGATCCTTGGCGACAGCCTTCAGGTGATGGCGAGCCTCGCCGAGCGCGAGAGCCTGAAGGGCAAGGTCCAATGCATCTATTTCGACCCGCCTTACGGCATCAAGTTCAATTCGAACTGGCAGATCTCGACCCAATCGCGCGACGTGAAGGACGGCAAGCAGACTGACATTTCGCGCGAGCCAGAACAGGTGAAGGCGTTCCGCGACACCTGGAAGGACAACATCCACTCGTACCTGACCTATCTGCGGGATCGTCTGACCGTGATGCGCGATCTGTTGACCGAGAGCGGGTCGATCTTCGTGCAGATCGGGGACGAGAATGTGCACCGCGTGCGGGCGGTGATGGACGAGGTGTTTGGGGCGGACAACTGCATCAGCGAAATCAACGTCGTTAAGACAAGCAGTCAGACCTCTGAATTTCTTGCGAACGTTGGAGACTATATCCTCTGGTATGCCAGAGAAAAAGCGTGTGTGAAATATAGGCAGGCTTTGCAGCTCAAGGAGCTTGGAGGCGATGGCGTCTCTGCATACGGCAAGGTGGATATCGGGGGTGTTCGGCGCGTTCTAACATCAGCCGAAAAAGCACAAGCGACGCCCTTGCCTAAGGGCGGACGCCCATATGCGACGGGCGATCTAACGAGTCAGAAGCCGCCAGGCACGTTTCCAGTGAAGTTTCACGGCCGAAACTTTGTACCGAGAAGGGGCTATTGGAAGACGCATCCTGCTGGATTTGAAAGAATGACCAAAGCGGACCGCCTCGAGCTTGTAGGGGCTACGCTGCGATACGTTCGGTTTCTTGACGATTTTGCTGCGTACCCCTTCACTAATTTTTGGACCGACACGGTTGTTGCTGGCTTCGCATCCGACAAGCAGTACATTGTTGAGACGTCACCCAAAGTCGTCACGCGCTGCATCCTGATGGCCACCGACCCCGGCGATCTCGTCCTCGACCCCACCTGCGGCTCCGGCACGACCGCCTATGTGGCCGAGCAATGGGGCCGGCGCTGGGTCACCATCGACACGAGCCGTGTGGCGCTGACCCTTGCCCGCACGCGCCTGATGGCGGCGCGCTATCCCTGGTATCTGCTGGCCGACAGCCGCGAAGGTCGCGCCAAGGAGGCGGAACTGGCGCAGCGCGTGCCCTCTGACGCGCCCGTCCAAAACGACCTCCGCCAAGGCTTCGTCTACGAGCGCGTGCCGCACATTACCCTGAAGTCGATCGCCAACAATCCGCTGATCGACGACAGCTGGGAGAAGTGGCAGGCGGTGCTCGAACCGCTGCGTGGAGAGCTGAACCGCACGCTCGGCAGAAACCAGCATTGGGAAGAGTGGGAGATCCCGCGAGAGGCGGGTGACCCGTGGGACCCGGAAGCCGCAAAGATGCACGCCAAACTGCACGAAGCGATTGTAGCAGACGAGATCGGAAGAAAATCACGGAACCTACTCGCAAAGCTGAATGCGAAGCTGCACCGGAATTACACGTTTCAGACGTTGCCTGAGCGGCCCATTGACCCCTGGACGAATGACGAGGCAATCCGGCTTCACGGCCAATGGTGGGAGGCCCGCATCGCCCGCCAGAAGGAGATCGACGCTTCGATCGCCGCCCGCGCGGAAATCGAATATCTCTATGACAAGCCCTATCCCGATCCTTCACGCATCCGCGTCGCGGGTCCCTTCACCGTAGAGAGCCTGTCGCCCCATCGCGTGCTGCCGGCGAGCGAGAATGAGCTGATCGACGAGATCGAGGCCGCCGAGGGCCGGCGCTCATCCGCCGACGCCGATCTCGGGACCCAAGATTTCGCGGCGATCGTCATCGACTATCTCAGGGCCGAGGGCGTCAAGCAGCAGGCGAGGGGCGACCGCATCGTCTTCGAGAGCCTGGCGCCCTGGCCCGGCGCGTTCGTCGGCGCGAGCGGCGTCTTCATCGAAGGCGAGAATGGTCCCGAGCGCCGGGCCGCGATTCTGATTGGACCGGAATACGGCACGGTCGGCCGGCAGGACATCGTCGCCGCCGCGCGCGAGGCGGTGGATGCCCGCTTCGACGTGCTGATTGCCTGCGCCTTCAACTTCGACGCCCATTCGTCGGAACTCGGAAGCCTCGGCAACCTCAAAATCCTGAAGGCGCGGATCAACCCCGACATGCACATGTCGGAGGAGCTGAAGAACACCGGACGCGGCAACATGTTCGTCGTCTTCGGCGAGCCGGACGTCGAGATCCTCGACGACGGCGGCCCGGAAATCCGCGTCAAGGTGAACGGGATCGACGTGTTCGATCCCAACACCGGCGACATTCGCTCGAATGACACGGCCGGCATTGCCGCCTGGTTCATCGACACCGACTATGACGAAGAGAGCTTCTTCGTCCGCCACGCCTACTTCCTCGGCGCCAACGACCCCTACGAGAGCCTGAGGACGGCCCTTCAGGCAGAGATCGACGAGGACGCCTGGGCGACCCTCTATTCCGACACCTCTCGCCCGTTCGAACGGCCGGAAAGCGGACGTATAGCGGTGAAAGTCATCAACCACTTCGGCGACGAGGTGATGAAGGTGTTCAGGGTTTAAGCTGACATGTCATCTTATCCGCCAGGCCAGTTTGTCGGGGAGTTCTCAAGGCGGACTCGCAAGAACCTGCAAGACATAATGGACCGACATCCGGTGAGCTTTGAGGATACGGCGCTCATAAGTTCGCTGTTGGCGGTATTTGTCTTGCCTCATGAACGAGCCGACGACCCGACTTTCCTGGCCGGCCTCCTGGAAGAATACCGTCAGTTTCCGTTGGAAGAGATCGTCAAAGTCGTTCGGGTTGTGCGTCAGAGCAAAACTCCTTCCAGCGAGGAGAGCGTGCTGAATTCAATCGGAGAGATTCCAAAATTCCTCCGGCACGCGGTCGCTCACATGAATATCAGGCCTGAGAGCGAGAATGGAGACTCTTTAACTCACCTTCTCGTCTGGAATAGGCACCCTCGTTCGGAGAAAGTTACCTTCGTGGCGAGAGTCGACATTGCCAAGCTACGTCACCTGGCATTGCACCTTCTGGCGCAACTCTCGACACGTAAGGTAGGCGACAATTACGACGGGATAGATCCGATCGCGAAATTTGACCACGATCACCCAGAGCAAGTCGGCGAGGTTTAGGTGAACTTTCTGATCGCCGACACCTTCACCGCTTCCTTCAACCGGCTGTCCGGCCTCGACCAAAAGGCCGTGAAAGCCAGCGTCTTCGATCTTCAGATGGACCCGGCTGGCAACGGCCTTCAGTTGCACCGCATCGACAAGAGCAAGGACCCCAACTTCTGGTCGGCGCGCGTCACTCGCGACATCCGCCTCATCGTCCACAAAACGGGCGACAGTCTGCTGGTCGCCTACGTCGGGCGCCACGATGACGCCTACGCCTGGGCGGAGCGCCGCCGGATCGAGGCGCATCCCCGGACCGGCGCGGTCCAGATCGTTGAGGTGCGCGAGCGCGTCGAGGAGGTCGCGCGGCCGCCGACGTTCGACTTCGTCTTTCCCGAGCCTGCCAAGGGCAAGGACAACGAGATGGCCTCGGGGGCGCTGTTTTCCTCGCTCGATGACGATGCGCTGCTTTCGATCGGCGTGCCCGCCGACTGGCTCGCCAATGTCCGCGCGGCGACCGAAGACGGTTTCTTCGCCTTGGCCGGTCACCTGCCGGCCGAAGCGTCCGAAGCGCTGCTCGAGTACGCCGCAACCGGTAGGCTTCTGGCGCCCGCTCTGACGCCTGTCGTCGCCGATCCGTTTGCGCACCCCGACGCCTCGCGGCGCATCAGGCTGATCGCCGACCAGGAGGAACTGGAGCAGGCGCTTGCGTACCCATGGGAGAAATGGGGCGTCTTTCTCCACCCCTCGCAACGTGCGCTGGTCGACCGGTCTTTCTCGGGGCCCGCGCGCGTCGCCGGGTCCGCCGGCACTGGCAAGACCATCGTCGTGATCCATCGCACCGTCCGGCTCGCCCGTGACAACCCCAATGCCAAAGTGCTGCTGGCCAGCTTCTCGGAGCCGCTGGCGGCGGAACTAGCGAAGAAGCTGCTGGTGCTGGCGCCCGAGACCGGGGGTATCGTCCCCCGGATCAACACGGCATCGTTCCAGGGCATCGCCGAGCAGATGTTCCAACTCGAGCATGGCGTGCGCCCCCGCATCGCTTCCGACGCCGTACTGCGCGAGCGGCTGCGCACCGCGGCGGCATCGGCGAGCCTCAAGGGCTTCTCCGAACGCTTCCTGCTCTCCGAATGGACCAACGTCATCGACGCCTGGGGCCTGACGTCGCTCGACGCCTATTCAACTGTCCAGCGCATGGGACGCAAGAGCCGGCTCGGTCCCAACCAGCGCGCTCGCCTGTGGCCGGTGTTCCAGGCGGTGCACGATGCGCTGGCGGCCGAGCGTTACACGACATGGGCGGATGTTTTCACGGGTCTCGCCGACGCAATGGCGAAGCGCGAGAACAAGCCCTTCGACCACGTCGTCCTTGACGAAGCCCAGGACCTTGCTCCGGCCGAGCTTCGGTTTTTCGCCGCCCTGGCGCCTGCGAAGCCGGATGGCCTGTTTCTGTCGGGCGACGTCGGGCAGCGCATTTTCCAACATCCTTTCTCGTGGGCAAGCCTCGGTGTCGAGGTGCGGGGCCGGTCGCATACGCTCAAGGTCTGCTACCGCACCTCGCAGCAGATCCGGCGCGCCGCCGACAAGCTGTTGCCCACCGTGCTGCGCGACACTGATGGGCTGGAGGACGAGCGTCGCGGCATCATCTCGGTCTTCGATGGCCCTGCGCCGGAAGTGAAAGCCCTCGCCAACGTCGGCGCTGAGGCCGATACGGTTCGCCAGACCGTGGAATCCTGGCTGGGTGACGGGATCGCGCCGCAGGAAATCGGCCTCTTCGTCCGCACGCCGCAGCTTGTCACGCGCGCCCGTGCGGCCATCGCCGGGCTTGGCGGCGAGGGTGAGATGACCACGGCTCCCATGAGCCTGGCCAAGGGGCTGGAATTCCGCGCGGTCGTGGTGATGGCGTGCGATGAAGGTATCCTGCCGCTGGATGAGCGCGTCGCCGACGCCGCCGACGAGGCGGAACTCGACGACATCTACGAAACCGAGCGTCGCCTACTTTATGTTGCGTGCACGCGGGCACGCGAGCATCTGTTGCTGACGGGCGTAGTCCCCACCTCGGAATATCTGGCGGATTTCACCCCCAGCGTCGGCTGAGCTATGTTCCGAATCCGACAACAGTCTTTGGGGCCTGGTTCGCTGCCGCCCCTGCCAGGCATTGGCTACCTTCACATCAACGCGGAGACCGTGATGTGTGCGATCGCCCCGTCGTTCGCACCTTTGCTAATGACCGACTCGCTGAATTGAGTGCGGAGCGTCCGCGTAGGTTCGGCGGCAGTTAAGCGGACTCGAACCCGTCTCCGACGCGCGCGAACGGGTCTCCACTGACGCTCGATTCGGGGCAGCCGGAAAATGGTTTTGGCGGACGGAGACGACGCCACCCAAATGCGGTTCCAAGCGCGTGAGGTCTCGGTCTCTGTGGCCGCGCATTTTCTCGACGGGGTTGTAACCGTCGGAAACAACGGCGAATTTCGGTCCGATCCGAAACGTGTGGAATTCACGGAGAGTGGTTGGTGGGGGAGGTAGGACTCGAACCTACGAAGGCTTAGCCAGCGGATTTACAGTCCGCCCCCTTTGCCGCTCGGGACACTCCCCCGTACTCGAACAAATGTCTGGCGGACGAAACCGCCCCGCGTTTGCCGAGGCAGGGCTTATGTTGCGTAGGCGCCCGGCCTGTCAACTGGAAACGCGCCGCCGGTCGGACAGCGCTAGCGCCCCCCGGCAGCCAAAGGCGCCGCCTGAAATCGAGACGCCGGCGCGCGAGGAAGTCGCCAAGGACCCAGCCTGCCGAAATCGGATCGAGGACCGATATGCCCGCCGACACGTCCGCGGCAGTGCGGGTGACCAGCGTCAGCCGGCGGACTTTCGCCGTTCTCAGGCGAAAAAAACCTTGCCCGGATTGAATAGGTTCATGGGATCGAACGAGGCCTTGACGCGGCGCATGAGGTCGATCGCCACCGCCCCATGCTCCTCCTCCATATATTCTCGCTTCTTCTGGCCGACCCCGTGCTCGCCGGTGCAGGTTCCGCCCATGGCGATGGCGCGAAGGGCGAGGCGGTGGGCGAAAGCGTCCGCGGCCTCGATCTCGGCCTTGTTGTCGAGGTCGATGAGGGGCGTCACGTGAAAGTTGCCGTCGCCGACATGGCCGACGATCGGCGCGACGAGGCCGCATTTCTTGATGTCCTCGAGCGTCTCCTCGACGCAGTCGGCGAGGCGCGAGATCGGCACGCAGGCGTCGGTGGCGAACGGCCGCGCGCCCGGCCTCAGCGTCAATTGCGACCAATAGGTGTCGTGGCGCGCCTGCCACAGCTTGCTGCGCTCCTCGGGCCTGGTGGCGGAGGCGAACGGGCCGCCCCCGTGGGAGGCGGCGATGTCGCCGAAGCGGCTCCCCTGTTCGGCGACGCTTTGCTCCGTGCCGTGAAACTCGATGAGAAGCAGCGGCTGCTCGGGCAGGGAAAGGTGCGAATAATTGTTGAAGGCGCGCACCGACAGCGTGTCGATGAGCTCGATCCGCGCGACCGGCAGGCCTGACTGGATGGTCTCGATCGTCGTCTCGCACGCCGCCCGCACGCTTGGAAACGAGCAATGGCCGGCCGCGATCGCCTCGGGGATCCCGGAGAGCCTGAGCGTCACTTCGATGATCACGCCGAGCGTGCCTTCCGCGCCGATGAACATGTGGGTGAGGTCGTAGCCGGCGGAGGATTTCTTCGCCCGCGTGCCGGTGCGCAGGAACGACCCGTCGGCGACCACCACGCCGAGCGACAGCACGACGTCCTTCATCGTGCCATAGCGCACCGCGTTGGTGCCCGAGGCGCGGGTCGCGGCCATGCCGCCGAGCGAAGCGTCGGCGCCGGGGTCGATGGGAAAGAAGAGGCCGCTGTCGCGCAGATGCTCGTTGAGTTGCTTGCGGGTGACGCCGGGCTCGACGACACAGTCGAGATCGTCGGCGTTGACGGCGAGAACATTGTTCATGCGCGAAAGGTCGAGCGAGACGCCGCCATGGGGCGCGTTGACGTGGCCCTCAAGCGATGAGCCGACGCCGAAAGGAACGATCGGCGCGTCGTGGCGGGCGCAGAGCTTGACGAGGTCGATCACGTCCTC
>Ga0134126_10003718_pt1 | contig 19122 bp, 18 predicted proteins | sample KB31752_FD_96881 | JGI IMG/M metagenome (GOLD analysis project Ga0134126, IMG submission 96881) | Terrestrial soil microbial communities with excess Nitrogen fertilizer from Kellogg Biological Station, Michigan, USA - KB3-175-2 | ecosystem: Environmental > Terrestrial > Soil > Unclassified ...
GATCCGCAAGCTGTTCGAGCTCGAGGTGCCGGAGATCGCCGACGGCCTGGTGGAGATCCAGAACGTCGCGCGCGAGCCCGGCTACCGCTCGAAGATCGCGGTGGTCTCGCACGCCGGCGGCGTGGACCCGGTCGGCGCCTGCGTGGGCCCGCGTGGCTCCCGTGTGCGCATGGTCGTGTCCGAGCTGCGCGGCGAGAAGATCGACATCATCCCCTTCAACGAGGAGCCGGCGCGCTTCGTGGCCAAGGCGCTGTCGCCCGCGCGCGTGCGCGAGGTGCTCGTCGACGACGAGAACAAGCAGGCCACGGTGATCGTGCCGGACGACCAGCTGTCGCTTGCGATCGGCAAGGAGGGCCAGAACGCCCGCCTGGCCGCGCGGCTCACCGGCTGGCGGGTGGACATCCGCTCCGAGACCGAGTTCGCCAAGGAAGAGGCGGAGCTCGGCTACCAGGAGGAGGACGTCGCGGGGCGCTGCGCGGCGATCATGACCAACGGCCGCCGCTGCCCGAACGCGGCGCTGCCCGGCTCGCGCTACTGCGGCCTGCCTGCGCACCAGGAGCTCGACGGCACGGGGACCGACCAGGTTGGCGGGGCCGAGCCTGACGAGCCGGCGGAGGAGCCGGCTCCGGAGGAGCAGAGCGCAGAGGTGCAGGAGGCTGAGCCGGCTGCGCCCGAGGCAGAGCCCGTTGCGGAGCCTGTAGAGGAGCAAGTCGTCGAGGAGGAGTCCGCGGCGGAAGAGCCGGAGGCTGAGGCTGAAGCCGAGGAAGAGGCCGAGGCCGCCGTCGACGAGGAGCCCGAGGCAGAGGCTGAAGCGGAGGCCGAGGACGCCGCCGAGCCCGAGCCCGCGGAGGAACGGGCGTCGTAGTAGGAACTGTCCCGCAGCGACGCTGCGTCGCCTGCGGGCGCTCGCGGCCGAAGCCGGAGCTCGTTCGCTTCGTGCTCGGCCCGAGCGGTTTGGAAAGGGACGTCGAGACGCGTCTTCCCGGACGAGGCGCCTATCTTTGTCCCAGTCGCGAATGCGCCGCCGAGGCGCTGCGCGGTGGTGGATTCAATCGGGCCTTTCGTGCCCAGATCCGGGTACCCAGCGAGACCATAGACTTCAGGACGAATGGCGAAGAAGCGAGTTCATGAGATAGCCAAGGAGCGCGGGATCCCCAGCAAGGAGGTCCTTGCGGTGCTCCAGAAGGCGGGCCTTGACGTCAAGGCCGCCGCATCGAGCGTCGACGAGAGCGACGTCGAACGCGCGTTCTCGAATGGCGCCGACGCGCCCAAGAAGGCAGCCGCTGCCGACGGCGCCAGCAACCCCGCGGCCAAGGGCGAGGCGCCGGCCGGCGACTCAAAGCCGAAGGCCGAGGCCAAGGCGCCCGCAACGGAGCGGCCGGCGGCCGAGTCGCCCCCCAAGGCGGAGCAGCGCCAGCAGAAGCCCTCGGGTGACCAGCCGCGCCAGCAGCAGCCGCGCTCCGACCAGCCGCGCCAGCAGCAGCCGCGGCAGGGGCAGCCGTCCCAGAATCAGCCCTCCGAGCAGCGCCCGCAGCGCCCACAGCGCCGCCCCGACCAGGGCGGTCGCGCCGGCGGGCCGGGAGGCCGCCGCCGCGTGGTGATTGACTCGCAGGCCTCTCGCCGCCAGCAGGGCCCGCCGCCGGTGCAGCAGCCGCCGCGTCGCGGGCGAGGCCGCCGGCGCCGCACGCCTTGGGTCGAGCCCGACCTCACCGCTCAGCCCGAGGCTCCGGTCGAGGAGGCCGCGACCCAGATCAACTCCGGCGCCACCGTGAAGGAGGTGGCCGAGTCGCTCGGTCTCGGCGCCCCCGAGGTGATCAAGAAGCTGATGGAGCTGGGCGAGATGGCCACGCTCACCCAGACCCTCTCCGACGACGCGATCCAGGTGCTCGCCGACGAGTTCGAGAAGAAGATCGAGATCGTCCACGCCGCCGACGAGGTCGAGGAGGAGCCCGAATTCGAGGACGAGGACGACGAGCTGGTCGAGCGCCCGCCGGTCGTCACGATCATGGGCCACGTCGACCACGGCAAGACCTCGCTGCTCGACGCCATCCGCCAGACCGAGGTGGTGGCCGGCGAGGCCGGCGGCATCACACAGCACATCGGCGCCTACCAGGTGCGCCACAACGGCAAGTCGATCACGTTCCTCGACACCCCCGGCCACCAGGCCTTCACCGCCATGCGCGCCCGCGGCGCGCAGGTCACCGACATCGCCGTGATCGTCGTGGCGGCGGACGACGGCGTGATGCCTCAGACCGAAGAGGCGATCGACCACGCCAAGGCCGCGGACGTGCCGATCATGATCGCGGTCAACAAGATCGACAAGGAGGGCGCCGATCCCAACCGCGTGCGCGGCGAGCTGGCGCAGCTCCAGCTCACTCCGGCCGATTGGGGCGGCGACACCGAGTTCGTGGACGTCTCGGCCAAGACCAAGGTCGGCCTGGAGGAGCTGCTCGAGAACATCGTCACCATCGCCGAGCTCGAGGAGCTCAAGTCCAACCCGAACACTGAGGCGTCAGGCACGGTGATCGAGTCCCGGCTCGATCCCGGGCGCGGCCCGGTGGTCACGCTGCTGATCCAGCGCGGCACCCTGAAGGTGGGCGACGCCCTTGTGGCCGGCGCCCACTGGGCGCGCGTGCGCGCGATGCAGGACTACCGCGGCGAGCGGATGAAGCTGGCCCGCCCCGGCGACCCCGTGGAGATCCTCGGCTTCGACGGCGTGCCCGAGGCCGGCGAGCACTTCCGCGTGGTGGAGAACGACCGCAAGGCCCGCCAGCTCGCGGGCGACCGCGCCAACCGCCTCAAGACCGAGGCCCTTGCCCGCCGCCAGGGCGTGAAGGTCTCGCTCGAGGACGTCTTCGCCCGCGCCCAGAAGGGCGAGCTGAAGGAGCTGAACCTGATCGTGAAGGCCGACGTGGCCGGCTCGCTCGAGGCCATCGAGGACGAGATCGCCAAGCTGCCGCACGACCAGGTCTCGGTGAGCGTGATCCACGACGGCGTGGGCGGCATCAACGAGTCCGACGTGATGCTGGCCTCGGCCTCCGACGCCATCGTCATCGGCTTCAACGTGCGGCCCGTGCAGGACGCGCGCCAGGTGGCCGATCGCGAGGGCGTGGAGATCCGCACCTACTCGGTGATCTACCGGGTGATCGAGGAGCTGCGCGCCGCGATGGAGGGCCTGCTCGAGCCGGAGGAGGTCGAGACCACGATCGGCACGGCCGAGGTCCGCCAGACCTTCCGCGCCTCGCGCGTCGGCACGATCGCCGGCTGCTTCGTCCGGGACGGAGTGATCCGCCGTGGCTCGCGAGTGCGCCTGGTGCGCGGCGGCACGATCATCTGGGACGGCCGCATCGGCTCGCTGAAGCGGTTCCAGGACGACGTCCGCGAGGTCGAGGCAGGCTTCGAGTGCGGCATCGTGCTCGAGAACTACGCCGACGTCAAAGAAGAGGACGTGCTGGAGGCGTACGAGACGCGACAGGTGGAACGAGAGCTCTAGGCGGACGAGGTCTGGGGTCTGGGGTCTCGGGTCTGGGGTCTTTTCCCGACACCCGACGCCCGACACCCGAGACCCATGAGTTTCGTCTGCCTCCTCGAAATCCACCTGCATTTCCCGGACAACGGCAGCCTGAAGGGCAAGCGCAGGGAGCTGCTGTCGTTGAAGTCCCAGTTGCAGCGCCGCTTCGGCGCGAGCGTCGCCGAGACCGAGCACCAGGACCTGTGGCAGCGCTCCACGCTGTCGGTCGCGCTTGTGGGAAGAGACGTGCACAGCGTCGAGGACGCGGCTGCGAAGCTCTGCAGATACGTGGAATCGCAGTGCCCGGACGGCGTGTGGATCGAGCGCGGGACGGTATCCGGAGAGGAGGTCCTAGGTTAGGATGACCACGTCGAGGATGAGGCGGGTCAATGAGGCGGTGCGGGAGGTCCTCTCGGGCCACATCGCCGGGGACCTGAAAGACCCGCGGATCGGCTTTGTGACAGTGACCGGGGTTGAGACGAGTCCAGACCTTCGCCATGCGCGCGTATACGTCAGCGTGCTTGGTTCGAACGACGAGCGCCGGGCGGCGCTCGACGGGCTTCGGTCCTCCGCCGGGTTCCTGCAGGCCAAGGTGGGCGAGGAGCTGCGAATGAAGCGAACCCCAACGCTCGCGTTCGAATACGACGACTCGATCGATCGTGGAATGAGAATCTCCGAGCTGCTCGACAAGGAGGAGTCGGGCGAGTGGGGGTAACCACGGACCTCGAGCTCGTCCTCGACGAGCTGCGGCAGGCCGACAAGCTGCTGCTCACCACTCACGAGAACCCCGACGGTGACGCGCTCGGGTCCCTGCTCGCCACTCACCAGATCCTCACGTGGCTCGGCAAGGACGCGCTGATGTTCATGGCGGCGGACGAGTTTCCGCTGCCGCACGAGTACCGCCACATGAACTTCAACGGGGTGCTGAACGGCCCGCCAGGCGATTTCGCGGACCGGACGATCGTCTTCCTCGACTGCGGGAACATCGACCGCATGCCGGTCGACTTCCTCCAGCAGGCGGACCTGCACATCCTCAACATCGATCACCACCACGACAACACGCGCTTCGGCACCGTGAACCTCGTGGTGCCGGACGCGTCGTGCACCGCGGAGATCGTGTTCAGGATCGCCAAGCAGCTCGAGGTGGAGATCACGCCCGAGACGGCCGACGCGCTGTACGTCGCGCTCGTCACCGACACGGGGCGCTTCATGTACGAGAACACCACGCCCGAGGCGCACCGGATGGCGGCCGAGCTGATCGAGCTCGGTGTGGACGTGCACGACGTGTACCGCCGCCTCTACGAGGACCTGCCGTTCAGCCGGCTGCAGCTTCTCGGGCGCGCGCTCGAGCGCGTGAGCCGCTACGACGGCGGGGTGCTCACCGCCACCTACCTCACCCGCGCCGACTACGAGGAGACCGGCTCGCTCGAGACCGACTCCGAGGGCATCGTCGATCACATCCGCGCGGTGGAGGGCACGAAGGTCGCGGCGCTGGTCCGCGAGCTGCTCTCAGACGACCGCGTCGGCGTTCGCAAGGTCAGCCTGCGCTCCACCGACGGCACGGTGGACGTGTCGCGCATCGCGCGGGCCCACGGCGGCGGTGGTCACCGCCAGGCCGCCGGGTTCTCCACGGAGCTGCCGATCGAGGAGCTCATGGAGCGGCTGCGCGCAGAGGTCGGCGAGCAGCTCTAGAAGAAGTGCCCCCGTCCTCGAGTCCCGACGCTTCCGGCGGTGCCTGGACGCCATGGCCCTCTCGGGCGTCCTGATCTACCCGAAGCCTGCCGGAGTCACCTCGCACGACGTGGTGGCCGCTGTCCGGCGGCGCCTCAGCGAGGAGCAGGGGCGGCGAGTGAAGGTGGGCCACGCCGGCACGCTCGACCCGTTTGCCACCGGCGTGCTGCTCGTGCTGGTGGGCGCGGCCACGCGAGCGCAGCGTTTCCTGATGGCGCTGCCGAAGACCTACCGCACCGTCGCGCGGCTCGGCTGGACCTCCGACACCGGCGATCCCGAGGGCGAGCTGGTGCACACCGGCCGCGTGCCCGGCGAGCTCGAGCTGCCCACCGGCGAGCTGATGCAGGCGCCACCCGCGTACTCGGCCGTGAAGGTGGGCGGCGAGCGCCTCTACGCGAAGGCGCGCCGCGGCGAGTTCGTGCAGGCGGACGCGCGCCCGGTGACGGTCCACCGCTTCGACCTGCTGAGCCGTGACGAGGATCGGGCCACCTTCGAGATCGAGTGCTCGTCGGGCACGTACATCCGGCAGCTGATCGCGGACCTGGGTGACGCCTACTGCGAGGAGCTCGAGCGCACGGCGATCGGCCCGTTCCGTCTCGAGGACGCGTCGGAAGAGCGAATCCTGCCGCTGGAAGGCGCACTCGAGTTCCTGCCGGATCGGGAGCTCGACGATGATGAGCTGAGGCTGGTCTCGAACGGCGTTGCCGTTCCCCATACCCCACACCCGACACCCCACACCCGACTGATGCATGATGGGCGCCTGATCGCCATCGCCGAACCGGGCGACGGCGAGCTCAAACCGATCGTGGTGTTCAAGTGAAAGTCACCCGCCTGCCCGACGCGGAGCCCCGCCCGCGACGCGTCGCCATCGGCACGTTCGACGGCGTCCACCTGGGGCACCGCGAGGTGATCCGCGGCAACGACACGGTCCTGACGTTCGACCCCCACCCGCTTGCGGTCGTCAAGCCGGACGCCGCGCCGAAGCTGCTCCAGTCGTTCCCGATCAAGCGCGACCTGATCGCCGGCATCGGCGTGGAGGAGCTCGTGGTGATCCCGTTCAACCGGGAGTTCTCCGACAAGTCGTACGAGCAGTTCATCGAGGACGTGCTGATCGACAAGCTGAACGCCACGCACATCTCGGTGGGCGAGAACTTCCGCTTCGGTCACGCGGCCGAGGGCAATCCGGAGAAGCTGAGCGAGCGGCCCGAGTTCGAGACCCGTGTGGTGCCCCTCGTGGAGGTGGCGGGGGAGACGGTTTCGTCGAGCCACATCAGAGGGCTCGTAGCAGCCGGCGAGCTCGAGACCGCCGCCGAGTTCCTGGGCGGTCCGTTCCTCTACGAGGGCGAGGTGGTGGAGGGCGACCGGCGCGGTCGCGAGCTGGGCTTCCCGACCGCGAACATCGTCCCCGAGGACAGGCTCGCCTATCCGGGGCATGGGGTCTACGCCGCCTGGGCGCACGGGCAGCCGGCGGCCGTGAACGTGGGCGTGCGGCCCACGTTCGTCACCGGCCGCGGCGCGCTGATCGAGGCGTTCCTGATCGATTTCGACGGCGATCTCTACGGACAGACCCTGCGAATCGGCTTCCTGAAGCGCCTTCGCGGCGAGAAGCGATTCGACTCGGTGGACGAGCTGGTGGCGCAAATGCACCGCGATGTGGAGCAGGCGCGCGAGATTTGTTCTGCTACGGTCTCCCGCCGATGAGCCTCACCGCGGAAGCAAAGCGCGACATCGTCACCAAGTTCGGCAAGGCCGACAACGACACCGGGTCCACCGAGGTCCAGGTGGCGCTGCTGACGGAGCGCATCAACCACCTCACCGAGCACCTTCGCGAGCACAAGAAGGATCACCACTCGCGGCGCGGTCTTCTGATGCTGGTCGGCCAGCGGCGCCGGCTGCTCAAGTACATGCAGAAGACCAACCTCGAGGGCTACCGCGCGCTCATCAAGGAACTCGGCCTGCGGCGATGATCGCGGCCGGCGCGCAGGCCCCCGACTTCAAGCTGCGCGACCAGGACGGACTCGAGATCACGCTCGAGGAGCTGAAGGGACAGACGAGCCTGCTCGTCTTCTACCCGCTCGACTTCAGCCCGGTATGCACCGACCAGCTCTCGATCTACCAGGAGCTGCTGTCGGACTTCGAGTCGCGCGGCGTGAAGCTCTACGGCGTGTCGGTGGACTCGGCCTTCTGCCACAAGGCCTTCCAGGACAAGCTGAACCTCACGTTCCCGCTGCTGGCCGACTTCGAGCCGAAGGGCCAGATCGCCAAGGCGTACGGCGTCTACGACGACGAGTGGGGCACCTCGCGGCGCGCGCTGTTCCTCATCGGCCCGGACGGCGTGGTGAAGTGGTCCTACGTCTCGCCGAGCGCGCTCGAGATCCCGGGCGCGAACCTGATCTTCGACGCGCTTGAGCCAGCCCCCGCCGGCTAGCGGCGGCGATCTGCGCAGCAGCGGCGGTCCGCCGCCGCCCGGGCCCGAGGATCACGTCCGCGGCGAGGGCACCAGCCTCGTGATCGTCTACGGCGACTACGAGTGCCCCTACTGCGCGCGCACCGAGCTGCTGCTCGCGGACCTGCCGGTCAGGCTCGTGTTCCGCCACTTCCCGGTGCCATCGAAGCACCCGCGCGCCCGGGCGCTGGCGCACGCCGCCGAGGCCGCGGCGCTGCAGGGTCGCTTCTGGGAGATGCACGACTCGCTGTTCGGCGACCAGGGCCATCTCGACGATCCGCACCTCTGGCAGCGCGCCGAGCGGCTCGGGCTCGACCTCGACCGCTTCGAGCGCGACCGCCGCTCGCCGGAGGTCGACGAACGGGTAACGCGCGACTTCCGCTCCGGCGTCCGCGCCGGGGTGATGACCACGCCCACGCTGTTCGTGGACGGGGAGCTGGTCAGCGGTGCGCCGCCGCCCGAGCTGATCGAGCGGCTTCGGTCAGCGTGACGTCGAGCAGGTCGCCCGGCGACTTCGCGCGCGACAGCACCATGTTCACGTTGAACGCGACGGTGCCGGTGAACGGCCCCGTGTGGAACGGCTTGACCGTGGAGCTCGAGACGGTGAGGCGGCGCTTGTTCAGGTCCCTCGTCTTGATCGTCAACGTGGGGAGCGCGCCGGCGAAGCCGATGTCCGCGTCGCTCGGCGCCGTGCAGTAGGTCTCCAGGAAGTCGGGCACGGTGACCGCGGGGTGGAACTGCAGCTTGAGCTGTCGCGCGTTGCCCGTCATGTAGACGAAGTCGAAGCGGTGGAGCACCTTCTCGGTGCACGGCGACCCGCCGCCGGGCCCGTTGACGCTGACCGAGGTCAGGCCGCCGATGTCCAGGTTCGCGAAGCCCGTGGCGCGCCTGCGGGTGCCGCTGCCGGTGAGCAGCACCGTGCCGTCGCCGTCGCGGATCGCGCCGAAGCCGTAGCTGATCGTCCCGTTGTAGCCGCACACGCCTGCCTGCGCGCACGCCGGGCCGCCGTCGCCCTGGAACGAGACGACCTCCGACATGCTGGCCGAGCGGACGGTGAACGCGAGGATGTCGAGACTCGGTGCCGCGGAAGCGGCGCCCGCGGTTGCCAGGGCGCCGAGCAGGACCACCGACGCCACGACCCCGCGAATCACGCCAGGCAGTGTAGGGCGCATTGCTAACCTCCGCTGGACTCTTTCCGAGAGAGCCAATGACACATGCCGCCAACCGGAGGCGGCGCTGAAAGGAACAGCATGAATGACGTAAAGCCTCAGGCGCACCGCGTCTCGGTCGAGGTCGGAGGAACCGAGATTTCGTTCGAGACGGGGAAGCTCGCCAAGCAGGCAAGCGGCGCAGTGGTGGTGCAGGCAGGGGACACGATGGTTCTCGCCACCGCCACGGCAGGGAACCTTCGCGACGTCGACTTCCTACCGCTCACGGTGGATGTCGAGGAGCGGATGTACGCCGCAGGAAAGATCCCCGGCAGCTTCTCCAAGCGTGAAGGACGCGCGGGGGAGAAGGGCACACTCACGGCCCGCATGATCGACCGCCCGCTGCGGCCCCTCTTCCCGAAGGGCTGGCGGCGCGAGACACAGCTCGTGTCGATCCCGATGTCGGTCGATCACGTGAACCCGTACGACATCCTCGCGATGAACGGCGCCAGCGCCGCGCTGATGGTGTCGGACATCCCCTTCCCCGAGCCGGTCGGCGCAGTGCGCATCGGCAAGGACGCGGAGGGCGGGTTCGTGGTGAACCCCAACGAGGAGTCGCTGCTCGAAACCGGCCTTGACCTTGTGGTCGCCGGCACCGAGGAGGCGATCCTCATGGTCGAGGCCGGCGCGGACGAGGTGTCCGAGGCCGAGATCCTCGACGCGCTCGACATCGCGCACCAGGAGATTCGCAAGCTCTGTCAGCTCCAGCGCGAGCTGCAGCAGGCCGCCGGCAAGGCGAAGCAGGAGATCGAGGTCCCGCAGGTGGACGAGGATCTGCTGAACCAGGTCCGCGACCGCTTCGGCGGCGCCCTCGACGAGGCCACTCAGGTCGAGGACAAGCTGGAGCGCCAGGACGCGACCGCGAAGGTCGAGGAGGAGATCCTCGCCGCGTTCGCGGGCGAGCCGGAGTCGCTCGAGTACGCCGAGCGCCGCGCCGCTGCGCAGATGGCGTTCGACAAGCTCGAGAAGGACATCATCCGGCGGCGGATCGCGGTGGACAAGAAGCGGCCCGACGGCCGTGGCGCCGACGAGATCCGGCCGATCTGGATCGAGGTGGGCGTGGCCCCGCGTACGCACGGGTCCGCGATCTTCACCCGCGGCCAGACGCAGGCGCTGTCGGTGGCCGCCCTCGGCACCACGCGCGAGGAGATGAGGCTCGACACGCTCGGGCTCCAGACCGCCAAGCGCTACTTCCACCACTACAACTTCCCGCCGTTCTCGGTGGGCGAGGCCGGCTTCATGCGCGGCCCGAAGCGGCGTGACATCGGCCATGGCGCGCTCGCCGAGCGGGCGCTCGTGCCGGTCATCCCGTCGCAGGAGGACTTCCCGTACACGATTCGCGTCGTGTCGGACATCCTCGAGTCGAACGGGTCCTCGTCGATGGCCTCGGTCTGCGGCTCGAGCCTGTCGCTGATGGAGGCGGGCGTGCCGATCGCGAAGCCGGTGGCGGGGATCGCCATGGGCCTCATCAAGGAGGGCGACGACTACATCGTCCTGTCCGACATCGCCGGCGTGGAGGACCACCTCGGCGACATGGACTTCAAGGTCGCCGGCACCGCCGACGGCATCACCGCGCTGCAGATGGACATCAAGATCTCGGGCGTCACGTTCGACATCCTGCGCGACGCGCTCGAGCAGGCCAAGACCGGCCGCACGTTCATCCTCGGCAAGATGGCCGAGGCGATCTCGGAGCCGCGGGCGGAGCTGTCGCAGTACGCCCCGCGCATCACCTCGATCCAGATCGAGGTCGACAAGATCGGCATGGTCATCGGCAAGGGCGGCGAGACGATTCGCGCCCTGTCCGAGGAGTACGAGGCCCAGATCGACGTCTCCGACGACGGCACGATCCTGGTCTACGCCGCGAGCGGCGAGCTGGGCGATGCCCTGATCGAGCGCATCCGGACGATGACCAAGGAGGTCGAGGTCGGCGACGAGTACACCGGCAAGGTCGTGAAGACCACGACGTTCGGCGCGTTCGTCGAGCTCTCCAAGGGCACCGACGGCCTCCTGCACATCTCGAACATCAAGCCCGGCGAGCGCGCCGAGTCCGTCGAGGACGTGCTCAACCGAGGCGACGAGGTTCACGTGCGTGTGGTCGAGGTCGACAAGGAGCGCGGCCGTATCGGCCTGCGCCTTGCCGACGACCCGGAGATCGCCGGCAAGTCGGCTGAGGAGCTGGCCACGGTGGGCACGGGCGACCGTGGCCCGCGCGGCGGCGGCGACCGGGGTGACCGCAGGCCTCGCGGCGGCGGACGCGACCGCGACCGCGGTCCGCGCAACGGCGGCGGCGGCGGCGATCACCGCAGGGACCGGCGCTGACCGCGCCGGCCTCACACGAGCTCACCGAGCTCGACTCGGGCGTTCGAGTAGTCACCGAGGCCAACCCCTCGGTGCGCTCGATCGCCCTCGGGTTCTGGGTGCGCGTCGGCTCCCGCAACGAGTCGATCGGTCAGGCGGGAATCTCCCACTTCCTCGAGCACCTGCTGTTCAAGGGCACCGACCGCTTCAGCTCGACGGAGATCGACCAGATCTTCGACGGGCTCGGCGCCGAGATAAACGCGGGCACCGGCAAGGAGACCACGTCGGTGTACTCGCGCTTCCTCGACCAGCACCTGGAGCGCGCCTTCGACGTGATGGCCGACATGGTGCTGCGGCCCACCTACCCCGACATCGAGTCCGAGCGGCAGGTGGTGATCGAGGAGATCGCGATGTACGAGGACGAGCCGTCCGACAAGGTGCACGACGTGCTGTCGGCGGCGGTGTTCGGCGACCACCCATTGGGGCGGCCGATCATCGGCACCGCCGACGTGATCGCGAACGTGCCGGTGCCGGAGATCGCCGAGTACCACGACGCCCGCTACACCGGGCCGAACCTGGTGGTGGCGGCGGCCGGCAGCCTCGACCACGACAGGCTCGTGGAGCTGGTGGCCGAGGCGTTCACCGCGTCGCCGGGTGAGCAGAACGCGGCGGTGCCGGCGAACGGCAACGGCTCGCCGACGGTGCGCTTCCACGAGAAGCAGACCGAGCAGTACCACCTCTGCCTCGGTGCGCCCGGGCTGGCGCGCTCGGACGAGCGGCGCTACACGCTGCGGGTGCTCGACACGATCCTCGGCGGGTCGTCCTCGTCGCGACTCTTCCAGGAGGTTCGCGAGAAGCGAGGGCTGGCGTACTCGGTCTACTCGTACGCCTCGCAGTACGTGGACTCGGGGCAGGTCGCCGTGTACGTGGGGACCCGCCCGGACCGCGTCCAGGAGGCGATGGAGGTCATCGGCGGCGAGCTGCGCAAGCTCCAGGACAGCTCGATCACGGCCGACGAGTTCGAGCGTGCGAAGGAGAACGTGAAGGGCCGCACCGTGCTGGCGATGGAGTCCACGCTCGCGCGGATGAACCGGCTCGGCTCGTCGGTGCTGATGGGCGTGCCGCTGCTTTCGCTCGACGAGGTCGTGGCGGCGATCGACGCGGTCACCCTCGATGACGTGACCGCGCTCGCGCGCGAGCTGTTCGTGCCGGAGAACCTGTCGGCCGCCGGCGTTGGAGGCGACGAGGCGACCTTCCGCTCCGCCCTCGAGGCGGTCAATCCGGCGCTCGTCGCCGCATAATCCCGTCTGTGACGATCAACGTGGCCGTCTCCGGCGCGGCCGGACGGATGGGTCAGACCGTGTGCGTCGCGGTGGAGCACGCCGACGACATGGATCTTGTTGGCCGCGCCGATCCGCTGCTCGACACGCACCTGCAGGACGTGCTCGGCGACGCCGACGTGGTGGTCGACTTCTCACGACCGGAGACCGCGCTCGGCAACGCGCGGGAATGCTTGGAGGCCGGCGTGCACTGCGTGATGGGCACCACCGGCGCGGACTTCGCCTCTCTGGAGGGCGTGGGGGACGCCAACCTGTTCGTGGCCCCGAACTTCGCGATCGGCGCGGTGCTGATGATGGAGGCGGCGAAGCTGATCGCCCCGCACATGCCCGAGTGCGAGATCATCGAGCTGCACCACGACGGCAAGGTCGACGCGCCCTCGGGCACCGCGAAGCGGACGGCCGACCTGATCGACGCGGCCGGCGGCAACGTGCACCAGCCGATCCACTCGGTGCGGCTACCGGGTCTGGTCGCTCACCAGGAGGTGCTCTTCGGCGGGCTGGGCCAGACGCTGTCGATACGTCACGACTCGATCGCCCGGGAGTCCTTCATGCCCGGAGTGCTGCTGGCGATCCGCAAGGTCGGCGACCTGGACCGCTCGCCGGTGTTCGGGCTCGAGAACCTGCTGTAGCGCGGCGCGAACGGCAGCAATAAAGGGTGGTCTGAGCGGAGGTAGCGGCTTCGCTTTGTTGATTTGGTCCGCTCTATGCGGCCCAGATCAACACAGCGGCAGCCCCGCTTCGAGCCACCCTTCATCGCAAGTCGTTCGCCCGCGGTGAAGTCGACGCCGGGCGCCGCTGACGCCGACGCCCGACCTACGACACCCGCGAAGCGCGCTGCCGCGAGTCCGCCTCGCCACCCGCGCCCACCGGCGCGGACGCCGCCGCACCGCGTTCCGCCACGTCCGCCTCGATCGCCTTCTCCACCTCGGGCATCACCTTCTTCATCTCCCTGAGGGTGGCGGCCGGGACCCAGTAGCGCATCGCGAGCAGGATCTTCGCCCAGCCCGGCGCTACCACGCGCATCGAGCGGTTCTCGATGCCCTTCTCGACCGCGTCGATCGCCACGGACAGCGGATAGGTCTTGGCCAGCGGCCCGCGCATGCGGCCGCGCAGCAGGCGGGCGGCCACTGTGGCATCGCCGCCCGCCACCATGTCGGTGGCGATCCACGAGAAGTACGCCACGCCGACCGACACGCCGTGGTGGGCCACCTCGCCGCGAAGCGCGTCGCCGAATGCCTCGACGGCCGCCTTGCTGGCGCTGTAGGCGGACATCACCGGCGAGTGCGCGGCGGCCGCCAGCGAGGCCACGGGCAGGATGTAGCCCTGGCGCTCGATCACATGCGGAAGGCATGTGCGCACCGTGCGGAAGACGCCGAGCAAATTGACCTCGATCACCCGCTCCCAGGCGTCCACGTCGGTGTAACGCACGAGGCCGCCGCTGGCGATCCCCGCGTTGGCCATCACCACGTCGATGCCACCGAACCGCTCGACGGTGCCGGAGACCGCGCGATCGAGAGCGTCCCAGTCGGTGACGTCGGTCTCGAACCAGATCGCGTCAGGGCCGCACTGCGCGGCTACCTTCTCGAGCTCCTCGGGCTCGAGGCCCACGAGCGATACGCGGGCGCCCTTCGAGGCGAGCCGCCGCGCCGTCTCGGCGCCTATTCCGCGTGCGGCGCCCGTGATGAGCACCGTCTTTCCGGCGATGGGATAAGTGGACATGCCGCGGGACCCTAGCTAACGCGGAATCGCTGCGCGATGGCAGCCTCGAGGCGCGCCACGTCGGCGTTCACCTTCGCCACCTGAAGCGATTTGGGCTGCAGCACGCCCAGCGGAAAGCCGTCGTTGTGGGCGGCGCCGAGCGCGCCGATGGCCTTCACGCGCTCGGGCCCGAGCGCGGGGCCGATGCCGCGGATGACGGCGAGAGCCCGCGTGAAGAGACCGAACGAGTCCTGGAACGCGTGCCTGCTCTCGGGCGAGCCGACGTTCTTCGCGGCGACGGCGTAGTCGCGCTGTGCCTCGCGCGCGAGGTCGAGCGTGACCTGGGCCGCCAGCGTCGGATCGTTGCGGGTCGACAGGCTCACCGCGTTGGTGATCGCGGCGTTCAGGAGCTGGCCCTGGATCATGCCCATGCGGTTCTCGACCGTGGGAGGCGCCTCCTTCTTTACGATCTGGCCGGCGATCACCGGGAAGGCGGCGATGATCTCGTGGTCGAGCAGGGCGTCGCCGCGGCGGACGCGGTCGGTGATCTTCGTGTAGGCGGCAGCAGCCGCGTTCATGTGCGCCTGGGAGTCGGCGCGCTGACCAACGCCGTAGAGCGACGACGCGGTGACGAGCTGCGCCCGCATCTGCTCAGCGGCCAGCGCGGCGTCCACCTCGGCGGCGGGATGGCGCAGCGTCGGCGCACCCTGGGGCGGCGGGGTCGCGCTGCCCCCGGAGCTGCCGCACGCGGCAAGGCACAGCGAGGCGGCCAGCGCCGCCCCGAGAGCGGCGAGCCTCAAGCGGCCGACCGCGAGTCGCTGTTTCTCAGCGACCGCGGAACCACGAAGCGAATCCCGGAGCGCAGCTCGTCGATCGAGCAGGTCTTGTTGTCGATCAGGCCGCGCTTCTTGGCGCCTGGCACCAGCAGCATCTGGTTGACGTAGCCATCCTGGCCGCGCTTGGGAGTGATGAACCACAGGTAGCCGGTGTCGCGAAGGCGTGGACGGTAGCTCTCGAAGGCCTCCTCGGCCTCCTCGAGCGACTGAACGTAGATGATCGCGCCGTCGAGCTCGCCGGAGCGCACCAGCCCGCGGCCGAGCGTGCTCTTCACGTCCCGACGCAATCCTGTGCCCACATCACCCGCGATTTCGACGCGTTGCATGGGCTTGATGCCAAGCTTCTGAACCACTGTTCGGTGACTGTAATCCGCAGTTTGCGCCATCTGAAACGCCACAAATTATGACTGTTCCACAGGATAGGTCGCTAATCTCGCCGTGATGGGTGAGCGCTTTCAGCGCGCCGATCCCGCGTCCGCCTGGGATAATCGCGGCGTGACGATCGGAGGCGTTCTCACGGCCATGGTTACCCCCTTTGACGCGAACGGACGCGTCGATGAGGGCGCGTTCGCGAACCTGGTCCACTACCTGCTCGATCACGGCAGCGACGGGCTGGTGGTCACCGCCACCACCGGCGAGGCGCCCACGCTGAACGACGACGAGAAGCTGCGCCTGTGGGAGCTGGCCGTCCAGGAGGCCGGCGAGGCCACCGTCATCGCCGGCACGGGGACCTATGACACCGCCCATTCGATCCACCTCACCGAGAAGGCCACCGAGGCCGGCGTGGACGCGGTGCTGGTGGTCACGCCCTACTACAACAAGCCGAACCGCCGCGGTCTGATCGCCCACTTCACCGCCGTCGCCGGCGCCACCGACCTGCCCGTGGTGGTCTACAACATCCCCGGCCGCTGCGTGATCGACATGCCGAACGAGCTGCTCAAGGAGCTGGCGCAGACGATCCCGAACGTGTCCGCCGTGAAGCAGGCGCGGTTCGAGGACGTCGAGCCGATCGACGGCATGGACCTGCTGGCCGGCAACGACGATATGTTCGCCGAGGTCCTGGATATGGGCGGCCCCGGCGGGATCCTGGTCGCCTCGCACGTGGTCGGCACCGAGATGCGCCGCATGATCGACGAGCCCGACGCCCGGCAGGAGATCCACGAGTCGCTGAAGGACGTGTTCGAAGCCATGTTCGTCACCGCCAGCCCGGCGCCCGCGAAGGCGGCGCTGAACATGCTCGGCGTCCCGGTGGGGGCACCGCGGCTCCCGCTGGTGGAGGTGTCGGATGAGGAAGCCGCGGTCGTTCGCGGCGTGCTGGAGCGGCACGGGCTGCTGAGCGCGGTTTGAGCGGCACACTCCGTGTCCTGCCGCTGGGCGGACTCGGCGAGATCGGCAAGAACATGACGGTCGTCGAGTACGACGGCCGCATCGTCGTGGTCGACACCGGGCTGATGTTCCCCACGCCGGAACAGCTCGGCATCGACCTCGTGCTGCCGGACTTCAGCTACCTCCGCGAGCGGGCGGAGGACATCGAGGGCATCGTGCTGACCCACGGTCACGAGGACCACGTGGGCGCCCTCCCGTTCGTGCTGCGGGAGATCGGTGCCAGCGCGGTGCCCAACATCTATGGCGGGCCGCTGACCGTGGCGATGGTCCGCTCGAAGCTCGACGAGCACAAGCTCCAGGACATGCCGCTGTACGAGGCCGAGGCGGGGGAGACCTTCGAATGCGGGCCGTTCTCGGTCGAGATGGTGAAGATGGCCCACTCGATCCCGGACTCGCTGGCGGTCGCGCTGACCTGCGAGCTCGGCACGACGCTGATCACCGGCGACTACAAGTTCGACCAGACCCCGGTGGACGGGATCCCGGCCGACGTCGGTCGCCTGGCTGAGATCGGGAGCGACGGGCTGCTGCTCCTGTGCGGCGACTCGACCAACGTGACCCGGCCCGGGGTGTCACCGTCCGAGTCGAGCGTCGGGCCGCACCTCGAGCAGGTGATGTCGCGAATAGACGGCCGGGTCATCGTCACCTGCTTCGCGTCGAACATCCATCGCGTGCAGCAGGTGGTGGACGCGGCGGCCACGCTCGGTCGCCACGTGTCGCTCGTGGGGCGCTCGATGCGCAAGAACGTGAACATCGGCCGCGGGCTCGGGCACATCCACATCCCCGAGGGGATGCTGGTGCCGGTCCGCGAGATCGAGGACTACCCGGACCACAAGCTGGTCGTGATCTCCACCGGCAGCCAGGGCGAGCCGCTGTCCGCGCTGCGGCGGATGGCTCACGGCGACCACCCCCAGGTGTCGCTCCATGGCGGCGACACGGTGATCTTCTCGGCCACCCCGATCCCCGGCAACGAGCGCGCGGTGAACGAGACGATCGACCGCATCTATCACCTGGGCGCCGACGTGATCACGCCCCAGGACGCGCCCATCCACGCCACCGGTCACGGCTGTGCCGAGGAGCTCAAGCTGATGATCAACCTCACGCGCCCGCGCTATGTGCTGCCGGTGCACGGCGACCATCGCCGGCTGCGCGCGCACGCCGAGCTGGCCGAGGCCGTGGGCGTCGACCCCGAGGACATCTTCCGCGGCGAGAACGGTCTGCCGCTCGAGATCGACGAGCGAGGCGCGCGCTTCGGCGAGCGCGAGCAGGCGGGCATGATCTTCGTGGACGGCGTCGACGTGGGGGACATCGAGGACGTGGCGCTGCGCGACCGCCGCATGCTGTCCGCCGACGGCATATTCATCGTGGTGGCCACGATCTCCGAGCAGGACGGCCGCTCGGTGGCGCCGCCCGAGATCATCTTCCGCGGTGTGCCGTTCGCCGAGGACAGCGACGGCCTCACGGAGGAGATCCGCGAAGCGGTCGAGGAATCGCTGGAGCGCTCGGCCGAGGAGGAGATCCGCGAGATCGACCTCCTCCAGAGCCACCTGCACGACGACGTGGCGAAGTTCGTCTACGAGCGGCTGCGGCGCCGGCCGATGGTGCTGCCCGTCGTGGTGGAGGTCTAGCCCGCCGCCACCGGCTGCTCGTCCGGCTGCGGCACGGGCGCCCCGCTCGCCGGCAGCTTCACCACGAAGCGCGCTCCGCCGCCCGCCGGGCTCTCCAGCTCGACCGAGCCGCCGTGGCCCTCGGCGACCGCGCGCACGATCGCCAGGCCCAGGCCGCTGCCGCCGTCGCCGGTGTCGCCCGCGCCTCGGACGAAGCGCTCGAAGATGCGCGCGCCGAGGTCTGGGGGGATGCCCGGTCCGTCGTCCTCGACCACGAGCACGATCCAGCCGCCCTCGCGGCGCACCTCGGTGCGGATGCTCGTTCCGGCCGGCGTGTGGGCCACCGCGTTGCCCATGAGGTTGAGGCTGAGGCGGTGCAGGTCGTCGGGCACGCCGTTGACTCGCAGGCCCGGCTCCTCGACGTCGACGCTGAGCTCGTGGTCCATCGCGGTGGGCGCCACCTCACCGGCGGCCTCGCGTACAACCGAGCCGACGTCCACGAGCTCGCGGGGGGCCTGGCGGCCGGTGTCGGCACGGGCCAGCAGCAGCAGGTCGGCCACCAGGCGGCGCATCCGGTGCGACGAGCGCAGGGCGGAGGCGGCGATCTCGCGGTCCTCGCCGGCCAGTCCGGCCTCGAGCAGCTCGAGGTTCGTGAGGATGCTCGTGAGCGGCGTGCGCAGCTCGTGCGACGCGTCCGCCACGAACTCGCGCTGGCGGGCCAGGGCGGCCTGCGTCTCGTCCTGGGCGGAGTCGAGCGCCATGAGCATCTCCTCGAGCGTTCGGGCGAGGTCCGCCACCTCGTCGTCCGACTCCGGCATCGGCAGGCTCACGCCAGGGTCGCGCGTGCGGGCGATCTTCTTGGTCGCGCGCGGCAACGCGGCTATCGGCGACATCGCGCGGCGCGCCACGGCGAGGCCGGCGAGCAGGGCGAGGAGGCTGCCACCGAGCACGCCGAGGATGAGGAATAGACGCACGCGCCCGATCGAGTCCTTGAGATCGGCGCGCGGCCGGCCGTACTCCATGAAGCCGATCGAGAAGCCGCGCGATGACAGCGGGCGGGTGAC
>Ga0134126_10003719_pt1 | contig 19112 bp, 21 predicted proteins | sample KB31752_FD_96881 | JGI IMG/M metagenome (GOLD analysis project Ga0134126, IMG submission 96881) | Terrestrial soil microbial communities with excess Nitrogen fertilizer from Kellogg Biological Station, Michigan, USA - KB3-175-2 | ecosystem: Environmental > Terrestrial > Soil > Unclassified ...
ATTCCAAACCAGCGGCACCGACCTTGCCAGCTCAGTAAGCTGCGGAGATGGGCGTCCGTCGGCTATGTGTAACAACTTGTTGGGCGGTATGAATGCCAAAGGTATCAGCAATCGTATTTGGCGCTCCCCCTTGCCTTCCTGTTTGGCAATTTCTGGCAAGGAGACCCCGTCGATCAGCGCATCCACCCACCGCTTTGCTTTGCCGATAGCAGCCAGAAAGTCAGCACTTGCCTTTGTGTCGGCAGGCGCGCCAGTAGCGCGAGGGTTGATGATGCCTTTGACCGCTGAGGAAGGCCTTTTTGACCAGGGCAAACTGACAATCTGTCGGGATCTGGGATCGGTGGCAGCCTCGCCATTGTCCCGGCTCACCAACTCCACTGCTAACGAAGTATCCTGGATAATGATCTTGTCTATTTGGGCCTTGATCAACTGTCTGACGTCCCCATGGGGATCAACCGCCCGGCTTCGAACGAAGGCCTCTACAACGTCTTCGATCTCGGGTGCCGGTACCCGGAAAACCTTACCCGCTTGGTGTTTTCTGGACTGCAGGACCGCCAGGGAGACGTAGTAGCGGTATCGGACGCCCTTCTTGCGGCTATGGGAGGGCGTCATCCGATTGCCGGCACTGTCGAACATCAGCCCCGTCAACAGGAGATCCGATGGCTTGGCCTCTGCCTTCCTGACGACGGCATTGGCGGCCAGCGAGGCCTGGACGGCATCGAATGTGGTTCTGTCGATGATGGGCTTGTGGTCCCCAGCATGGGCCACGCCCTGGTGGACGATCTCTCCCATGTAGCAACGGTTCTTCAGCAGATAGGCCAGAGCGCCTTTCCCGTAGGGTACCCCGCCCCGCTTGTTGCCGCTGGAGAGCATCTGCACCTTGGTTCGGATACCCAATCCGTTCATTTCTTCGAGGAGCAGGCCAATGGAGCCCAGCTCGAGGTACCGCCTGAATATCCAGCGCACCCGCTCGGCCTCTTCCGGAGCAATGACCAGCTTCTTGTCCCGGTTGGTGTAGCCCAGCGGAATATTGCCCCCCATAAAGAGGCCCTTCTTCTTGGAGGCGGCGATCTTGTCCCTTACCCGCTCCCCGATGACTTCCCGCTCAAACTGGGCAAATGACAGAAGGACGTTGAGGGTCAGCCGCCCCATGCTGGTGGTCGTATTGAAGGCCTGGGTGACCGAGACAAACGACACCCCGTGCCTGTCGAACAGCTCCACCAGCTTGGCGAAATCCGTCAGCGACCGGGTAAGCCTGTCGACCTTGTAGACAACAACCGTGTCCACCTTGCCGGCCTGGATATCGGCCAGAAGGCGCTGGAGATCCGGCCGATCCAAGGAGCCACCGGAGATGCCGCCATCGTCATAGGCGTCTGGGATGAGCTGCCAGCCTTCATGGATCTGGCTTTTGATGTAGGCCTCGCAAGCCTCCCGCTGGGCATGGAGCGAATTGAACTCCAGATCGAGGTTATGTTCGGTGGATTTGCGGGTGTAGATGGCGCAGCGGCTGATTTTGACCTTGTTCACGCCGCGGTTTCCTGCAGCGCGCCGCCCCGCTTACCCCCAGCCTCCCGCAGGCCGAAAAATTTCGGCCCGTTCCAGTTTGTTCCGGTAATGAGCTTGGCGATCGCCGAGAGGCTGGAATAGGTCTTGTCCTGCCACACAAAGCCCTCAGGCAGGATGGTGACCGTGTGGCGAACGCCGCCAAAATCCCGAATGAGCACGGTACCAGCCTTCAGGCGCTGGCAGCGCTGATCGCCTGCCCGCCTCTGCCCATGCGCTTCCAAAAGCTTAAGCGTGGCCTTGTCGTGGCCACCGAAGGCCTTTTCCTGAAGGCACCAAGCCAGGGTTCTCAGCAGCAAATCTCGCCATAGACCCTTTGGTACCGCACGGCGGAATTCGGCCTGCCAGGCGGCCTTGAGCTCGCGCAGTGGCAGGCGGGAAAGGCGGGAAATTTCAGCGGCTATTTCATCTTGAGAGACCGGTTGTGTCGGCTTTTTTGGTGCGTCGCGCATAGCCCGACCGACGCTCCATTCGTCTCAGAAGTCCAGTCGAATTCGATGTCGCAGTGCGACATGCCGAGACGAACCAATACCGATAACTTCCAGTTATCTAACCGGCTGGCGCTAGGACAGATCCTTCATCACGTCACCGCGCTCTAACCTTTAATTGGAAATCCTTCGCCGTCAATCGAAGAAACTCCTATGCCTCCTATGCGCAAAGGTATAACGCGTGAGCCCGGCTGCCGGCGGCAGCGATGGCAATGCTCCACATCGCGGGCCATAGAACGACGCCCAGCCACATTCCTCCCACCCATTGACCGAAGGCTGTGACACTCCGTGGTGCATCCTCTAGCTCCTCGACGATGCAGGCAATCGTCACAATCGAGAACTGGACCGCCACTGCTTCTGCCGAAAATGTGGGCCTATTCGGAAGCAGCGTACGAGATGCATGTCGCGCCCACAATTTTGTTTGAGCGAAGAAAGGAGTGTTTGTTAGAACAACGCCTACAGCTATGATCAAATAGGAAAGGCGTACCAAGGGCGTCGCGGCTTGGCAGGGGGGCTCGTCGCTGCAAAGAGCGAACGGCCATCCCATAAAAAAATATCCGGCGCTTGCGAGAAAATAGAAAAGGACCGTCAGGAGTCCGATAGCCATAAGTTGCATGGCCGCGCCGGCAACAGCCGGACCCAAGATCCTCATCGCAACCTTAAAACACCCATAGATCACGCGATGGGTTTCATACGTGGGGTGGAGCGCCATCCTCATCGCCGGGACGTCGGCACGCAGACACCGAAATATCTTGAACCATTAGAAGATAGGATGTAAACGTTATATATAGTTATATATCAATAAAATTAGATGTCTGAAACATGATAACCGCATCCCAGCTTCGCGCCGCCCGGGCTCTCGCAAATGTCGACCAGCGGCAGCTCGCCGAATTGGCCGGCCTGTCCCTGCCGACGATCCAGCGGATGGAAGCCAGCGATGGCGTGATCCGTGGCAATGTGGATTCTCTTACCAAACTGATCGCAGCATTGGATGCGGTCGGCATCGAACTGATCGGGGAGAATACCGCGAGCCACGGTGGCGGCCGTGGCGTCCGGCTAAAAGCAGTCGCGACTTTGCGGACCAATGGTCCGAGCAAGACCAACGACAACATTCCGATCCAGGCGGCTGAATAGGGGCGGCATCATGCAAGCTCTGGTCTTGCTATGGTGTATCCTGAGCCTGCTGGGGGTGGCGGTCGTCGCCATCTTGCTGGGTTCGTATCGCATCACATCATCGCTGACGTATGGCATGACGGCGGTCGTTTCCGCTGTCATGTGTGTGGTTGCCGGCATGAGCATCGGCGCCGTGCAGTCTCCCGCTGTAGCCCTTCCGTTGGGCTTGCCATGGATCGGCGCCGAATTCCTGGTCGATCCCCTGTCAGCTCTCTTCCTTGTCATCGTCAATCTGGGTGGCTTAGTCGCCAGTGTATATGCGTTGGGTTATGGCCGGCACGAGCCATCGCCGCGCCGCGTACTGCCGTTCTTTCCGGCCTTTCTGGCGGGCATGACTCTGGTGCTCCTGGCAGCCGATGCATTTTCTTTCCTTGTCTCCTGGGAATTCATGTCGCTCACGTCTTGGGCGTTGGTGCTGTCACATCACCGGGACGAGAACAATCAGCGCGCCGGCTATGTTTACATTCTCATGGCGAGCCTCGGCACCTTCGCACTGCTGCTCGCTTTCGGTCTTTTGGCGGGTTCGGAAGGACATTATGCCTTCGCGATGATGCGCGGCCAAAGCCTTCCGCCATCCTATGCTTCACTGGTGTTGTTACTGGCACTTCTGGGTGCAGGTTCGAAGGCCGGAGTTCTGCCGCTCCATGTGTGGTTGCCGCTGGCCCATCCCGCCGCGCCCAGCCATGTTTCCGCTCTCATGAGCGGGGTCATGACCAAGGTCGCGATCTACACCGTCATACGAATCCTGTTCGACCTGGCCGGACCACCACAATGGTGGTGGGGGTTGATCATCATCCTATTGGGTGGCGCCACGGCCTTGATGGGCGTGCTCTACGCCCTGTTTCAGACAGATATGAAACGTATATTGGCTTACAGCACGATCGAAAATATCGGCATTATTTTTGCCGGGCTGGGGCTCGCGCTATCCTTCCGGGTCGACCATTTCGGTGCCGCCGCAGCACTGGCGTTCACAGCTGCGCTATTCCATGCTTTCAATCATTCCCTCTTCAAGAGCCTGATGTTCTTCGGCAGCGGCGCCGTTCTGACAGCGACGGGCGAGCGCGACATGGACAAACTGGGCGGGCTCATTCACCGCATGCCTGTGACGGCGTTAGCGGTTTTGGGTGGGGCAGCCGCCATCTCGGCCCTGCCGCCCTGGAACGGTTTTGTTTCCGAGTGGCTAACCTTTCAGACAATCCTTCTATCGCCCGAATTGCCTCAGTGGGGACTCAGACTATTCGTGCCCGCGACGGGCGCACTACTGGCACTGTCGGTGGCACTGGCTGGCGCCTGCTTCGTGCGCTTCTACGGAATTACGTTCCTCGGCCGCCCTCGCAGCGCTGCGGCAGGCCAAGCCCGAGAGACGGATCGATGGTCGCATGGTGTGATGCTGGCGCTCGCGGCGCTCTGCCTCGCGATCGGCCTCCTGCCCGGCTATGTGATCGATCTGATGGCGCCAGTGACACAGAGCCTGCTCGGCACCCACATGCCGCAGCAATCTTCGGTCGCATGGCTGTCGCTGATCCCAATCAACAAAGCGCGCAGTTCCTATAACGGCCTGTTGGTGTTCTTGTTTATCGCTGCCTCGGCCTCGCTAGCGGCTTACGCAATCCACCGACTTGCCTCGAAAGCAACCCGGCGCGCACCGATCTGGGCTTGTGGCTTTCCTGAACTGAGCCCCACCGCCCAGTACACCGCGGCAAGTTTCGCGCAACCTATTCGCCGCGTGTTTGGGCCGCTTCTGTTTCGCGCTCAGGAGCAAGTCGATATGCCGCCGCCCGGCAGTATGGCGCCGGCCCGCTTCCGCATCAGGTTGGATGACATTATCTGGAATATGCTCTATCTGCCGATCGCGGAGGGCGTGCGCGCCGCTACCGACCAGCTCAATGTGCTGCAATTCCTTACCATCCGGCGTTATCTGAGCTTGGTTTTTGGGGTCCTGGTCGTTCTCCTGCTGGTCATCGCAATATGGCGCTGACCCGCGACCTCATCGTGCAGGGCCTTCAAATGCTGCTGGTGGTGGCGTTGGCGCCCTTGGTGACCGGGCTCATCCGCAAATTCAAGGCACGTCTGGTCCGCCGCCGCGGCCCTTCCGTGATTCAGCCCTATCGTGACCTGCTCAAGCTAGTCCGCAAGGAGACGGTTCTCGCCGAGAATGCATCCTGGTTGTTTCGCACCGCGCCCTATCTGATCTTCGCTGCCACCTGGGTGGCGGCAGCTCTGGTACCGACCTTCGCCACCGGCCTGCTTTTCAACTGGACAGCCGATCTTATTGCGATCGTCGCCCTTCTAGGCAGTGCGCGTTTTTTCCTGGCATTGGCGGGCATGGATGTGGGCACGAGCTTCGGCGGTATCGGCTCCAGCCGCGAGGTGATGATCGCCTCCTTAGCCGAACCTGCCATGATTATGATTGTGTTCTCGCTAGCGCTGCTAGTGGGCTCGACGCAGCTTTCTACAATTGCCGCCTTCATGATCTCGCCCAATGTAGGCCTGCGTGTGACCCTGGGCCTGGCTCTAGTCTCGCTCATGATGGTTGGGATCGCGGAAAATGCCCGCATCCCAGTGGACAATCCTGCCACGCACCTTGAACTCACGATGGTGCACGAGGCGATGGCGCTGGAATATTCCGGTCGCCATCTCGCATTGATTGAACTGGCTTCGTCGCTGAAGCTGCTGCTCTATCTATCGCTGATCACCTGTCTGTTTCTGCCGTGGGGTATGGTGCCGTTGCGGCCAGAGCTCTCCGTTGCCACGCTGGGCGCATACGCCATTGGCGCAGGGGCCTATGCAGCCAAGCTTGGGTTGGGCTGCATGATGTTGGCGTTGTTCGAGACGGCGATCGCCAAGATGCGCGTGTTTCGGGTCCCGACCTTCCTGGGCGCCGCACTGATGTTGGGGTTCCTCGGTGCGCTGCTCCTGTTCGTGTCGCGGGGGCTCTGATGCACGGACTCAATTTCGACATCGCCCATCTTTTGGCCGGCAGCCTGGTGCTGGCGAGTTTCCTGATGCTCTATCAGGACCGGCTATACGCCCTACTCAATATTTTTGCGGCGCATGCGATCGTGCTGTCGCTGTCGGTCGCGTGGCAAGCCCATATCCAGGACGCGCCACACCTCTACATCACCGCCCTCATTGCTCTTGTTTTCAAGGGCATCGTCATCCCGGTCGCATTGCATCGCATGATCGTGCAACTCGGCATCCATCGGGAGATTGAGACTGTGGCGGGGATCGGTCCCATCATGCTGGCGGGGATGGGACTTGTCGGCCTCTCCTTGGCCGTGATGCTGCATATCACCACCGATGCCAATCTGATCGCACGCGAGGACCTGGCATTCGCGTTATCGGTCGTGCTTCTGGGCCTCCTGATCATGGTGACGCGGAGGAATGCCGTCGGCCAAGTGGTAGGTTTTATGTCACTGGAGAATGGCCTGGTTTTAGCTGCGACAGGGGCACGCGGCATGCCGCTGGTCGTGGAGATCTCCGTTGCCTTCTCCATCCTCATCGCTTTCATCGTCATCGGTATCTTCCTGTTCCGCATCCGTGAGCGCTTCGACACGGTGGACGTTCACGCCCTGGATCGTTTTCGAGGAGAGCGGCAATGAACGGGATCGCGTTCGTTTTGGCAATCCCTGCGCTGTCCGTGCCGGTGCTGGCGGCGTTACCCGGCTACCGCCTGTCCGCGCTGGTGAACGTCCTTGCGAGTTTTCTGACCCTGCTGGCGGCGCTGTCACTGTTCGGCTGGCGCGGCGCGGCCACGCCCTACTTCCAGGTGGATGACCTCAACGTGGTGTTCATCGTGCTCAACACGCTGGTCGGCTTCACCACCAGCGTATTCAGTGCCTCTTACATCGGCCACGAACTCGAAACTGGCCGCCTCACGCCCGCTTACCTGCGATTTTATCATGCTATGTACCAGGTGATGATGTTCGGCATGAACTTGGCTCTCATCGCCAACAATGTCGGTCTGATGTGGGTGGCAATCGAATTGGCAACGCTCGCAACGGTGGTGATGGTGGGCATCTACCGCACCCACGAAGCATTGGAGGCCGCATGGAAATACTTCATTCTCGCCAGTGTCGGAATTGCATTCGCACTGTTTGGCACCATCCTGGTCTACATGGCGGCCCAGCCGGTGGTGGGCGAAGGTTTGCCGGGCATGACTTGGACCGTCCTGGTGACGCGGGCCGCCCATTTCGATCCCGGCCTGCTCAATGCAGCCTTCGTATTTCTGTTTCTGGGCTATGGCACCAAGGTGGGCCTGGCGCCCCTGCATGCCTGGTTGCCGGATGCCCATGCCGAAGGACCGACCCCGATCTCGGCAGTCCTGTCGGGATTGCTACTCAACGTCGCCCTTTACGCCATCCTGCGCTTCAAGATGCTGATGGCGCTCAATCCGGGCGTGATCGCCACCGGTCCCCTGATGGCAACGGTGGGCCTGATTTCGGTCCTGTTCGCCGCCTTCATGCTCTACCGGCGCCGCGACATCAAACGACTGTTTGCCTATTCCTCCATCGAGCATATGGGCATCATCGTGTTCGCGTTCGGTTTGGGCGGCGCGCTGGCCAATTTCGCAGGCCTGTTGCAGATGACCATGCACAGTCTCACCAAATCGGCAATTTTCTTTACCGTGGGTCATGTCGCCCAGGTCAAGGGCACGCAGCGCGTCTCAGAGATCCGAGGCCTCACCGAAAGCCATCCCATGCTCGGCTGGCTGTTGGTGCTAGGCGTGATCGCCATCGCCGGCATGCCGCCACTCGGCATCTTCACGAGCGAATTCCTCATTGTCAGCTCGACCTTTGCGCGTGAACCACTGCTGGCGATAGCATTGGTTCTGGGTCTGTTGGTGGCGTTCGGAGCTCTGCTGCTGCGATTGCAGGGCTTTGCATTCGGTGCACCGTCCGAGGGGCGCGCGCCGGTGCGGGCCTCCTACCTGCCGATATTTGCGCATCTGGCTCTAGTTCTCATCGCGGGCGTCTATCTGCCGCCCGCCCTGGTCAGCTGGTTTCAGCATGTCGCGCGGATGTTGGGGTAACAATGGCGGCGTTGGCAGCACTCACAGGACGGCCGGTCGAGAAGCACCATCCCTGGCCGCGTCTGATCGTGACCAACGACACTTGGCTGGATGCAATCGATGGCCTGGTGAGGAATCGCTGGACGCTGTCGGGTCTGTGGGGCGATGACGGTGTTGTGCACATGGCGCTAACTGCTGGGGCCGATGTTCGGGTCCTGAGCCTTCCTTGTCTCCACGGGCGTTTTCCCAGCGTGGGATATTTGCACCCTCCTGCAATCCGGCTGGAGCGCACAATCGCCGATCTGTTCGGTCTGCAACCACTGGGCGCGGCCGATACGCGGCCATGGCTGGATCATGGAAACTGGGGCTTGCGTCATCCGCTCGGCGCACGACGGGACTTCATCGCACCGGAGCCCTATCCTTTCCTGTCCGCCCAGGGCGATGGGATCCACCAAGTCCCGGTGGGTCCCGTGCATGCCGGCATCATTGAACCGGGACATTTCCGCTTTCATGCCAACGGCGAGACCATCGTGCGACTGGAGGCGCGGCTCGGCTACACGCACAAAGGCACCGAGGCGTTGATGCGGGGGAGTGATCTGGACCGCGCCGCCAAGCTGGCTGGTCGCGTGTCCGGTGACAGCACCGTCGCCTATGCCATTGCCTTCGCACGGGCCACCGAAGCCGCGCTAAACGTGCAAGCGCCAGATCGCGCGCACTGGCTGCGGGCGCTTATGGCGGAAATGGAGCGAATAGCAAACCATCTAGGCGATATCGGGGCAATCTGCAACGACGCATCCTTCTCGTTAATGCACGCTCACAGCGGCGTGTTGCGCGAGCGCGTGTTACGGACAGCGGATGTTTGCTTCGGGCATCGCCTGATGCACGACTGCATCGTGCCAGGTGGCGTTACCCGCAATCTCAGCCTGGCAAAGGAGCCAATTCTGCAGGCGCTAGTCAAGAGATCAAGGCGCGGCTCCCCAGCCTGGAGGCCCTTTACGATAACACCACCTCGCTGCAGGACCGCACTGTTGCGACTGGTACCCTCGAGATGGGTCTGGCCCAAAAGTTCGGTGCCGGCGGATATATCGGCCGCGCCTCTGGGCGAGATTTTGATGCGCGGCGAACCCTCACCTACCCGCCCTACGATCGGCTATCCTTCGAAGTGCCGGTCTTCGAGGAGGGCGACGTCAATGCCCGCGTTTGGGTCCGCATTCGTGAGGTTGAGCAGAGTCTCTCGCTGATCGACCAGATCCTTGTTGGCCTCCCGGACGGTCCGATCCGCACACCGATCGGGGCCCAGGGGGGCGAAGGTGTAGCGCTGGTCGAGGGCTTCCGCGGCGACATCTTGGTGTGGCTAAGGCTGGACGAGGACGGCCGAGTTGAGCGCTGCCACCTGCGTGATCCTTCCTGGTTCCAGTGGCCGCTTCTGGAAGCCGCAATCGAAGGCAATATCATTGCGGACTTCCCGCTCTGCAATAAGTCTTTCAACTGTTCCTATTCCGGCTGCGATCTATAGAGGCATCCCATGCGGCGCTTATTGTTCCAAGCCCTTGTCAGTCCGCCGCTCACTGAACCTCTCAAACGTGATGAGGGTGCCGAGTTAGTAGAATTGGCCTCCAAATTGAACCAGGCCGCCCGAAGCCGGCTTGGCCGCAGCTTGTCCATTCGTGAGATCGATGCAGGCTCCTGCAATGGCTGTGAGTTGGAAATCAACGCACTGTCAAGCGCCTTTTACGATTTGGAACATTTCGGTCTGCGCTTTGTCGCCTCCCCGCGCCACGCCGACGTCCTGCTGGTGACCGGTCCGGTGACGAGAAACATGCGAGATGCGTTGAACAATGCCTACAACGCAATGCCTCACCCCAAATGGGTCGTTGCCGCTGGCGACTGCGCAATTGACGGCGGCTGCTTCGCCGGTAGTTACGCAGTCGTGGGAGCTGCATCACAGATAGTCCCCGTCGATCTCGCCGTGCATGGCTGTCCGCCCAGCCCCTCACAGCTTTTGCAGGGTCTTGTCTCGCTCATGAAGTAGCCGAGTAGGTCCGCGAGCGGTCAATTGCCCGACTCATGACAAAGGAGAGGAATTCGACTCTGATGTCATTGTTAGGCCAGAGCTCTCTTATCTGGGCAGAAGCTCGCGAAAATCTTGGGTTTCCCGAAATGATTCTCCTGGATGAAATCGCGTCTGAACCCGCCACTATCAGGGTCTTGCAAGAGCGGCTGTCGGGCTCACTCGTATATATGCAAGGCGGCTGTTATCAGAGTGAAGCGGACTGCAATGGCACGAGCTTGGCGTCTTATGTTCACGCTATATATGGGCTTGTCCTTCAGAAGCATGCTCGCAATGTGCTTATGATCGGATGTGGTGGCGGAACGCTGGCTACGATGCTTGAGAGTGCGGGTCACAATGTCACGATAGTTGACATCAACCCGGCGTCATTTCTCGTCGCGCGAAAATATTTCAAGTTGCCGGTCACGGTTGCCTGTCATGTATCGGACGGAAAATCATTCCTTCGGCAGCCCGACGCAGCTATTTGCTACGACGCGATCGTCGTGGACGCCTATGAGGGTCATCATTTTCCCGCGCACCTGAAATCTTGCAAATTCTTCGATCTGGTACGGCAGCGGCTTTCGACAAGTGGGTCTGTGTTTGTAAATATTCACTTGTTCGGCGATTTGGATCGGCACGCAGACAGGGTCGCTGACTGCATGGGAGATATTTGGAGTGACGTTCGAATACTGGACTCCGATGGTGTGTTTGACCGAAACGCCATCGTTATGGGCGGATCTGTCGGCCATCTCGGTATCCCAAAAGTAACAATCCCACCTGCTATCGGCGCCGAGGCGCTTGAGCGGGAGGTTCTTTCAATGAAATTCCGCCCTCGCAGAACGAATGCCCTAGGGTAAAGAATTTTCCAAATTGGTGTCGTGAGGCAATGGCCGATCAAAGAAGACTGATTAAAGACATTCTATTCGGCCGATGTCCTAGATGTGGAATCGGTCAACTATTTTCAGGCTACCTCAGCGTTGGCGCTCGATGTTCCAGTTGTGAGTTGGACTTTGCAGTGTTTGATCCAGGCGATGGGCCGGCCGTTTTCGTCATTCTGATTGAGGGCGCGCTGGCCATGACTGGCGTGCTGTGGGTTGAGTTTACCTTCGCGCCCCCACTATGGGTGCATGCGGCGATCTGGATTCCGACTGTCTCGATCCTCACACTGATTCTGCTTCGACTGATAAAGTCAACGCTGTTAGTGCTTCAACACCGGCATAGTGCTGGACAGGGAACGATGGAGAGCAACAAGACCGAATCTTAGATAGAGAGCGTGAACACGCCTCAAAGTGTATAGGGAGAAAGTCGTCATTAGCGCAAAAGTAAAGATCGTTCCCTTGGGAAACGGAGCCATTCACGCGGCTGGCACCCTATGGAGGGAAGCGGGGCTACTGCGCCCTTGGAACAACCCATGGGAAGATGCGAGGAAAGCCATCGCCAGCCCCTCATCGGTTATTCTTGGTGGAGTTAGGACGGGAGATCTCGTTGCCACCACCATGGTCGGGGATGACGGCCACAGAGGTTGGGTATATTACTTGGCGGTCTCTCAAGAATTTCGTCGGCGCGGAATCGGCCGATTGATGATGACGGCTTGTGAATCTTGGCTAAAGGCACGCGACACTTCAAAGGTTCACATCATGGTGCGCCTGGATAATAAAGAAGTGGCCGGTTTTTATGAACACTTAGGATATGGCGGTGAAGAATTTCTGTTCTTCTCGAAACGCCTCGCTTAGACCTGCGATGATCAGCGTTCCATAACCGGGGAGGCGAACCTACGGGTCAGACAAATGCCACCATTTTCTTTGGATAAGCTCGTGACCTTGGGCACTGACGGCATATTTCTTACCGTAAAGGTCTCCCCGAAGTCTCATAAAGATGCCGTCAAAGGCATTGTTGATCTGCCCCATGGTCGGATTGGACTGGCCGTTCGGGTTTGCCCACCCGCGGCGGACGGCGCCGCGAACGAGGCGGTCATTGGTCTCCTTGCCAATCTGTTCGAAGTTCCTCGCGGTTGCTTGAAGATAAAATCGGGGGCAACCGGTCGCACAAAGGTCATCAGCATTAAGGGAGGCCCACTGATGCTCCAGACGAGATTAAGTAAGGTCATCGAGCCGCTCGGACGCTAGGCCTTCAACAACGCCGCCGGCAGCGCAGATAACAGCCTCAAAAGGAGCAGAATTGAGACAACTTGCTGTAGCCAAAGGAGAACCTCGTCTCACCAAAGAATAAGACCGAGGTCGAGGCGACGACTGTGAGGTATCGCCAAGCTCAAGAATCTACCCGCTGCCCGTCACCCGATATAGGCTTTCAACTTTGGGTTTCCCCAGCGATATTGGCCTTGTTGGGCAATAGCGAACCCCGCCAAAGTCCCGGATGAGCACCGTACCGGCCTTCAGGCACTGGGCGCGCTGATCCCCGCCCGTTTCCGCCCGTTGTCCTCCAAAGCTTGACCGTCGCCTTGTCGTGGCCACCGAGGGCCTTCTCCTGAATGCGCCAGGCCAGGGTTCTCAGCAGCAAATTCGGCCACAAACCTCTAGGTGGCTCACGGCGGAATTCGGCCTGCCAGGCGGCCCTCAGGTCGCGCAGTGGCAGACGAGAAAGGCGGGAAATTTCGGCGGCTATGTCTTCCGGGGAGACCAGTTTCGAGGCAATGCGCATGCCCCGACCGACGCTCCATTCGTCTCAGAAGTCCGGTCGGAATCGATGTCGCAGTGCGACATGTGTCGTTTTGTTCGCTATCAGGTGCGATAAATTCCAGTTGTCGTCAGAGGCGTGGCAAACCGGGTCTCCCTGCTCGATAGTGTAAAAATCACGAAACCCACCATCGGGCGTGCTGCGGTACGCGAGTATCAGTTTCCTCGGTGCAGCAAAATAGCCTTAGCCTTTCAGATCGTCCCAATCAGTGTGGCTTCGCCGCCAAGCACCTCGGGCCAACTACGTTCCTCATTCTTGGCTAAGTCGAGCTTTGCCAGAGCGTCATAGCCTTCGGCGTTGTACTTGGTCAGGCATAAATCGTGCCGCGACGTCCATCATGAGGCGTTGAGCAGTAGACGAGCCAGCGCGGGATGGGGCACGGCAAGATCGGCCAAAGTATACTCGCCCAGTACCGCAAAGTAGGCGTTGAGTGCCCGCGACAATGCACCTCGTAGTCGGCAGGGACCGCTGATGGCGCAGCTATTGGTCTTGCGATCGAAACATTCCACCATCGTGAAATCCTCCTCCATAGCGCGCACTACCTCACCCAAGTTGATCTGGTCTGGTGGGCGTGCCAACCGTAGTCCACCGCCACGCCCGCGAACGGTTTCGAGGTACCCCTTGCGGCCCAGTTCGAACGCCACTTTCATCAAGTGGTTCTTGGAAATGCCATAGGCGTCCGCGACCTCCTGGATGGTTACCAGTTTGCCGTGCTTGACGGCGGCATACATAAGCAGTCGCAAGCTGTAGTCTGAATAGAAAGTGAGGCGCATGCGGCGTTTTATCCCGCTTAAAGATGTATCGAATATATTGCTTTGTCGGTCGGACCGCAATAGCGTGAGCTTGGCGCTCCTAGCGTCTGATCGGTTCGCACATGAGTTCGGAAAACCCGCGCCGCCGGCCTATCCACCCCACCATCGACGAAGAGATGGCCAAGCAGCCGGTGCGTGCCTTCTATACGCATATGCGCGCGGCCCCTGAGGTCGGAACCATCTTCAGCAGAGCTATCGGCACTCACCGGGAGATACATCTCGGCAAGATGCGTGATTTCTGGTCGTCAGTGATGTTGATGCCCGGGCCTCACAAGCGCAATCCTGTATTGGCCCACATGCACCTGAAGATGATGCGGCGAGGACCTTTAGGACGCTGGTTTAAATTATTTCGAAAAGTAGTCTACGAGATCTGTCCGCCGGATACCGGAGAGTTGTTCATTGCGCGCGGGAGAATATCGCGCGCTGCCTTCAGCTTGGCATGTTCTTCAACTCAGACGATCCTGCGAGGACGTCTACATGGGTGCGTACCATGATCTTTGCCATTTGCAGGAGGAGTTCAGCATGAGCGTTACTGCAGTCCGTCGCAGCACGGAGCATCATCCGGACCAAATCATCCCAACAACCAATGCGCCATCGATGTCCAAAGCCCGCACCTCCCGGCCCATCGAGGCCGTCATGCATCCGCATGTATATCGGATCGCGCTGGGAATATGGATAGTCTTTCTGGCGATCTTCTGGGCGACCTTCTGGGTGAGCGCCAACGCTCTCTTTATGGTTGTGATCAGCACATTCTATGCCGTGATGTTCTTTGGGGTACCATACATGATGCTGCGTCAGACGCCGGATCGCATCAAAGTCAACCGGTCGTTGCGAGTGTTCTTGCAAAAGCCCTTCGCCACCATCGACGGCACTATCAAAGGTTATGAGGCTCTATTGCAGGTGATCTTAGTGCCCGCATGTCTGATCTTAGGCGGCACAGTGATGGGCTTCATCATCCATTCCGCCCGGTCTGTCCACTGAGTGGAGTTAGCGGCGGCACTTTCCTGGTGAGGTAAGGCAAGGAGAACAGCCTCGGGTGTCGACGATCTTGCTATCGTTAATTTCGCAACAGGATTGTGAGTAACAGCGAGGAATCCACAATTCCTTTCAAGGAGTGCAATTCTCCACCGCCCAGATAGACCCAATCGCCCTCTTCCAAGACAAGTTGGCCAGAAGGGAGCCCGAGAAACACCTCGCCTTCGAGGCAATGGAGCATGATATTGCCGGCGACGGCATGCGGCGCAATTTCCGCTCCTTTGTGAACAATCAACCGGACAGCTTCAAAGTGCTTTTCCTTGATGAGCGCGGTTGTCTTTGCGTCCCGCAGGCGCGAACCCAGAGGTCGTAAATTGATAATGTGGCCGGGTTTCGCGTGGGGCTGTGCCATGACTGGTCCTTAGTTTCCTGTCTCTGAAGGGATGCTGATACTGACGCTCACGACTGCGCAGCTTTCGGTCCAATCAACATCGGGCCATATGTAACGGCAAAAAGTGAATAGGCAGCGATCCATAAGGCGGCGGAGATATCCAACAGCGGCGGGTACCAGATATCGAATCCGGCGGCCACGCGTGTGCAGCCCGCTAACAGCAGCAACACATAAATCGCAGCGGTCGGGCGATCTGCACTCAATGGGCGGTCCGTATGACCACGGGTGGCGCGGGTCATGACCGCCAGAATCATGGTGCCGACCGTTCCGACCGTCAGGGCATGAATGGCTGCTGTGAGGGGAACTTCGGACGACACAGTTGCCAAGCCCAGAAGAGCAACTCCGATCACCATCCAGCAATAGCCGATATGAAGAATCAGAAGCAGAAATTCCTCACGGGTTACGGCGCCGCGCCAGCGCAACAACCGCCAAAGATTGAGCCCCGCCGCAATAACAAGAAACATGCCGACGATGCGACTGTTCGGGAAAAACGCCCAGGCCAAGAGAGCAGCGTGAAGAAGCGCGAGAGACGCCCGGTCCAAAAGTCCGTGGGCAGGGAGATCCCCCTTGCCCTGTTTCTTCAGCCAGTTGCGGGTGAAAGCCGGGACGATACGTCCAGCGACTGCAGAAACCAGGCTAATCATTGCGGCGACCGCCAGACGCCAGCCCAATCCTGTTGGCAGCCCGATCCCGAGTGATTCGAGATGCATCAGAAGATTTGCGCCACCGAGGACTGCTACGGGCACCGCCATCGGCAAATTCCGCCAATTGCGAGCGGCGATCAACTCACGCAGAACCACAACAACCAGTAGCACTGGCAGCGCCAAGTCCGTTCCAATCACGAAACCCGCGGGCAAATTGGCGGAAAACCAGCACACCAGCCGGCCAGCCACCCACGCCAAAATCAGAATACCCAGCATGAGCCCGCGGATCGGCGAGCGGCCCGTCCAGTTTGCGACAGCGGTCAGAAGAAATCCGGCGATCGCCGCCATGACAAAGCCGAACAACATCTCATGGATGTGCCACGTCAGCGCGTCAAAGCGGCTCGGCAGCGCCGTGCCTGTGTGCAGCAGCCACAACCATACGGCAATCGCCCCGCCTGACCAGACCGCCGCCAGAAGAAAAAAGGGGCGGAAGCCATAGCTCAGGAGGAGTGGTACAGACCGGCCAGTTCCGCTCATGCAGGTTTGGTGACTGCCGGCTGGATAGGCCGCGTCCCGCCGAGGGCCCGAGGAAACAAGGGCCGCAGCTTCACAAAGAAATCCCACGCCATGAGCAGCGCACCCGCGGCGAACACCACATCGCCGGGTAATCGCATCCACTGCCAATAGAGGGTGGTGTCGTAAAACGTCTGACTGCGGGCATACGCCAGACCATGTTCATAAACGGCGTCAAGTTGCGGCCAGCCAATGGGAAAGAAATTAAGCAGGATCCACAACACAAGGCCGCTATTGTAGAGCCAGAAGGCCCATTTGCCGACGGTCTCGCTAAAGACATAACGGTCTCCAGCGACGTAGCGGAGGCAGAAATATATCAGGCCAATTCCCAGAAGGCCGAAAGCGCCGAACAGCGCGGTGTGCGCGTGGTTAAGCGTGAGAAAAGTGCCATGCTCATAATAGTTGACGAGCGGGGCATTGAGCGTACCCCCGCCAAATACACCGGCACCGACAAAGTTCCAGAAGGCCGCGCCAATAATGTAGAGGTAAGCGAGGTTATATTTGAACTCTTGGTGCGCTCGGATGAGCCGATGATGGTTGATTGCTTCGATTATCAGAAGCACCAGTGGTAACACTTCGATGAAAGAAAACATCGAACCCATCGGTACCCACATACTCGGGCCACCCGCCCAGTAGAGATGATGACCCGTTCCCAACACGCCGCCCAGGAAGACCAAGATCAATTCGAAATAGACGGCACGTTCGGCCAGTTTACGCGAAACAAGGCCAACCGCCATCAAGAGGTACGCGCTCATACACGCAGCGAAAAATTCGAACGATTGCTCAACCCACAGATGCACCACCCACCAGCGCCAGAAATCGGTCAAGGTGAAGGATTTTTCGATACCAGTCAGTGGGATCATCCCGAACACATAGAGGACCGCGATGTTTATCGTGGAAGCCCAAATCAAATGTTCAAGACGAATGCGGCCGGTCCAGAACTGCTGCGCCGCATTACGCCAGAGCGAAACGGTCGGCCATAGCGCCCGCATGACAAGCAGACTCCACAGCGCCAGCCCGATAAAGAACCCGATCTGCCAGAAGCGGCCGAGCTGGATGTATGAAAGGCCTTGATTGCCGAACCAGAACCAACCCTGGTCGATGACTCCCATGATGCCGAGATAGTCGCCTATCAGTGCACCGGCGACGATGAGTAGGGTTACCCAAAACAGAAAATCGACCAGGTAGTTCTGGCCCTTGGCTTCCCGGCCCCCCGCAATGGCGGGAGCAAGAAATAGCGCTGCCCCGATCCACGACAAGCCAATCCAGACGATCGGCGCTTGAATATGGACGTCCCGCAGAAAGTTGAACGGCAAATAGTCGTTGATCGCTATGCCGTAAAAACTGGTGCGATCGTAGTAGGAGTGCGCCATGATCGTGCCTGCGCCAATCTGGACAAGCAAGAGCGCCGCCACCACCAAAAAATATTTTCCGATGCGTTTCTGACTTGGTGTCAGAGGCTCAAATTTTGCCAATGTGGGATCCATTGGCGCGTCGTCTGGGTGGTTCAAGTAGAACTGATATATGAATATTACCAAGCCGAAGGCAAAAAACGTGAAACAGAAACTGATCCAGGTCCAACGGAAGGTGTTGGTGGTAGGCGTGTTGCCGACCAGCGGTTCAAATGGCCAGTTTTCCGTCCAGGACCAGGTCACGCCCGGGCGTCGCGCGACAGTGGTCAACGAAGAGAATACCAGGAAATCCGCCGTCTGCCGTGCCAGCTGCGGCGTGAGGCTATAGGCCGGCGTCCATCCCGCATGGGGGTCGGCGATGTTGAGCGTCCGGGTTACTTCGTTGCGGACGGCCGCGACCGCTTCGCCAAGCGGGCCCGCGAGGACGACAGTCGCCTTGGTCAGGTCCACGCCTTGCAACATGGAGCGCATGGTGGTGGTCGCTGACGCTTGTTGATCCGGCGAGAGCGCTGCATAGGATTTTCCGAAGCGTGCTGTGGCAATATTGTTTTGGGTGGCGGTGCCGAGCCGAACAAGGATCGAAGCCGTATAGTCCTCGCCGTAATAGGAGCCCATGCCGTACAGGCTGCCGTAATCCATCAGGTCGGCTTTCTGAAAACCGGCCTTGCCCTGGGCAATATCTTCTCCCGTCATCAAGACGCTACCGTCTGCGGTCACGAAACGATCGGGTTGTGGAGCCACCGTTTGATAGGTGACCATTGTTGCCCAGGCAAGCAAAGCAAAGCATCCGATCGCCACCACCAGCAGCACCCATTTGAGCACATTGCTGACAGGATCTTCTGCCGGACGGTCAATGCGGTCGGCATCCAGCGTCATGATGTTCTCCCCAAATGAGCGCGCCCGGCGCCTCTGATCTAACCCTAAATGATGTCCCAGCCGTGACTGCCCGCAACCGCGCCGAAGACTGTGACAAGGCTTAACGCAAGCAAAAGCCAGTGAACACGATGCAGCCAGGCAAAGGCCTGATCGGAGTCCGCCTTCGCGAACCGTTCAAAATGGATATGCAAAAAGAACGGCTCCGCGACAAACAGAATGAATGCAAACAGCAGCCAGACACAAACCATGGCGTGCATCCACCAGAATTGTAGCTAAGCGAAGCGGTCCCAAAGGTGGAGTTGCGCGACCATGTAAAAGCCGCTCAATCCTGTTATCACGATAGCGGTGCGAGCCTGCCAGGCGAAGCGATGCTCAAATGCGTGAAAAGCG
>Ga0134126_10003720_pt1 | contig 19107 bp, 21 predicted proteins | sample KB31752_FD_96881 | JGI IMG/M metagenome (GOLD analysis project Ga0134126, IMG submission 96881) | Terrestrial soil microbial communities with excess Nitrogen fertilizer from Kellogg Biological Station, Michigan, USA - KB3-175-2 | ecosystem: Environmental > Terrestrial > Soil > Unclassified ...
CTCGAAGAGAATGGTGGAGCAGAGGGGGATCGAACCCCTGACCTCGACATTGCGAACGTCGCGCTCTCCCAACTGAGCTACTGCCCCGCCCGCTGAGCGGCGGATCATGTAAAACGACAGCCGCACTGTCAAGGCGCGGAGCACGTTTAACCATCGGCACGATTGCCGCAGCGGCGACGCTTGCACCGCGAAGGGCCAAAAGTTACGCTCGCGCGCGCTTTCTAAGGGGATCAAAGGCGGATGGGCGGATTTGTCGTGCCGCTGATCAGGGTGGTGATCGCCATCCTCGATCTCTATTGGTGGCTTGTCATCATCCAGGCCGTCATCAGCTGGCTGATCGCCTTCAATGTCATCAATACCTACAGCCGCCCGGTCGCGATGGTGCTCGACTTCCTCTATCGCATCACCGAGCCGGTGCTGCGCCCGATCCGGCGATTCGTGCCCGTCATGGGCGGACTCGATCTCTCGCCGCTGATCTTGCTGCTGATCATTTGGTTTATCGAGATGGAGCTCGCTCAACTGGCTTTCCATCTCTATGCCTATTGAGTGTGATCGGGCGCTCCCGAAGCGCTGACGCAACGCACGGAATAAGAGATCGGGACGTGGTCGACACGAAGCTGATCGACGGTAAAGCGCGAGCGGCAAAATTGCGTGCCGCTGTCGCTGCACGGGCGGCGGCCCTGAAAATCGAGCGCGGGATCGTAGCCGGTCTCTGCACGGTGCTCGTCGGCGACGATCCCGCCAGCCAGATCTATGTCCGCAGCAAGGGCAAGGCGAGCATCGAGGCAGGGTTCGCGAGCTTCGAGGAGCAGCTTCCGGCGCGAACCAGCGAGGCCGAGTTGTTGGCGCTGATCGCGCGGCTCAATCGCGACGAACGCGTGGACGGCATTTTGGTGCAATTGCCGCTGCCGCCGCAGATCGACCGTCAGCACGTCATCGATGCCATCAATCCAATGAAAGATGTCGATGGCTTTCACGCACAAAATGTCGGCGAGCTGTGGAGCGGCGGCCCCGCCCTCGTCCCCTGCACGCCTTATGGCTGCCTTTTGCTGCTCCGCGGGACGCAGACGAAACTGAGCGGCGCCGAAGCGATCATCATCGGCCGCTCCAATCTTGTCGGCAGGCCGATGGCCGCGCTGCTGCTGCGCGAGGATTGCACCGTGACGCTGGCGCACAGCAAAAGCCGCGATTTGCCCGACATCGCGCGCCGCGCCGATATTCTGGTCGTCGCTGCCGGCCATGCCGAGCTGGTACGTGGCAATTGGCTGAAGCCGGGCGCGGTGGTGATCGATGTCGGCATCAACCGGATCGATCTGCCGGGCGGCAAGTCGCGCATCGTCGGCGACGTCGCCTTTGCCGAAGCGCAAGGCATCGCCGCGGCGATCACGCCCGTGCCGGGCGGTGTCGGCCCAATGACCATCGCCTGCCTTTTGCGCAACACGCTGCTCGCCGCTTGCCTGCGCCGCGGCCTGCCCGCCCCGACGATCGAATAAGGAAAGCCCCTCGCCCGCGCGAACGAGGGGCTTTTCACAGTCGTCAGCGCTTCGCTTACTGCAGCGTTACTTCGACCACGCGGTTGCGCGGTTCGCGCACACCCCTCGCCGTCGGTACCGGCGGACTGCGGAAACCATCCCAGGCTTCGTCGATCCGCGTGGCCTCGACACCTTCGGCGCGCAGCCGCGCGCGGACCGCGTCGGCGCGGCGATGCGACAGCGACATATTGTAAAGGTCCGTCCCCGCGAGGTCGGCCTTGCCGATGAGGCGAATGCGGATATTCGGCTGGGCTTTCGCGGCCTGCACCACCGCATCGACGACCTGGCGTCCTTCCGACGTCAGATTCGCGCGATCGAATTGGAAATAAACGTTGTATTGACGTGCGTTCGGAGCAGCGATCGGTCTGCCGTTCAGCGCCTGCTCCAGCGCCGTGATGCTGGCGATGAAATCCTTATGGCATTGACCATCGAATTCCCTCGCCCAATCGTCCTCGGTACGCTCAAGCCAGCAATCGTAGGCGATTTGGGCGCGGGCGGCGAGGCCGGGGAAGCGGTCGCGGCCGCCATTATCGAGATCGTTCACAAGGCGCGCACGCGCTTCGGCCATCTGCGTGCGGAAGTGATAGGGCTGCTCCATGGGAATCGCCCAGTTCGCATTGTCTTCCGGCGGCACCAGCGCACCGCGCTCGGCGCCGATGCCTTTGCGCGCGAAGTAATCGACATCGACGTAATCGCCCGGATAGAAGCTGCCGTGATGCGAAAGGTATTGGGCGAGACCGGCATAATCATGCGCGGACTCCTGGATGAAATTGCCGCCGGCTGGCGGCGCGCCAGCAGCGACCCGCGGATGATTGATCCATTCGGTCGTGAAATTGCCGTGCATCGGCGGGACGTAGCTCCAATCAGAGCAGCCGGCGAGCAGGAAACCACCTGAAATGAACGCTATCGCTGACAAAAACGTGCGCCCGCGATCCATCGAAATCTCCCTCGTGTTATGATTTTCACGTCCCTCCATCTCGGTGAGGGAACGGCAATGCAGAGGCGCCTCTCCGCTCGCGCGGAGAGGCCCTCTCAGATCATCAAATGAGGATCAGTAAATTAACGTTCCCAGACCGGACGACCGAGATCAACCGCCGAGGGCGAAGTCGCCGCGCCGGCAACCGCGCCGGCACCCGCACCGATCGCCGCGCCGGCGAGCGGATTACCAACCATCGCGCCGATCACGGCACCGCCCGCGGCGCCGATTCCGGCACCCGACAAGCCGCGATCGCCAACCGTCTCGCCGCAGCCCGAGAGAGCAATGGCAGCAACAAAGAGGACAGGAATACCAAAGCGCGTACTCATCGAAATAATCCTTTCAGTGCTGGCCCACATGGGCGATGGCGGAAAGGATGGTCAGCGATTGTGGCTGCAACACGGCAGTGCCAGGGTATTTTGGCCCCGCTTGAGGCGCTATTGGCTAGGGTTTCTGCGCTTTCTTACCGAGCCGCAGCCGCAATGCGTTTAGCTTGATGAAACCTTCGGCATCGCGCTGATCATAGACCTGATCGGCTTCGAAAGTGACATGCGCGAGGCTGTAGAGCGATTTCGGCGATTTGCGCCCGACGACACGCGCCTGCCCTTTATAGAGTTTCAGCCGCACCGTGCCGTCGACATTTTCCTGGCTCTTATCGATCAGCGCCTGCAGCATCAGCCGCTCGGGAGCGAACCAAAAGCCGTTATAGATGAGCTCCGCATAGCGCGGCATGATCTCGTCCTTGAGATGCGCGGCGCCGCGGTCGAGCGTGACGCTTTCGATGCCGCGATGCGCGGCTTGCAGGATCGTGCCGCCGGGCGTCTCGTAAACGCCGCGCGACTTCATGCCCACGAAACGATTCTCGACGAGGTCCAAGCGCCCGATGCCGTGCTTGCCGCCCAGCTCGTTGAGCTTGGCGAGAAGCGCGGCCGGCGAAAGCTTCGCCCCGTCGACCGCGATCGGATCGCCGCGGCGGAACTCGATCTCGACATAGAGCGGCTCGTTCGGCGCCTGCTCCGGCGCGACGGTGCGGCTGTAGACATATTCCTCGGGCTCGCTCCACGGATCCTCGAGCACTTTGCCCTCGGCCGAGATGTGCAGAAGGTTGGCGTCGGTCGAGAACGGCGCCTCGCCGCGTTTGTCCTTGGCGATCGGGATCTGATGCTTCTCTGCATATTCGATGAGCTTGGTGCGCGAATTCAAATCCCATTCGCGCCACGGGGCGATCACGGTGATGTCCGGTTTCAGCGCGTAATAGCCGAGCTCGAAACGGACCTGGTCGTTGCCCTTGCCGGTCGCGCCATGCGCCACGGCATCGGCGCCGACCTTTTCCGCGATCTCGATCTGGCGCTTGGCGATGAGCGGCCTCGCGATCGACGTGCCGAGGAGATATTGTCCTTCGTAAAGCGCGTTGGCACGGAACATCGGGAAGACGAAGTCGCGCACGAATTCCTCGCGCAGATCGTCGATGAAGATCTCCTTCACGCCCATCTTCTCGGCCTTCAGGCGCGCCGGCTCGAGCTCTTCGCCCTGGCCGATATCGGCGGTGAAGGTCACCACCTCGCAGCGATAGGTCTCCTGCAGCCAGCGCAGGATGACCGAGGTATCGAGCCCGCCTGAATAGGCGAGCACGACTTTTTTCACATTCTTCTTCATCAGCTTCCTATTCCGCAGCGCGGTTCTTCGCCGCCCCCTCTTCCATCGCAAGTCCAGCAAAATGCGTGTCGATGGTCTTCTTGGTGGCGGCGCGGTTCTGCGCGCTGAACTCTTCGCGATTGGCGCGCATCCATTCCATCGACTCGTTGCGCGCCTCGTTGGCCCCGTTGAAGCGCGGCAGGACGTAGCGCGCGAAGAGCTCGTAGGAGCGCTTCGTTGCTTCCCAATCGGCCCAATCATGCGCCAGCATCATGATGCCGCCGAAGCCGCCGGTCTTGGCCCAGAATTTCTCGAGCACGGCGATCGCATCATCGGGCGTGCCAATCGCGCCGCGGCCATCCGCGTTGATGCTCTCGAGGCTGCCGAGGCCGATGGCGGCACCGCCCAGCGGGCTGATCGCATAAGCGTAGTTCTGCCACTTATCGAAGCCCCAGCGGACATTCTCGAGCGCCTTCTCGCGCGTCTCGGCGATATGGAACGGCGCCATCAGCCGCCAATCGCGGCGGTTCATCACCTGCCCGTGCTGCGCGGCATGCTCTTGCGCGATCTTCCAGTTGAGGTCGAGCGCGTCATAGCCCATGGCGTTCGAGACCGCGACGCACAGCATGCCGAGGCCGAAGCGGCCGGCGACCTTGCCACCGTTGGGCGTTATCGCGCTGGCGATCGCAAGATGCGGCCGCGGCTGCGTATAGGGCCGGAGCTGCAGCCGCGCCTCTTTCATCGTGTACCAGTCGCTGGTCTTGGTGACGGTCTCGCCCGCCATCAGCCGCGTGATGATCTCGAGCGATTCCTCCATCCGCGCGCGTTGCGTGTCGGGATCGATGCCGAGGATCATCGCATCCGAGGTCAAGAGCCCCGGGCCGATGCCGAACATGGCGCGGCCGCGCGTCTGATGATCGAGCTGCACCATGCGATCGGCGAGGATGAAGGGATGGTGATAGGGCAGCGAAAGCACGCCGGTGCCGAGCATGATGCGCTTGGTGCGCGCCGCCGCGCTGGCGATGAAGAGGTCGGGCGCGCCATAGAGCTCGAAGCCGCCGGAATGATGCTCGCCGATCCACGCCTCGGCGAAGCCGAGCTTCTCGAGATACTCGATCAGCTCGAAATCGCGCTCCATCAAGAGCGTCGGGTCTTCGTCGGCCGGGTGAAAGGGCGGCAGGAAAATGCCGGCCCGCAAATTCCGGGATGGGTTCATGGATCGCCTCGGGCGGTGATTTTTCTGGACTTAGTCTCGCCGGGCGCGATCATAAAGGAAGCGCGCGCCAGCACAACCTGGGAAACATTTGCGGGCTTGGCCGCGGCACGTTGACAGGAGTTCGGATCGGCCATGTCGTTGATGCTGCGCGATGTGCGGATCAGCGGGTACCGCTCGTTGCGCTCGATCCATTTTCCGGTCGGGCGGCTCAGCGTCTTCGTCGGCACGAACGGCGTCGGCAAGACCAACCTCTATCGCGCCATCGAATTGCTGCAGGCCTCGGCCGCCGGAGCGCTCGCCCATACGCTTGCCGGCGAGGGCGGCATGGAATCCGCGCTCTGGGCCGGCGAGCGGCGGCGGCACGAGCAGGTGCGGATCGTCTTGAAGGCCGGCTTCGCGCTTTCGCCGATCGGCGACAATGATTATTCCTATGAGGTCGCCGCCGGTGTGGCGGAGCCCACCGCAGCAGCTTTCAAGCTCGAGCCGCAAATCAAGGAAGAGACGCTGATCCATCATCACCGCGGCCGCGCGCACAAGCTGCTGGAGCGCCGCGGGCCGTCGGCAATGGCGCGCGATGCCAAGGGCGAGCGCACGGCCGTCGGCAACGAGTTGCTGGCATCCGAAACCGCGCTCGGCGCGATCGGCGACGCCGCACGCTATCCCGATATCTGGGCGCTGCGTCAGACGATGCTCGATTGGCGCTTCTATCACGATCTGCGCACCGATCGCGCCTCGGTCCTGCGCCAGCCTTGCCTGGCCGTGACCAGCCCAACCTTGGCTTCCGATGGCGGCAATCTCGCCGCCGTCTTCGCGACCTTGGCCCATATCCGCGAGGACACGATCGATCTCGATCGAACGATCGACGACGCCTTTCCCGGCGCCACGCTGGAGGTGCCGCCGCCCGGACGTTTCGCCAGTTTCGGCATGCGCTTTCCCGACCAGCCGAGGCGCTTGTTCGAGGCGGCCGAGCTCTCCGACGGCACGCTGCGCTATCTCGGCCTGGCCGGCGCGCTCCTCGCCTATCGCCTGCCAGCGTTCATCGCGCTCAATGAGCCGGAGGCAAGCCTGCATCCAGACCTGCTCGAGCCGCTCGCGCGCCTCATCGTTCGCGCATCGGAGCGCACGCAGATCTGGCTCGTCACGCATTCGGAGCGCCTGGCCGCCGCGATCGCGAGTACCGGCGCGATCGAGCCGCTCACCGTCATCAAGCGCGGCGGCGCGACCTGGATCGACGGGCTGAATTTCGCCGGCGAATTTCCCGAGGAGGACGAGACATGACGAGTGTCACCCTTTATCACAATCCGCGCTGCCGCACCTCGCGCGCCGCGCTCGATTTGCTGCGCAAGCGCGGCATCGAGCCCAGGATTATCGAATATCTGAAGACGCCGCCGACCGCGCCCGAGATCAAGCGCATCTTGCAGATGCTCGACATTCCGGCACACGAGCTCCTGCGCTTGAAAGAGGGCAAGACCGTCGGCCTCAGCAAGGATTTGAGCGAAGCGAAGATCATCGCCGGCATGGCGAAGCACCCGATCACGATCGAGCGGCCGATCGCCGTCGCCGGCAAGAAGGCGGTGCTCGGCCGGCCGGCGGAACGGGTACTTTCGGTCGTCTGAGAAGACGATCGCCAACAGCGAGGAATCAGCGCTTCTTTTCCCTGGCAATCCCGCCCGAGCTTGCTCATCCTCACCCTGTTGAGAAAAGCCTGGGGAGGCGTTACGTGAAGGCGTTGCGGATTTTGGCGGCTGCGGCCGCGCTCTTTGGCGTGTGTCAGTCGGCAAGCGCCGCCGATCTGCCGATCATCCGCTTGGGCTGGGTCGTCGCGCCCGGCGCGACCGCCGCGCTCTTGATGATGAAGCCCGACGCCTCCGTGCATCGCGACAAGTCCTATAAATTCGAGCCGATACATTTCGCTTCGACCGCGGTCGAGCTCGTGCCGCTCGCCAGCAATCAGGTCGACATCATCGACATCTCCTATGCCGCGATCGGCTCGGCGATCGAGAACGCACATCTCAATGATCTGCGCATCATCGCCGACGAGGTCCAGGACGGTGTCGACGGGCACGAGAATGGCAGCGGCTTCCTCGTCCTGAAAAACGGGCCGATCAAGGATTTCTCCGATCTCAAAGGCAAGGCGGTCGCCGTGCTCACCCTCGGCAGCGCCGTCGACATGCAGGCGCGCATCATGCTGCGTCGCCATGGGCTCGAAGATAAGCGCGACTACAATCTCATCGAGGCGCAATTCGCCAACATGAAGAACCTTTTGATCGAAGGCAAAGCGGCGATGGTGGCGATCGCCCCGCCCTTCGCTTTCGATCCCGAGCTGCAATCGGTCAGCCGCATGTTCTTCACCGAGACTGACGCGATGGGCCCGACGCAGCTCCTCGCCCTGGCCGCACGCAAAGGCTACATCGACCAGAACCGCGCCGTGCTCGTCGATTTTTTCGAAGACGTGATCCGTACCGTGCGCTGGCTCATCGACCCGAAGAATCACGAGGCGGCCGTCCAGCTCGCCTCGGAGATGACCAAGCAGCCGCCGGCGCAGCTGCAGCGGCTCTTCACCAAGCAGGACAATTACCGCAGCCCGAATTCCGAGCCCAATCTCGAGGCGCTGCAGCACAGCCTCGATCTCCAGCACGAGATGGGCATGCAGAAGACCCGGATCGATATCAAGCAATACGCCGATGTGAGCATCGTCCACGAGGCGGCGGCGCGCCTCAAGTAAGCGCCGCGTCGAGCGAAGGGGGAAGCATGCGTTTGACGAGGATGCTCGCGATCGCGGCGGGCTTTGTGATCGCCGCTCACGCCGCGCAGGCGGAGCCGCTCAAGATCCGGATCAGCTGGGTGACGTCGCCCGGCTCGGGCGTCACCTTGATGATGATGAAGCCCGATCTCTCGATCCATCAGGGCATCAGCTACACGCTCGATGCGACGCATTTCGCCTCGACGGCCGTCGGGCTGACCGCGCTCGCCGCCAATCAGCTCGATCTCACCGGCCTCTCCTATTCGGCGATCGGTGCGGCGATCGAGAATGCCCATCTCGACGATCTCCGGATCATCCGCGACGAGATCCAGAACGGCATCGACGGGCACGAGAACGGCAGCGGCTTCCTCGTCTTGAAGGACGGCCCGATCAAGGATTTCCCCGATCTCAAAGGCAAGGTCGTCGCCGTGCTGACCCTTGGCAGCGCGACCGACATGCAGGCGCGCATCATGCTGCGCCGGCACGGGCTCGAGGATAAGCGCGATTACAGCATCATCGAGGCGCAATTCGCGAACATGAAAGCGCTGCTGACGCAGGGCAAGGCAGCAATGGTGGCGATCGCGCCGCCTTTCGCTTTTGACCCCGAGCTGCGCGCGGTGAGCCGCATGTTCTTTACCGAGACCGACGCGATGGGGCCGACGCAGCTGATCTCGCTGGCCGCGCGCAAGCCGTTCCTCGAGCAAAATCGCGCGGCCTTGGTCGATTTCATGGAAGATTCGATCCGTACCGTGCGCTGGTTTATCGATCCGAAGAACCACGAGGCGGCGGTGGCGCTGGTCGCCGAATTCAACAAGCAGCCGGCGGCGCAGCTCGGCCGGCTCTTCACCAAGGAAGACAATTACCGCGGCCCCGACGGCGAGCCCGATCTCGCGGCGCTGCAGAGGAGCCTCGATCTGCAATACGAGATGGGCATCCAGAAAACCAAGATCGATATCGAGCAATACGCCGACACGAGCATCGTCCGCGAGGCGGCGGCGCGGCTCAAATAAGGGCGATGGACCGGACGCGGCGGGCGGCCTAGGCTTGCCGCCATCGCCATAAGCCAAGGGAGGGCAGCATGGCCGAGGGTTTCTTCTCCAATCCGGGCGAGCTCGCCTCGCGCTTCGTCAATCTTGAATCCGTGCCTTGGGTCGAGAGCGGGCCGGGCAACAAGATGAAGGTGATCTACTACGACAAGAACACCGAGATGCTGACGCTCTTGACCAAGCTCGATCCCGGCTGCGGCATCCCGGCGCATATGCATGAGGATCTCGAGCAGACCTTCGTCCTCGAAGGCTCGCTCTTGGATCACGAAGGCGAATGCACTGCCGGCAATTTCGTCATCCGCGCCAAAGGCAGCCGCCACGCGCCGACCGCGCCCCAGGGCTGCACCATGCTCGTCTTCTTCATGAAACCGACGGCGCATCTGAAGAAGCAGCTGAAGCTCGGGTAACGCACCCTCTCCACCCTCTGTGCGGAGAGGATGCGTGGGCCTGCGGGGCTGGGTGTCAGCTCCGCTTTGCTGGCACGCGCGTGTCCGATTGCTGCGTCCGGTAACAGCCGTCAAGCAGACACAAGTCAGTCGCGCGGCATAGGCCGATATTGGCCCTTAGCGAACCACAGCTGGGGCCAAGTCCAACCTATTCCGACAGCGGAACGGCGTAGTGCTTATCGATGATCGAGTCGGTGCGGACGTCGACTTTCATCATCCCCTGTGAGCGAAACCAGGCGATTTGATGCCGAATGTCGTTTATGTCGATCCGTAACTCGGGATCGGTGTACGCTACGGTTTGCTCGATCTGCGGTGCGGCGAGGCCTGTGTATTTGGCGATGATGGCCACGACTTCCGCCGGGCCATCGGCACGCTTTTCGTTTGAGTCCGTGAAGGCGTCATGGTAGTCGCGGGCGCCCTTGCGATAGGCGCGCAGAAAACGGCCGACCATGGCTTCCCGCTCGCGGATGATTTTTGTCGACGTCCAAAGCACACCCATCTGCCACGGCGTTTCGTCGCCAACCCAGCCCAATAACTTTCCTTCTCTATGTTGGTCGATCGCCACTGCAGCCGCTCCGGTAATAATCGTGGCATCCGCTTGTCCTCCGCTTAGCGCGGAGACCATGTTCGGGACCGACTGCAGGGCAAGCAGTTTGATGGTGTCGAGCGCGAAATGATATTTTTCCGCAAGGAGCGCGAGCGCGTAATGGGGCGGCGAGCCCACCTGAGAAACCGCCAGCGAGTGATGCGGCAGGTCCTTGAGTGAGGTGAGTCCCGCAGCGACGGCATGGTTCGAAGCCACGTAGCCGAGAATCCGGAACGACGGCGCTTCGCGGTACATGCCGGCAATAATTCGCAAAACGCCTTCTCCCGCCAAATTGTAGAAGGCTGCACTTGGACCATTGGCGCCGAAATCGATGCTGCCGGCGGCCGTCGCGAGCGCGATCGGCTGCCCGGCTTCGAAATATGAAAGCTCCACATCAAGTCCTTCGGCAGCAAAGTAGCCCTTGTCCAATGCGATAAAGACGAGCCCTGAAGGCGGGGTCTTCAGAATGCCGATCTTGATGTGCTCAGCATGTGCTAATGCCGGGGCGAAGCCGAGTGCGATCAGGCTGATCAATCCAATGGCGCGCGCCAAAACATTCCTTGAGAGATGCATTGGGAGGCCTCTTAAGCCGGGCTTGTGGCCGTAATCCGCGTCCCAGTGATGTAACCGATCAGCTGAAGCGGGTTTGCCAGCTCGCTAAGGCTATACGCGCATGGTATAAACGGAATGTGTGATTCGCTTTTAACCTTATAACCGATTGCTCATGGCTCGGGCTGTCGATTGGGAAAGCCGAATCGGTCGGCGTGTACGATTACGCGATCTCTACATCATGTCGAGGGTCGCAAAGTGCGGGAGCATGGCGAAGGCCGCCACGCAGCTTCGCGTCACGCAGCCCGCGATCTCGAAGGCAATCGGCGATCTCGAAGATGCCGTCGGGGCGCGATTGTTCGACCGCAGCCCGGCGGGTGTCGAGCCGACTGTCTATGGCCATGCCTTGCTCAAATGCGGCGTCGCCGTGTTCGACGAACTGCGGCAAGGGGTTCAAACATTAGAAAACCTCGCCGACCCGTCAGCGGGCGAATTACGCATTGGGTGCCAGCAGACACTCGCGCAAACCGTGCTTCCATACATCGTGGAGCAGCTTTGCCGGCGCTATCCGCGGATCGATTTCGACGTGACACAATTGGTCAGCCCGAATTTGGAGTTCCCCGAGCTTCGTCAGCGGACGCTCGACCTTGTGCTGACGCGCTTGGCGGGACCTGTCGCCAGCGAGAAGCTCGGAGACGATTTGAAGGTCGAGATTCTCCTCGACGACCGCCTGTTCATCGTTGCGGGAGAAAAGAGCCCGTGGGTTCGTCGGCGAAAAATCGATCTTGCCGAACTCGCGAACGAGCCTTGGATTCTGCGGCCGCCGGAGTCATGGCAATGGCAGTTCATGATCGAGGCTTTCCGCGGGATCGGCCTGCAGATGCCGCGGCCGCGCGTCGTCACCTATTCGGTTCCTTTGACGCACAGCCTTCTAGCATCGGGAAAATTCATCACGCTCATGGACGGACTGACGCCGCGCCTGGAAGGCAAACGCCTTGGGGTCAGGCCATTGCCCGTTGCAGTACCGCCGTGGCCGTGGCCGATTGGGGTCGTCATGTTGAAAAACCGGACGGTGAGCCCCGTGCTCGAACTCTTCTTGAAAACGGTCCGGTCGTTCGTGCGCGACTTGAGCGCCAAACCTTGAAACGCATGATACCGGCTCGCGGCACGGCTGTGACGCGTGCGTAACCGTCCGCGGCACCTTTGATCGCGGAGCACGCGATTCGCGAACTTGTTCGTGTGGCTGGACGATCCCGAATAGCGGACCTCCGGCGCGGGAAGGCTCGGGGCAGCGAAGTGGGCTGCCCCGAGTTCAAATCAAATAGGTCTAGTAGCCGGAAAGGTACCAATCGGCCCGCGAGCCATAGTAATCGTGTAGCTGTTTGTCGTAGTCCCGATCTCCCCATCTCGGCTGCGTCCCCGCATCGAAGCTCGGCGCGTTCTTCAACCGGTCCTCGGCGATGTCGACCACGTAAGCGCTTCGCTGCGTGTTGTAGGTCAGCATGTCCCAAGGCACGGCGAAGAGCTTCCCGCCCATGAGGCCGAGAAAACTTCCGTAATTGAGGACGGCATAGGCCACCTTGCCGGAAACCTTGTCGATCATGATCTCTTCGATGTGGCCGAGATTGTCGCCGCGCGTGTTTTCGACCGATGTACCTTCGACTTTCTCGGAAGAAATCAGACGCGACGTCTCGCGCGTGTCGGACGTGGGCTGGACTGTTTGCACCATGTAATTCTCCACCATTGCAGGACACATGACCGTCCTGGATGGAGCGAGAACAACCTGAGATTGGCTTGGTTGCAGGCTGTGCGTATTCGCGACGACGAGAAAGAGCGGTCCGAGGGGCCCACCTCGGCCCCTACCATCTCTCGGCGCATTCGCGCTCCCACGATTCCGAGATTTGGGAGCGATCGCAGCCAAGCGCCAAGCGGCCCGCCTTTCCTGCAGGCGGCTCTGTTCGCCGTCCGACAAAGGACAATGCCATCAGGAATGCAGCGCTCCTGGCTAGTCGCGGGATCTATCCGTGCCGGGCGGCTTCATCGCCGCGATCGGCCGTTCGGGAGCGCTCGCGTTCGCCTCTCCCTTTTCGACAGCCGTCTCGACAGCCTCGGCATCGGCAGCAACCGCTTTCGACGCAAATTCGTCGGCCATCGCCCTCAAATTGGAAACGGCCGGATCATTCTGATTGATAATCGTGGCTGCGAGACGGCGGCACTGCGCCGCCTTCTCGCGAAAGTAATTTGCCGATGTATCCACCGACGCACACCACCTTTACTTCACCCATCCCCTAGACGCACAGGCCTAGGACAAAGGAGGCGTGCATGGCAGTGCGTATCACTACCTAGTGTTGGGCTGTGCCGTTGGGCCCCGCTCTTTCGTCGAGGAGAATTTCGCTGGTGCTATGCGGTTTCGCTGCCGTCGCCGACGGCCTCATTGGTGTTGGCGGCTTGCGCGTGCTTGCCGTGGAGTTGGGCCGCCGCCTCGCGGAAGCGAGCGGCCACTTCGAGCAGCTCGATGCGTGTTATGCGATCGACGGTCGTGGCGGCGAGCTGCAACAGCCGCTCCGCCTCGGACCAATAGAACTCTGGTGTAACCCGCTCCGCCATCGCACCACCTCACTCACAAGATGCGGCAATATTTTTCGATAACTCGGCGAATTTATGACCGGCGCACGACATAGTGTTGAAAGATCGTGGACGCGGAACATAGAGAATCTGGCCGAAGCGAACGACAAAGGGCGTCTAGCCAACGCTCGCGCCCAAGCATTACAGTCGGCGCGGCGCCAACACGGAAGCGCGCAAGTACGCGGACCATCGTTCGCGGCGCAGCCGAAGATACGGGATCGTGAGGAAGGATCGTTCGATGAAATTGATACGGGGAAAATCGAAGTGGGCTCTGGGGATGGCAGCAATCGCGCTCTGCCTTGCCGGTTCAGCGGTGCGCGCCGAGGAGATCGAGCTCACCTTCGCGACAGGCGCCCAGCCGGGCCAGTCGCCGCATCCGGAGGTAACCTTGCCGTGGGCGGAGCGGGTCAACGCGGCCGGGAAAGGCTTGGTCCACATCAAGGTGGTCGAAGGCTTCTCCGTCGTCACGCCCCAGACCTTCTACGACCGGCTGAAGAATGACGTCGTGCAAATCGTCTACGGTCTGCAGGGCTCGGTCGGCGGCGTGTTCCGTCTGTCGGACGTGGTCCGCGTTCCGTACCTTGTCAACAAAGCCGAGATCGGCTCCATCGCCTTCTGGCGTCTCTATAAGTCGGGTGCGCTCGACAGTGACTACAGGGACGTGCATCCGCTGGCGGTTGCCATGTATCCGCAGGCTGTGCTGCATAGCGCCAAGAAGCCCGTCTCGATCGCCGACTTTTCGGGTCTCAAGGTCGTCGCGAATTCGAAGCTGACCGCGGACATCATCACGAAGCTGGGCGGGAGCCCGATCAGCCTCCTGATCCAAGAAACCTATCCGGCATTGCAGCGCCACACGGTGGACGCCGTGATGACCGCCTATCCGGGGATGGTCGCATTCAAGTTTGGCGAGGTCGCGCCGATCCATGTCGATGCCGAATTGGGCGGCGGCGCGACGATGCTCATCATGACCAAAGAGAAATGGAACAAGCTTCCGCCGGCCGTGCAAAAGCTGCTCGACGACAATTCCGGCGAAGCTCTGGCGCGCCTATACGGCATCGAAAACGATGCCCAGCAGGAGTCGGGGCGGAAAGCGGCGATGGCAATGAAGGATCAGACGATGCTCGTGCCGACCGCCGCGGAGGATGAAGTGTTTCAGAAGAAACTCGTGCCGGTGGCCGAGGACTGGGTGAAGGACAATCCGGACGGGGCCGCGGTGCTGGCGAAGTTCCGCACGCTGCTCGCCGAGGCGCGGACGGAGATCGAGCACAAATAGCCGGAAATCTCGCGCCGCAGAAAACGTGGAGCCCTGCCAGAATTGGCGCAAGGGCTAGGCCGGCTTCGCCAAAACGGCGACCAGCGCGCCGTAATCGAAGCAGAATTGGGCGCGCAGGACCACGAAGCCGGCCCCCATCGCGGCGGCGATGACTTCCCGTGCCGAGAAATACCGCGTGTGGCCCCACGGGTCGATGCCGGGCCGGATCGGCTCTCCCTCCGGTTTATCGAAATAATAGACCGGCAGGTGCACGACCGCCGCGCCTTCCGGAGCGAGCACGCGATACATTTCGCGCAGCGCGCGTTTGTAGTCGGGAACGTGTTCCAGCGTGTCGATCGAAAGGATCTGCGCGATGCTGCCGTCAGCAAACGATAGCGAGTGGAGGTCTTCGCGCCGGACCTCAGGCACCGACGGCGTGATGTCGATGGCCTGGTAGGTGTACCCAAGCTTTTCAACCGTCTCTTTGACGACCGCAATCGGCTGCGAGGAACAAGCGTCGAGACAAACGCCGGCGCCAGGCTCAAGCGAGCGCAGCGCGACATGGTAGCGGTTGCTATCGAGCCTTCGCGTCGCTTTTTGCTGATAGCGTTGCGCCGCCTGGCAACAGATGTCGAGATTCGTCGGCTGGACATCCGGTGCTGCGTCCTTCGAGACCACGATCTGGCTCGCCAAATCGTAAATGCCGAATACGGCGGGATCGAAAATGCTCTGCCCCGCCGGCACCACGAACTCACCCTCGAGCCGGTACGTCCCGGTCGTTGCCGGATTGTAGAGCCGATAGCCGACCGACGTGGTCAAGCCCAACCAGCGCTTGATGGCGTTGGCGAATGGCTGCAGCGCTTGCGGGACGAGCATGACGGACGGCCTCTTCTCCTCGAGCGAGTTGCGCGACGTCTTCCGACATAGGCATCGAGCCATGCTCGGCTTGGGATGAATACCTACCGATCTATAGCGATATCCTCAACCGACGCTTCACCATTTGTAGGGTGGTAAGCGCAAGCGGCGCGGCCGAGCGCGGCGGTTGGCCCATCTCTGATGAGCTGACACGGTCTCGACGCGCGATCAGGCCGGCCACACGGGAATGCCGGTTGAGACAGCATCGCTGCGGGGTTGCTTGCATTCCACCCTGCAATACCGCAGCGTGGCGCTTGCTCGGGAGGGGGACTCGCATGACCGCTGCAGAAATCAACGCCGACATGCTCGCCTTCTGGAACGGCAAAGGCGGCCATACCTGGGTGGCTCGACAGGAGCACACCGACATCACGCTCGCGCCGGCGACGGATGCCTTGCTCGCCTTTGCCGCGCCGCGCGCCGGCGAACGGGTGTTGGATATCGGCTGCGGCTGTGGCGCGTTCACGCTGGAGCTCGCGCACGCCGTCGGTGCCTCCGGCCGCGTGGCAGGGTTGGACATCTCTGGTCCGATGCTGGCTGAAGCCGAGAGGCGCGCGAGCGCGGCTGGTATCGCCAACGTCGAATGGCGCCAAGCCGATCCGACAACGGCGGCATTGGAGCAATACGATTTGCTGACCTCGGCTTTTGGCGTGATGTTTTTCGGCGACAGAGTGGCAGCCTTCACCAATATGCGCCGCAGCGCCGCTCCGGACGCGCGCATGGCGCTGGTATGTTGGCGCACGCTGGCGGAAAACCCGTGGATGGAGGTGCCGATGACCGCGGTCGCGCGGCACCTGCCGCCGCGGCCGAAGCCGGTCGCAAACGCACCTGGAATGTTTGCTTTCGCCGATCCGGAGCACGTCACAAAGGTACTGGCCACCGCGGGCTGGATGCCGCCGAACTTCGAGAAGCTCGACATGGATTTCGACATCGCCGCCGGCCGCGGGCTGGAGGAGGCTGTGATTCAGTCAACCGAAATCGGCGCCGTGAACTCTTGGCTGCGCAATCAGCCGGCAACGATCGTCTCGGCGGCCGTCACCTCTCTTCGTGAGGAGCTTAAGCCCTATGCGCAGGGCATGAGCGTTCGCCTGCGGGGCGCGATGTGGTTGATCAGCAGCGCGCCGGCTTGAGCGAGCACTGCTTACGATTTTTTTCGCCGAAGCATGATCCGCTCCCGGCACACATCCGATAGGTGCGTGACCACGCCCTGCGGGCGTTCGCGCGGGTTCATTCGGTATCAATACACAACAGTTATCTCACGCTACGCGTATATCGCGCATTCGTTATCATATTTTTTGCGCGAGCTTAGGAACGCTTTCAGCAAACCTGTCGAATAATAGAGCGTCGACATTCCGAAATGAGAGGATTGCGTTATGACTATCACTCCGATGATGCGTGCCGGTACGCTGGCGATCGTTTTCGCGGCAGGCGCTCTGGTTATTCAGGGCTGTAGCTCGCCAGATCCAACGAAGACGGCGCAGGGGACGCGGCTCCTCGGAAGCTCCGGTATTTCCACCGGTGCGGTGAATTCTTCCCCCTACAGCGGGCCTGATGCGGACGCGGCGCTGAATGCCGCGATGACCTCGGACAACGGCGGCGGCGACTGATCGCCATTCGCGCTCGCAGCGCGCGAGCCCTGGCTTGGGATCGCGTTGCTGCGAACGGGCGCGGCTTGGGGATCGCCCGAACGCCATGCCCCGCGCTTTTACCCCTGACGGGGTCCTGACATCGTCACTCTGAAGAGGATCGCTGGCGCCGCAATGAGTGCGGCATTCAGCGGCAACCGGCCTTTTTGCTGTCGCGGTTGAGCAGCGCGAAGGGCCCCAATTGCGCGGCCACATCGTCAGCGAAGCGGCCGTCGACCAGACGACTGCCGGCGAATTTTTGCTTGATCATGCCGGTGGCGAAGAAGAGCTCCTGAATGTCCTCGATGCTGGCGAGGTTCACGCGCCCGTTGGGATCGCGGGCTTGCCACGGCATCTCATCGAGCAACGCGCGCTCGCGCGTGACTTGATATTTCACCATGATGTCCTCGACCTCGCCGCGATTGGGGCCGCCGTGGTAGGCTTGGCAATAATCACGCGCGGCGCGGCCCAGCGCGAGAAACAGCTTGCGCGCCTCGTCGTGATTTTGCGTCATCCAGTCGCTGTTGGCGGTGTAGACGGCGAGCTCCATCGGCTGCGGCCGGACGACATCGTCGAAATCCTTCCAATGCACCCCCGTCTTCTGCTGCACCGCCATCGCGTTCAGCGGCGGTGCCATCAACGCCGCATCGAGCGCGGTATTGGCGAGGCCAACGCTCATTTGCGGCATCGGCATGTATTTGAGATTGACGTCGCCGAGCGATAAGTTCGCGGTCTGCAGCAATTTCGCAAGTTGGTAAACCGGAATCGCCCCCGGTGCCGTGACCGCGATCGTGCGGCCTTTCAAATCGGCGGCGGTGGAGATCTTGCCGAGCAAATCGGGACGCAACAGCATATCGGTGTAGACGGGGCTCGACGCGCTATCGAACGCCATGATGACCGGCAGATTGTTGGCGAGCGCGTTCCAATAGGCGGCGCTGACCCCGCCGACCAGAATCTGCATGCGGTTGCTCGCCAAAAGCGGCATCGCGTTTCCTGTTGATTCGATCGGCTCGATCTGAACGTCGAGGCCGGCCTCGCGAAAATAGCCTTTCTCGGCGGCGATATAGGTCGGCGCCGAGGAGACGAGCGTGATCACCCCCATCGTCACGGTCGCGCGCTGCTGCGCGGCGGCGGGAAGAAGCCCAGCCATCACGAGACAGAGCACCGCCGAAAAAAATCGCATCATCGCCTCCCCACATCGGCGCGGCAGCGGATGCATGCTGCAGTCCTGCCGCGCGCCTTCATCTTTTTCCAGACGCGCACAGTATGACGCGGTATCGGTGAGCGCAATTCTGTGGCGCATCGAGCGTCCTCCAACAGCTACGGCAAGCGTCGTTGACTCGACACGGGGATCGGCCGTTCAATAGCGCCGATCAGACCATGGGGGACCGGCGATGAAAGCTCAGGGACCGGTTGTGGCAGCCATCGTGCTCGCATGCCTCACAGGCTCGCCCGTTTTCGCGACGGAAATCGTGACCATCGGCAAGGCCGCCGCCAACACGTCGACAATGCTGCCCGCCAATGTCGGCGAGAAGCTCGGCCTCTATGGCAAGCACGGGCTTGCCGCGACGATTTCGGATTTCAGCGCCGGCAGCAAGCTTGTGCAGGCGATGACGGCAGGCAGCATCGATATCGGCGTCGGCGCCGGACCGCTGATGGCTCTGACCCTCAAGGGAGCGCCGATCCGCGCGATCTGCAACAGCGCGCCGCCCGTTCCCTTCATCGGCGTCGCCGTGCCGTGGGATTCGCCGATCCGCTCGGTCGATCAACTCAAGGGCAAGACGATCGGCTACTCGAGCAGCGGCTCGCTGACCGACTGGCTCACGCGCGAGCTCGTGCGCACGCAAGGCTGGGGCGCCGGGGGCGTCAAAGGAGTCTCGCTTGGCAACGACGCGGCGGGCGTGATCACCGCGTTGCGCGGTCACGAGATCGATGCCGACATCATCGCGACCTCGGACATTTTC
>Ga0134126_10003721_pt1 | contig 19102 bp, 12 predicted proteins | sample KB31752_FD_96881 | JGI IMG/M metagenome (GOLD analysis project Ga0134126, IMG submission 96881) | Terrestrial soil microbial communities with excess Nitrogen fertilizer from Kellogg Biological Station, Michigan, USA - KB3-175-2 | ecosystem: Environmental > Terrestrial > Soil > Unclassified ...
GGTCGACGCGGGTGAGTCTGAACATGAAGGCCGCGGCTCCATCATTGTGATCGTTGCCACCGACGCGCCATTGTTGCCTCATCAACTGGAGCGCATCGCGCGGCGCGTCAGCCTCGGACTCGGACGCTTGGGCAGTTTTGCAGGTAATTCATCCGGTGATCTGTTTCTGGCGTTTTCGACAGCAAACGCCGGCGCCGCAAAGCCCGAGGGCACACCGTCGCTGGTCATGCTGCCGAATGATCGGATCGATCCACTCTTTCGAGCAACGATCGAGGCGACCGAAGAAGCAGTTGTCAACGCAATGTTAGCGGCACAAACCATGACGGGCGCGGACGGCATACGTGTCTTTGGTTTGCCTGGCGAACGCGTCGTCGAAATCTTGCGGAAGTACAACCGAATGAAGTAGCAAATGCGCCGGCGTTAGGATGGCTCCAACCACTCGGCAACCCGAATAGAGCTGCGGATGAAGAAAACTCTTCTTCTATCATTGTGGATTACGCTCGTCGTGCTAGCGCTCGGACCCCCTGTATTCACCCAGCGGCGGCGAGTTTCGGCGCCCGCCCAAAATCTATCCGGAGTCAAGAAGTATGTAAACGCGCAACAGGGCGAAAAGATTGCCGGCGCATTTCGTACCGCAAATATAGCTTTCGAAAAGGAGGACTATAAGGCAGGAGCCGAGAGCTTGAAGCTTGCTTATGCCCTCAACCCTGAAGACGACCTGATAATAAATTTTATCGCTGAGAGCTATGCGATGGTCGGCGACCAGTCCGCGTTATCCATGTGGTTGCGAAGGCTACTGAAAGTTAGCCCGTGTTTCTTCCACTTTCCGGAAACTGCTGCCTCCGTTCTCAGTTCAAAGGAATATAAAGAAATAGCTCGGACTGCCAAAGCAAAAGCAACGGGTGGGCACGCAAGCACGCTCGCTTTCATGCTCTCTGAGACAGACCTCATTCCTGAGGGCATCGCCTACGATCCGCTGGACAAAGTCTTTTTTCTGAGCAGTCTTCATAAACGCAAGATCGTTCGGGTCCGTACACGAACTCGCCGGCCGCCAATCGTTGAAGATTTTGTCTCTGAAGGTCAGGACGGCCTCTACAGCACACTGGGCATGAAGGTTGACGCAGCGCGAAGGATCTTGTGGGTATGTAGTTCCGCTGAATCGTTTATGAAGGACTATTCTGAAGCGGACGCCGGTAAGGCCGCTCTTTTCAAGTATGACCTCAACACGAGAAAGCTGATCCGCAAATATGAGCTCGGCCCTAATCCGCGCCACTTGCTGAATGACGTTGCGCTTAATGCGGCGGGCGACGTGTTTGTGACTGATACGGTCTCGGGAGAGATTTTTACTGTGCGACGTGAAAAGGACGAATTGGAAATCTTCATTCCTGCCGGGAGGTTTCAATCCCCCAACGGCCTCGCTATTTCCAATGACGGCCGGAAGCTCTTCGTCTCCGAAATACCGCTTGGGGTCTACTCAGTGGACTTGAAGACGAAGCAGAGCGAGCGGCTACCGCAGAACGTCGGCATCTCACCGTCCGGGAGCGATGGACTTTATTTTTACGATAACAGCCTGATTGGGATCATTAACATTGTCAGCGAGCGCAACGGCAGGGTCGCACGCTTTTACCTGGATGGTTCCACGAGGGCAGTTACACACTCCGCTGTGCTTGATTGCAACCATCCTCTCTACCAATGGCCCACAACGGGCGTGGTTGTCGGAAACTCATTCTTCTACATCGCAAACAGTCAGTATGGCAGCTTCAATGGCGAGCAAGGATCGTTTCCGCAAAAATCTCTACACCAGGTTGCGGTGATGAAGTTGAAGTTGTAACTCAAAGGCTTCGGGGGCGCTGTTCGGCGGCAACCCAGGTTTGTTTTTCATTCTGGAAGAATAGCTCATTTGCCGAGCCAGGGATAATGCCATCCCGACGAAGCGAGGTCGCTCATGTATTCGTGAGAAATAGTTCAACTCGCCAAGCCGCCCAACGTATTATTCTTCGGTTACACTAAGCTTCGAGAGCACGACCTCTTATGCGGACATCAATATTTCAGATTGACGCCTTCACCACGCGCCGGTTTGCAGGTAACCCCGCCGCAGTGATGCCGATGGATGTTTATCCTGATGATGCGGTGTTGCAGGCAATTGCCGCCGAGAACAACCTTGCCGAGACTGCTTTTCTGATTCGCGAGGGCGACGACTATCGTTTGCGCTGGTTCACACCGCTTACCGAGGTGCCGCTTTGCGGCCACGCTACGTTGGCCAGCGCGGCCGTAGTCATGGAGCGCCTGGAACCAGGGCGCCAGACAGTAGTGTTTCACTCGGCCAGCGGCCCCCTGACTGTGAGACGTACCGCGACGGGTTACGTAATGGATTTCCCCGTCCGGCCGTCTGAACCGGTATCGACACCGGAGAGGTTTGCGGAAGCACTGGGCGCCGTTCCATTCGACGTGTTCGTCAACGAATTCAACTACATGGCGGTGCTGGAAAGCCCTCAGGTCTTACGCGACCTGGCGCCTGATATGACGGCGCTCGCTCGCATGGATCGCCCTGGAGTGATCGTCACTGCACCTGGAGATGGAGCGTACGACTTCGTCAGCCGCTACTTCGCTCCGGCCAAGGGCATCCCTGAAGATCCTGTGACCGGCGCAGCGCACTGCATGCTGGCGCCTTATTGGGCCAAGCGACTCAACAAGAGTGAGTTTCACGCGTTCCAGGCCTCAAAGCGCGGCGGCGAGATTATTTGCCGGCTAGTCAACGATCGCATCGAGCTGGAGGGCAATTGCGTTTTCTATCTTGAAGGCTACGTCGAGATTTGAACAAGGAGCTTCGGCATGATGAGCACGGCAGGCGATCTGGGATTTCTGTTCAGTCGGGATCTGACGAGACTGGGTAAACAAATTGAGGCTTTTCCAAATGACGAGACACTATGGCAAACGCTTCCGGGCGTGCTCAATCCCGCAGGCAACCTGGCGCTGCACATCGAGGGCAATCTCCGGGAGTTCGTGGGCCGGCAGCTGGGCCAGCTACCCTACAAAAGGAATCGAGAGCTTGAATTCAGTTTGAAAGGAATGTCCCGGGGGGAACTCGGCGCGCGCATAACTGAGTTGAGACAATCCATCCCGGCCGTCATCGAGGCTCTTTCGGCGGAGCAGATGGAGATGGAATATCCGGAGGTGGTGCTTGAAGTGGCTACTACAACCCGGCAATTCCTGATACATCTGTATGGACACCTGAACTGGCACCTCGGGCAGATAGATTATCTGCGCCGCATCGTGGTTGATGGCCGCGGGTAACCAACTCGGCAGCGGTCTTTGTTAGTTGGCACGGGAGATTTTCATAATGCCCCAACGGGGCTACGGCCGCCAGATAGAAATGCAAAGGGCAGACGCAACCGCCTTGCGGTTTGGGGACAAGGTCGCTTTCTTTACCCGGGTAGCCGAAGCGGCAACCCTGGGCTGGAGGCCGTTGCCCCGTTGGGGCATCACTGAGAACACTCGTCCAAACAGAACCAGTTCTAGCAGCTTGGGGTCAGTTCGTTCGCTCAATCTCCACCCAGGTCCCATTGAACGCTGCTGTCCCACAGAGAGCGTCTATTGCCAGATCATCCGTTACATCGTTAATGCTCTCGCCGGCGTGCTGTTGCGCTACCTCGATTTGAATGCCAGCGCGGTCATGTCCCCATCCATGCGGAATGCTTACCACGCCGGGCATCATTTCCTCGGAAATCTCGATGGGCACCACGACAGTTCCCACCCTTGAGCGCACCGAAACCTGCTGGCCTGGTTTCAATTGGCGATGCGCCGCATCTGTGGGGTGCATGAGAATTGTGCACTGAGGTTTGCCCCTGACCAATCTTTCACTGTTATGCATCCAGGAGTTGTTGCTGCGAAGCTGGCGCCGTCCAATCAATAACAGATTGCCGTTAGAGGGAAGAGAAGCAGCCTGAAGGAGTTTTGTCTTCACACGTTCCACATCTTTGACCAACGCTTCCGGCGCTAAATCAATCTGTTGGTCGGCAGTACGCAAACGCTCAGGCAAGCAGGGACGCAAAGGCCCAAGATCTATTCCGTGCACCGCTTTTTTAAGTTTGCGCAGAGTCAAACCTTTCGACAAAGGATTTACCTTCGCGCCGTAGGGTCCAAAGCGTAAACCCAGATCCAGAATTCTTTCCGGTCCGAAGAATCGTTTGATTAACTTTCGCTTGACGCGACCAACTGGGCCCTCGTGTTCCATTCGTGTTTGCAGTTCGACAAAGATCTCCCAGTCATGCCGCGTTTCCGCGTCTGGATGAAACAGAGCTGGCGAAAACTTGGCCGTGTTACGGACTGCCAGCAGATTAAAGGCTACGTCATAGTGTGCACGCTCGAGCGACGAGCTTGGCGGCAAGATAATGTGGGCGTGCCTCGTCGACTCATTAATGTATGGATCAATAGCGACCATAAACTCCAGGCCGGCGAGCGCCTGATCCAACTGCTGGCCGTTAGGCGTCGATAGCACGGGGTTACCAGCAGCGGTTACGAGCGCCTTAATCTGTCCCGGACCTTCCTTCAAAATTTCTTCGGCAAGGGCAACTACCGGAAGCTCTCCGGAAAATTCAGGTAGCCTGCGCACCCGGCTACGCCAGCGCGCGAAGCTACCTCGCGGCGCCAAAGACTCTGGCGCCGTTACAGGGTCGAACGCCGGAAGCGTAAACATGGCGCCACCCGGGCGATCCAGATTTCCCGTGACTACGTTCAATACATTAATCAACCACTGGCAGACGCCGCCGAACTCCTGTGTGCTGACACCGATTCTTCCATAGCAGACAGCGCCGTCAGCGGCAGCAAACTCTCTTGCCAGGATGCGTATTTGCCTGGGGTCAATTCCGGTTCTTGATGCCACCTCGTCGGGAGGAAATTGGGCTACCAGATCCCCAATAGCTTCCATACCCTTGGTAAATGCAGCGAGAGGTCCGAGGTTGGTTAGCGCTTCGTCAAAAACAACGTGCAGCAGCGCCAGCAGTAATAGAACGTCAGTGCCGGGTTTTATGAACAGATGCTGGTCCGCCAAGCGTGCAGTTTCCGTGCGGCGCGGATCTATGAGTACTACCTTGCCGCCGCGCTCGCGAATTTCCTGTAACCTTCGACCCATACCTGGAGCAGTCATCATGCTGCCGTTTGAGACCGCCGGATTCGCCCCGAGGATCAGAAAAAAGTTGGTACGATCCAGATCCGGAATCGGGAGCAGTAGTTGATGACCAAACATGAGGTAACCCGCGAGGTGATGGGCCAGTTGGTCAACTGAGGTTGCGGAGAACCTGTTGCGCGTATGCAGGCTGCGAATAAATCCAGGTGCGAAGAGCAGCGCGCCGTAGTTATGAACGGTAGGATTGCCAAGGTACGTGGCGATGGAGCTCCGGCCGTACGTCGCGTTAATGCGCTTGAGGTTTTGCGCTACCTCGTCAAAAGCTTCGTCCCACCCCAGACGTTCCCAACCATCAGGAGTGCGACGTACGGGATACTTGAGGCGGTCTTTATCGTAGTGAAGATCCCCTAAAGCAGCCGCCTTCGGGCAAATATATCCGCGGCTGAACGGATCGTCTTTGTCACCGCGGATATCAAGACGCCGGTTTTCTACTCCTGCCTCGAGCTCCTGCGTCCTGATTTCAATGCCGCAGATCGCCTCGCAGAGATTGCAGGCGCGGTAATGAACAATTTTGTCGGTGGTCTTCATCACGCTTTCGCAGTTGGAAAGTACCTTGAGAGCTTAACAAAGTTAGCTAACCTTGGCGCACCGTTTTCCGACGCAGCCGTCGTTAGGCCTCTTCATTGGCTGAGATTGAAATTTGCCGCCCCGAATCGCAGTTGATATTCGCCCGAAACTAGAAAGGACTTGACCATTTCCGCCTGAACGAAGTTGCCGTTGAATTGGTTGAGTTTGTTCAACCAGAATTGCCAACCGTCAAAGTTCGTGTTGGGCGCGTCATTCGGGTTGCGTCGCAAATAGCCGAAGTACTGTGTCAAAACAAATGCCTTGTTCAGTTCAGCGTTCCGTAGGTCCTGGTCGTCAGCCACTGCACGCGTTACGGCCGCTCGCTGGGTGACGTCTGCGGGTGTAGTTAGCGTCGCGATGAGCGTATCTCGCTCACCAGGAGACAACGCCCCGCCCGCATTGGTGTTCAATTGATCTACAAACTGCGTTGCTGTCATTGTGTTTGGAAACGCCGCCAGAAACTCACTTCGCTGCACAAACGCCAGTGTAAACGCTTGCTTGTTCGCTTCCAGTTGCGCCTGCCAGTTACCAACGCCTACTTGTACCCCCTGTGCGATCCGTTGCGAGTCCCGCAGAAAGTCGGTGAAGCGAACCGGTACCGGAGCTCCCGGAAGATTGCCAAACCCGGCCTTGTTCATTCGGTAAACGAAATAGCCAGTCTCCTGAAACTCAATCGCCAGGAAGAAAGCCGCCGAGACGTTGATTCGTCTGATCTCACGGCACTGAGCATCCGGGCACGAAGTTATCTGGTCCATCCAAAAGGCCAGGCCGGGTGCGTCGGGCTCGCGATTAAGAAAATCGGTGTAATGCTGTCGCACGAAAAAGGCTACATCGTTAAGTGGATTCAGAGCACCCGGTTGTGTGTCGTTATCGGTAATGTTAACGGTGATGGTTGAAAAACCTGACGTGAGCACTCCTTCTGAAGGATCTTTTAGGATCACTGTGAATGCTTCAGGGCCTTCCACGAGCGTGTCATTGTTCAGAAGGACGGTGATGAACTTCGAAAGCTCGCCGGAGGCAAATTGTAAGGTTCCCAGCGTCGTGTTGAAGTCAGATCGGTCTGAAGCTGTGCCCACCGCCGTTTCATAATTCACGGTGGCAGGGGAGTTCGAGAAATTTCGTGTCACGAGGAGAGAAACTTTTGTTGCTGACTCCGAAACAGTTGTGGAGCTTTGTTGAAAGCTTACAGTTTTCAGCGTAGCGGTGAAGTTAACATTGGGACTAGAGGCGATGCTGTTGACAGTGATGCTCGTGGGATTGAACGTGTAGTTCGGTTTTGAGGGAGTGAACGTAAACCCTCCGCACGGCGGAAGCCCTGTAAAAGTCAATCGACCCGCGCTGTCGGTGGTGCCGGAAGTCGTCGTCGAACCGGTCACGTTGATCGTTACACCGCCGGGGTCGCCGTTGAACGAGGACACGTTTACGGTGAGGCTTGCTGTCGCCGGAGACTCTATTGGAGCGGGAGTAAACGTGGGGTCGGTTCCTCCTATCAAGCCGTTCTGGAGCAGATACACAGTAGTGGGGCTCCGGAATGCAATGCCGTTCGCTCCCCATTTAACCAGGCCGCGTAAGGTGCCGCTTACGCCTGGCAGTCTCACTTCTCCTAGTTTCAGGAAAGTCTTGCTGTCAAACACGCGCAAGAAAACTGCACCCTGGTCGTCCAGAATAAAATAAATTCGGCCGGCCTGAGGATCCGGCAACACCAGCGGAGAGTTAAAAGAAAAGCTATTGGGGTCTTGCAGCAGAAATATTCCTACAATCGAAGCAGCCTCCGGGTTGATCACCCTACCGCCGGTCGAGTAAGCCACACCGTTAGCGTACTTAAAGTCGACGCCAAAACCACCGAATAAGCCCGAAGTAGTTCTTACAATCACGGGTCCACATGAAGCAACTGCTATGCGACGGAAACCGAACTCGGTGGTTTCGTTGTTATAGCCATAAAGCACTCCCGGTGAGTTTGAAAACTCAATAGCATTACTGCCGGTGTGGCTCGCAGTCGGAAGTCCACGCTGTACGCCGTTATCATAAACCGCAACCCCACCATGCCGCGGGCTCACGTTAGGTCGCAAAAGCGACACCGCAACCACACCTGGTTGATCTGGAGCGACGGCGATATCTTCAGCTCGATTTGGACCGAAGAAGGGATCACTACCCAGCGTGAACTGGGTTCCGGGAGTGAGTGTCTGTACATCAAAAGGGCGAACGGCGTTAGCGCCGTCGAGCCCAACATAAATCGTTTGGCCTTCGGATGAAATCGCCAGTTTGTTCGGCTCGCTTCCGACGAAAACTGATTGTCCGACCGTACCTGCAACTGGATTGATCGGGGTCAGACTGTTGCCATTCCCACCTCCGCTCGAGGGCACGCTGGCAAAAATTGTTTGGCCGTTGGGGAGCGCTACCAAATCATTAGTGGGCAGCGATATCTGCCGCAGTTCGTTTGGTCCGGGAGTGGGAACCGGTGTGGGAGTGGGGGTCGCAGTTGGCGTCGGCGTTGGAGTTGGAATCGGATCGCCAGAGGACACGAGAGTCGTTTGGATAATGTAGAGTTGGCCCGAGTTAGAACAAAAAGCCAGGCCATTGGAACCCCATCGCACGATACGAGTAGGCGCACCTACAACGTTAGGGATGTCGAGTGTGCCCACTAGTACAAATGTCTGGGTGTCATAAACTCTAAGCGTAAGAGTTTGCGTGCCCGAGAAACCAGGTGCGGTCAGATAGAAGGCCCGGTTCAATGCTGAGTCGGTTGTAAAGGTAGTGGAGTTATTGATATTGGTACCTGTAAAAGTTCCAAACAGCGTCCCCGTTTCCGGATCAAGCACTTGACCACTAGAGGTATACAGCCGGCCGTTGTCGAACCGGACACCGCCGCCGGCAAAAACACTTGTAGTTCCGGCTTGAATGACACCGTTGGAATTCACTAACATTCGTATCAGAGTTCCGCCGCTGAGGCCGTACAGGCGGGAGGCATCGAGGTTGCTAAAACTGAAGGTCGTAGCAAACGCATTGACAGTTGTGTTGCGCGGAACTCCATCATCATAGATACCTATGCCACTCGAACCTCCCTGACGCAGGATTGCAAGTGTGTTTGGATTAAACGGTTGCACCGCCAGGTCAACCGGTGAAAGTGGGGAACCGGAGGAGTCGTGGCCCAGTGAGAATTGGAGACCAGCAGTCTGCGTCGCAATTTCGAAACGTCGTATCGATGCTGATCCGTTGAGCAAAGCATAAATGAATTGGCCGTTATCCGAAACCGCCATTTTCGTGGGCTCGCTTCCGAGGAACACTGACGGGCCTACCGCTCCGGTAAGAGGGGTCACGGGAGCGATGCTGTTGCCATTTGGCAAAGAAGACGATGGCAGGCTGACGTAGATGGTCTGGGTGATTGGATCGACGACTAAATCGTTAGCTACAACATCAACCTTTCGCACGAAACTCTGTTCGGGCGAAGCCAAAGGGACAGGAGATGCATGCGCCGGACTTGACTTTGCAGCTGAAGCAAATTGCCAGGGGATCGAGGCTGCCAGCAAGACAGTGCCGGTTAGTGCGAGGCTGATTATCAGAACACGAACACGGAGGGATGCGAGGGGCAAAAGCATTGGGATATTCCTTTATTGAGAGAAAATCTAATCAAGTTCAATTATAGTGCATGGCCGTTATGACATTATCTGTCCACTTGCGAACGCGCGCGATTTGCATCGAGCCTGGCCCGAGGTAGCGCTCGAAATTATTCCGGCTGCCGGACACTCAGTAACGGAACCAGCCATCACGGAAGCACTCATCAGAGCGACAGACAGCTTTCAGTGAACCTATCGCGCTTCGCAAAATATCCTAAGCCCGCGAAGTGGCCGAAAGCATAGAGCCTGGGGTTGCAGTCAGCGTCCAAACCACGATGTCAGTTACCGACTGCTCTATTCCAATCGAGCACAGCTTGTTTGAGTTCGGGGTTCTCGACCCAGGGCTTTCCCGAAACGAACGAGACCTTATCGTAAACCAGCACGATAGTTCCAATTGGTAGTAGCTTACTCAGCTCGCGAGCGGCGAAGATTGGAATCCGAATACAACCATGACTCGCCGGTTGGTTGGGGACGCTAGGGTAGCCATGAATGGCCACGCCGCCGCTAATGTAGTTGGAGTAATACATCGAACTAGAGCGACCGGTCTCCCAACCGGCGACCTTGTCATAAACAACGAACCTGCCGCGCGGGGTGTGGGCGACGCTCATCTGACCCTCGTCCGCAAACGGCTTACCGCTACCCGTGGAGACAGGGAGCACCCTGATGCCACCTTCATCGTTGACTACGAGTAACACCTGACGATCTACGTCCACTTCAACATGGGCATACCCGGGCTCGCGTGCTTTAGGAGAGCTGCTGTTTCGAATTGCCTCAAGCTCATCGGGGGTAAGCCGGCCGGTAACAGGGCGGCGCTCCCACTTCTGAAAAGCGATCAACGCCGACCGCGTTGACTGATCAAAAACTCCGTCTAGCGCGCCGGTCCAGTAACCCATGTCTGCGAGCCGGCGTTCGGCCTCTTTCGTTTGCGCTCGAGTAAGAGACGCGCGGTGTTGTGCGCTCGCGATTGCAGGTGTAGAAATCAGAAGAAAGAAGGTAAGAAGATATTTCATTTTGAGCTTCGAGCTTCTCAGTCGAATACCGATGTCGACAAGTGTAAAGGATCTGCAAGAACGAGACGAGCCATTGGCGACCTGAAGGATGGCGTTAGACAGTGACAGAGCTCTGAATGCGGTTTGGTAATGAGGTCAGTACCATCATGCGGTAGCCGGTGGGTTCCTCTTGTTCTCTCCGACGATAGCTGTAATAGTTTACCGCATGTCGATACCTTACGGCCGCGATGCATTGCGTGGACGAGTAGCTGTGGTCGCTGGTGCGACACGAGGCGCCGGCAGAGGTATCGCCGCCGGCCTCGGTGAGGCCGGTGCGACTGTCATCTGCACCGGGCGAACCAGCAGTGTTAGACCTATTCCTTCAGACTACAATCGCAGCGAGACAATCGAGGAAACGGCGGAATTGGTGACCAAGCTGGGCGGGAAGGGAATCGCCATAGCAACGGACCACCTCGTGGCTGATGAAGTGAAGACACTTGCCGAACGAATTCAAAAAGAGTTCGGAAGAATCGACATACTGGTAAACGACATCTGGGGTGCGGAGATTCTTAAGGGCGGGCCGGCTGAGTGGAACACGCCGTTGTGGGAACTCGATCTGGACCAGGGGCTGCGTATCCTGCGTCTTGGAATTGACACTCACATCATCACTTCAAAGTTTCTTTTACCGTTACTCATTTCCCAACCGGGCGGACTTGTCGTCGAAGTTACTGATGGCACGACGAAGTACAACGCTGAGCACTATAGAATTTCGGTTTATTACGATTTAGCCAAAGTCTCAGTGAACCGGCTTGCCTTCTCACAAGGGCACGAACTCGCCCCGTACGAAGCAACAGCAGTGTGTGTCACACCGGGGTGGCTGCGGTCAGAGATGATGCTCGAAAACTTTGGTGTTTCCGAGAACAACTGGCGTGATGCCCTCGATCCGGCCCGGGAGCAGAGAGGTGAGCACCGCGCCGCCCGACTTCGCACTTTCGGAGTCGCCCCGCTATGTCGGTCGCGCGATCGCATCCCTGGCGATCGATCCCAACCGCAGACGTTGGAATCAGCAGTCAGTTAGTTCAGGTGAACTGGCGCAGGTGTATGGCTTCACGGATTTGGATGGGACTAGTCCGAATATTTGGCAGCACATGGAAGAAAAAAAGGATGAAGGATGAGGGATGAAGGATGATTCAGAGGCGGAAGTTCATCCGAGGATTAGAAGTGAGATTCATCTCTGGTTCTTCCACAACCCCTCAAGCACGTTGAGGTATGACAATGAATACTATCAGAGTGATGCTAACTTTGGCGGCTGTCGCAATCGCATCCGCGACAGCAGGCTCAGAGCGGACTTTTTCGCGCGGGCAGGACCGTAGCGGGGCGAGTGAGCTCGCCGGCACGTCCTGGAAACTAGTCAGGCTCCAGGCAGGCGACGAAACTACGCTGGTGCCGGCGGACGGATCGAAATACACCATCACCTTTCGCAGCGACGGCCGGGTAGTGGCGCGAGTGGATTGCAATCGTGGCAGCAGCACCTGGAAATCGGGTAGCGGCAATGAACTCCGTTTTGGATCGTGGTCAATGACACGTGCCAAGTGTCCTGCCGGTTCACTTCACGACCGGATCGTCACAGAAGGGGCAAACGTGCGCTCCTACTACATCAAGGATGGGCATCTCTTCTTACAGGGGATGTCGGGTGGTGGCTCCTACGAGCTGGAGAGGCTCAAATGAGGGATGAAGGATGAAGGATGAAGAATGAGGGATGAAGCAGAAATGCGGACATTGATCCTTCCTCACTCAACTGCCGCTACTTTGGAACGAAGTTACCAAGGTAGAGACGATGTGGAGTGAGGCCAGTACCACGCGCTACCGCGTGTTGGTACTGACCTCATTATGCCGAATGTCAATGGCCTCAAAGTAGAAGACCCGCTAATCTTTCCAAACAGCTCCCAGTCCGAGTTCCCACAGTCGCTTGTTAAGCGACGGAATATCCTTGTCGAGAATTTCATTGCCTCTGGCTTTCAACGCAGACCATTCGGTGTTTAGTTGCTTTAGCCGATCCAGCGACGGTTGATTCACCCGTGGGATATCACTTTCTGTCTGGTTGATCAGAAAGAGATAATTCGCTGTGAACTTATTCGGAAAGTTCTCAACATCGTCGTACGCCTTTGATTTACGCTGCACCATGTCCTCATCCCAGGCTTTCATTTTCTTTAACAGCACCTCACCTTCTTTCTTGACGGCGCTGAATCTATCCCCGGCAGGTAATGAACCAAGAAGCGATTCCAACTGTTTCTGTTTTTCGTATAGGCTGTTGATCATGCGGTGCATCGACGCCAATTCGTTTTCCATGCCCAACATCGTCTGATGGTATTCCATGTAGACGGAGGCGTTTGTAGGGTAGAGAGGATTGGCGAGTATCTCCGCTTCGGTTGAGATCGTCTGGTCACCCATTTTTACGCTGATGCTGTATTTCCCCGGCGGCGCTTTGTGTCCGGCATAACTGATTTCCATGTCAGCTCCGGGTACGCCCGGCATGGTTGCGTACCGCATATCCCATACAAATCTGTTGAGCCCTTTAGCCTTTGGCAAGAGCGGTTCTGGCTTTGGAGCGCCTTCGTATTTCGTATACTTTTCATCGGCCTTGGAAGAAAAGGTGCGAACAATATTTCCGGCTGCATCCTTGATCTCCATGCCGATTTCGTCGGTTTTTTTCAACTCAGGCAGTTGATAGTAAACCACCACTCCGGTTGCAGGATTGACGCCCGTCAATTTGTTAGCTCCAGTAAACTCCTCATCCGGCGGTTCAGTCGGCTGATCCATCTCGCTGGATCCATTTACGAGGTAAGCATTCTCGGGTCGATAGATTGCGAAGGAAGCCGCATCCATTTTGTACTGACGAATGACACTCAGATCATCCAATATCCAAAACGATCTTCCTGACGTGGCTGCAATCAGATTTCCTTTGTGAATCCGCAGATCTGTTATTGGAGTAACGGGCAAGTTCAGTTGAAACGGTGACCAGTCCTTTCCACCATTCCAGGACAAGAATAGTCCAAGTTCAGTGCCGGCAAACAAAAGGCCCTTGCGCACCTCATCCTCGCGCACGACGCGTGTAAACGCATTGGCGGAAATGCCTTTGTCAATCTTTGTCCAGGTGTTTCCATAGTCCACAGTTTTATATAAACCGGGAGTGGCGTCGTTGAACTTATACCGGGTGGTGGCGATGTAAGCAGTAGCCTTGTCATGCGGAGACACCTCAATGGAATTGATCAAACACTCTGCCAACCCGGGCGGGGTTACGTTCTTCCAGTTGGCGCCACCGTCTCGAGTCAAATAAACAAGCCCATCGTCACTACCTGTCCAGATCACTCCCTTTTCGTGGGGCGACTCTATGATGTAACTCAGCGTGCCATAGTTTTCGGCGCCGACTGCTTCGTTTGTGTAAGGCTCTCCGGGCCGGCCCTGTTTTTCCTTTTCGTTACGAGTCAGATCAGGTGAGGCCTCTTTCCAGGTTTTACCCAGATCAGACGTCTTCAGTAGGTACTGAGATCCATGGTAATAAGTATTGGGTTCGTGTTTGCTCCAGATGATCGGAGAATTCCAGTTGAAACGATACTTGATGTCTTTCGCATCCATACCCAGGTACTGAATGGGCGCGGCCATAATATTCGTGCCGGCCTTTGCTTTTACATCGAGTACCTCGATCGTTCCCTGGTAACTGTCGCCCAAAACATATTTGGGATCATCCGGATCAAAGGCGAGAAAAGCACTTTCACCGCCGGCAGAAGTAGTCCAACTTGCAGTGGTAATCCCGCCGCTATTCAATTCCCGGCTGGCGATGGATACAGATGTGTTGTCCTGTTGGCCTCCGTAAATACGATAGGGAAACTGATTGTCGACGTTGATGCGATAAAACTGCCCGGTCGGCATGTTGCTTTGGGTGCTCCAGCTCTTTCCGCTGTTGAAAGTTATTGCCGAACCACCATCGTTCGAGATGATGAAGTTGTTAGGGTTGTCGGGGTTGATCCAGAGATCGTGAAAATCACCGTGGGTGCCGGACATTGTCGCCCAGGTCTTGCCGCCATCCGTCGAACGCAGTGCAGGTGCGCTCATAACATAAATAGTGTTTTCATTTTTCGGATCGATGAACAGTTCGATGTAATACCAGGCTCTCTGTATCAGCCGGTGGTCATTAGTAATCCGACTCCACTTCTTACCGGCATTTTCCGAGACAAATAATCCACCGGCCTCTTTGTTAGAATCACTTTCGATCAGTGCATACACTTTCTCCGGATTCGAACGACTTACCGCGATCGCCATTTTGCCCATTTCTTCGGGCAGGCCGTCTTTCAGTTTTTCCCAGGTATCCCCGCCGTCGATGGATTTATACAGGCCGCTGCCCGGACCGCCGCTGATCACCTTCCAGGGAAGCCGGCCGTGTTCCCACATCGCCGCATAAAGTATTCGTGGGTTAGTCATGTCCATTGAGAGTTCCGCGGCGCCGGTCTTATCGTCCACAAACAAAACGTTCTTCCAGCTCGCTCCGCCGTCAATGGACTTGTAGATACCTCGTTGTGGTGAGTGGCTGTATAAGGCGCCCTGTGCGGCTACCAGCAGCAGCTTCGGATCTTTAGGGTCGATGACGATTCGCGAGATATGTCGCGTCAATTCCAAACCAACGTTCTTCCATGTCTTGCCGGCGTCGGTTGACTTATATACGCCGTCACCTGAGTGGGTCATCACTCCGCGAACGGCATGTTCTCCCATCCCCACGTAAACGACATTCGGATCGCTTTCGGCGACAGCCACCGCACCGACCGAACCGGTTTTGAAATATCCGTCGGAGACATTCCGCCAGGTAATTCCCATGTCGTCTGTTTTCCAGAGGCCGCCACCTGTCGTCCCCATGTAATAGGTTTTCGGATCGCCCACCACTCCGGTGCCGGCATTTGAACGCCCGCCACGAAACGGACCAATCGATCGCCACTTAACTGCTTTGAAGATGCTGTTGTAATCATCCCCCTTTTGTGGAGCTTGCGCTGACAGATGTCCGATCAGGAAGCAGGAGAGAAGTATTGATAGCAGGAGTTTTGACATTTGGGGAACCCTCGCGAAACAAAATTTGCCGCTGATGATACACGACTATACCGGCTTACGCTGAACGCCTTCAGCGTTATGCATAAAAGTCTCGCTTGCACACGGGTGTTAAAGGATACCGGCAACACCGGGTTCGTCTTGTGCCGGGAGTCTGGTGAGAATCATCGGCTGATTGCGTATCTTAAGGAGCCCTAACCGCCCTTGAAACAATCAAAAGAACGCTCCGCTGACTTACTGCCGGGATGGGCGATGGCGGCTGTAGTCGATCTTAGGTTGCACCGATCGCGTTCTTTGGCAGGCTTTGCTTTCGCGACGCGCGTGACTTAACAGGCACCGTCACGGTTGCACGAATATCTTTCCAATGGATGGCAACGTCGGCCAACGGAACTGACAGCGCGAGACAGGACCAGATCATTGCCTGCACAATTTCAACTCCCTGAGCCTCCCATCCCGTCACTCCCAGAACAAAGCGCCCGGCAATGAATACCAACGCGATGGCATAACTGCGCGTGGCCCACTGACGATGCAGCGCGATTTTGCGTTTGTATGCGAACAGACCGGCCAGGGCCGAGGCGCCAATGAGCATTAAGGCGTCCACTATTGCCAGAATGGTGAAGGAACGCGGTGCTCCAAAACGCTCCTGGAAATATTGTATGTAAACACCGAGGGGCGCGAGCACGAAGGCCCCAAGCACATACAATCGTCCCATAACACGATGCGCCTTGGTAAATCGCTGTCGGATTCGATCGGAAAACTGGAACGGCGCAAACAAAAGCACTATGGTGCCGAACACGGCGTGAGGCAGCAACCACCATTTAAAGGGCGCGTAGTGTTGCCAGGCCGGATGCGACGAGTCGGCTACAAACCGTTCATTGTGATAAAGCACATAGGCGCTCGCCAGACCAATCAGGGTAAAGACTGTGTACTTCGCGTTGAGTTTCATCGGGAACTCCTCTCTATCCTGTTAACGCGAACTTTTGCAGACTTTAGGGTCACGGCTGGGAAAATATTTCATGAGAATCGATCCGCAGGGCACCCGGGGTACTGTCCGCCACGGCAGACCTGAAAAAATCTTTTGAACAAGTCTTAGCCCGTAGCTATACTCCGCGCAATGCGCTCAAAAAGAGTTCAAGCCATTTGCTGGGACCGCGGGCGTCTCGCCCGCAAATGAGCGCGAAGCGCGAAAATGATTGGGAGCTATTTCTGAAACACTGCGCGCCTTGCGGCGCGTTTGCGGGTTGGACGCCCGCGGTCCCAGACAATCACTGGCTCGATTCGCATCTACGAGTCCTTAACTAAAATTCAGTCAAGTTCACTTCTTTCCATCCGCCGTGAGTAATTCCATAATGAAACTACCCCACCTTTTCAACGTTGTTCTATTCCTTTTGTTATGCGCCGCAGCGAGCCCTGCCGGTGCGAGTATCAGCTCAAAGCAGTCGAAGCCCTGGCGCGCCTTACATCTCCTCGACTACAACAGCGATAGCGCGCTCGAAGCACTCGGCCGGAATCTTGAACCTCTCGCGAAGCAGGGAATTAACACAATTATTCTCGAGGTTGATTACAACTTCGCTTTCAAGTCTCACCCCGAACTCAGACGAGGAACAGATCCGATCACACGCGATGGGGCACGAAGATTCGCGGCGCTATGCAAGAAGTTCAACATCCGCCTTGTTCCTGAGTTTCAATCGCTTGGTCATCAATCCTGGAAGGCTGAAACTTTTTCCCTTCTCACGGTCTACCCGGCTTTCGATCTCACGCCGGGAGTCTTTCCCAATAACGAGGGAATCTATTGCCGCGAATGGGATCCGCTTAACCCGCAAGTCTGGCGAATTATCTTCCAGTTGATGGACGAACTCATCGACGCATTTCACGCCGACGCCTTTCATGTCGGCATGGATGAAATCTTTTTGCTCGGCTCGGAACTCTCGCCCTCGACTAAAGGAAAAGACAGCGGCGTGCTCTTCGCCGGAGCCGTCAACGAGATTCACGCTCATCTGGTTGACAAGCGTCACGTCGAGATGTTGATGTGGGGCGATCGTTTGATCGATGGCAAGAAGTACGACTTTGGAGAATGGGAAGCCTCCACCAACGGAACTGCTGCGGCCATCGACCTGATTCCGAAAGACATAATTGTCTGCCCATGGCACTACGAGCTCAGGCCTGAATATCCATCAATCACAATGTTCATCGATAAGGGTTTCAGGGTCCTGCCGGCGAGCTGGAAAGACGTCGAGGCGACCAAGGAGTTAATCGCATTCACCAGATCACACGCTGGTCCAAAACTGCTAGGCCATATGTTCACTACCTGGGGAGTCAAGCAGGACGCGCTGGTTGATTTCCCGCCGCTGGTTGAAGGATTAAAGCTGTTGAGCGACGAGCGAAGTCCGTCATAGTGGCATCAGGTCAGTACCACCACGCCGAGCGGGTGGGTTTCTCGATACTTACTTTCTTGCATGGAGGTGGAGTGACTGGCGCGGATTACCCACCGGCTACTGCGTGGTGGTTCTGACCTCATGCCACCGGACCCGTTCGTCATATAAAAGTTTTGACAAGTCCTAACCGCCGGCTATACTTCGTGCATAAGACCGATGGATTGGAAATACAAGCACTTTAATCAGGAGAGAGTCTTCCCGGCGTCGCGCGATCTTGTTTTTGAAGCAGCGCGCACTTTTATGGCTGAATCGCTCGGGTGGCAGGTTAGGGAGACGCCCGGCGGCTTGAGCGCACAAGGCTACAGTTTCACCCACCACGCGATCGCAAATCTTCATCTTCAATCAGCCGCGGCAGCATTATCAGAAAGCGAAACCAGGGTAACCGTTGAGCTATTGGTCGAGCGCGTTGGTTGGCGCGGATTCATGTTGGTTGACGTCGGGGGCTACTACAATATTCAAATTCGCAAGTGGCTTGATGGCATTCAGTGGTCGCTTCAGCAAACTCTTACAGGTAGTCATGACGAGTCAACCAACCCACTCGTGCTCGCACAGAACAAACCCAGTGCCTACATTTTCAATGGTTGCCTCGTGTTCATTGTCGTGACCTTTGGGCTCTATTTCATCGTTACCTTCATCAGCGCGTGGGTTGGGCTTCTCACGGGAAATTTATTTTTGCTGGGGAGAGGCTCGTTGACTATTCACGGAATGTGGGCGCGCGTACTGTCGGCGTTGATCCTGATGTTCATAGCGTTTCTTGGATGGAGGATTAAGCAGCAGTCGGCTGGCCGGCCGACGGCATAAAGCTTCGGGTGAAGTGCCAGCGGAACCGCAGGCGTCGGCAGGCTGGCGCCCGCTCCGCGGGCTTTCGTTATTTTCGACCGCGCTTACCGCGGTTCCGCTGCGCCCCACCCCGGGCCTTATGCTGCCGTCCGCTCCGCGGACTAACCGACCTTGCCTTCTTCGCTATTCTAGATTTGCTTTCTGCCTTCGCCGGTGTGGCGTGATTTGTTTCCACCGGCCCGCTGGCTTCCTCTAGTGACGCAGTGATTAATTCATCAGCTGGTCGCTTAGCGTCGACGAAGGCGAAGACATGGTAGTTGGCATTCCGTTCGCGAATTACTTCGATGCGGCCGTCCTGCTTCAGGCGCGCAAGTTCGGTCATCAGGAAAGTCTGTTCTTCGCCGCTCATGTAGCGATAATCGATATCGAATGCGAGAC
>Ga0134126_10003722_pt1 | contig 19101 bp, 20 predicted proteins | sample KB31752_FD_96881 | JGI IMG/M metagenome (GOLD analysis project Ga0134126, IMG submission 96881) | Terrestrial soil microbial communities with excess Nitrogen fertilizer from Kellogg Biological Station, Michigan, USA - KB3-175-2 | ecosystem: Environmental > Terrestrial > Soil > Unclassified ...
CGGAGCCGTCGCCCTTGATCAGCAGCCGGTGCTCCTCGGTGCCGTTCGGCAGCGGCGTGCGCACGTCCGTCGGCGCGTCTTCGAGGCCGCCTTTGCGCAGGATATTGAAGCTGACTTTGCCGGTGGCGCGCACCACCAACTGGCTTCCCGCTGGCACCGCGATCGTTGTTGCGGCCGCCGCATTTTGCGCCGCGTCACCTGGACGCAAGCCCGGCAGCATCACCGGCGGACGGCCGGTATAGACCGGCGGCGTCACCCAGGCATCGACGCGGAAATTGGGCGGCGCCACCACGCCGTGCCAATCGAAAGCGGCAGCGATGCGTTTGAAGCGGTCGTCGCCGCCGGCAAAGAAGCTCGCCACCACCAAAATCAGCACCAGCGCGCGCAGCGCCATCGGATCGCGCAAACCCAATTTCGGCTGCGGCCACCCGGCTTTGAGCCTGCGCGCCGACATCAGCGCGCGTTCCATATGTGCGCGCCACAGGGCCTGCGTGACGGGATCGGCCTGATTGCTCGCAATCTGATCGGCGATCGCGCTGGCCGGCCGGTGCGCCTCGCCGCTGCCGCGGTCGAGGCGGCGCAAGCCTTCATGCACGCTCGGCCATCGCAGCCGGACGAGCGGCACCGAGGCGACTGCCGTCAGCAGCACAAAGATGAAAAGCCCGATGGCGCGGCCCAGAGGCGGCAAAGCCAGCCACAGCCCGGCCCAGGAAAACGCAAGGAACAGACCGAGCGCCGTCGCCACGCTGGCAAGCGCCGGCCACAGCCGTTCCCACAGCAGGCTGCCGCGCGCGCGTTTAAGCGCCCGCGTCAACATCGTCCGGATCGGCTGTTCCGGCTCTTGGGTGGGATGGTCCAATTCGTCCAAAAACCGCTCCGTCGCCTCGGCCTGGAGAATCTGCTGCCGCGTACCCTAACACGCAGCCAATTCCCCGGCCACGCGCGCCTTTATGCGCCTAAAGCCAAGCCGGCATGCGATCGAGCGCAATGAGTTGGTCAACTTCAAGGCGGGGCCGGACCAGAGCCCATTCGCCGCCTTTGACCAGCACTTCCGGCACTAAAGCGCGTGTATTGTAGGTTCCGGCCTGCACTGCGCCGTAGGCGCCTGCCGACATCACCGCAAGCAAATCCCCGCTTTTCGGTTCCACGAGGTTACGGCCGAGGGCGAGGAAATCGCCGCTCTCGCAGACCGGCCCGACGACGTCGGCGCGGATCTGCGGGGCGCCGGCCGGCCGTTCCTTGACCGGCCAGATCTCGTGATAGGCCTCGTAGAGCGTTGGCCGGATGAGATCGTTCATCGCGGCGTCGACGACCACGAACTTTTTCGCCTCGCCCTGCTTCACGAACAGGACGCGCGTCACCAGGATGCCGGCATTGCCGACGAGCAACCGGCCCGGCTCGAAGATCAGCCGGCAGTTCAGGTCGCGCGTCGCGCGCTTGACCACCTTGGCGTACTCCTCCGGGCGCGGCGGCGGCTCGTTGTCGTCGCGATAGGGAATGCCGAGGCCTCCGCCGAGATCGACGTGACCGATGACGTGACCGTCGGCGCGCAGTGTGCGCACGAACTCGGCGAGCAGCGTGAAGGCATTGCCGAACGGATCGAGGTCGGTGATCTGACTGCCGATATGCATGTCGACGCCGGTAACCTTCAGGCCGGGCAGCTTTGCCGCGCGCGCGTAAACGTCGCGGGCGCGGCTGATCGGAATGCCGAACTTGTTTTCGGCGCGTCCGGTGGCGATCTTGTGATGCGTCTTGGCGTCGATGTCGGGATTGACGCGCACGGAAACGCAAGCGGGCCGCCCCTTGGCCACGGCAATAGACGACAGAAGTTCGAGCTCGGCTTCCGATTCCACGTTGACGCAGAGAATGCCCTCGTCGACGGCGAGCGCCAGTTCGTCGGCGGTCTTGCCGATGCCGGAGAACATGATCTTGTCGGCGGCGATGCCGGCGAGCCGCGCGCGCTTGAGCTCGCCGCCCGACACGACGTCGGCGCCGGCGCCGAGCCGGGCGAGCGTGCGCACCACCGCCTGATTTGAATTTGCCTTCATGGCGTAGCAGACGAGCGCATTCACGTCGGCGAAGGCGCCGGCAAACACTTCGTAATGCCGCGTCAGCGTGGCGGTCGAGTAGCAATAGAACGGCGTGCCGACGCTCGCGGCAATCGTGTCGAGCGACACCGCCTCGGCGTGCAGCACACCGTTGCGATAGGCAAAGTGATGCATGACTTCTTGGGTCCGGTTGCGCGCGATCTTATCCGAAAAGCGGAAAGCGCGGGATCGCTGCGCGTCTCAGTTCAGGAGAACGTCGAGAGGGATGTGTTTTTTCGAGGGTTGCACGGGGTTGCCCGGCTGCGCCTGCCCCTTCGAGCTCATCAGCGAGGGCATGTTCGCCTGCGGCTCGCCCTCGAGCGAAGCGCCGGGCGGCGGATCGAGCGCACCTTTGCGTCCGCAGGCGCCGAGGCCGAGCGCGGCGGCAAGCGCGACTGTTAAAACAACGCGTGAGACAAGGCGGGAGCGGTTCATTGCGCGGACCCTATCACGGCAATCGAGGCGAAGTCAGGACTTCTCTTTTTCCAGCCTTCGCAGCCATTTTTTCGCCTGCGCGCGCACGTTTTTGGGCGCGGTGCCGCCGAAGCTGGTGCGGCTTTTCACCGAGCGGTCTACCGAGAGCACGCTGAAGACATCCTCGCTGATTCGCGGTTCGATCTCGCGCATCGTAGCGAGCGGCAGCCTGTGCAGCGCCACGCCTGCCTCCGCCGCCTTGGCGACGATACGTCCGGTTGCGTGGTGCGCCTCGCGGAACGGAATCTTCAGCGTCCGCACCAGCCAGTCGGCCAGATCGGTGGCGGTCGCATAGCCCTCGCCCGCCGCCTTCTTCATGCGGGATACGTCCGGCTCGAGGTCGGCGACCATCCCCGTCATCGCCGCGATCGACAGCGACAGCGCGGCGAGCGCGTCCATCGCCCCTTCCTTGTCTTCCTGCATGTCCTTGGCATAAGCGAGCGGCAGGCCCTTCATGACGATGAGCAGCGCGGTCTGCGCGCCGATGATGCGCCCGGCCTTGGCGCGCACCAGCTCGGACGCATCCGGGTTCCGCTTCTGCGGCATGATGGAAGAGCCGGTGGTGAACTTGTCCGACAGCTTCACCAGATTGGTGAGCGGCGACGTCCAGATCACGATCTCCTCGGCGAGCCGCGACAGATGCACCGATGCAATAGAAGCAGCGGCGAGCGTCTCCATTGCGAAGTCGCGGTCGGAGACGGCGTCGAGCGAATTCGCCGCCGGCCGGTCGAAGCCGAGCGCTTTCGCCGTCATCTCCCGATCGAGGTCGAACGAGGTGCCGGCAAGCGCCGCGGCGCCGAGCGGAGATTCGTTCAGCCGCTTGCGCGCATCGGCGAGCCGGGCGCGGTCGCGCGCCGCCATCTCGACATAGGCGAGCAGATGGTGGCCGAAGGTCACCGGCTGCGCCGTCTGCAAATGCGTCATGCCCGGCATCACCGTTCCGGCATGCGCCAGCGCCTTGGTCGCCAGCGTGTGCTGATAGATCGCCAGCGAGGCGTCGAGCGCGTCGATGGTGTCGCGTATCCAGAGCCGGAAGTCGGTCGCAATCTGGTCGTTGCGCGAGCGCGCGGTGTGCAGCCGACCGGACGCTTCGCCGATCAGCTCGGAAAGCCTGCTTTCCACGTTCATGTGGATGTCTTCAAGCGCGCGCTTGAAGGAGAACTTGCCGGCGTCGATTTCTGACAGGATCGTGTCTAGACCGTGAGCGATCTTTTTCGCATCGTCGGCCGCAATGATGCCTTGCTTGGCCAGCATGTCGGCGTGAGCCTTGGACGCGGCGATATCCTGGCGGTAAAGAGCCTTGTCGAAATCGATGGAGGCGTTGATCTCCTCCATGATTGCGTCGGGCCCGGACGCGTACCGTCCGCCCCACATCTTGTTGCTCATGACACGTCCATCACGTTCGCCAATATGACCCAATCCACCGGCCCAGCCAGAAAGCGGATTTTCCTGATCCTGGCGGGCTGCGTCGCCGGCGCGATCGTCGGGTTTGCGGGGGTATACGGGATCGGCGGGTTCCAGCGCAATGGCGCCCCGGAATGCCGTCCGGCGGTCACTTTGGCCAGGAAACTGGCGCCTTTGACACGCGGCGAAGTGGCGGCCGTCAATGTCGCGACGAGCCCCCTGAAAGTGCCGGACCTTGCCTTTACTGACGCGGACGGCCACGCACGCACGCTTGCTGACTTTAAAGGGCGCACGGTCCTGTTCAATCTTTGGGCCACCTGGTGCGTGCCCTGCCGCAAGGAAATGCCGACGCTGGACGCCCTCGAAGCCAAGCTCGGCAGCCCTGATTTCGCGGTGGTGGCGGTCAATATCGACACCCGCGATCCGAACAAGCCGAAGGCATTCCTCAAAGAGATCGGCGTCGAAAAGCTCGCCTACTACGCCGACCCCAGCGCCAAGACGTTTCAGGACCTCAAGGCAATCGGCCGCGCCTTCGGCATGCCGACCACGATGCTCATCGACAAATCGGGCTGCGAGCTCGGCACCATTGCCGGCCCCGCCGAATGGGCGAGCGAGGACGCGATCAAGCTCATCCGGGCGGCTGTCGGCTCATAAAGACACAGGCATCGGCCGTCGCCGCGCTGATCAGCGCGTCGGCACCGGCTTGTCGCCGCGGTAGTCGTAAAAGCCGCGCTGCGTCTTGCGGCCGAGCCAGCCCGCCTCGACGTATTTCACCAGCAGCGGGCACGGCCGGTATTTCGAGTCGGCGAGCCCCTCGTGCAGCACCTGCATCACCGACAGGCAGGTATCGAGGCCGATGAAGTCGGCGAGTTCGAGCGGTCCCATCGGATGGTGTGCGCCGAGCCGCATGGCGGTGTCGATCGCCTCGACGTTGCCGACGCCTTCGTAGAGCGTGTAGATCGCCTCGTTGATCATCGGCAACAGCAGACGGTTGACGATGAAGGCGGGAAAATCCTCCGACACCGCGATGGTCTTGCCGAGCTTGGAGATGAAGGCCTTGCTCGTCTCGAAGGTATCGTCGTCGGTGGCGATGCCGCGAATCAGCTCGACCAGCTCCATACGCGGCACCGGATTCATGAAATGAATGCCGATAAAGCGCTCCGGCCGGTCGGTCGAGGCGGCGAGCCGCGTGATCGATAACGACGAGGTGTTGGTGGCGAGGATCGCGTCGGGGCCCAGCGAGGCGCAAAGATCAGTGAAAATCCTGCGCTTGACGTCTTCCTTCTCGGTCGCCGTTTCGATCACTAGGTCGCAACCGGCGAGCGCATCGTATTTTTCCGCCGGCTTGATGCGGGCGAGCGCACCCTTGCGGTCGTCTTCGCTGATCGACTTCTTGCCGACCTGCTTGGCCATGTTGCCGTTGATGGTCGCCAAAGCCTCCTTGATGCGGTCGGGCGACACATCGTTGAGCATCACCGAATAGCCCGCAAGGGCGCAGACGTGGGCGATGCCGTTGCCCATCTGCCCGGCGCCGATCACCCCGATATTTTTGATGTTAACCGCCATTTTTCTATCCGATCGATGCGAAGTCCCGGACCTTGCTTCGACTTCGGTTGCTTCCGTTTTACGACGAACCGCGCGGCGATGCCACTCCCCGCCAGAACGGCCAATTTATCGCATGCTCAGCGTCCGATCTTGCCGAGTTCGGCGGCAAGCTCAGGCAGCGCCTGATAAAGATCGGCGACCAACCCATAGTCGGCGATCTGAAAAATCGGCGCTTCCTCGTCCTTGTTGATGGCAACGATGACTTTGGAATCCTTCATGCCGGCAAGATGCTGGATGGCGCCGGAAATTCCCACGGCGATATAGAGATCGGGCGCAACGACTTTGCCTGTTTGTCCGACCTGCCAGTCGTTCGGCGCGTAGCCGGCGTCGACCGCGGCGCGCGAAGCGCCCATCGCGGCGCCGAGCTTGTCGGCGACCGGCTCGATATATTTGGTGAAGTTCTCGCGGTTTTGCATGGCGCGGCCGCCGGAAATGATGATCTTGGCCGAGGTCAGCTCCGGCCGGTCGGACTTCGACAGTTCCTCGCCGACGAATGTCGAAAGCGCCGGATCGGCGGCGCCGCTTGCCGCCTCCACGCTCGCCGAACCGCCCTCGCCCGTCGCCTGAAAAGTCGACGTGCGGACAGTGACGATCTTCTTTGCGTCGGTCGATTTTACCGTCTGGATTGCGTTGCCGGCATAGATCGGCCGCTCGAAAGTGTCGGGAGCGACGACCTTGGTGATGTCGGAAATCTGCATCACGTCGAGTAGGGCCGCGACGCGCGGCGTGATGTTTTTCCAGGTCGTGGTCGCCGGCGCGACGATGGCATCGTAGCCGCCGGCAAGCGAAACGATCAGCGCGGCGGTCGGCTCGGCAAGCTGATGCTCGTAGGGTGCGGCGTCCGCAAACAGCACTTTCTTGACGCCGTCGAGCTTGGCGGCGGCGTCGGCCACCGCCTTACAATCCTTGCCCGCGACCAGAACGTGCACGTCGCCGCCGAGCGCTTTCGCCGCGGTCAGCGCCTTGTTGGTCGCATCCTTGAGCGTCTTGTTGTCGTGCTCGGCGAGAAGAAGCGTGGTCATTGAAAACTCCGGCCTCTCCCCGTCATCCTGAGGTGGCCGCGCAAAGCGCGGCCCTCGAAGGATGCACGGCCACATTTGGCAATGTCTTGGCCGTCGCCCTTCGAGGCTCGCTTCGCTCGCTCCTCAGGGTGACGCATCAAGATATGAATACGCGCAAGCCACATCTACAGCACCCCCGCCTCGTTCTTGAGCTTGGCGACGAGGTCGGCGACGGAAGCGACCTTGACGCCCGATTTGCGACCCGGCGGTTCCGACGTCTTCACGATCTGCAACCGCGCCTTGATGTCGACCCCGTAGGCCTCCGGCGTCTTCTCCTCGATCGGCTTTTTCTTCGCCTTCATGATGTTGGGCAGGCTTGCATAGCGCGGCTCATTGAGCCGCAGGTCGGTGGTCACGATCACCGGCGCCTTGAGCTTGACGGTCTGCAAGCCACCGTCCACCTCGCGCGTTACCGTGACGCTTTCGCCGTCGATGCCGATCTTGGAGGCGAAGGTTCCCTGCGCCCAGCCGAGCAGGGCGGCGAGCATCTGCCCGGTCTGATTGCAGTCGTCGTCGATCGCCTGCTTTCCGAGAATGATGAGACCGGGCTTTTCAGACTCGACGATAGCCTTGAGGATCTTCGCCACGGCGAGCGGCTCGACCGTCGCGTCGGTCTTGACCAGAATGCCGCGGTCGGCGCCCATGGCGAGCGCGGTGCGGATGGTTTCCGACGCCTGCGCCGGACCGACAGATACCGCCACGATCTCCGTCGCCTTGCCGCCCTCTTTCAAACGGATCGCCTCTTCGACGGCGATCTCGTCGAAGGGATTCATCGACATCTTGACGTTGGCAAGGTCGACACCGGAACCGTCCGGCTTCACGCGGATCTTCACGTTGAAATCGACAACGCGCTTCACCGGCACCAGAATTTTCATCGTCCGTCGTCTCCGCCGCCAGCCCTTGAGGGAGAGCGGGAAGCTAATGGCCACGCCCGCGGCCTGTCAACGTTTATGCTGCGCCGCCGCAAGGAAGGAGATAGTGGTTCGATCTCGGCCCCGATGCTAGAAAGCGCGAAGGAAGGTCGCATGTCCGATTTTATGTCTCACTATGCCGTACCGGCCGCGATCGTCGCGGTGGCGGCAGTCCTGGCCTTGGGCCTGATCAACATGATGCGCGGCGGATCGCCCAACCGCTCGCAAAAACTGATGCGGCTGCGCGTGCTGCTTCAATTCGTCGCCATCGTCGTCATCATGGTGACGATCTGGGCGATGGGCCGTTAGGGCGCTAGCCCGAAGCCTTCATATATTCGACCTTTTCCTTCTTGGCCGCCGGCTTCTTCTTTTTCGTGTCGGCAGAAAGCTCGGTCGTGGCCGCCACGGCCGCGTGCAGGCCAGGTGCGCTGCAAGCGGCGGCAGGCGCGGCGGCGCACAGCATGAGCAGCGCAGCGGCGCCGGCAATCGTCAAAAGACGCATTTCGTCTCCCCCTTGTTTGGACGCGAAACGGGATAAGATGAAGCCTAGCCCGAATCCGGGAACTGGCGAAAGGTCTCTGCGGCCATGGTCGTGCTCAACCGCATCTATACCCGCACCGGCGACGACGGCACCACCTCGCTCGGCACCGGCGCGCGGCGCAAGAAATACGACACGCGCGTCGAAGCTTACGGCACCGTCGACGAGGTCAATGCGGTCATCGGCCTGGTGCGGTTGCATACATCGGGCCCGCTTGATGCCGCGCTTGCCCGTATTCAGAACGATCTGTTCGACGTCGAGGCCGATCTGTGCCTCGCCGAAAAGGGCCCCGGCGGCGCCCGGCTGACCGTGACCGACGCCCAGGTCGGCTGGCTCGAGGGCGAGATCGACAGGCTCAATGGCGAGCTTGAGCCGCTGAAATCCTTCATCCTGCCCGGCGGCAGCGCGGCCTCGGCTTATCTCCATCTTGCCCGCACGGTGTGCCGCCGCGCCGAACGCGTCATGGTCGAGCTTAAGGACAAGGCCGGCGAAGGCGTGTCGGCGCCTTCGCTCAAATACGTGAACCGTTTGTCTGACTATCTGTTCGTCGCCGGCCGCTATGCCAATGACAAAGGCCGCGCCGACGTGCTGTGGGCGCCGGGACAGAACCGCTAGCGGGTCCGTCGGCCGGCGCGCGTTGCCGGAACTTTTGCATAAATTTCTTCCAGTTCCGATTGCGATAAGGCTAAATTCTACCCTGCGGACCGGTGGGCGGGGAAATAGTATGGCGTACCGAGTTGGTCAGCGCGCGGCGACGAGCCGCCTACGCACGGATTTCCCGTCGATTGCGCCCGCGCCCGGTTCATCCTTCCCTTTTTCGGCCGCCGAAATCGAGCCCGGCCCTTGTCCGGAGATCGATTGCCTGCGCGGCCGGATCGCGGCCGACGTCCTCGCCGAAGCCGAAGCGCGCGCAGCAGCGATCGGCGTCGGCGCCGACCGCGTTCTGATCGCGGCCGGGGTGATCAGCGAGGAGGATTATCTCCGCAGCCTCGCCGACGCGCTCGGCATCGTTTTCGATAGCCTCGACGGCATCCCGCGCGAGCGCTGCCCGATCGACAATGACCGGCTGATCGATTCCGTCGCCGCCGGCATGGTGCCGCTGCGAACCGGCGGCGACCTGTGCCTGGTGGTCGCGCCGCGCGGCACGGCGGCACGCCGGATTGCCCGATTGATTGAAGACAATCCGGAACTCAAGCGGCGGTTTCGCCTCACCACCATCGAACGGCTGAATGCTTTCGTGTTTCGTCACTGCGCCGGCAACATTGCCGAGCGCGCCGCCAACGGGCTCAAGATGGCATGGCCGGCGCTGTCGGCGGCACCGCCGCGCTGGCGCCCCAACGTCCTGCTCCTTGCCGTCGTCGCCATCGCAGCGCTCGCGATCCTTGTGGCCGCGCCGGCGCAAACGACGCTCGTATCGGAAATTCTGCTGGCGACGATCTTTCTCGCCTGGCTCGCTTTGCGGCTCGCCGGCGCGGTCATTGCCTGGACGACGTCCGATCCACCACTCGCGCTCCGCGTCAACGAGTTCCCCGTCTACACGATCATATCCGCGCTCTACCGCGAGGCCGCCTCGGTCGAAAGCCTGCTCACCGCCATCGAGCGTCTCGATTACCCGCCGGAAAAGCTCGACGTGAAACTGGTGGTCGAGGCCGACGATGACGACACGCGTGCCGCGATCGCCGCGCGCAAAAGCCGCGTGCCCGTCGAGGTCATTGTCGTTCCGGCGGAAGGCCCGCGCACCAAGCCGAAAGCGCTCAATGTCGCCCTGCCCTTTGCGCGCGGCACCTTCACGGTCGTCTACGACGCCGAAGATCGTCCGCAGCCTGACCAGTTGCAGCGCGCCTTGCAGGCTTTCTGCGCCGCCGGGCCCGAGCTTGCCTGCGTGCAGGCATGCCTCTGCGTCGACAACACCGCCGACAGTTGGCTCGCGCGGCTCTTTACCGCCGAATATGCCGGGCAGTTCGACGTGTTCCTGCCCGGCATCGCCACGCTGCATCTGCCGCTGCCGCTGGGCGGCTCGTCCAATCATTTCCGTACGGCGACGCTGCACGAAATCGGCGGCTGGGACGCCTATAACGTCACCGAGGACGCCGATGTCGGCATGCGGCTGGCGCGCTTCGGCTATCGCGCCGGCGTCATCGATTCCACGACGTACGAAGAGGCGCCTGCCCGTTTTGCCCCCTGGCTGCGTCAGCGCACGCGCTGGTTCAAAGGCTGGATGCAGACCTGGCTGGTGCACATGCGCGAGCCGCGCCGGCTGCTGGACGACCTCGGCCTGCCCGGCTTTGCCGCCTTCCAGCTTACCATCGGCGGCAATGCGCTCGCAGCGCTCGTGCATCCGCTTTTTCTCGGCTGGCTGGTCTACGCGGTGTGGGGTGGCGCGCCGATGTGGAAAAGCGGCGGCGTCCCCGTCGCCATGCTGGCCGGGCTTTACGGCACGACCGTCGTCATCGGCTACGGCACGTCGGCCTTTCTCGGCTGGTTCGGACTTGCCCGCCGCGGCCTGCTGTCGACCGCATGGGTGCTGCTGCTGACGCCGCTGCACTGGCTGCTGTTGTCGCTTGCCGCCTGGCGCGGGCTCTTTCAGCTCGTCGCCTCGCCCTACCGTTGGGAAAAAACGGAGCATGGGCTGGCGCGTAATTCGCGGCTCGCCGACCGCGCATCGCAATCGCTTTCCAAGCTCGAGCGTTATCTCAGCCGCTTCGAAGCGGCGGGCCTGTTTACGCCTTTGGTACCTGAGGCAGCCGTTACATATATTTCCGCAGATCGGCGGCCGCTGCCTGTGGCGTCCGCTGGAGATTGAACGGCGCGACAAAGCGGCCTTGCTTGTCCATGAGATAGACCAGCGCGGTGTGATCCATGCTGTAGTCGCCGTTCCCGGTGGGGACTTTCTTCGCGTAGACCCGGTATTGCTTCTCCACCGCGGCGACCGCGCTGTCGCTGCCGGTGACGCCGCGCAGGTGCGGGTCGAAGCTCGACAGATAATCCTTCATCACCGCCGGCGTGTCGCGGTCGGGATCGATGCTGATGAACAGCGCCGCCGTCTTGTCGGCGTCGGGTCCGAGCGCGCGCAGGACTTCCGAAATATCGAACAGCGTGGTCGGGCAAACGTCGGGGCAATGCGTATAGCCGAAGAACACCAGCGACGGATGGCCCTTAAGCGCCGCATCGGTGATCGGCTTGTCGTCCTGGTCGACGAGGTTGAACGCGCCGCCGATCGCCGACGATCCCGCCGGCCCGCCGGAGGAAAAATTCCCGGCGGCGAAAATCACGACGCCGGCAAAAAGCACAAGCCCGGCGACGAAGGACAGTACGATCAGAAAGATGTGCGATGCTTTCGCGGTCATCGAACCTCAATCGTTTCTCAGAAGCACGCCGCCCACCCGGCCCGCACCGCTTCGAAGAACACCGCGGTTCCGTAATAGGCCCACAGCGCCAGCGTGGCCGCGACAAGCACGACGACCGTGCCGCCGAGCAGCAGGACCGTTCGCGACCGCACAAGCTCCGATGCCAGGGCCGGCATTGCTCCTCCGCCGTATTAACCATCAGATAGGGCCGATTGCGGCAACCGGCAACCCGCTCCGGGTCGGCACGCGGCGTTCCGGGCATCGGCGCGGCGTTTACCATAACGTTCGGGAAATCCGCCAAAATTGCGGACTTTTCGGCAGCCGCGTTGACTCAAAGTGTTAAAGCCGCGATGAATAGGCAACCCGTTCAAACGATAACAAATGGCGTGGAGAAGGCGATGCGTCGGACTTTGATTCTTGCTCTCGCGATTTCGGTTTCCGCGTCGGCGGCGGCATGGGCGCAAAATGCTCCCGCGCCGGCGTCGGCCCCTGCGCCCGCTGCTGCGGCCTCCGCGCCGACACCGGCGCCTGCGGCGGTCGAGCAGGCCAAGTGCAGCAATCCGAATGCGCTCGGTGTCTCGCGCGTGGTGCAGATCGACACCACCGGCGGCCCCGGCTTCGGCTTCCAGAACTTCAAGGCCTACGACTTCCTGCGCGATCACGAAGTCGTGCTGACGTTCGACGACGGTCCGTGGCCGGGGAACACCGAACGCGTGCTCGCCGCGCTCGCCAATCAATGCACCAAGGCGATGTTTTTTCCCATCGGGAAACATGCCGGCTGGCACCCCGAAATCCTCAAGCAGGTCGCCGCCGCCGGCCACACCGTCGGTTCGCACACCTGGTCGCACAAGGACCTGACCAAGCTTTCGACCGACGAGGCCAAGGCCGAATTCGAAAAGGGCATCGCCGCCGTTTCGATTGCGCTGGGCAACAAGCCGGTGGGCCCCTTCTTCCGCTTCCCCGCGCTGCGCAATCCGCCGGAAATGGTGAAATATCTCGGCGAGCGCAACGTCGGCATCTTCTCGACCGATTGGGACTCGTTTGACTTCAAATTGCGCCGTCCCGAGCAGGTCGTTAAGTCGGTGATGGACCGCCTTAACAAGCACGGCAAGGGCATCATCCTGATGCACGACTTCCAGCACGCGACCTCGGAAGCCCTTCCCGAAATCCTCAAGCAGCTCAAGGCCGGTAACTTCAAGATCGTGCAGGTCGTCGGCAAGACGCCGGTCGAGCCGATCAAGGAATATACCGACGCCGTGCTCAAGGAGATCGGCGGCGGCCTCGATGAGGCGCGCCCGATGTCGAGCGTCATCCAGACGATCCAGGGCAACTAAAGTCGCCCGATCCGTTTGCGAAGCCGGCCGCGCATTCCTGCGCGGCCGGTTTTTTTATGCCTGTCGGCGCCGCCCGATCAGGGCGCCGCGCGATGAGTGAAGGCCGTGAATATCGACGATGCGGTGGTTGCGTGATCGTAGGCGATCTTGCTGGCGACAAAGAACAGCGTTCCCGCCAGGATCAATTGCAAAGCGCGCTCGGGAATACGGACCGCGAAAAAGCTGCCGATGAATATGCCGGGCAGCGAACCGATCAACAGCGACGCGATGATATGCCAGTCGACCGAGCCCATGGTCCAGTGGCCAAGTCCGGCGACCAGCGTCAGCGGCACCGCGTGCGCGATGTCGGAGCCGACGATTTTCGCCATCGGCAGTTGCGGATAAAGCAGCACCAGCGCGATGACCCCGATGGCGCCCGCCCCGACCGAGGATATCGACACCAGAACGCCGAGCGCCACGCCGACCAGCACGGTATTGCGCGCCGCAGCCGGCGAGTCTGGCTCGCTGACCCGCGCACGATAATACGTGACGAGCGAGCGGCCGAACACCAGCACGAATGCGGTCAGAAACAGCGCAAAGCTGAGCACCAGCGTAATGAGGCTGCGCGAGGCCTCGTCGCTGATCTTGAAATAGGACCACAACGTCAACGTAATAATGGCCGCCGGAATGCTGCCGCTCGACAGCCGCCGCACCACGCGCCAGTCGATGCTGCGGGCAAAACCGTGCACCAGGCTGCCGCCGCTCTTGGTCGCCGCCGCGTAGAGCAGATCGGTGCCGACGGCGGTTGCCGGATGCACGCCGAACAGCAGGATCAGCAGCGGCGTCATCAAGGAGCCGCCGCCGACGCCAGTTATACCGACCAGCAAACCGACGGCAAAACCCGACAGCGAAAACAACGGTTCGATTATGGGCATGGGGAACGGCCTCGCGCGCATGGCGTGTTGGGTCGCGCGCGAATCTAAGCATAAACGGAAGCGCAGGTCATCCGGCGGCGCAAAACCGAATTCCCCGATATTTCAGGCACAAAAAATTTTTTGCTCGGAACGGGGACGAATACGACCGAAAATTACCGGCCGCGAATTTTGTAGGAACAAAATGGGATTATTGCAGGGAAGCGCGTTCGACGCGCGCGCGGCAAAATTCGGCGCTGAACTTTTCGGCGATTTTCTGCATTTCGGCTCCGTAGCTGTTCCTGTCGGTTCCAGTCCACTGGCGCGCCAGATCGGCGAACGTGACTGGCCGATGCAGGCGGCGCATCGAATCCTGCACGTCGTCCTGCACCTGCCGTGTGCGCTGCGCGATCGGGTTGGGGATGTGCGTCGTCGAATACATCAACACATGCTGGAGATGCGCGAGCACGCCGCTTGCTTCGTCGCCGAAGCGTTCGCCCGGCCTGCCGGAGACGGTGGCGCCAAGGCCGGCAAAATTATTGTCGCGCGGCGTCACCGAGGCGGGCACGCCGTCGGGCCGGAGAAACGTCAGATAATTCGTTTCGATCAGCATCTGGAAGAAGGCGTAGTCCCAGCGCACCGCGACGCATTTTTCCGGCGCGCGCGCCACGCACTGTCCGATGTTCTGATAAAGCCCGGCGATATTGGCAAAGCGCGGGGCGATTGTCCGCTCCGGCCGCTTGGCCGCATTGCGCTCGGTTACGAATTTCATCAGCGCGACGGGCGTCACGCACAACGGAACCGCATTGTCGGCGGAGGCGACGATCGGCGGCAACGAGGCCGCTCCGGCGCCGCAGGGAAAAAGCAGCGCCAAACACGCCAAAACCCGAAACCGCATTGCTCCCCAACACGCACGCAATACAAGGTGCCTAGTTAGACGGAGAAGAGTTAATATTTCCGCAAATGCAGCCATCAAGTGCGGCTATGATGGCGCGCAAACAACGACGACATTGAATGCTGGGGGATACCGTGGAAGGCGACCAATACGACTACATTATTGCCGGCGCCGGCAGTGCCGGCTGCGTACTCGCCGACCGGCTGACGGCCTCCGGGCAAAACAAGGTGCTGCTGCTGGAAGCCGGCGGCCACGACAATCATTTCTGGATCCACGTGCCGCTTGGCTACGGCAAGCTATTCACCGACGCGCGCGTCAACTGGCTGTACAAGTCGGAGCCGGTGCCGGAGCTCGCCGGGCGCCAGGTCGGCCAGCCGCGCGGCAAGGTGCTTGGCGGCTCAAGCTCGATCAACGGGCTCCTCTATATCCGGGGCCAGGCGGAAGACTTCGACCACTGGCGTCAGCTCGGGAACACCGGCTGGTCGTTCGACGACGTTCTGCCGTTTTTCCGCCGCGCCGAGGATCAGGTTCGCGGCGCGAACGACCTGCACGGCGCGGGCGGTCCCCTCGCCGTCTCGGACGTCGAACGCCACCCGCTGTGCGAAGCCTTTGCCGCGGCAGCCGAACAAGCGGGTTTTCCACGCACCGACGATTTCAACGGCGCCTCGCAGGAAGGCGCCGGCTACTACCAGTTGACCGCGCGCAACGGGCGGCGCTGCTCGACCGCCCGCGGCTATCTCAAGCCTGCGCGCCGGCGGGCGAATTTGAACGTCGTCTCCAATGCTCTCGCGTCGCGGGTGCTGTTCGAAGGCCGCCGCGCCGTCGGCGTGGAATACATCAAGGATGGCCGCAAGCACGTCGCGCGCGCCGCTGGCGAAGTCATCGTCTCATCCGGCGCCTTCAACTCGCCGCAGCTTTTGCAGTTATCCGGCGTCGGACCGGGCGCCCTGTTGCGCAAATACGGCATCGACGTCGTCGCCGACCGGCCGGGCGTCGGCGCCGACCTGCAAGATCACTATCAGGCGCGCTTCAACTACCGCTGCACCGAACCGATCACCATCAACGACATGATGGCGACGCCCACGCGCCGCGTTCTGGCGGGCTTGAACTACCTTCTGTTCCGCAAGGGATTCCTGGGCATCGGCGCAGGCTACGCCGGCGGCTTCTTCAAGACCGACCCGAGCCTGCCGACGCCCGACGTGCAGCTTCATTTCATCCTGTTCAGCGCCGACGCGGTCGGCGAAGCGCTGCATCCATTCCCCGGCTTCCTCACATCGGTCTGCCAGTTGCGGCCGCGCAGCCGCGGCAGCGTTTCCATCAAGTCGTCCGATCCGGCGGCGGCGCCGGCGATCCAGCCGGCCTATCTGTCCGATCCGTTCGACCGCGACGTGCTGGTGGCCGGGATGAAGCTGCTGCGCAAGATCATGGCGGAGCCGGCGATCGCCCGCTACGTCGACGAGGAGCTCGTGCCGGGGGCGAAATGCGTGAGCGACGCGGACCTGCTCGCGTTCGCGCGGGCGAAAGGCACCACCGTCTTTCATCCGACCAGCACCTGCCGGATGGGTCCGGACGCCGAAGCCGTCGTCGACGAAACGCTGCGCGTGCGCGGCTTCGATGCCTTGCGCGTCGTCGATGCCTCGATCATGCCGACGGTCGTATCCGGCAACACCAATGCCGCCGCCATCATGATCGGTGAAAAAGGCGCCGACATGATTTTGAAGGGCACGCCGGCGCAGCGGATGAACGGCGCAGCATAAAAAGCCTGGAGCGGGCGAAGGGAATCGAACCCTCGTATGCAGCTTGGGAAGCTGCCGTTCTACCATTGAACTACGCCCGCATCCGCTCGGCGGCGCAACCTAACCGGGCGCGGTGAAAGCCGCAACGTGGGCGCTAGAAATCGTAAAGCCGCGCCGGATTGTCGGCCAGGATCGCCTGACGGTTGGGTTCGCCCGTCCACGCAAAAAACACATCGCGCAGGCGCATCGCATCCGGCACCGCGCCTTCCGGCCGCGGATGCGGCCAGTCGGTGCCCCACACCAGATGGCGCGGATTGGCCGCGACCAGCGCGTCGTGAAACGGCTTTGCCTCGCGATAATCCGGCGCCGTCGCGCCCAGCCGGTAGGTGCCGGACAACTTCGCCCACAGTTTCCCCTCGCCCACGCCGCGCAGCAGCGCCTGGAAGCCCGGATGGCCGATGCCGTGGCGATGCTCCATGCGGCCCATGTGATCGACCACCACCGCCACCGGCAGGCGCATCAGCCGCGGCATCAGATCGGGCAGGTCGCGCGCGTCGATCCAGAGCTGCAAATGCCAACCGAAATCGGCGAGCAGCGGCAGCAGCGGCTCGAGCTCGGCGAGCGTCACGCCGTTCTGGTAATACGGCTTGCCGTCGCGGCGGAATTCGTTGGCGCGCAAGCCGCGCACGCCGGCATCGTGCCATGTCTTGAGGGTCGCCTTGTCAAGCTCCTTGCCGCCGACCGCGATGCCGCGCAGCCGAGTCGGCTCGCGTGTGAGCGCATCGAGCATCGCCGCGTTGTCGCGCCCGTAGGCGCTCGGCTGCACCAGCACGCCGCGGTCGAAGCCGAGCCGGTCGAGCAGCGCGAGATAGGCCGCAAGCGGCGCATCCTGCGGCGTGTAGCTGCGCGGCTCGGCATAGGGAAATCGCGCCGCCGGCCCGAAGACATGACAATGACAGTCGCAGGCGCCCTGCGGCAGCACGCCGCTCATTGCGGCTTGAGGTCGGCGAGCTTTGCCGCGTCCCGCATGTTCTCGTAGTCGGTCTTGATGAAGGCGGCAAAACCCGCCGGCGTCATCTGCTCCGCCGTCGCGATCTCCGAGCCCATGTTGCGCAGCTTGTCGGGCGCGGCGCCTTGCGTGAGGCCGTCGGCGATCGCCTTCTGCACCTTTGCAATCTCTGCTGTCGGCGTTTTAGCGGGCGCCAGAATGCCGATATAGCTCTGCGCCGTGAAATTGTTCACGCCGCCTTCGATGAAGGTCGCGATGTCCGGCGCGAGCTTCGAGCGCTGCGCCGAGGCGACGGCTATGATGCGCGCCTTGCCGGCCTTGTGCATCGGCAACGCGGTCGAGAATTCCGTCATCGCCCCCTGAATGCTGCCGCCCATGAGGTCGGGCATCAGCGCGCCGCCGCTCTTATAGGGCACATGCGTGATGCTGGCGCCGGTCGCCGCCTTGAATCGTTCCAGCGTCATGTGCGTGGCCGACCCGACGCCGCTGGTAGCGATATTGAGCGGAGCCTTTTTCGACAGCGCGATCAGCTCCGGCAGCGTCTTCTCTTCAACACCGTTATTCAGGATGAGCACATGCGGCACATAGCTGGTCAGCGCGATCGGCGCGAAATCCTTCAGCGGATCGTAGGGCAGCTTTGCCTGCACGAACGGATTGACGGTGAGCGGCCCGTTCGATCCGACAAACAGCGTATAGTCGTCAGGCGCCGCGCGCGCCGCCACCTCCGCGCCGATGCTGCCGCCGGCGCCGCCGCGATTGTCGACCACCACCGGCTGGCCGAGCGCCTTGGAGATTTCCTCGCCGACGATGCGGCCGACGATGTCGGCGTTGCCGCCAGGCGCAAACGGCACGATGAGGTGGACCGGACGCTCCGGATAGGCGGCAAAGGCCATGCGCGGAAACAGGCTTGCCGCCGGTGCAGCGCCCAAAGCGGCGATCAACGCCCGTCGAGAAATGTTCATGCTTGTCTCCCTGCCGATAGTGGCCTGCCGCGGCCGCGCCCACCGCCGGCCAGACTATGCAAGGCGGCCGGCTTTGGCAAAATCAACAGTGAAAGAAGGCGTGGCCGCGCCGATGGCTCGTCAGGCGCGGACGACGGAAAGATAAGGCGTGCCGTCCTCGGCCAAGCGGTGATGCACAATGTTTTCGCTGCAAGCGTCGGCACACAGTTCGTTGCAGAAATACTGTTCGCCGCGCCGATGCGCTTCTCCGCGCAAAGGCTCGCGGCAAAATGCGCAATCGCGTGGACTGCCGTTGAGAACGTAGCGCGACGCGAAAAGCATCACCGGTCTCCAGGATGAAAAATCGCACGGTTAACGCCGGCGCTGCCGCCGGGGTTCCGCCGCGACGTTAGGCCTTGAAATGCTTGGAGAGCTTCAGGCTCTGCGCCTGGTAATTGGAGCCGATGCCCGTGCCATAGAGTGTATCGGGCTTGGCCAGCATTTTCTCGTAAACGAGCCGTCCCACGATCTGCCCGTGCTCCAGAATAAACGGCACCTCGCGCGAACGCACCTCAAGCACCGCGCGCGCGCCTTTGCCGCCAGCGCCGGCATAGCCGAAGCCCGGATCGAAGAAGCCGGCATAGTGCACGCGGAATTCGCCGACCAGCGGATCGAACGGCACCATCTCGGCAGCGTAGTCGGGTGGCACCTGCACCGCCTCCTTGGAGGCGAGGATGTAGAATTCGTTGGGGTCGAGGATCAGCGTCTTGTCGGCGCGCGCCATCATCGGCTCCCAGAATTCGAGCACCGAATAGCCGGCGCGGCGCTCGACATCGATCAGGCCGGTGTGGCGCTTGGCGCGATAGCCG
>Ga0134126_10003723_pt1 | contig 19100 bp, 12 predicted proteins | sample KB31752_FD_96881 | JGI IMG/M metagenome (GOLD analysis project Ga0134126, IMG submission 96881) | Terrestrial soil microbial communities with excess Nitrogen fertilizer from Kellogg Biological Station, Michigan, USA - KB3-175-2 | ecosystem: Environmental > Terrestrial > Soil > Unclassified ...
ATGTCGAGCGTCTCGCCGCTCGCCAGCTCGGCGGTCAGATGCATGCCGCTGTAGTTGAATCCGTCCATGGAGATCCATCCCTTCGACCCATGCACGCGGAAGAAGCCGTTCATTTGGGCGCCATACGAGGTATTGCAGCTCGCAACGATCCCGGATGGGAACCTCATCGTCCAGCCGTCGCTCTCCTCAACTTCAGTGAAGCGGCCGTCGTGGTCGATCACCGAGGCATAGCCCTCGAGGTCGCGCGGACTCTCCCCGGTGAGATAGCGCGCCGCGTTGAGACAGTAGATACCCACGTCCACCAGCGGGCCGCCGCCGGCCATTTTTCTGTTCAGCCGCCACTCGCCCGGCCTGATGTCGAATCCGAAGGCGCTCTCGATCGCCTGCACCCGCCCGACTGCGCCGGTCCGGATCAGCTCGATCGCCTTCAGGTGCGACGGATGATACTGGCACCGGTAGGCGATCATCAGCTTGACGTGCGCCTCGCGGCACGCCGCGATCATCCTGCGGCAGTCCGCCAGGCTGGTCGCCATCGGCTTCTCGCACAACACGTGCTTGCCTGCCCGGGCGGCGCGGATCGTATAGTCCGCGTGCATGGAGTTCGGCAGAGCGATGTACACCGCGTCGATTTCGGGGTTGCGGCGAATCTCGTCGAAATTTTCGTAGCTGTAGATCGAGGACGGGCGAACGCCGTAGAGGGCCGCCTGCCGCTGCGCCTTTTCCCGGTGGCCGCTGACCAGAGCGGTGAGTGCCCCGGTCTTCGATAGCTTCACCCCGGGCATGAACTGCCCCATCGAGATGCGCCCGAGACCCACGATGCACCAGCGGAGCTTCCGGCCTTCCTGGGCATTCCGTGCCTGCACTCCCGGCGGCAGGGCTCCGGCGACGGCGGCCATCGCGCCCAGGCGGGAGAAATCGCGGCGAGTGAGCTTCATCAGAGTTTCCCTCCGCGCCGTCAGCGTCAGTCGACGCGCGCCGGTGCGAGACGGGGAGAGAGCAGGTGGACGATGAGCAGCGCCAGCAGGTAGGCGCAGCCGGCGTAGGCAAAAAGCGGCCTGAAGGTGCCCAGGCGCTCGAGCACCCAGCCCGCGTACTTCGCGATCAACATGCCGCCGATCGCGCCGGCGGTGCCGCCGATGCCGATGAGCGAGCCGACGGCGCGGCGCGGGAAGACATCGGAGGGGAGGGTGAAGAGGTTGCAGGAGAAGCCCTGGTGGGCCGCCGCCGCGACGCCCACGATCGCCACCGCGCCCCAGAGGCTGTCGACATCGGCCACCCAGAAGACGGGCAGGACCAGCAGCGCGCAGAGCAACATAGTGTACTTGCGCGCCGCATTGAGCGAGAAACCCGCATGCAGGAGCCGCGATGACATCCAGCCGCCCGCTACGCTGCCAACGTCGGAGATGACGTAAATGGCGACGAGCGGCGGACCGAAAGTCTTCAAGTCCAGGTGATGCCGCTTGACGAGGAAGTCGGGCAGCCAGAAGAGCCACATCCACCACACCGGGTCGGTGAGGAACTTCGCGAGGGCGAACGACCAGGTCTCACGTATCCGCAGCAGCCGCCGCCACGGGATCGACACGATCGGGTCGGGCGGATCGCTCTCGATGAACGCGAGCTCCGCGGCACCGACGCGCGGATGCCGCCGCGGCGGCCGATACACCGCGAGCCACACGATCAGCCATACGACCGTGAAGCTGGCCGTGATGAGGAACGCGGCCCGCCAGCCGAAGGCGACAGTGATCGCCGGCACGATGAGCGGCGTGACGATGGCGCCAACGTTGCTGCCGGCGTTGAAGATGCCGGTCGCGAGCGCACGCTCGCGCTTCGGGAACCACTCGGCGACGGACTTGATTCCGGCCGGGAAATTGCCCGACTCGCCGAGTCCGACGGCGAAGCGCGCCACGATGAAGTCGGTCAGCGAGCTCGCCCAGGCGTGCGCCGCGTGCGCCACCGTCCAGATCCCCACCGCGAGGCCGAACCCGGCGCGCGCACCGATCCGGTCGATCAGCTTGCCGAAGATGAGGTACCCGATGGCGTAGGCCACCTCGAACCAGAATACGATGTTGCCGTAGTCGATCTCGCTCCAGTGGAACTGGTGCGCCAGCGTCGGCTGCAGAATGCCGATGATCTGCCGGTCGACGTAGTTGAGCGAGGTGGCCGCGAAAAGCAGCGCGCAGATGACCCAGCGAAACTTGCCCACGCGCTGCGCTGCCGCATGCACGCGGGCTGCCGGGTCGAGGTTCTCGGACGCGGTCCCTGCGCCCTGCGGCTGCCGTAGTCGCGAATCGGTGCTCATCTGCACTCCGGTCCCGTTCCAGCGGCCGTCGCGGCCGTGACGGCGGCGAGGGCTCCCCGCGAGCTGATGTTGTCGTAAGCCTCCGCGACCGCCTTCGCGAATCGTGCCTCCCGCGCCAGACTGGCCGGAAACACACCGGGCAGGCCGAAGAACAGCGGCAGGTCGTGGCTTGCCTCACCCGTGAGCTGCCGCCCGAGCGCCGCGAGTTGCGGCGCGAGCGGATCGACGATGGCGACATCCTGTCGCGCCCGCACGCGCACGAACTGCATCCAGGCGGCGATCGGCACTGCCAGTCGGACGAGCGGCTGTCCGCCGCCCAGGGCATCCGTGATGGTGCTGAGAATGCGGATGGGCAGCTTCTGCGAGCCATCCCAGGCGATCTGCGCGAGTTGGTGGCGCATGGCCGGGTTCTCGAAGCGGCGCAGGATCGACTGGCGATACGCGGTGAGGGCGCCGGGCTGCAGGACGGCCAGCGTCGGCTCGATGTCCTCGATCATCAGGCGCTCGACGAAGGTCCGCAGCAGCGGCTCTCGCATGGCTCCCGCGACGGTTTCCAGGCCCGCCAGCAAACCCAGGTAGGCGAGGGTGGAGTGCGCACCATTCAACAGGCGAAGCTTCGCGCGCTCGTAAGCCGTCACGTCACGGCTCAACGTGACGCCGACCGAAGCCCAGTCCGGTTGGCCGGGAAAATCAACCTCCTCCACGACCCACTGCACGAATCGCTCCCGCTGGACCGGCCATGCGTCCTCGAGGCCCGTGGCCTGCGCGACTCGCTCGCGCAGGCGCTGGTCGGTGGCAGGCGTGATGCTGTCGACCATCGTGCGCGGAAAGCGCGCCCTCTCTTCTATCCAGGCTGCGAGCCCGGCGTCGCGCCGCGCCGCGTAAGCCAACACCGCGCGCTGTAAGGTCGGACCGTTGTCCGACAGGTTGTCGCAACAGACCACGAGATAGGGGTCGAGTCCGCGCTCGCGCCGCAGCTCGAGGCCGCGCACCAGCCAGCCGACGAGGCTGCGGGGTGCCTCGGGACGGGTCAGATCGTGGGCGATGTCGGGGTGAGCGAAGTCGAGCCGGCCGGCGCCGTCGAGGCAGTAGCCTTTTTCCGTCACCGTCATGGTGACGAGCGAGGTGTCAGGATCGCAGAGGCGGCGGCTTATGGCGGCGGCATCCTCCGCGGCGACCAGCAGCTCGCGGTGACAGCCGATGGCGCGCAACGTCGGCGCCTCGTCGAGCTCCGCCAGGGTGTAGAGGCCGTCCTGCGGGGCAAGCGCGTCGCGGAGCGAGGAAGTCTTGAGGGAGACTGCGCAGATGGCGCGAGTCGGGTCTTTCTCCAGCAGGCGGTCGAAGTAGAACGCCTGGTGCGCGCGGTGAAATGCGCCCGGCCCGAAGTGCACCGCGCCGATGCGCGTCTGCGAGCGGCGGTAGGCCGGCCGGAGGAGCTGAGGCGAGCCGCGCTCCAGGGTACGCTCGCTGAGGCGCTCGGCGCCCGGTCCAGGCGCCGGTGTACCCGCCCGCGCATCGGTCAAAGCGTCACTCCGGTCTTCCAGATCGCGAGCTCGCGCTCGCCGTTGCGCTCGGCGCAGGTCGTTTGGCCGGAGGCGGTCGCCACGATCAGATCGAGCAGCGCCCGGCTTAGCTCGTCCATGTCGGCGCCCGTGAGGAGCGTGCCGGCATCGAAATCGATCCAGTGCGGCTTCGCCTGCGCGAGCGTGCTGTGGGTCGAGATCTTCAGGGTCGGGGCCGGAAACCCGAGCGGCGTGCCCCGGCCCGTGGTGAAGAGTAGCAGTGTGGCGCCGGCCGCGGCCAGAGCCGTGCCGGAGATGGCGTCATTCCCTGGCGCTTCCAGCAGCGCGAGCCCCGGGCGATGCACGCGCTCCCCATAGCGCAGCACCTGTGTCAGTGGCGCCTCCCCCGCCTTTTGCACTGCTCCGAGCGACTTCTCCTCCAGCGTCGTGATGCCCCCGGCCAGGTTGCCCGGCGAGGGATTCTCCGAGACCGGTTGCCCGGCGGCGATGAAGTAATGCTTGAAATCGTTGATCAGCGTGCCTACGGCCTCGAATACGCTCCGGTCCACCGCCCGCGCCATGAGTAGCGGCTCGGCGCCGAAGGTCTCGGGAATCTCGGTGAGAATGGGCGTACCGCCGGCGCGCGCGAGCTCCGTGCTCACGCGGCCCACCAAAGGATTCGCGGTGAGTCCGCTGAAGGCGTCGGAGCCGCCGCACTTGAGGCCGAGGACCAGGTCGGAGAGCGGGCTGGGCTCGCGCACGTCGCGGGCCAGCAGTGCGGCGAGCTCCTCGAGCGCACGGACGCCTTCCTCGACCTCGTCACTGACGGCCTGCGCATTGAAGCTGCGGACGCGCTCCGGATCAAAGTCCGCCGTGCCGAGCAACGCCGCGAGCTGATTGTTCTCGCAGCCGAGGCCGACCACGAGCACGCCGCCCGCGTTGGGATGCGTGACGAGGGAGGCGAGGAGCTTGCGGGTGTGGGTGAGATCGTCGCCGAGCTGCGAGCAGCCGAAGGGGTGTGTCAGGGCGTAGATGCCGTCGACCTTGCCGCGGAGCCGGTCGCCGGCGATGTCGGCGATGCGCCGCGCGGTGCGTGCGACGCAACCGACAGTACAGACGACCCAGAGCTCGTTGCGGGTCCCCACGCGGCCGTTGCGGCGCCGGTAGCCGAGAAAGGTGCGCGGCTCGACCTGAACGGCTTTCGCGCCGGCTGCGGGCGGCGTGTAGGCATAAGCGGAATGACCCGTGAGAGTCGTGGCGAGGTTGTGAGTATGGACGTGCTCGCCCTGAGCGATATCGCGCGTGGCGCGGCCGATGGGCCAGCCATACTTGCGGATCAGACTTCCGGCTGCCATAGCGGCGACGGCGATTTTGTGTCCACGCGGAACTGCGGTGCGCGCAACGACGACGTCGGATGCCGAGCGCACCGTCTCCCCCTCCTGCAGGTCGCGCAATGCGACGAGCACGTCGTCCTGCGGATGCACTCGCAACGCATCGGAGAGAAGCGGTCCGGCCATGCGCCTATGGTAACCGGTAGCAGAACCAGCGCAAGCGGCGGCTGACGATGGGCTTCCGGAAACGGCTCTGCTACAGTCCGCCGGCAAAAAGACGGGCAGCCTGAGATTCCCCGCTTGAAAACCTCCCATCGCCCGCCCAGGGCGAAACGCGACCCCAGCGACCGCGGCGAGCCGCCGGCTTCCAAACGATCCCGGACGCGCTCGCGGCTGACGATCACCGACATCGCGCGCCTCGCCGGCGTGTCGAAGAAGACGGTCTCGCGGGTCATCAATCAGGCGCCTTATGTCCAGGCCGAGACGCGCGCGCGCATCGAGGCCATCATCGCCGAGCACGGCTACCAGCCGGATCCGCAGGCGCGCGGGCTCGCGTTCCGCCGCTCCTTCCTGGTCGGACTGATCCACGACAACCCCAATCCCCAGTACGTCGAGAACATCCAGCTCGGCATCCTCGATGCGCTGGCCGGCCGTGGGTACGAGCTCGTGATCCGGCCGTGCGACCGTCGCAGCCCGACCTTCCTCGACGACATGCGGGGGTTCGTCGAGCGCCTGCGTCTCTTCGGCGTCGTGTTGACGCCCTCCGTGTCGGAGGACGATCGCCTCGCCAAGCTGCTGGAAAGCGCCGACTGCCCTTACGTGCGCATCGCGTGCGCGACGGTCGACAAGTCCTCGCGCATGGTTCTGACGCACGACGCGCGCGGCGCGGCCGCGGCTGCCCGGCGGCTGGCGGAGCTGGGCCATCGCCGCATCGCCTACCTTTCCGGCCCGCCGCTCTTTCGCTCCTCGCACGAGCGCCGCGCCGGGTTCATTGCCGGGCTCGCGGAGTACGGTCTGGAGCTGGCCCCGGATCTCGCCGTCCTCGGCGCCTACACGTACGAGTCGGGGCTGGCCCGCGGGCGGGAGCTGCTCGCCCGGTCCGATCGGCCGACGGCGATCTTCGCGGGCAACGACGAGATGGCGACCGGCGTGTACAGCGCGGCGCACGAGCTCGGGATCCGCATTCCGGAGGACCTGTCGGTGATCGGCTTCGATGATGCGCCGATTGCGACCCGGATCTGGCCCGCCATGACCTCGGTCCGCTTGCCGGTGCGGGAGATGGGTCGCACGGCCGCCGAGGGGCTCTTTGCGACTTCCAAGACCGCAGCCGCCAAAGCGCCCGTGGCGGAATACACCCCGACTCTCATGGAGCGGGACTCGACCGCACCCCCGCCGCGCGCACGGGCGTCCCGCTCCTGACGCCCTGGCCGACGGCCGGAGGTCCTCTCATGAGCCAGCGGCGGACAAGATCCCGTTGCAGGATGTGACACCGGTTACCTATAATGACTCCATGCCGCGCCCACTCACTCTGCATCCCGACCGCCTGTTCCCGGCGGAGCCTGGCGTGCGCGCCATCGCGCGCTCGCTCTATGCGCACGTGCGCGATCTGCCGATCGTCAGTCCGCACGGACACACCGATCCCGCCTGGTTCGCCTACGATGAGCCGTTCGGCGACGCCGTGGACCTGCTGCTCGCGCCGGATCATTACCTCTATCGCATGCTCCACAGTCAGGGTGTGGCTCTCGATGCGCTCGGGGTGCGCTCCCGCTGCGGCGCTCCGGAGTATGAGCCGCGCGAGGCCTGGCGCCAGTTCGCCAGACGTTACGCGCTCTTCCGGGGGACGCCGTCGGCACTGTGGCTCGAGCAGGTGTTTGCGCAGGTGTTCGGTCTGACGGTGCGCCTCGAGGAGGAGACCGCCGATCTTTATTTCGACGCCATCGGCGCCGCCCTCGCCAGCGCGCCCTTCCGCCCCCGCGCTCTGTTCGAGCGATTCAACATCGAGGTGCTGGCGACCACCGAGAGTCCCACCGACCCTCTCGCGGCGCACGCCGCGATCCGCCGCAGCGGCTGGCCCGGGCGGGTGATCAGCACCTATCGACCCGATCCGGTGGTCGATCCCGAGCACGAGCTCTTCCGCGAGTCCCTGGAGGAGCTCGGACGGATGACGGGCCAGGACGTCCACTCCTGGCGCGGCTATCTGCAGGCGCATCGGCTGCGCCGCGCGGCCTTCATCGCGCTCGGGACTACGGCGAGCGATCACGGGCACCCGAGCGCCGCCACCGCCGACCTCGCGGAGGCCGAAGCGCAGGCGCTCTTCGGGCGGGTCATCTCCGGCCGCTGCAGCGCGGCGGACGCGGAGCTCTTTCGCGCGCAGATGCTGACCGAGATGGCCGCCATGAGCGTCGACGACGGCCTGGTCATGCAGATTCACCCCGGGGCGCTGCGCAATCACGATCGGGCGACCTTCACCCGTTACGGCCGTGACAAGGGAGCCGACATCCCGCAGCGCACCGATTACGTGCATGCGCTGAAGCCGCTGCTCGATCGCTTCGGCGACCATCCGCATCTCTCCGTCATCCTCTTCACCCTGGACGAGTCGACCTACAGCCGGGAGCTCGCCCCCCTCGCCGGCCACTATCCGGTGCTGAAGCTGGGTCCCGCCTGGTGGTTTCACGACAGCCCCGAAGGGCTGCGCCGCTTCCGCGAGCAGACGACGGAGACCGCCGGGTTCTACAACACGGTCGGCTTCAACGACGATACGCGCGCCTTCCTCTCGATTCCCGCGCGCCATGACGTGGCGCGCCGCATCGATTGCGCCTTCCTCGCGCGCCTGGTAGCGGAGCATCGCCTCGCCGAGGACGAGGCCGCCGAGACCGCGATCGACCTCGCCTATCGCCTGCCGAAGAAGGCGTATCGGCTCTGAGCGGCTCTTCGCCTGCCCTCGGTCTCAACCTCCGGGAGGATTCGCCTTGGCTTTCATCCGCCTGAGCTACCTGATCCTGGCGCTCGCCTTCGCTGTCATGCCCGCCGCCTACGCGCAGGACTTGCGGCACGTCACGCGGCCAAACATCCCGGCTTCCTGCGTGGTGCTCCACGCCCGGCTTTCCGCGCCGCACGGAGTCCTGCCACCCGATGCCGAGCGGCATGCCGATACCGGGCGCATCCAACAGGCGATCGACCGTTGCGCGGCGGGCCGGGCCGTGGAGCTGCGGGCGGACGGCGCCAGGCGAGTATTCCTGAGCGGTCCGTTGGCGCTGCGCTCGGGGGTAACGCTGGTCATCGACGCCAATACAGTGCTGGCGGCGTCCACCAATCCGCGGCTCTACGACATCACGCCCGGCAGCTGCGGCTTGCTCGGCAAGCGCGCGGAGGGGTGCAAGCCGCTCCTGAGCGCGACCGGGGTCGTTCACAGCGGCATCATGGGCGCCGGCGCCATCGACGGCCGGGGCGGCGATCCCCTCGCCGGCGGTAAGGTCACCTGGTGGCAGCTCGCTCATCGCGCGAAGGTGCTCGACCTGAATCAAAAGGTCCCGGGGCTCATCGTCTTGAGCCGGGTGCGCGATTTCACGCTGTACGACATCACGCTGCGCGATTCTCCGCGCTACCACGTCGACGTCAGGGACTCGGATGGGTTCACTGCCTGGGGTGTCAAGATCAAGACGCCCGGTACTGCTCGCAATACCGACGGCATAGATCCAGTCTCATCCACCAACGTAACGATCACCCACTGCTACATCCACGCCGGTGACGATGACGTCGCGATCAGCTCCCACCAGGGCGGGGCGGCTGCGCACATTTCCGTTCTCGACAACCACTTCTACACCGGGCACGGAATGTCCATCGGCAGCGGCACCGCCGGCGGCGTCAGCGACGTGCTGGTGAGGAATCTCACCATCGACGGCGCGCTGAACGGGATCCGCATCAAGTCCGACCCCAGCCGCGGGGGCCTGGTTCACGATGTCGAATACGAGAACGTCTGTATCCGCAACGTCACCAATCCGATCGTCCTGACGCCGCACTACACCAATTTCTCGGGCACCCACGATCCCGATTACCGCGATATCGTGCTGCGTGACGTGCGAGTCCTCACGCCGGGCTACTACGTCTTCAGCGGACTCGACTCCAGGCATGTACTCGGTGTAACTCTGGACAATGTCTTCGCCGAAGAGCTCGAGCCCTCGCGCCTCCTTGCAGCCGACGCTCGCATCAATCTCGGTCCCTCGGTCGGAAATCTGTTGCCGACCGGACGGGATGTCGCGGTAAACAGGATGCCCCACAGTCATCCAGGGACCCCACCGGCATGCGCATCGCGCTTCGTGCCGTTTCCGGCGTTGCCGACGGCTCCCCGTCTGGTCGTCAAAGTCCCTCCGGTCGATCACACGTTGTATGTCGCCGCGGACGGGACCGGAGACTACTACTCGATTCAGCGCGCGATCGACGTGGCGCCCGCGCGCGGCGCGCTGATCTCAGTTGCGCCCGGGACCTACCACGAGGCGCTGACGATCGGGAAGCCGCACATCGTGCTCCGCAGCCCTTATGCGGACGCCGGCAGGACCGTCGTAGCGGCACCGGATGGCGGCGCTTCATCGCCGACCATGACCGTGACTGCGAACGATTTTCTGGCTGAGAACCTGACGCTCGAAGGCGCTTCCGCCCCGGCGGGCGCCCGACAGTCGGGGTCCTCGCAGCCCTTGGTGCTGAAGGTGAGCGGAGAGCACGATGTCTTCAGGAACGTACGCGTGCTCGGGAGAGCTCTGAGGTGGAAGAGACATTCGACACCGCCGCCGTGAGGCAGGAGGTGGCGGAGCGCTTCGTCGCGGCGCGGCTGTCGGCGCGCGCGTTGCCGGAATATCCGGGGCCGCTGCCGAAGACGCTCGCTGACGCGTACGCCCGTCAGGATGCAGCCATGGCCCTTTGGCCCGACGACATCGCAGGTTGGAAGGTCGGCGGGATTCCCGCTCCGTGGACCGCCCGCCTGCGCGAATCGCGCCTGGTCGGCCCGATATTCCGCCGCCAACTCTGGCGCGCCAGCGCCGCGACGACGGCCTCGCTGCCGGTCATCCCGGGAGGATTTGCCGCCGTCGAAGCCGAATATGTGTTCGTGCTGGCCGAATCCGCCCCGTTGGGGCGTACGGAATGGACCCCGGGGCAGGCGGCCGAGCTGGTTCGGGAGCTGCGGGTCGGGATCGAGCTCGCCGGTAGTCCGCTCGCCACCATCAATGAGCTGGGGCCCGCGGTCGTCGTCTCGGATTTCGGCAACAACGCGGGACTGCTCCTCGGCCCGCCGATCGCCGACTGGCGCTCGCAGCCGCTCGAGTCCCTGACCTGCGAGACGCACGTCGGCGGCAGATGCGTCGGGCGAGGCGGCGCCGCGTCGCTCGCCGGCGGGCCGCTCGCCGCCCTGGCCTTCGCGCTCGGCTGTTGTGCGCGCCGCGGCCGGCCGCCGCGGGCCGGAGATGTCATTTCCACGGGAGCCTGCACGGGCATCCATCCGGTGGCGGCCGGCCAGCAAGCGCGGGTCTCCTTCGGCGCGACGCAGCTCTGCTGCCGCATGATCCGCGCGACGCCCGCGGATACCCGGCGGACCTCCTGAGCCCAGTGCGTCGGCCCACGGGCCGGCGCCTGGCGGCCTTGCGGGCCCCGGGAGATCTTGCTAACGTACATGCTACCGGTGTCACACGCGCTACCTGCCGGCACGAGCCAAAAAGACGGGCCTGCGCGTGCTACCGGTAGCATTCCGGTCCGCCATACGCGACGGAGGGGGAGATGAAGAAGACCGATCACCGCTCGAACGAGCTGTCCGCCGGCCTGGTCAGCAGCGCTGTGGCCGCAATCCTCGCGCTCGGCATGGCGTGCGCGGGCGCGGCGAATGCACAGCCCACCGCGCCGGCCGCCGGCACGACTACCACCGCCGCGGGAGCCGCCCCCGCCGGCGACCCACAGTCCACCGCCGATCCGAGCACGGCCGATGCTGCCGCCTCGGCGATGCAACTGCAGGAGGTGGTCGTCACCGGCTATCGCAACAGCCTGCAGCAGGCTCTCAGGATCAAGGAGGACATGGCCTCCGAGGTCGACACGATCCTCGCCGAAGACATCGGCAAATTCCCCGATCAGAATCTGGCGGAATCGTTGCAGCGCATCCCCGGCGTCGCGATCACGCGCGAGCAGGGCGAGGGCCGGGAAATCACCGTTCGGGGTCTCGGCCCCCAATTCACTCGCGTGCGCGTCAATGGCATGGAGACGCTGACGACCACGGGCGGACCCGACAACGAAGGCGGCGTCAACCGCACGCGTGCCTTCGACTTCAACATCTTCTCTTCGGACCTGTTCAATGAGCTGACTGTGCGCAAGACCTCCGAGGCCGACGTGGACGAGGGCTCGCTCGGGGCTACCGTCGACCTCACCACCGCGCATCCGTTGGATTACCACAAGTTCGTGTTCATCACTCAGGCGAAAGGAAACTACAACGACCTCTCCGGCACGGTCGGGCCCCAGGTCTCGGGGCTAATCTCCAACGTGTTTGACGACGGCAAGTTCGGTGCGCTGGCATCCGTCTCCTGGAGCAAGCGCGACTATCTCGACGACGGAGCGAGCACGGTGCGCTGGGACGAAGGCAAGGTACTCAAGACGGGCACGAACCCCTATGGCGCGTCCCCTTATGGCTTCGCGTCCGTTGGCGGCACGCCTTGTATCGGTACCGCATCGACGCTGCCCGCGGCGTGCCAGGCGGCCGACTCGGCCCTGCATCCCCGGTTCCCGCGCTACGATAACTTCCAGGACGGCGAGAATCGTCTGGGGTTGACAGGGTCGTTGCAGTGGAAGCCGAACGCCGCGAACCTGCTGTCGCTGGACCTCCTGCACTCGTACTACGCGGAGACACGGCAGGAGCAGTATCTCGAGGCGCCTGGCTTCTCCGGCCAGGGCAAATGTACCAATCCGGCCAAGACGGTCAGCATTGGCTGCATCTCCGTCCTCTCCGACACCATCGACGGCGCCGGGGTCATGACGGCCGGCACCTTCAGCGGCGTGGACACGCGGGTGGAAGACCGGTTCGACAGCATGCATACCAACTTCACCCAGGTCACTCTGAACGGCAACCACGACCTCGGCGAGAAGTGGAGCATCGATGAGCTACTCGGCTATTCCAGGTCCCTCTTCAACAACCCGCAGCAAACGACGCTGGGCTGGGATCAGTACGGCCAGACCGTCAGCTATGATTTCGCCAGTCGGATCCCCTACCTGAACTTCGGCACGGAGAACGTAGGCGCCACCGGGCCCTGGCTGCTGACGGAGGTGCGCGAGCGGCCGCAGAGCACGACCAACGATTTCAAGGATGTCGAGCTCAACGTCCACTTCACACCCGACGACACCGTCAATTTCGCCGGCGGCCTGCAGTTGAAGCAATACGACTTCGGCACGACCTCGCTCAGGCTGGTCAACGGCGAGACGGTGAATTCGAAAAATGCCTACAGCGGTCTGCAGTCGGTACCCATCGGCAGCTACGCGCAGACCGTCAACTTCGGCAGCGCTTCCGGGGTTCCCGTGCCCGGGGGCAGCACTGCGGCCTGGGCCACCCCGAGCGTGTTCCTGGCGCAGAATGCGCTCGGCATCTATTCGAACGGCAGCCTCTTCGCGCTGAGCACCGCCGGCGATCTCGGCAACAACGTGCGGGTGCGCGAGCGCGATTCCGGGGCGTATCTGCAGATGAATTGGGACGCCCATCTGCTGTCGCGGGAGTTGCGCGGCAACCTGGGTGTGCGGGTGGTCAGAACCAGCCAGTGGTCCCAGGGCTATTCCTCTACCTTGCTGCCCATCACCGCCAGCCGCGACTACAACGACGTGCTGCCGGCGCTGAACCTCGTCTGGTCCCTGCGGTCCGACCTTCTGCTGCGCTTCGCGGCCTCGCGGGACATGTCGCGGCCAAATCTGACGGACGTCGCGGCGAGCACCAGCGTGAGCGTCTCCGGGACGCAGTTCAACGTCAAGACCGGCAATCCGAGCATCGACCCCTTCCTCGCCAACGCCTACGACCTGTCGCTCGAGTGGTATCCGGCGCCCGGCACACTGGTGTCGGTGGCGCCGTTCCGCAAGGACGTGCTGAGCTTTTCCTCCTCGGAGACGATCAACACGGTGTTTCACGGGAATCCATTCGGTGTGCCGGACTCGCTCGCCATCCAGGCCTGCGGCTCCACGCCCGGCTGCAGCCCGGATGCGACCTGGGCATTCTCCGTTCCGGTCAATTCACCGGGCGGCAAAGTCAATGGAGTGGAGCTCAACTATCAGCAGCCGCTGCGCTTCCTGCCCGGCTTCCTGCACAACCTCGGCGTGCAGATGAACTACACCTACGTCACCTCGACGGTCAAATACCTGGCCGGTCCGAACACCTACGTGACCGGAGAGCTCGAGGGATTATCGAAGAACACGGCCGGTGCCACGCTCTACTACGAGGACCCGAAGTGGAGCGTGCGTGTCTCCGGCGCCTACCGCAGCGCCTATCTGATCCGGGTGCCCGGGCAGGAGACGGGTACGGACGCCGACGGTTATGATGCGACATTCAACCTTGACGCTTCCGTTCAGTACAACCTGACCGAGCGCTTCAGGCTGACCCTCGAAGGCGTCAACCTGACCGATCAGTACGAGAGCGAGTTCGACGATACCGCGCGTGACCTGGTGTACTACTATCACAACCAGGGGCGCGAGATTCTGTTCGGGGTGCGCTATCAGTACTGATCTCCTTCAGGGGTTGCGGTGCGGTTGAAGGTTTTGCAGGCTACCCATCCCGACATGCTCGTCGGGATGGACTCGGCGGCGCTGCGCCGGCACTATCTGGCGACGGAGCTGTTCGGCGCGGGAGATGTTCGCCTCTGCTACAGCCACGTGGAGCGGCTGATCGTGGGCGGCGCCCAGCCGCACGAACGCCCGCTGCGGCTCGAGGCGGTGCCCGAGGGCGGGTCCTCGCCGTTGCTCGCGCGGCGCGAGCTCGGCATGATCAACATCGGCGGACCGGGACGCGTGACGGTCGACGGCCGGGAGCACGCCATGCAACCGCGCGACGGCCTCTATGTCGGCAAGGAGAGCGCCGAGGTGATCTTCGAGTCGAGCGATCCGGCGGCTCCGGCGAAGTACTACCTGGTGAGCGCGCCGGCCCATGCCCGCTTCGAGACGGTGAAGATCCCGATCGAGGAGGCGAGGCCCACCAGCATGGGAGCGCCCGAGACGGCCAACCGGCGGACGATCCATCAGTACGTTCATCCGGATGTCTGCCGGTCGTCTCAGCTTCTCATGGGGCTCACCGCGCTCGAGACGGGCAGCGTGTGGAACACCATGCCCTGCCACCTGCACGACCGGCGCTCGGAGGTCTACTTCTACTTCGACATGAGGCCGCAGGAGCGGGTGTTCCATTTCATGGGTCCGCCGGTCGAGACCCGTCACCTCGTGGTTGCCAACGAGGAGGCCGTGATCTCGCCGCCCTGGTCGATTCACATGGGGGCGGGTACCGGCCGGTACGCCTTCATCTGGGCGATGGCGGGAGAGAATCAGGACTACCGCGACATGGATCCCGTGCCGACCCAGATGCTGCGGTGAGCGATGTGGCCGAGCGACTCCCGCTGGCTGGCCGCATCGCCGTGGTCACCGGCGCCAACTCGGGCATAGGGCAGGCGATCGCGGTCGCGCTGGCGGCGGCAGGCGCCGACATCACCGTGGTCGGCCGTACCGCCGCCGATGAAACCGCCGCGCGCGTGCGGGGCGAAGGATGCCGCTTCCTCTCCATCGAGGCGGAGCTCGGCCCGGTTGCCGGCTGCGCGGCAATCGTCGAGAAGACGTGTGCCGGCCTCGGAGGCATCGACATCCTGGTCAACAATGCCGGCACCATCCGCCGCCGCGAGGCGCTCGAATTTTCCGAGGCGGACTGGGACTCGGTCATGGACGTCAACCTGAAGACGGTATTCTTCCTGTCCCAGGCCGCTGCGCGTCACATGATCCCGCGCGGCGGCGGCAAGATCATCAACATCGCCTCGATGCTCTCCTTCCAGGGAGGGGTGCGCGTCGCCTCCTACACCGCCAGCAAGAGCGGTATGGCGGGCCTCACCCGGCTGCTGGCGAACGAATGGGCGGCGAAAGGCATCAACGTGAATGCCATCGCGCCGGGTTACATTGCGACCCGCAACACCGACGCGTTGCGGCATGACGAGGCGCGCAACCGCGAGATCCTCGGCCGCATCCCGGCCGCGCGCTGGGGTGTGCCGGAGGATCTCGGCGGCGCGGCCGTATTTCTCGCCTCTCGCGCCTCCGATTACGTCCATGGAGCCATCATCCCCGTCGACGGAGGTTGGCTGGCGCGGTAGCCTCCAACGGCTCAGGTGCCCTGCTGGATGTAGGGTACTTGCGCAAACAGGCGCCGCTCCGCCCCGCGCGGGTCATCGGCCAGACGCGGCTCGTCATCGAGCAGCATCGTGCGGCGCCGTGGAAGCTCATAACGATCCCAGGTGGGCAGTCCGCGGGTGTTTGGATCGCCGCTGCGGGCGAAGGCGATGAAGGCGTCGCCCATCGCAGCCGCCATTCTGCGCGACCGCTCTCCCGTGCCGATTCGCGTCCCCTTCAGGTCGACCGGTGCGTCGAGATTGCCGAACACCAGCGGGATGTCGAGGCCATGTGGCGCGCCCCACCGGCCGCCATCCTCCGGCGACCTCCAGTCGAGCTGATAGACGAACGCCGGCGATCCCTGCGCGGCGCGCAGCTCCGCCTCGATCACCGCCGGGCGCCAGGACCGGCTCGCGGTCGTGGCGGCGAAGAAAACGTCGCTCGCGGTCGCCTGCGGATACAGCCGGCGATACTCGGCGATGACGTGCTCCGGAAGGATATCGGCGCGCATGTCCCTGGCCAGCGCGCCGGGCAACTGCTCCCAGGTGAGATGGAACGTGGCCGGATCGGGCCCGCCGATGAGACCTCGAGTCTCATCGTGAGTGTTGCCGATCATCAGCGGCACCGTCGCCGATTGGGCCGGCGCATCCGGATAGAAGGGATGCCGCCGGAGCGAGCGCTCATCGAGAACCGGCCCGAAATAGATTCCGCCATGGCCGATGACCGGATCGGTCGTCGCCAGCGCCTCGACCAGGCGGGCGGCCGGAAGCTCCGCAACGCGAGCCGCATCGCCGACCGGAATCCGCAGCGCCTGCAGGAGCGCCTGCGCGCGCCGCGTGGCGTGCAAGGGTCCCGACGCGGTGATCTCCTCGCCACTCATGGTCGCCGCGCGATGGAAGAGACGCGTTCCGGCACGTGGGCCGTCGGGCAGCCGGCGCCCGGAGCCAACCGCCGCCGGCATGGCCATCAGCGTCGCGATTTTCGCGCCGCCTCCGGACTGGCCGAAGACCATCACGCGGTTGGGGTCGCCGCCGAATTCCGCGATGTTGTCCCGCACCCAACCCAGCGCCAGGATCAGATCGAGCATGCCCGCATTACCGGAATCGGCGTACTCCGGCCCGGCGACCCGGGCGAGGTACAGGTACCCGAACGCGTTGAGGCGGTGATTCACCGTGACCAGGACGACATCGCCACGCCGGCAAAGCCGCGTACCGTCGTAGAGTGGGCTCGATCCGGAGCCCTCGTCGAAGGCGCCGCCGTGGATATAGCAGAGCACGGGCCGCGCGCCGCCGTCCCGCAGTGCGGGTGTCCAGACATTGAGGAAGAGACAGTCCTCGCTCGTCGGCTCCTTCAGCGCCCCCCGCTGCGGGCAGCCCGGCCCGTAATCCACTGCATCCTGAACCCCGCTCCAGGGCGCCGGGGATCGCGGCGGCAGAAAGCGCCGCGTCGTTGTGTCGGCCCCATATCGCACGCCTCTGAAGGCGTGTATTCCGTCCTCCAACACCCCACGCACACGGCCCGCGCTCGTCCGCACTACTACCGAGGGCGCCGCGCCGGCGAAGACCGTCGGCAGCGCGAGGCCCGTGGCGGCCGCGCCGGCGCAGGCGCTCGAGCGGCGCAGGAACTCCCGCCGCGGCAACATGGATCGCTCCCGCTGCGCCATCGTGTCCGGGCCGGCCTACTGGGCGCCGTCTCTCTCCATCATCCGCTTGTAGGCGGGACGGCTCGTGATTCTCGCCGTGTAGTCCTTCAACGCCGGCGTCTCGCTCATCAGCTTGAACATCAACATGAAGTTGATGGTACCGCCGACCGAGATGTCGGCGGCGGAGAACTCATCGCCCAGGAGGTACTTCCGTCCGGAGAGTACCGCGTTCAGCACTTCCTCCACCTCGCCCGCCTCCGCCCAACCCATCATGCCCGGAACGTGCTTCACCTCGAGCCGTCGCATGATCATCGAGGGCTCGAGAACGCCGGGCCGATAGGCGAGCCAGGAGAGGTACTCGCCGCGCTTCGGATCGCCCACCCGCGGGCCGAGCTTCGCTTGCGGATACAGGTCAGTCAGATAGAGCGTAATGGCGGCAATCTCGAAGATGCGTTGTCCATCATGTTGCAGGCACGGCACCTTGCCGTGCGGATGCGGATTGGCGGCATCCCGTGCCCCGCTGCCGTCGCCCCGGCGGATGTTGACGAGCTTCGTCTCGTAAGGGACGCCCAGCTCCTCGAGCAGCCACACGATGCCGCCGGAACGGGACTTCGGGGCATGAAACAGCGTCAGCATGACAGCTTCCTCGTTGCGTCGATGCGCCATCATAGCCGACGCCATGAGGCGTGGCCAGCCCACTCAACAGCGTTCGAGCGCTCAACGTGCAAGCGACTCGGTGCGTTGGCGGATGTCCGCCGAAACGAGATCCAGGCCCTTTCCTGCTCGGACGGCGAGCCTGCGTGCCGTCGCCGGAAACTTCCTGGCTGCGCGGATCACATCGTCCAGACATTCCTGCGCCCGTGCGACTCGCCACTCTTTCGCGACCGTCAGGAGAATCTCTCGTGTCGGGCAGCCGTAGCCGTATTGGAAAGCGAGAGTGTGATGCTCGCGCCGTTCTGCGACGTCGGGGACGAGATCGAAAGCCGGAGCCGAGCGATAGCCGGACGGACCGTTCAACATCCAGAAATTCTTCAGGTGATCATCCACATTGCCGATTGCGGCATTGAATGTCATGTGCCGGAACAATGCCGCAACATCCTCGGCCGGCAACGCGGAGTATTTCCTCAATGCCAGTGCGAGATCCGTGTAGCTCGTCACGTAGACTCCGGGCCTTTCCCGGCAGAGCGTGCGCATGCTGATCATGTGGGCACGACCACCCGCTTTCGTTACGTCGAAACGTCGGACTAGAAGCACACGCCTTCTGCCGAAGGCTTGCAACCGCGTCTCAGGAACCGTCAGGCCCGCTCGCCTGGCGAGCTCCAGACAGGTCGCTTCGAGCCCGACGATGTCGAATATCCCGTCGCGGCTGCGGCTCGGAAACTTGGCGAGCCACTCACCCTGCTCATCATGAACGAGAGCCTTGGGACGGGCGCCGCCGGCGCGACTGCTGCCCTCGAGCAACTTGCGAAATTCATCCCCGGGAGGGAGCGTGCCGGCCTCGAAGCGCGCAGCCGCGGAGAGCAGGCCGGCTAGTGATTGCGTCGGCGGAGTCGTGGCGGGGGTGGGCGGCGACGGACTCTCGGTAAACATGAGCGCTCCCGGCCCACCTCCCTGCAGGGCCAGAAGCATTTCCGGGGGGGATGGCGTCCTGCCCTCCAGGCTGAGCGATCTCGCCAGCAGACGCCTGCCCCAGTCGTCAGGCAGGGAGTCGTCGAAAATCGAGAGAGGCGGGTAGAGCTGCTCGGCCCGGAAGCGGCGCCCGAGCGGTTGCAGGGGCAAGGATGCCGGATCGAGAGGAAAGGCACGAGGGTCCGTGCTCCACTCGGGCGCATATTCGAACTCGGAATCGAATCGACCTGCGGTCGAGGGCTCGGTGGTCGCAAGCTCGCCCACGAAGCGTGTCTCGCCGTGAGTGCACCGCACCCATACGTACAGACGTTTCACTTGCTGCGTTTGGATGCGCG
>Ga0134126_10003724_pt1 | contig 19099 bp, 16 predicted proteins | sample KB31752_FD_96881 | JGI IMG/M metagenome (GOLD analysis project Ga0134126, IMG submission 96881) | Terrestrial soil microbial communities with excess Nitrogen fertilizer from Kellogg Biological Station, Michigan, USA - KB3-175-2 | ecosystem: Environmental > Terrestrial > Soil > Unclassified ...
ATCGAAGTTCGAGCCGTGAATCACCGAATGACAACGCGTGCACGTTCCTTCCGTCTGAAAGCCCATGCGGCCGTGCGGAACGTTGACCCCGGCAGGGGCCGTGTGGCACTGGAGGCACAGCATCCGTTCCTCGCGGCGCGCCAGTAACTGCCGGTTCACGCTGCCATGAGGCGTGTGACAGACGACGCAACCTTCAACCTTTACTGCCGCATGCTCGAAAACATAAGGCCCGCGTTTTTCCGCATGGCACTGTGTGCATGTTTCCCAGCCCGCCTGGGTGAGCTCATGCCGGTTCGATGTGCCGTGCGGCATATGGCAATCGGTACACTTCATCGCCCCTTCGGGCACGCGATGGTGCGTGGGAAGGGCGAACTGGGCGCGGACGTCGCCGTGGCATTCGTAGCAGAGACCGGGTTGGCTCTTCTTCAGGAGGCTTCCCGAAATCCAACGCGACTCTTCAGGCAGTGAAGGCACGGAGAAGAACTTTGCCTGCGCTGCCCGCAGGCGCTCGCTCTTCGGATCGTCGGCCGCCTGCGTCAGGTGGGGCGAATGACAATCGTTGCAGCCGACGCCGTTCATGGCGTGGGTAGAATGATCGAACCGCGACTGTTGTTTGCTCGTGTCATGGCACTGCAGACAGCGCTCGGAGTTCTTCTTCGGACTGGCATCGAAGGCGAATATCAGCCTGGTTGCCGCCGCGGTCTTCGCATCATCGCCATGCGCTGCTTCTTCGGCGTCGGCATGGAGTTTGCCAGCACCATGACACATCTCACAGCCAGTCACAGAATCTTTATGCGCCGGAAGCGACGCGTGCGCAGTCTTGCTGAATTCGGTGAATTCCGGCTTATGGCAGGACTGGCAACGGGCCATACCCGCGTAGGCGCCGCCTGCGTTGATATTGACGGGTACTGCGGTAACGGATGCCGGGACAGGGGCAGCGGGGCTGGTCTGCGCACTGAGAAGCATCCCCGCCGTGAGCACGAGAATTGCGAGATGAAAAATCCGAACGCGCATGGGCGTTTATCCCTCCCTGAAATGCGCAGGCTCGCTAAACTCTTTCGCCTGGCGGGGAGCCGTCGAAGGAAGCGAGTAGCACTTCCGACCCTTGGGACTGGCGATATAGACACTTAAAACTAACAGTTCAGCGAGTCTTTGTCTGGTCAATTATGCTCAATGGCGCCGGCGGTATCCGTGAGCAATTGTGAACAGCGTCCGCTCCACGAAGGTGGTAGGGTTAGATCTCCCGTTGGACTCCGTTATGTTTGCGGGCGAGGAGAAACGAGATGTTGGCGACGCGGCCCGAAGTCCAAAACACTGCTGCCGTTTCTCGCGCCGACAAGTCGGAAGAGACTCGGCTTGAGGATTTTGTTTATTCTGTCGCGCATGAATTGAGAGAATCCCTCCGAACCATTGGTATGTTTTCTGAGCTCCTTGTCCGCGATGTCAATCCTGACAGCTCCAGAGAGTATGCTCAGCTCATCGTTGACGGCGTGAAACGGATGTCCTCAATGCTGGAGGGTCTTTACGAATTTGCTCTGAGCGGTAGCGATGCCCATGAGTCTGAGGTCGATTTGACGCGAGTTGTCAGTGAGGCAGTGCTGAATCTGAAGCACGCGGTGGCCGTCAGCGATGCAGTTATTAACGTAGGTGCGCTTCCCCTGGTGAAGGGAAACGAAAGACAACTCGTACGGGTTCTGCAGAACCTCATCGCGAATGCGATTAAGTATCGGGGCGATGCTCCCATTGAAGTTCAGATCGCCGCTGAACCATGCGGCGCCGAATGGGTGGTTAGCGTCCGTGACAACGGCGTGGGCATTGCCCCTGAATATCAGGAACAGATCTTTCACCTCTTTACGCGTCTGCACGGGGGGCCCACTCGCGGGGCAGGCATCGGGCTCGCTGTTTGCAAGAAGCTGATCGAGGCAGTGGGAGGAAGGCTTTGGGTAGAATCAAAGCTGGGTGCGGGATCGAGTTTTTGCTTTACGGTCGCGGCTGCAAGACCGGCCATTGCAAGGGTGAAAGTGGCAGCCGCGGTCGGATCGCGTCTATCATGAGTTCATCGACTAAATGCCTCAGTCCACAATAGCCAAACCCCGGAAGAAACCTCCTCCCGCCAGGAAGGCGGTTGTCGGGTTGGCTAGTCTCCACGGTAAGAACGAGACTTTCACAACAAAGGATGTGATCTTTTCGCAGGGCGATGAGGCAGGAGCGCTCTTTAATATTCGTAAAGGGCAAGTCAAGCTATCTGTAGTGTCCAACGGCGGCAAGGAAGCTGTCATCGCAGTCCTGAGCACCGGTGATTATTTCGGCGAGGGGTGTCTCGCGGGACAGCCGCTGCGTATGTCTACGGCAACCGCGATGACCGACTGCCTGATCTCGCGGATGTCCCGGGCTAGTGTTGTCGGGCTACTTGAGACGGACCGTGTCTTTTCCAGTGAACTCCTCTCCTATATGCTCACCCGGACAATTCGAATCGAAGAAGATCTCATCGATCAGCTCTTCAATTCCAGCGAAAAGCGGCTGGCACGGACACTGCTGCTGCTGGCGAACTTCGGAAAAGAAGGAAGGCCGGAAAAGGTAATTCCGAAAATCAGTCAGGAAGAGCTCGCCGAGATCGTGGGGACGACACGTTCGCGGGTCAGTTTCTTCATGAATAAATTCCGGCGGATGGGGTTTATAAAATATAACGGAACGCTTGAGGTTCACAGTTCGCTTCTCAATGTCGTCCTGCATGACTAGCGGAATGTTCATCCGGGTTCCAATCATCCTGATTCACGAAAAAACAGTTGAATGAAGCGCACGGGTCAGCGGCTGAACAGCACGATTGACGCAGTAGTCTAATCTGCGGCCGGTGGCGTTCGGCATTAATGAAAATACCAAGCGCGCAAACACCGAGCCATAGAAATATGCACGCCGGCAGAATGCCCGCACACGTGAGATCAAGGCCGCGCATTTTCAACAGAGCCGCTAAACGCGCGTTTTTTCAGGTTATTAGCTGAGTTGATATAGTCAGAAATCAACGGCTCAAGTGGGGGACGTTGCGACTCGTCCGGCTGGCCACCCTGAGGTCTCCTGCCTGGGCGAAATCCACTATCGTGCTTCTGCCGGGCGTCGCGTCTGTCGCATTTTACACAGACCGGCCTCCCGACGACAAAAAGCTCGGTATCAGAATCGCAGAGTTGACATTTCGGCATGGCGTACTTCAATGTAGCTTTTTCTATCCGCCATGTCTGATCAAATGTGCTCTCTGCGTATTTATGCCGAGGCAGAGCGATCTGGATAGGTCTACGCCTCTGCCCGCCGCAGCGAGGATTCACTGTGACAAGGCTATGCCAACGACGGACTGCGTGCAAAAGTCGTCATTGACTTGCTTGCAAGCCGAAAGATGCTGGAATTGGCACATACGGTTGCAGAAAGGCCTGGCCGGAGATCAACAGTCTGGTGGAGTGATCCGCAGATCGTGCAGGTTAATCGCCGACATGATAACGCGATATATGCGTCCCAAAACACGTGGCAATTGTTCAGGCCGCTCAGGAGCGGATCATGGTCAGGAGCATCTTGAATCTGCCAAGGGCTTTCAGGGAGTGCGGTTGGTTGGCCGGCATTAGAACCCCTTCGCCTGCCACCGTTCGCAGTGCCTTGCCCGAGACCGTAATTTCCGCTTCGCCCTCCAGAATGTGTGCCACGGCATCAAATGCGGCCGTATGCTCGCTTAAACCCTGGCCCTCGTCAAAGGCGAAAAGGGTGACAGTTCCCGTTGCCCGCTTGATTATCGTCCGGCTAACAACCGACCCTTCCTGATATGTCACAAGCTCTGTCAGGAGCACGCCCTCCGCGATGGGCATTTCGCCCTTATTCTTTTCCTTCTGTGAACTCATTTTGGCTACCTCCACCCTAAATGCGTTTGGCCGGAAGCAGCGAAGCAGCGGCCTGAGACGTATTTGCGCCCACTCTATCTTCGCCCCCCGTGGCTCGTGGTGCGGGAACCTTAAGCGCACACCCGAGACTCTACTGAAACGACCACTGCACACCCGGAATAAATGCGGGCAGGAAAACCAGCCGAACCACGAATGGACCGGCCTGAAGGCGCGCGAACCACTTTAACCCAGCGCCGCCTGGATCAAAGTCCTCTGCTCGTCGGCATGACGTCTCGCGGAACCCGCCGCCGGGCTGGCGCTGGAATTGCGCCCGACGTAACGAATTTGCCGGCCAAGGAAACGAAACCTGCTGCCGATGAAGCGCCATGCTCCCATATTGCGCGGTTCTTCCTGCGCCCATATCAGTTCAACATCCGACTTGTAGGAAGCCAACACCTCCGCCGTTTGCCGGGCAGGAAATGGATAGAGCTCTTCGATTCGGACCAGAGCAATATCCTCAATTTTTTTCATTTCGTGCTCCGCCAGCAGATCGTAGTAGACTTTCCCGGTGCAAAAGACGACCCTGCGGATATGTGCCGGATCGAGCGCGTCCCCAATCACTTCCAAAAACGCGCCACTGGTTAGTTCCGCAAATGTCGATACCGCACGCGCGGACCGCAACAGGCTCTTGGGAGTGAACAAAACGAGCGGCTTGTGCGGCAGAGCCGCCTGACGGCGAAGGATATGGAAGTATTGGGCGGGCGTGGTACAGTTCGCCACCCGAATATTATCCTCGGCGCACAGTGCCAGGAACCGTTCCATGCGCGCGCTGGAGTGTTCCGGCCCCTGACCCTCATACCCATGAGGAAGCAGCAGCACGAGGCCGCTCTGCTGGCCCCACTTTTGTTCGGCTGTGGTAATGAACTGATCGATTACGATCTGCGCGCCGTTCGAGAAATCGCCGAACTGGGCCTCCCATAGAGTCAGCGTCCGAGGGGCAGCCACGCTATATCCGTACTCGAAGCCAAGCACCGCGAACTCGCTGAGAGAACTATCCAGAACTTCGAACCGCGCCTGATCCCCGGCCATATGTTGCAGCGGGACGTAACGCGTCCCGTTTTCGTAATCGTAGAAAGCCAGGTGGCGCTGACTGAAGGTGCCGCGCCCGGAATCCTGTCCGCTGAGGCGGATAGGCCTGCCCTCAAGAACGAGGCTTCCAAACGCGATCGCCTCCGCGAATGCCCAGTCTATGGCTCCATTGCGGGCGAATGTCTCGCGGCGCTTTTTCAAAAAGTTCGTGTCGAGTTTGGGATGGACATGGAACCCGGACGGGACGAGTAGAATGCCGTTTGTCACGCGTTCCAGCATCTCGGGGGTAATGTTAGTTGTCGCTTCAGCGTCCACCTGCTCACCCGGAGGCCCGGGCTTAGTCCCCCACTCGTCCCTCGCTCCGACCTTGTTGGCGTCAAATGCAGCGCTCAGGCGTTCCCTTACGTTCTTGCGCAACGCTTCAAGGTCGGTGTCGTCGAGTAGCTTGCCCTCCACCAGCTTCTCGCCGTATTGGGCGGCGACGGAGGCGTGCTGCTTAATGCGGCGGTACAAAACCGGCTGAGTATAGGCCGGGTCGTCAGCTTCATTGTGACCGTGACGTCGATAGCAAATCATGTCGATGACAACATCCCGTCCGAACTCTTGCCGGTACCCGAAGGCGAGTTGCACAACGCGGACACACGCGTCGGGGTCATCGCCATTCACGTGGAAGATCGGCGCCTGCACCATGCGGGCGATATCCGTTGAATACGCGGTGGAGCGGGAATCGCCGGGCAGGGTGGTAAAGCCGATTTGATTGTCGATCACCAGGTGGATGGTGCCGCCGGTGCAATACCCATCCAGTTGCGAAAGATTCAGGGTCTCGGCTACCACCCCCTGGCCGATGAACGCCGCGTCACCGTGGACGAGAAGCGCTATCACACCTTTCCTGCGGTCTTCGGGCAGGCGATCCTGCTTCGCGCGGACCATGCCTTCCACCGCGGGATTCACTGCTTCCAGGTGACTTGGATTTGCGGCCAGCGATACCGATATCTTCCTGCCTGAAGGCGCCTTATGGATGCCGCTGGCTCCGAGGTGATACTTGACGTCGCCTGAACCCTGTGTGGAATCGGGATCGATGTTGCCTTCAAACTCGGAGAATATCCGGCCCACCGGCTTCCCGATCACATTGGCCAGCACATTCAGCCTGCCGCGATGCGCCATGCCCACAACAATCTCTTCCGCAGCGGCCTCCGCGGCAAGATTGGCCAGTTCAGCGAGGATCGGGATAGCCATCTCGGCGCCCTCGAGAGAGAAGCGCTTCTGCCCGACATAGCGGCGATGAAGAAAATGCTCAAACTCTTCGGCGGCAAGAATGCTTTGGAGCACACGCAACTGCGTACCCTCAGGTAGCGGCCAGCAATTTGCCTGCGGCTCCATTTGACTTTGCAGCCAGAGTTTTTCTTCACTCCGCTGGATGTACATGTATTCGCAACCGATCCTGCCGCAATAAGTAGTTTGCAGAAGATCGATGATTTCCTGCAGAGGCACTGTTTCGCGATTGCCGAAAGCGTGCCGCAAAGGGTCTGCATCATATGGCCGGCTCAAATCTTCATTGGTCAGTCCGTAGGTGAGGACATCGAGCTCGGGGTCGTTCGGAGGCCTGTCGCCGAGTGGGTCGAGGTCTGCTGAAAGGTGACCGCGAACGCGATATGTGTGAATGAGCCGATACACGGCGGATGCTTTGATCGCACCGGAACCGTTGCTCCCTGGCGGTTCGCAGGCGATCACGGCCCGTGCCGGCGCAGCGGCACGGGTGGACCAGCTTGCGGGCACTCCCGGAATTTGCAGCACGCGGAAGATCTCCTCGTAGAATCCGTCTTCACCGTCGAGCAATGCCTGTGTTTTTCCAAGAAATATGCCCGATTCGGCGCCCTGAATGATTCGGTGATCGTACGTGCACGTCATCGACATCACCTTGCCGATGCCGAGTGACGCGATCTTTTCCGACGACACACCCCGGTATTCCGCCGGGTAATCTATGGCGCCGACAGCAATGATTGCCCCCTGACCTGGCATCAATCTTGGGCTGGAAGCCATGGTGCCGACGGTGCCCGTGTTCGTCAACGAAATCGTGGTTCCCCGCATATCCGCCGGAGAAAGCTTGCCGGATCGCGCACGGGCGACAAGATCAACGAACGCGGTGTGGAAGGCAGCGAAGTCCAACGCCCCGGCATTCCTGATGTTCGGAACCAGCAGACTTCTGGCGCCGTTCCTGCCTGCCACATCCACCGCCAGTCCAAAGTTGATTTGCATTCTTGCGACACGGAACGCCTCTCCCGCGGCATTGCGCAGGAAAGCATGGTTCATGGCGGGGTTCGCCGCTATCGAGCGGACGATCGCCCAGCCGATGATGTGCGTGTAGGAAACCTTGCTCTTGTTGTGCAGTTCACGGTGCTGGTTGATCCGGCGTCGATTGTCTTCCATAACCCGTACAGGAATGGTGCGCTGTGAGGACGCCAGCGGAATCGCAAGGCTGGCGGTCATGTTCTCGGCAATGCGGGCTGTAACACCGCGGAGAGCAATCAACTCTTCGGCGGTAGACTCGGTGACGGACTGTCCGGGTGTCGATAGGGACGCCTCCGGATCGGCAACCACCGGTGGGACCGCGAAAGCGTCACTGGGACTGGCACTTCGATTCAGATCCGTCTGTTCGAAGTAGTTCTTCCAATCGGAATCCACAGACGCGGGATCGCGCCGATATTGTTTCCGAAACTCCTCTTCAAGCCACGCGTTGATACCCGAGTCCGGAGTGGGAGTGCGTTCCATTGTGTGGATGACGTTTTGCGGCTGAGGCGTACTTACATCCCGCCGCACATCCGGCTTATGCGGAGTACAGTTTCACTTTCCCGTTAACGCCGCGAGCTTCCTTTTCGAGGCGCAACCAGATCTTTTGAAGATCCCGCATTAACTCCTGGTCCACCAAGCCGGAAACGAAAAGAGGGGGACACTGAGTCTCTGCGCAAACCGGACACCCCTCCCGGAGCATCTGCTGTGAGAGCGCGATCTTTTTGAGGGATACATCGTATTGCCCCCCGCAGGTCCTGCAGGGAATCTCAATTGCGACCATCTCAAGAATTTCCATAAAAACTCCTCCTCATCTGGCACTCCCTTTGGGGCAGCCTTAGTCATGGCGTTCGCACCCGAGCGCGCAAGTCTCCCGCGGTCATCTCAGTCCCTTGCCCTGAATGCTCCAGGCGCACGTAGCCGAGCGCAACTAATTTCCCCAATGCCGGAGAGTAGGCGGCAGAGGTGATCTCCCCGGCGGGCGCGCCGTCGACCTGCAGCTTCGTCCCGGGTCCGGGTGGCGTGTCTCCATCTATTTCGAGAGCCTTCAAAAGGCGACGGAGTAATCCGCGCGATCGGACTCGCTCAACGATTTCCTGGCCCAGATAGCAACCTTTATGAGGGTGCAGGGCGACCGTCTGACCCGCTTCCGGAGCGATGTATCGCTCGCTGATATCTTCGCCGTACCGTGGCTTGCCATGCTCCAGACGCACGATCCGAAAAGCTTCTTCACTCGCCTGGACCGTACCCGCCGCTTCGAGTTTTGACAGAATTGCATCTTTCTCCGCAACCGGTATGATGACGAAAAATCCCGTGCTCCCCGTGACATTCAGTCTGGCCAGCAGCGCCGACCCCCATTCCACGCTGGCTCCATAGCAGAGGCCCAATACAGGAGCCCCCAGGCTATTCAGCACGTCGGACGATTTCGGCCCTTCGACGGCGATCGTCGCGAGCGCGGGCGTAAGGTCTTCCAGGTTGGCGTCGTCCGCAATGATGAACTTATCCAGATGTTCCATCAGTTTCTGCACTGTTTCCGGTTCCGTATCGAGCAGAAATGAATTTTCCTCGCACAACACATTTGCATCCGCCAGAATTCGTCCCTGGTCCGTCAGGAAGAACGCGTAACATCCCGTTCCGGGAGTGAGCTGCTGCATATGATTCGTCGTCATCGCGTGAAGGAATCGGGCTCGATCCTCACCCGCCACCCGGATTTTGCCGCGGCCGGAAATGTCCAGCCACGCCACACCGTCCCGAAGTTGGCCATATCCTTGCACCACAGAGGGAAATGCAAGCTGCCCCTTGTGTCGTATAGCAAGACGTGAGACGGAGGTAGCGCAGTTCTGTGGAGGCAAAATGCAGGTAGAGGCTACTTCCGATGATGCTTGACTATCCACTGTGGCTCCGGGCAACCCACTTTTTCAACTTTCTCTTCCTGTCGCTTCTGGTTCGGAGCGGCCTCGAGATCTTAAGCGCACACCCAAGACTTTACTGGAACGACGCCTGCACGCCGGGCACCGAATGGCTCAAATTCACAAAAAAAAAGCAGCAGTCCAAAGACCGCCTCTGGGTGGCCAGTGATGAGGAAACATCGTTCCCCGCCGCCATTGCGCTGCCTGGCCGCGACAATCTGGGTCTCGGACGGCATTGGCACTTCCTTGTCGATCTGCTGTGGCTGCTCACCGGTCTGGTCTACGTCGCAATGCTATTCATCACCCCGGAATGGCGTCGGCTGATTCCGACTTCCTGGCAGATCGTTCCGAATGCCTGGCATGCGTTGCATAGCTATTTAAGCTTTCATATTGTGGAAACGCCCGGAGGATATAACGCCTTACAACAGTTAACCTACGCCGCTGTCATATTCCTGCTCGCGCCTTTCAGTATTTTGACCGGAATCGCGATGTCCCCGGCTGTCGCGGCCAGGTTCCCCTGGTATACGCGGCTCTTTCACGGCAGGCAGGGCGCACGGAGTCTTCACTTCCTCGCACTTTGCGCGTTCATCGCGTTCTTCATCGGCCATGTGGGGATAGTAGCTCTTCACGGCTTCCGGAAAGAGCTGGCTGCGATTGTTCTCGGGCAAACATCCCACCCGGGTTTGTCACGCGGTCTTGCAATCTGGCTGGCCGGCCTGGCCGGTATCGTGACCATTCACGTTATCGCCACGGTGTGCTCGCGCCGCCGTCCCCGCTTTGTCCAGAAGGCTACTCAGTCGATCACCGACCCGGTGCGGACACTGCTCTTTGGCCACGAGACCTCCGTGCAGCACTACTCACGAGCGGACATCTCGCCTTACTTCTGGGTGAACGGTCGACCGCCCGCCGAAGAAGAATATCTCGCGATGGTGCGCGAGCAGTTCGCAAACTACAAGCTCTACGTTGGTGGGATGGTAGAAACGCCACTGCACCTGACGCTCGCCGACCTGCGCCGAATGCCAAAACAAACTCAGATCACCAAGCATTGCTGCATTCAGGGCTGGTCAGGCATTGCGCAGTGGGGCGGTGTCTCGCTGCGCCACATCGCAGGTCTTTGCCGGCCGCATCCCGGCGCGCGCTATATCGCCTTTTACGCGTTCGACAATAAATCCACATCGGAGCCGCATGCGCAGGGGCCTGGATACTTCTACGGCACGATCCGCCTCGAACTGGCGGAAGATCCGCAGACGATTCTGGCTTACGAAATGAACGATCAGCCGCTACCGGTCGTGCATGGCGCGCCGCTCCGGCTTCGGGTTGAAACGCAACTCGGCTTTACCATGGTGAAGTACATTCGCGCAATCGAGTTCATTGAAGACTACGGGGCAATCGGGCTGGGCCAGGGCGGCTGGCGGGAAGATTATCAGTATTTCAGCCAGGAAGCCGGAATCTGATCCGAGAGGTTCGTTCCCGAGGAACCGGCGAGAGCCCGGCGGGAAACCACGGGCGAAGCTTTGTTTCCACAGCATTGTGACGGCCCTGTCTCCTGCGGTGGCGGCTTGCAGTCAGCATTTATGGTCCTGGCAATGTCGTTCGAAAGCCAATCGAGCTTCTTCATTGCGCATATGGGCGTCCCCCGAAGTGCGAGATAGTGCTTCGTACTCGCGTTTTCGAGAGATCCCCTCTTTTTGCGAAGCCCGGCGATGGATTTCGCCAACTCCGAACTAGCTTTGGCGTAAGCGTTGATCAGTCTTTCTTTCTCTTCGCAGCCGGATATGGCGCGAGTTGTGTTCATTCTGAAGTCCTCATTGCGAATGGGCGGGGGCCTGACGGAAGGGCAGGCACATCCAACAAAGGGCGCGGCGGTCGTAATTAAGCTGTCGAGGTTAAGATCTCAGCCACGTCGAATTCGAAGACTCCCCCAAGATGACAAAGGAGTTGCGCCAAGCCCTTGCTCACTCTTCACCCAAAGCGGCCGCCAAGCCGTTCCACAACGCCCTTGCATATCGCGAGACCTATGCCGGTGCCCGGATACTGTGCGCTTTGAGGCGTTTCTATACGCCGAAGATCTGGTCGGCATCCTGCGGGTTAATGCCAATTCCGTTGTTCCGGACCGAAATGACGGACCAGCCGTATTCCTGGCTGTTGGTGCGCTGCCCTCGGTGAAGCGGGGGCGCAGATTGGGACTAGCAGCTGGGTGTAGGCGGTACCGTGCGCAAAGGTTCGTTTAAGTCATGACTAACCGCATAAGTAAACTGTTCGAGATCCCGGTGGGCGTGAAGCAACTCCTGTTCCGCCCGCTTGCGCTTCAATCTCAGCGTATAGCTGTATGTTCAGCAGTTCAGCCGTTTGTGCCAGCTCATCTGGCGCACAGAGCCGATCGTGAGCGCCTGATTCAGTGCAGGCGTCTGCTCGTGAGCGGCAGTGTACTCGGTACCTGATTATGATTCAAGACTACGTGGGGGTTTTGCGACGCTCGCGGAATCCGCGACCCGAATTGCCCGCTGCTACCGCTGCGTGCGCAGAAATTGCTCACCCAGCTTACTATTGCATCCAAACGTTCGTCAGCAACGCTAGCGCTGCACTGTGGTGCGAAACACTTCGGTACCTGTCGGTCGTTTAGAACTAGCGTCCGATTCCGCTGTCACGAAGATGTCAAAGTTTCTTAACGGGGTTGACGTTTCAAAGCTGCCCTTCAGGTTCTTATCTATCCGCATGCGACCTTGCGTCTGGGGTTCCGCGCCTTTCTCCTGGAACCAGACAACATAGTCAGATCCGGGAGGCGACAGCTTCCCAGGCTCGGCAAGATGTTCTGCCGCAATCTTAACGGTAGTGTTCCCGTTGGCGTCTTTTCCGCCCGTCACCTTGCCGCGGGCAGCCGGAACCGCGGCGTTCGCCGTCAAGGGATAGTTCTTTCCATACGCGTAAGTTATTCCAGCAACAGCAATGATTAAAATTATTGCGATACGCTTATTCACTGGCACTCATTTCCTACTGCTGACCGTTAACTATGAACGATACAAGGTTCGACCTGCACTTTGACATCCAGGCACTCTGCGGTTGCCCGCGGAGTTCTACCAGCTATTCGAAGCTATGCCCCTGGCTATGTTCACGGAAGGAGCAGCCTGCCTTGGCCGCAAAGATACGTCCGCATTTCTTAGCCGGACGGCGCTCAACGGGCGATCGATTGCATACTCCAGCAGGCGGCAGCGCAGCGGTTTCGATGCTGTGAATGCTTTGGCCGATATTGATGCTCCGCTCCCCAAAGGCCCGCCAATGGACTGTTGGATCATTCCTGCCAGTGCTACTGAAGCTGGACATCGGGCCCGGGGGCCTCTCTGAAAGGACGCACGTGATTACCAACAACAAAGCGCTTCCGGTGCTGGCTGTGCTTCTTATTGCCTGCTTCCTCCCGACCGGGTCCCTCGCCCAAACAATACCCAATGGTGCCGCCATCGATGCGGAAGTGAACAAACTGATGACCCGCACCGGCGGTGAGGGTATGGCGGTCGCGGTTGTCGATCGCGGTAAGGTCGGCTATGTCCGCGCGTACGGCTTCCGTAACGCCAACGGAGATCCACTCACTGTCGACACGGTGATGTATGGCGCATCACTGACCAAAGCGGTCTTTGCATACACCGTGATGCAACTGGTCGATCGGGGCAAACTGAAGCTCGATTCTCCTATCAGGGAAGACCTCGACAATCCTCTGCCGAGTTACGGTCCCGACCCGGTCTTTCCCGGCAAGTACGGGCCATACAAGGATCTGGCCGACGATCTGCGTTGGCAAAAGATCACACCCCGCATGAGCCTGACCCATTCGACCGGCCTCGCCAACTTCTCGTTCCTCGAACCTGACAATAAGCTGCGCATCCATTTCGAACCGGGCACACGCTTCAATTATTCGGGCGAAGGTTTCATCCTGCTGCAATTCGTCATCGAGCACGGCCGGAAGACGCAGGGACTGGGGATCGACGTGGGCGATCTGACCAGAGCCAATTTCGACCGGCTGGGCATGACCCGTACAAGCCTCGTATGGCGTGATGCTTTCGCCGCGAACCTTGCCGATGGGTGGAACGATAAGGGCGAGATTCAGGAACACGACGAACGCAGCAAAGTGCGGGCGGCAGGTTCAATGGACACCACGATCTCCGACCTATCGAAATTCGTAGCTGCCCTGGTGCGGGGCGATGGTCTTAGCGCGGCGTCGCGTGCGGAGATGACGAAGCCGCTGCTCCATATCACCACTGCCCATCAGTTCCCTGCTTTCCAGCCGGACCTGCCGGCGAGTGAGCAGCGCAAAGATTTGTATGCGGGTTTGCGTGTGATCGTCTTCGACGGCCCACAGGGTCACGGCTTTTACAAAGGCGGGCACGACGGCCAGACGGCGAATACGATGGTCTGCGTTGAGGCCAGTCATCGTTGCGTCCTCATCCTTTCTAACGATGTTCGTTCGGAGGCGGGCTTCGCCGATCTGGTCCAGTTCATCCTCGGCGACACTGGAGTTCCCTACGACTGGGAATATGGCGACCAAGCTGGAAAGTCCTGAGGCAGCCGTGTCGCCCACGCGAAATCTGCCACGCGGTTCATCGGATTGCGGTAGGCATGTGCACCGGCTGGCCAGTCAACGAAATAATCATGGGAAAACTTCAGCGCGCGCCAGACACCTGCATGATGGGTTTCGACGTTCCCGCATCGAGCGTCGCCGTGACATGATCGCCGGAAGGAAAGTTCAGCAATGTTCGTTTTCGAGGCGAGGATGGAACTGTGCATCGCGCATTGTCTCGGCTCTGGATCGAAGTCATTTAAATAGCCGTGCGGAGGGCTATAGTAACCAGATGACCAAGCCCGGCGCGTTGCGATGAAAATTACCGGTCATACCATCCTGGTGGTCAACGCGGGTTCTTCGAGCATTCGATTCGCTGTATACGACGCGAATGATCCACGACTCCGTCTGCTGAACGGGAAGGTGGACCGGATCGGAATGACCGGTGCAAATCTGATGTTCGACGATTCCGCTGGGAAATCGAAGGTCCTACGTGGTCCAAAGTCTGGTAACGAAGGTCTGGCGCTGAGCCTTTTGCTGGATTGGCTTGAGAGGCAACCGGTCTTCGCGTCAGTTAAAGCTGTTGGGCATCGTCTGGTGCATGGTATGAAGCACTCCGAGCCGGAGCGCGTCACGTCGAAGCTGCTTGCGGAACTTCACCGCATCACGCCCTATGATCCCGATCACTTGCCGCGCGAAATTGCATTGATCGAAGCCTTGCGCAAGCGACATCCAGGGCTCGCGCAAGTGGCTTGCTTTGACACGGCGTTCCACCGTGGGATGCCTAAAATTGCCAGGCTCTTGCCGATACCACGGCGCTATTGGGCGAGGGGCATTGAACGGTATAGATTCCACGGCTTGTCGTATACGTACCTCATGGAAGAGGTTCCGAAGGCTTGATCCTGCTGCCATCGACGGCCGCGTGCTCCTTGCTCACCTGGGCAACGGTGCGAGCATGGCGGCGGTTCGGCACGGCAAAAGCATCGACACGAGCATGGGCTTTACGCCCACGGCTGGCTTGCTGATGAGCACCCGGACGGGCGATCTCGACCCCGGCCTCATGTACTATCTGGCACGTACTGAGGGAATGACTCCCGCGCAATTTCAGGACATGATCAATCATGAATCCGGATTGCGCGGCGTTTCCGGAACAAGCTCCGATCTTCGCGACCTGCTCGGGCGCCAATCCTCGGATATTCGCGCGGCCGAGGCCGTGGAGCTTTTTTCTTATCAGGCAAAAAATACGTGGGCGCGTACTCAGCCGCGCTCGGTGGGTTGGACACCCTCGTATTTGCGGGAGGCATCGGTGAAAATGCGCCAGTGATCCGGGAGAGGATCTGCGATGGGTTGAAGTTTCTCGGTATAGAATTGGATCGGCGCCGCAACGCGAAGAATGCGCCCCTCATTTCGTCCGATGCCGGTCGGGTCAAAGTACGAGTGATCCCCACTGACGAAGAACTCATGATCGCAAGGTCGGTCTCCAGTGTGCTCAGTCTTTCTCATTCACCAGAGAAATTAAAAAACATATGAAAACCAACACGCTCACGCCCGACCTCCTATACAACTTGGATGCGTATTGGCGGGCGGCCAATTACCTGTCGGTTGGTCAGATTTATCTTTATGACAATCCGCTCCTGAAGCGGCCGTTGGCTCTTGCGGACGTCAAACGTATGCTGCTCGGTCACTGGGGCACGACACCGGGGCAGAACTTCATTTATGTTCATCTCAATCGGGTGATTAAGAAGTACGACCTCGACATGATTTACGTTTCCGGGCCCGGCCACGGCGGTCCGGCAGTGGTGAGCAATACCTACCTTGAAGGAACCTACAGCGAGATCTATCCCGATATCAGCCGCGACGAGGCGGGGCTGAGAAAGCTCTTCCTTCAATTTTCCTTCCCAGGAGGAATTCCGAGCCATGCGTCGCCGGAGTGTCCGGGCTCAATTCATGAGGGCGGCGAGCTGGGATATTCGCTCAGCCACTCGTTCGGCGCGGTTTTCGACAATCCCGATCTGATTGTTGCCTGTGTTGTCGGCGATGGAGAGGCGGAGACCGGACCGCTGGCCACGGCGTGGCATTCCAACAAGTTTCTTGATCCGGCCACTGACGGCGCGGTGCTGCCGATCCTGCATCTTAACGGTTTCAAGATTTCCAATCCGACTCTTCTTGCCCGAATCAGCCGGGCGGAGTTGGAACAGTTGTTGCGCGGTTACGGTTGGACGCCTTACTTTGTCGAAGGCCACGAGCCGGAGCTGATGCATGAGGCAATGGCCGCGGCGCTCGACGCAGCGATCGAGCAGATCAAGAAAAGTCAGGAGAACGCGCGTGTTCGCGGCGACCTGACGCGTCCGCGCTGGCCGATGATCGTGCTGAACTCGCCCAAGGGCTGGACGGGACCGAAGGTGGTCGATGGGCTGCAGATTGAGGGTACCTTCCGCTCGCATCAGGTGCCGATTTCCGATCCGGCGAGTCATCCTGGACATCTCCAGTTATTAGAAGACTGGCTCAAGAGTTATCGGCCCGACGAACTGTTCGATAAAGAAGGTTGCCTGAAAGCGGAACTAGCCGAGCTTGCGCCAAAGGGTGAACGCCGAATGGGCGCCAATCCGCACGCCAACGGGGGCATCCTGCTCCACGATCTGCGAATGCCGGATTTCCGTGAATATGCTGTTGAGGTTCCCGTTCCGGGCGCGCCGGGCGTCGGTGACACCCATGTGCTCGGGCGTTTCCTGCGTGATGTGACGAAGCTGAACTGCGAGCAGCGTAATTTCCGGGTCTTCGGTCCGGACGAGACGCTTTCCAATGGACTCGAAGCGATCTTTGAAACGACCAAACGCCAATGGGATGCCGCGACGGTGCCGAACGATGAATTTCTTGCGCCCGCCGGTCGCGTCATGGAGATGTTGAGCGAGCATCAGTGCGAGGGCTGGCTGGAAGGTTACCTGCTAACCGGCAGACACGGACTCTTCAACTGTTACGAGGCCTTCATTCACATCGTCGATTCGATGTTCAACCAGCACGCAAAGTGGCTGAAGGTCACTTCTCAATTGCCGTGGCGGCGGAAGATCGCGTCCCTCAATTACCTTCTCGCTTCGCATGTGTGGCGGCAGGATCATAACGGCTTCACCCATCAGGATCCAGGATTTATCGATCATGTGGTGAATAAGAAGGCTGAGGTCGTGCGCGTTTACCTCCCGCCGGACGCCAATTGTCTTCTGTCGGTAATCGACCACTGCCTGCGCAGCCGCCACTACGTCAACGTTGTGATTGCGGGCAAACATCCGGCCCCGCAATGGTTGACGATGGATGCCGCAGTCAAACATTGCCTCGAAGGTATTGGCGTTTGGGAGTGGGCGAGCAACGGTATCGGAGTCTCGCCCGACCTGGTTATGGCGTGTTGTGGCGACGTCCCGACGCTCGCAACGCTCGCGGCGGTTTCGATTCTGCGCGAGCACCTGCCCGAGTTAAAAATTCGGGTGGTCAACGTTGTTGACCTCATGAAGCTGCAACCGCAGAGCGAGCATCCCCACGGATTGAACGAACGGGATTTTGACGAGATCTTCACCAGGGATAAGCCTGTGATCTTCGCATTTCACGCCTATCCGTGGCTGATTCATCGGCTCACCTACCGCCGCACGAACCATGCAAACATCCATGTTCGCGGATACAAGGAGGAAGGCACGATCACGACACCTTTCGATATGACGGTGTTAAACGATTTGGACCGCTTCCACCTCGCAATCGACGCAATCGACCGGTTGCCGCAGACGGGGGAAACAGGTATCTACCTCAAGCACCAGCTCCGGGAAAAGCTGGTCGCTCACAAGCAATACATCGACACCTACGGCCAGGATTTACCGGAGATCAGGAATTGGAGTTGGAAGAAATAGCAGAATGCGAATATTCGAACCTTGAATCTCTGGTGGCGGGCGAACAGTGCACGCTGTGAGTTGATTCATGCAGAAGGCGCGGGCCTATCGACGACAGATATAGTATGCCCGCGTGCAAGTCTCTGAGTTCAGGATGAAAACAAGAGAAGCGTCTCCCGATCCTTGTCCATGAATACCCTCTCGGTAAATCACTACTTTGCGCTTGAGTGTTCGAGGTCAGGTTTCTTGTTGGCGGTTTCCGCCTCCCAATGTTCAATTTGCGGCGTGATGCGGCCCGAGAAGAAGATTTTCCGGGACCGATGCTGGTGTCAGTATCTCCTGGCCGGCGCAGAACAGCAACCCATACAAGGAATTCTTCGTACCACGCTCACCTTTCTTGCTTAATTATAATTAGGCGCCGGCGAGCGAAAGTGCGGTGTCAGCTTGCTCCGCCTGTTCCGCGATCACGGCTACTGGCGTGCAGTGTAACTTGTCCATGATAATCCGGCGCGATTCAAAGAATGGCCGGAGATTTCTGGCAACCGCCACGCCGGGTCCGACGTCAATGGTCCCAGCGTGTCCGGTGTCCGCTCGCCGGGATCGAACACGATTGGGAGATCCCACGACGGCTTCGAGCAAGAGGTCCGGGACGCAGGGTGGAATGTCTTCTTCGTGGCGGGCCCAATCAATCGATTTTCGATTGTGGTCAGGCAAAAACGGTCGTTGGGAGAGCCATACGGGTCACCCCTCGCATCCTCAGGAAAATTCGCTGACGTCAGGGGCATAGGATGACCGGCACGCCAAACCAGATAGAGTTGGCCAACCAGATCAGATCGAAGATCAATGCAGATTTCGACCGCGTAGCTGCGGCACTCCGCACAGCTTCGGAGTTGCGATCGGAAGATTTTCGCGCCGAGACGACGGCCGTCATAGCGATTCTCGAAGAGAAGCGCGCCGAAATTCTCGGGAAAGACCGAGCCGGTGAGTTTATTCGTGACTGGCAGGAATTGAGCGGCAAAGTCGCGCAAGTGATCGCCACCGATGCGCGGTACCAGGCAATCAGGGCTGACAGAGAGAAGCGCAGAGATGTCGCCTCCCTCTAAAGTGCCAGGCAAATATGATGTTCCTACCGCGCTGTACCCATTGCAAGTCGGAGTTCCGTCGCATCTGCATCCGGAACATCCTCGGAACAACTTATAGTCTGGCTCTTCCATCCGTGCCGTTGCGGACTGTGCGCCACTTGAGACGGCTTATTTCTCTGAATCGACTTACCGGGAAGTGGCATTGAAATTGAATTGAATCGACCCGAACTGCGTTCCGCTGCCGGTTGACCGCCGCCGCTTCGTTCACTGCCGGAGACTGTAGTGGTGAATCGGGATTCCCCGGGCCGAAAGCTCGCTGAGCAACTGCGTCACGGCGGGAGACATTGCACTGTCTCCCGGTACTACCACCGCCCATTCCAGGTTCTCTCTGAACTCTCGGTTGACGATGTGCCACCGATCGAACGCAGGTGGCATGGTTGCTCCGATCTGAATCAGGGAC
>Ga0134126_10003725_pt1 | contig 19095 bp, 20 predicted proteins | sample KB31752_FD_96881 | JGI IMG/M metagenome (GOLD analysis project Ga0134126, IMG submission 96881) | Terrestrial soil microbial communities with excess Nitrogen fertilizer from Kellogg Biological Station, Michigan, USA - KB3-175-2 | ecosystem: Environmental > Terrestrial > Soil > Unclassified ...
GCCCGGCGGCGAGAGCGAGCTCGCCGAGATCGTGCGCCTGCTCGACCAGAACGACGTCCGCGTCGAGACCCTGCAGCTGCATCAGCCCTCCCTCGACGACGTCTTCCTTGCGAAGACCGGGCGAAAGCTCGAGGGCGCCGGCGCCGGCGAGCTGGACGGCGCCGAGCTCGACGGAGCCGCAGCGCAGCTCGAGGGCGCGCGCGCCGACTGATGGGCGGCACCTCGCTGATCGAGCAGGTGAGCGCCGTCGCGCGCCGCTCCGCCGTCGGCGTGCTCCGCCAGCGCGCGCTGATCATCTTCCCGATGCTGTTCCCGCTGATCCTGTTCGCGATCAACGGCAGCTCGCTGAGCCGCGTCACCGAGATCCCCGGGTTCCCGACCCACAGCTACCGCGCCTTCCTGCTCGCGTTCCCGTTCGTCCAGGGGGCGATGTTCGTGTCGATCTCGGCGGGCACGAGCCTCGCCCGCGATGTCGAGACGGGCTTCCTGAACCGGCTCGCCCTCACCCCGCTGCGCAGCGAGGCGATGCTTTTCGGGCAGCTCGGCGGCGCGTTCGTGCTCGGGATCGTGCAGGCGGTCGTCTACCTGCTGGTCGGGCTGGCCACCGGCGTCGAGATCGTGAGCGGCGTCGGCGGCGTGCTCATGCTGCTGACGCTCTCGGTCACCATCTCCTTCGCCTTCGCCAGCCTCGGCGGCCTGCTGGCCCTGCGCCTGGGCACCGGAGAAGCGATCCAGAGCATCTTCCCGCTGCTGTTCGTGACGCTGTTCCTCAGCTCCTCCACCCTCCCGCGCAACCTCATCGGGACGGCGTGGTTCAAAGAAATCGCGACCTACAACCCGGTCTCCTACATGATCGAGGGCCTGCGCAGCCTCGTCATCCAGGGCTGGAACGCGCAGGCGCTCGAGCTCGCGTTCGGGATGTCGCTCGCGCTCGCGATCGTCTCGCTCGCACTCGCGCGACCCGCGATGAAGTCGAGGCTGGCGCGCGCATGAGGCGGTTCCTCTACGTCACGAAGGCCGTCGCCTGGCGCTCGATCCACAACACGCTCGTCAACCCGGCGATCATCGTCCCCTCGATCATCTTCCCGCTGTTCTTCCTCGTCGCCTTCGCGGGCGGGCTCTCGAGGGTCAGCGACATCCCCAACTTCCACTACGCGCCGGGCTACACCTCCTTCCAGTTCGCGTTCGTGTTCCTGCAGTCCGCGGCGTTCGGCGGCGTCTTCACCGGCTTCGCCGTGGCGCGCGACTTCGAGTCCGGCTTCGCCCGGCGGCTGATGCTCGGCGCGCCCCGCCGCAGCGGCATCATCGCCGGGTACACGGTGGGCGCCTTCCTGCGCTGGCTGGTCGTGGCGACCGTCGTCACGATCGCGGGCCTGATCGCGGGCATGCGCCTCGACGGCAACGGGATCGAGCTGTCCGGGTTGATCGGGCTCGGGCTCGGCATGAACTTCACGGCCGCCCTCTGGGCGATCGGCATCGCCATGTTCCTGCGCACCGAGCAGGCCGGCCCGCTGATCCAGATGCCCGTGTTCGTCGCCCTCTTCCTCGCGCCCGTCTACGTGCCGCTGACGCTGCTCACCGGCTGGGTCCACGCGGTTTCGAGCATCAACCCCATCACGGCGGTGCTCGAGGCCGGACGCGGCCTGATCGCCGGCTCGCCGGTCAAAGTCGCGCTCGCCTTCGCCGCGCTGGCCGGCGCCGCCGCCCTGCTCGGCGCGTTCTCGCGCCGCGGGCTGGCCTCCGCCGAGCGGGCGGGGTAGTACCGGCCGCCGCTCGCCGGCACGGCACTACACTCGACCGCCCATGACTGATCGCTCCCGCGTCGGCGTGGACGTTCCCGACCGGCGCGGTCGCACCGGGCTCGATCGCGAGGGGCGCGAGCTGGAACGCAACCCGGACGTCGTCGTCCGAGACGTGGAGGTGACCTCCGACGGCTGGCACGTGCTGCGGCGCACGACCTTCGACTACCGCGGCCGCGATGGGCGCTGGACCACGGTGCAGCGTGAGACCTACGACCGCGGCAACGGCGCGGCGATCCTGCCCTACGACCCCGACCGCCGCACGGTGCTGCTGACGCGGCAGTTCCGGTTCCCGGCCTACGTCAACGACCATCCCGACGGCATGCTCCTCGAGGCCGCCGCGGGCCTGCTCGACGGCGAGCATCCGGAGACAGCCATCCGCCGCGAGGCCGAAGAGGAGCTCGGCGTCGTCGTGGCCGAGATCGAGCACGTCTTCGACGCCTACATGAGCCCCGGCTCCATCACCGAGCGAGTGCACTTCTACGCCGCGCGATACGGGCCGCAGGACCGGAGGAGCGCCGGCGGCGGCGTCGCGAGCGAGGATGAGGAGATAGAGGTGGTGGAGCTGGCGTTCGAGGACGCGCTCGAGATGGTCGCCGGCGGCGGCGTCGTCGACGGCAAGACGATCATGCTGCTGCAGTGGGCCGCGCTGTCGGGACCCTTCGCCCCGTCCTCTCTCCGGTAGGGTCGCGCCCGTGACCGCGTCCCGCGCTGAGGAGTGGCTCGCCACGGGCGCCCGCTTCGACTGGAGCCCGGCGGCCGGCGACGCGTCGCCGGTGAGCATCTTCCACATCGAGCTCGGCGACGCCGACGCCCCCGTGCTCGCGCTCGTCCATGGCTTCCCGACCTGCAGCGTCGACTGGTTCGAGGTCGCGCATCGCCTCAGCGAGCGCTTCCGCGTGTGCGCCCTGGACTTCCCCGGCTACGGCTTCTCCTCGAAGCCACGCGGGTGGGGCTACAGCCTGCGTCGCGACGCCGAGCTCCTCGACCACTACCTCGCCGAGGTCGTGGGCGCGTCCTCTGCCGTGATGGTCGCCCACGACCGTGGCGACAGCGTGGCGCTGATCCACGCCGCCGGCACGGCCGACGGCCGCACGCGCACCGGGCTCGAGCACCTGGTCCTCTCCAACGCCAACGTCTTCCTGCCGCTTTCGAACCTCACCGACGCCCAGCGGCTGATGCTCCACAACCCCGAGCTGCTCGAGCAGCTGACGCCGGAGCTGCTCGCGGCGGGGATGGGCGTGACGACCTTCACACCGCCCCGGGGTCCGGACGATCCGGAGGTCCAGGCGCTCGCCACGACGTTCGCGCACGAGGATGGCGTCGCGATCCTGAACGAGACGATCCAGTATCTGGTGGAGCGCTCGGTCGACGAGGGCGCGTGGCTGCGCGCGCTGGCGGAGACCGACCTGCCGACGACCGTCGTATGGGGTCTGTGCGACACCGTCTCGCCGCCGCGGGTCGCGAGCTACGTCTGGCACGAGCACCTGATGTTCAAGCCGGGCGCGAACGCCTTCTACCTGATCCCGGGAGCCAACCACTACGTGCAGAACGACCGCCCCGACGCCTACGTCCAGGCGGTCCTGCACGGGCTCGACGCTCCGGAGGATGCAGCGCCAGGGGCGCTCGACGACGCGCCCGGCGCTCCCGTGCTCGTGGACCGCTCGCGAAGCGAGTTGCCCGACGCCGCCGAGCTGATCGCCCGGCGCGCTCCGCTGCCCGGCTAGCGGATCCCCGTCGAGCCGGGCGGGCAGCGCCCCGGACGAGCGCTCACAGATCGGTGTCCTCGCCCGGCGCGACGATGCGGACCTCGCTCGCGGGTTCCAGCTCGCCGACGTGAGCGGCGAACCTGCGCGCGGGCCCGTCGCCGATCGTCAGCCCGCGCTCGCTGCGGCCGATCGGGCGGAACGTGCCCCAGTGGATGGGGATCGCGATCCGCGGGCGCAGCAGGCGCGTCGCGCGCGCGGCGTCCAGCGGGTCCATGTGCCCGGGGCCCAGCGTGCGCCCCCAACCCGCCACCGGCAACAGCGCGACGTCGAGGCTGCCCGCCAGCTCCGCCATCCCCTCGAACACGCCGGTGTCGCCCGCGAAGTACACGGTGCGCGTCCCGCGCACCACGTACCCGACGCTCGCCGAGCGCGGACCCAGCGGATAGCGGCGCCCGTCGTGGTCCGCCGGCACCCCGGCGACCGTCACCGCCCCGACCGTCGCCTCCTCCCCCACGCCCAGCTCGCTGACCGCCTCAAAGCCGCGCTTTCGCAGCCACGCGCCGGCTCCGGGCGGGACGAACATCGGCACCTGGCTCCCGAGCAGCCGCAGCGACGGCAGGTCGAGGTGGTCCTGGTGCGCGTGGGAGAGGAGCACCGCGGAGGCGAGCGGTTCGGCCGGGGGCCGCGCGTAGCGGCGCAGGTGCGCGACGCGATCGCGCAGGAGCGGATCGGTGAGCAGCGCCTCGCCGTCCAGCTCGATCTGCACCGTCGAGTGGCCCAGGAAGGCGATACGGTCCCGCCGGGAGCGCCTGTCATCGTCCATCGAGCCCAAGCTAACCACCGGCACCACGCATCGTGCCGCGCCGTCGCACCGGGGTGAGCCATCGCGCGCGCCATCTCGCGAGCCTGCTGATCCGCTGGCTCGTCCTGCTGGGGATCCAGGCGCTGGTGCTCGTCGGGCTCTCGGACGCGCTCGGCGGCATCGAGCGGATCTCCTTCGCGGAAGCGCTCCTGATCGTGCTTGCGATCTCGCTCGTCAACGCCTTCATCTGGCCGGTCGTGATCCGTCTGGCGCTGCCGCTTACGCTGATCACCTTCGGCCTCTTCTCGCTCGCGATGAGCGCCGGGGTCGTAGCGCTGTCGTTCTTGTGGGCGACCGGCAGCACGCCCGCGTTCGGGACCGACCTGGTGATCGCGGCGGTGCTCGCGCTCGTCTCCACGGCGCTCGTCTCGCTGCTCGACTTCGACGGCGACGCGCGCAACCTGCGGGTCGTCCGCCGGCGCGCGCGCCACGCGCGCGCCGAGAACCGCACCGACGTGCCGGGCGTGATCCTGTTCGAGATCGACGGCCTCGGCGAGCAGGTCCTGCGCTCGGCCATCCGTGACGGGCACGCGCCGACGATCGCGCGTTGGATCGAGGCGGGCAGCCACAAGCTGATCGGCTGGGAGTGCGACCTCTCCAGCCAGACCGGCGCCAGCCAGGCGGGGCTCCTGCTCGGCAGCAACTGGGACATGCCAGCGTTCCGCTGGCACGAGAAGGAGTCGGGGCGCACGCTGGTCTCCAACCACCCTCGCGACGCCGCCGAGATCGAGCGGCGGCTCTCCAGCGGCCACGGGCTGCTCGCGAACGGCGGCACCAGCCGCGGCAACATGTTCTCCGGCGACGCCCCCCGCTGCACGATCACGATGGCCGCGATCGGCGACCGCAGCCGCTCGCACGCCTCGGACCTGTTCGCCTACTTCTCCGACCCCTACGGGCTGCTGCGCACGATCTGGCTGTCGCTCGCCGACGTCGCCCGCGAGCGCTGGGCGGCGCGCCGACAGCGCCGCGAAGGCGCGCCGCACATCCACCGCAGCTGGCTGTACTCGCTGATCCGGGCCTCGATCACGGTCGTGATGCGCGACCTCAACGTCGCGATGCTGGCGGCGGACATCGTCGAGGGCGTGCCCGTCAGCTACGCGACCTTCGTCGGCTACGACGAGGTCGCACACCACTCCGGCATCCGCGCCCCCGACGCGCTCACCGTGCTGCGCCAGCACGACCGCCAGCTCGGGCGGCTGGAGCGAGCCGCCGAGCAGGCGCCCCGTCCCTACCACCTCGTGGTGCTCTCCGACCACGGCCAGACGCAGGGAGCGCCGTTCCGGCAGCGCTATGGCAAGACGCTCGACGAGCTGGTCCGAGGAGCGCTCGACCGCGGCGAGGTGCGGGCCCCCGCCGCCGTCGACGAGGCCTGGGGCGACCTCGGCGCGGCTCTCGCCGACGCGCGCCAGGAGCCCTCGATGGGCGGCAAAGCGCTTGCCAGGGCGACGCGCAGCCGCGCGGTGGAGGGAACGGTGGCGCTCGGGCCGCAGCGGCAGGCGATCACCGACGCCGACGCGAAGGAGAACGGCAGCGAGGCCGTCGTGCTCGTGTCGGGCTGCCTCGGTCTCGTCTACCTGACGTCGAGCAAGGAGCGGCTGACGCTCGAGGAGATCGACGAGGTACACCCCCGGCTGGTCGAGTCACTCGCCACACATCCGGGCATCTCCTTCGTGATGGTCCGTTCTCGCGAGCAAGGCCCCTTGGCGATCGGAGCACGCGGGCGACGGCGCCTCGACGACGGCACGGTCGAGGGAGAGGACCCGCTGGCCGGCTTCGACGAGACGGCCGCCGCGCACCTGCGCCGCCACGACAGCTTCCCCCACTGCCCCGACATCCTGGTCAACGGGGTCTACGACCCCGGGACCGGCGAGGTGGCCCCGTTCGAGGAGTTCATGGGCTCCCACGGCGGCATCGGCGGGCCGCAGACGAGGCCGTTCGCGGTCATACCCCAGGAGTGGAGCGACCCGGCCATGCCGATCGTCGGCGTCGAAGCCATGCACGCAGCCCTGATGGGCTGGCTCCCGCCCACGACGGCCGCCGAGCCGGCAGAGAGCCGCTGATCGAAACGGCCCCTCACCGGCGCGGGACGCGCCCGTCGCCAGAGGGCCGGCCGCCGACGTGATCGCCGCCGCCGCTGCGCCGCACCTTCCCGGCGTCCTTCACGACCTCGAACCGACGCTCGATCACTACGGCTACCTGGCCGTCGCCGGGTTCGTCTTCATCGAGGACTTCGGCGTGCCGGTGCCCGGGGAGACGATCCTGATCCTGAGCGCCGTCTACGCGGCCACCGGCAGGCTGAACATCTTCCTGGTGGCGCTGCTCGGCTTCTGCGGCGCGGTGCTGGGCGACAACCTCGGCTTCGCGATCGGCCACTACGGTGGCCACGCGCTCGTCGAGCGCTACGGCCGCTACGTCTTCCTGACGCCGAAGCGGATCGACAAGGCAACCGAGTTCTTCGAGCACCACGGCGGCAAGATCATCATCGCCGCGCGCTTCATCGAGGGCCTGCGCCAGGCGAACGGGATCATCGCCGGGACCACCGGGATGCACTGGCGCCGGTTCCTCATCTTCAACATCATCGGTGCGGCGCTGTGGGTGGGCGTCTGGGTCAGCGTCGGCTACTTCTCGGGCAGCCACATCGACACGATCTACAACGACGCCGCCCGCTACAGCACATACCTCGCGATCGCCGCCGCGCTGTTCATCGCCGCCGTGATCGCGCGCCAGGTGATGCGCGTCCGCCGTGAGCGCGGCGCCGCCGAGTCCTGACGCGCCGCCCCTGCCTACGGCGCCAGCGCGACCGCGGCCTCCGGCGTCGCCACGCGGAAGCTGAAGCTCTCCTGCAGGTACAACCGCACCACCTCGGCGTCGTGGGAGTCGTATCCGATCGACAGGTCCTGGCCGGACTCGAACAGGAAGTCCCCGCCCCGCAGGCTGAGCACGACCGCGCCGTTGACGCCGGGCGTCCACACGATCGGTCCCTCGAGGATCTTGCGCAGATGGTCGAGCAGCGGGTAGCCGCCGCCCTCGGCGGTCTCCACCACACGGCGGTACTGCTCGCGGCCGAGCGCCAGGCCGTAGGGCCCGCCGACGCCCGCGCACAGGAGTTTCTCGACCGCCGCCGCGACCGGGCGCGGATAGCTGTCGGGCTTGCCGAGCGTCAGCGCTTCGTGGGAGGAGCGCTCGGCGACACCCGCGATCGCGCCGGCCCAGCCGTGGAACACGGCGACGTTCTCGGCCATCGCGATCTCTCTCGCGGCCTCGTCGAGCGGTCCGAGCTCAGCGTCCGGCGCGCCGCGATCGGCGTCTCGCATCTCCTCGCGCGAGAGCGCGAAGTCGGCGCGGAGCTCGACGAGGGGCATGACTTCCCTCTGCAGTCCCGAGACGGCTTTCGAGGGGCCGCCGCGAAGCTTCTTGACGCGGCCCAGCGTGCTCGCCGAGTGCTCCCACCCGTGCGGACCGCCGAAGTCGACCAGCTTGCGCGCGCCGAGCGCCGGCTCCAGGCGCTCGCGTGCCTCCTCGTCGAGCAGCTTCCAGTTGGCGTCGCTGAGCGGCGCGTGCTCTCGTAGCAGGTGGCTCATCGTCCGCCACCTCGCAGGCTGCCGATTCCGAGCGAGCCGTCCGCATATGCGCCCTCGGCCCCGCCGGAGTCCTCCTCGAACGCCTCCGCCTCGGCTGCCTCTCCGTGCTCGACGACGTCGCCGGGCTGGAACAGGATCCCCTCGGCCACCGCGCGCCATGGCGGCGTGCGGCGCAGCAGCAGCTCGAGGTCCATGCTGAAGTGCTTGAACTCCTCGCCCTGGGCGTCGCGCATCACCGCGAGCGCTTCGGGGTCGGTCTCGACCGCGAGCCGCTGCTGGTACCAGCCGATCGCTTCAGCCTCCTCGGTGAGCGAGGCGCAGAGCCGCGCGAACGTGCGCGTCGCGGCCGGCAGCTCCTCGGGCGGCTCGTGGTACTGGTCGAAGCCCATCCTCGTCTCCTTCAGCTCGTTGCTACCCGTCTCAGGCCGATCGGCGCAGCATTTCACCATCGCCGCCGCGCCGTCCGCTCGCGGGCCGTCTTCCGGAGCCGAGTGCGAGGGTATGTGTCAGCCGACGAGACCAAGGAGGTACCGATGCGCAGCGACATCGCACCCGGCGGGGTGTTTCCCGACTACGAGCTCCCCGATCACGAGAAAGTCCCCCGCAGGCTGAGTGAGATCCAGGGCGATGAGCCGCTGGTCCTCACACTCGCTCGCGGGCACTACTGCCCCAAGGAGCACCAGCAGCATCAGGAGCTCGCCGAGAACTACCCGAAGATCGCGGTCTCCTACACGAAGCTCGCGACGATCTCGACCGACGACGACCACCTGCTCAAAGAGTTCCGCGCCTCGATCGGCGCGCAGTGGCCGTTCTTCTCAGACCCCGGCCGCGTGGTCCAGAAGGACCTCGAGATCCAGGAGTACACCGACCCCGAGAACGACCCGATGATCCCCCACACGCTGGTGCTGAAGCCGGGGCTCGTAGTCCACCGCGTCTACAACGGCTACTGGTTCTGGGGCCGCCCCTCCTTCTACGACCTCTGGCGCGACCTGCGCGAGCTGAACGCCGAGATCCGGCCCGACTGGGACCTCGCGGCACCGGGGCTGCGCGAGGCTTGGGACTCGGGCGACCGCAGCCCCTTCCACGGCTACTGAGCTACGCGCGCATCTTGCTGCGATCCCTGGGCTCCACGAAGGGATCGCTCTCGGCCGGCTCGCCGCGCTCGAGCCTGCGTCCCCGCTCGAGCTCCGCGTTCACCTCGGCGCCGAGCAGCACCGCGATGTTCGAGAGCCACAGCCACACGAGGAACACGATCACCGAGGCGAGCGCGCCGTAGGTCTTGTTGTAAGAGGAGAACTCGGCGACGTAGAGGGCGAACAGCCCCGAGACGATCGCCCACGCGAGCACCGCGAGCAGGCCTCCCGGCGTGATCCACCGGAACCCCGGCTGCTTGACGTTCGGGGCCGCCCAGTAGAGCAGCGAGAACATCAGGCAGACGACGATCACCAGCACGGGCCACTTCGCGATGTCCCAGGCCGTGATCGCGCCCGAGCCGACGCCGAGCAGATCCCCGACCTGCTGTGCGAGACCACCGGTGAGGACGACGGCGATCGCGCTCACCGCCAGCAGCACGAGCATCACCAGCGTGACGAGGACCCGGACCGGGAGCGTCTTCCACACCGGCCTCCCCTCTTCGATCCCGTAGATCGCGTTCGACGCGCGCATGAAGGCCGCGACGTAGCCCGAGGCCGACCAGATCGCGAGCACGAGGCCGACCACGAAGGCGACGCCGGCTGTGCCCCTCGCGCCCTGGATGTTGCGGATCGCGCTCGTGAAGATCGTCTGCGCCGGTCCGGGCGCGACCTTGCCCAGGTTTTCGATCAGCGGTTCGGTGGCGGACGGCCCGATCAGGCCGAGCACCGAGACCAGCGCGATCAGCGCGGGGAAGATCGACAGCACCCCGTAGTAGGTCAGCGCGGCGGCCCAATCGGTGAGGTTGTCCTCGCGGAACCCGGCGAACGCGCGCTTTCCCACCCCGAACCAGGACGAGGCCGACAGACCGGTCGGGCCCTCGGGCGCAGTGCGGCGGGTCTCGGCGTCGGCCTGCTGCGAGGCTGCCATGCACCGCTGTTTCCCGGCCTGCGCGCGTTTATTCCGCCCGCCGGCTCAGCTGGTCACATTCAGGACTGGCGGGCGCTTCAGCCGGCCCGCGCGGGCTCTGCCGCCGCAGCTGCTTCCCCGTCCCGTTCGGCGAAGAACTCGCCGCCCTCGATCTCCAGCCGCGGTACGACCCGATCGAGCCACCCGGGCATGTACCAGTTCCACCTGCCGACCAGGATCATCAGCGCCGGCACGAGCAGGCACCGCACGACGGTCGCGTCCAGGAGCACCGCGACGGCGAGACCGACGCCGAACTGCTTGACGGTCGGATCGCCGTTCAGCAGGAAGCTGCCGAACACGAACACCATGATCAACGCCGCCGCCGTGATCACGCGGGCGCTCGTCACCAGCCCCGAGACCACCGAGGTGCGATTGTCCTGGCCCTCCTGGACGTGCTCCTCGATCTGGCTGACGAGGAACACCTCGTAGTCCATCGAGAGCCCGAACAGGATCGCGAACATGAACAGCGGCACGTAGGAGACGATCGGCACCGCGCCGCTGAGGCCGATCGCCCCACTCGCCCACCCGTACTGGAAGATCGCGGTCAGCACGCCATAGGCGGCCCCGATCGAGAGCACGTTCATGAGCGCCGCCTGCGGCGGGACCACCACCGTCCGGAAGGCGATCATCAGCAGGATCAGGCTGAGCACGATCACGACCGCGATCTGCAGCGGGAGCTTCGCCGAGATCTTGGACGCGAGGTCGACGTACCCGGCGGTGCTGCCACCCACGTAGGCCCGGAGGTCGGTGCCCTGTTCGGCCTTCGGGATCGTGGTGTCGCGCAGCGATTCGACGAGATCGGCGGTGGAGTTGTCGGACGGTCCCTTCTTGGCGATCGCGTTGAAGAAGGCGACGGTGCCGGCCTTGTCGATCTGCACGGGCGATACGGCGGCCACGTCGGGGTTCGCCGCCACGTCGCTCTGAAGCGTCTGCAGGCGCTCGTCCTGCGCGCGGGGATCGGTTTGCGCAGAGCTCTTGCCGGAGCTCGAACCGCCGGATCCACCCTGGCCGCCGCCACCGGACGCCGGCGCGGCGCCTGCCGGCTGTCCCGAGCCTTCAGCGCTCGCGGGCGCCTTCGCAGGGCTCCCCAGCGTGACCGCGATCAGCAGCGGGCCGTTGACGCCCGCGCCGAAGTTCTCCGAGAGCAGGTCATACGCTTTCCGCGCTGTCGTGGAGGTCGAGAGCGCGCCCGTGTCCTGCTGCCCCAGGTTCAGCGAGAGCAGGGGGATCGTCAGCGGGATCAGGATCGCGAGCGCCGCGAGCCCGCTGAGCGCCGGGCGCTTGGAGATCTCGTGGGCCAGTTTCGCCCACACCCCTTTGTGCGCCTGCTCCTCCGAGTAGGGCTTGCGCACGCGCAGCGCTTCGATGTGATCGCCGAGGGCCCCCAGGAGGGCGGGAAGGAGCGTCACCGCACCGACCATCGCCACGACCACCGCGATCGCGGCCATCAGCCCCATCGTCGTCACCAGCGGGATGTTCGCCACGGCGAGCGAGACGAGGGCGATGGTGACCGTCGAGCCGGCGAAGACCACCGCGCCACCGGAGGTCGCCGCCGCGCGCGCGACCGACTCCTCGCGGGACAGCCCGGTCGAGACCCAGCGGAAGTACCGCGTGACGATGAACAGCGCGTAGTCGATCCCGACGCCGAGGCCGATCATCGTCGCCAGCGTCGGCGCCACCGTCGGAACCGTGATCGCGTGCCCGAGGATGCGGATGATCGCGAGCGTCGAGAGCAGCGCGCAGATCGCCGTGAGGATCGGCAGCAGCATCGCCACGACGGTGCCGAAGGTGAAGGCGAGGATCACGCACGCGGCGATGATCCCGACGAGCTCGCTCGACTCGGTCTTCGGTTTGGAGACCTTCTGCCCGAGCTGGCCGCCGGTCTCCACCTCGAGCCCTGCCGCCTTCGCCGGTTTGGCGGCGGCGTCGATGATCGTCTGGGCTTCTTCCTCGGAGAGCTGCCCGGGGCTGACGTCGAGCGTCACGGAGAGGTAGCCCGTCGAGGCGTCCTTGCTGAGCGCCGAGGCGCCCTGCGGGGTCAGCGGGTTCACGACACCGGCGACGTGCTCGGCCTTCGCCAGGTCCGCCGCCGCTGAGTCGACCGCTTCGGCGAGGTGGGGTTCGGTGAGCTTCGCGCCATCCCGGGCATGCAGGACGATCGGGCTCGAGCCGTTGGCCTGCGCCGCGAACGAGTGGCTCAGCGTCGCTTTCGCCGTGTCGCTGCCCGTGCCCGGGAGCGACAGGTTGTCGTTCGTTTTTTCGCCGAGGCCGTGCGACACGGCGACGAGCACAGCGGTCACCAGCAGCCATGCGGCGAGCACGATCCAGCGCCTTCTCACGCACCCGTGCGCCAGCTTGTAGAGCGCTGCGGTCAAGGCTCCCCCTCCGCGGCCCGGCTCCAGGCCGGCCCGCGGGTCGACGATCGATCCGGCTCACCACGCTAGCGCGCTCGGCGGAGACTCGCTTTCCCGGCACGAGCGGGACGGAACGCGCCGATTGGCGGCGACGGCGCGAACCGCTGAGCAGCGACCCGGGAGGCGACCAGGGTCTCCGACGGGCGCGACGCGGTGCGCGGGAGACGAGGCTCGCGGCACGATCCCCGATCCACGAGGTGAGCTGACCGTGGCCGCAACGCAACCGTTCGGGGCGCTGGCCGCCCTTGACGCCGCACCGGTCTGGCTGGGCTCCGAGCCGCTGAGCGCCGCTCAGCTGCGCGGCCGCCCGGTGCTGATCGACTTCTGGACCTACTCCTGCGTGAACTGGCTGCGCACGCTGCCCTACGTGCGCGCCTGGTGGCGGCGGTACGCCGAGCGCGGGCTGGTCGTCATCGGCGCCCACGCGCCGGAGTTCTCCTTCGAGCACGACCTGGAGAACGTGCGCCGTGCGATCGGCGAGCTCGATGTCCCCTACCCGGTCGTGATCGACAACGAGTTCGCGATCTGGCGCTCCTTCGAGAACCACTACTGGCCTGCCGTCTACCTCGTCGACGGCGAGGGCCGGCGCGCCTACGAGCACTTCGGCGAGGGCGCCTACGAGGAGACCGAGCGGGAGGTGCAGCGACTGCTCGGCATCGACGAGGAGACCGCCGCGATCGATGCGACCGGTCTCGCCGAGGCAGCCGACTGGAGCGAGCTGGAATCGCCCGAGACCTACCTCGGGCGTGCGCGCGCGGAACGGCGCGGGCAGGCGGGCGGCCAGGCCCTGGCGCTGAACGAGTGGACGCTGTCGGGAACGTGGTCGGTCGGGGCGGAGGCGGCGGTGCTCGACGCCGCCCCAGGATCGATCGCCTACCGCTTCGCGGGACGCGACCTCAACCTCGTGCTCGCGCCGCCGAGCGGCGGCGGCGCGTCGAGCTTCATCGTCCGCCTCGACGGCCGGCCGCCCGGCGAGGACCACGGCCTCGACGTCGAGCCCTCCGGCGCCGGCGCCGTCGACGAGCCGCGGATGTACCAGCTGGTCCGCCAGCGCGGCCAGATCCGTCGACGCACCTTCGAGATCGAGTTCCTCGAGGCGGGCGTGGGCGCCTACGTGTTCACCTTCGGCTGAGGCTCAGCCGCCGTACTCAGCGTCGCCGACGTGCTCGCCCCACGCGACGGGACTGCCGTCCTCGCCCGCCTCCTGCACCGCGATGTGGCTCATCGCCGCGTCGGGTGCGGCGCCGTGCCAGTGCTCCTCGCCCGGCTCGAAGAAGACGCGGTCGCCGGCGTGGATCTCCTCGACCGGGCCGCCGCGCTGCTGGCAGCGGCCGGTGCCCGCGGTCACGAAGATCGTCTGGCCGAGCGGGTGCGTGTGCCAGGCGGTGCGAGCCCCCGGCGCGAACGAGACGATCGCCGCCGCCGCGCGCGCCGGCGGCTGCGGCGTGGCCACCGTCTCGACCGACACCTCGCCCGTGAACCACTCGCTCGGGCCCCGGCTCGCCTCCCTCGCCTCGCGCGTCAGCTTCATCGCTCGCTCCCCTCGTCTCGGCTCACGGGCAGCCCCGCGGCAAGCCAGCCGCGGAAGCCGTCGATCACGTCGGTCGCGCCGGGGCGGCCGACGTCGAGCAGCGTAGCCGCGGCGAGGCTCGACTGATACCCCTCGTCGCAGATCAGGATCAGCCGTCGCGCCGGGTCGGCGGCACGCTCGTCGCGCCAGGGCGAGGAGGGATCGCAGCGCCACTCGAGCACGTTGCGGCAGATCGGGATCGCACCCGGGATCGTCCCGTCGCGCCGGCGTTGCTCGAGCGGGCGGATGTCGACGAGCACCGCCCCGGCCGCGATCTCGGCGGCTACGTCGCCCGGTGCGACCCGCGTCAGCCTGCGCCGGGCCGCGTGCAGCAGCCGTTCGACCAGCGGCTCGTCGGTCCAAGGCGCCTCGGCGGACGCCGGCACGGCACGGAGATGCATCGCCTCCTCTGTTCCCCGAACCGTGGGACCTCATTCCCACGTCGTTGCGGAAAACCCCCGAGCGGATGCGCGGCCACACGCGGATGGCGGGCCTCGAGCCCGCCGGTTGACTGTGGGATGAGGAGAACGAGATGGTCACCCTTCTGGTTCTGCGTCAATCCCCGCCAGACATCGCCGCCACATAGGGGTCGGGCGGAGGAAGGGGAACAGCGGCACGGTCCGGGCTCCGGCCCGGGCCGTGCCGCTGCCGCGCCGGGCGCTACGCCGCGCCGGCCCTATGCCCTGGCGCCCCCGCGCGGGCGTTACGCCGTGCCGCTGCCGCGCCGGCGCGACGCTCTGGCGCCCCCGCGCCCGCGCTACGCGCGGGCGGCCGTCTCGCCCGAGCGCGGCAGGATCAGAACCGGGCTGCGCGCGTGGCGCAGGAGGTAGTTCGAGGTGCTGCCGTGGATCAGCCTGCGCACCGGTCCGTAGCTTCGCGAGCCCACGATCAGCAGATCGAGCCCGCGGCTGAACGCCGCGAGCTCCTCGCCGGGCAGCCCGTAGCCCGCGTGACCCTGGACGCCCTCGAGCTCCTGCATCTCACGCTCCCGGCGTGCCACGACGTCGTCGAGGTCCAGCAGCACCGGGGGGATGAAACCGGCGTACCAGTAGCTCGGTGGCGGGACGATCCTCAGCGCGCTGACGATCGCGCCGGAGCGCGCAGCGAGCTCCTTCGCGGCACTCAGCGCGGCCTCGCTCTCCGGCGAGGCGTCGTAGCCGACGCCGACGGTCTCGAACGCCCCGCTCCGCTCGCCGTAACCCACGGGCGCGATCGCGACGGCGCAGGGCGCGCCGTTGAGCGCGGCGCGAGTGTCGTCGCCGAGGACAGCGCGGCCGAGCACGCCCCGGCGGCTGCTGGCGAGCACGATCAGATCGCTGCCGCGCGCCTCGGCCTGTTCGTGCAGCACCTGACCCGGCGATGGCCCCTGCACGATCGCGATCCCGGCCTCGACGCCCGCGTCGGCGCGCACCTTCGCCAGCATCTGCTCGATCTGGACCCGGTCGGCCTCCTCGAGCGCCGGTGTGAGCGTGTGCGAGACGGTCTGCAGCCCCGGGTGGACGTGCATCAGCGTCAGCTCCCCGCCCGGTTCGATGAGCCGGGCGGCGAGCGCGATCGCATCGCGCCCGGTGACGGCGCCGTCCACACCCACGAGAGCCTGTTGGAACATCGTGCCTCTCCTCGAGCGAATCCGCTGCCTGCCCGCGCGAGACTACGCCAAAGCGCGCGGGCCGGACACCGCAGCGCCCGGCGATCGGGGATCAGTAGTTCTCCGGTGCGGGCGGCGGGTTTATCCGGCTGGCACAGGCGCTTCGCGGCCATAGCCTGGCCGCATGAGACGATCGGGACAGCTGCAGGTGCTCGTCGCGGGCGGCGGCATCGCCGCCCTGGAGACAGTGATCGCGCTGCGCGAGCTCGCCGGGGAGCGTGTTTCCACGACGGTGCTCGCGCCCAACGAGGAGCTCGTCTACCGGCCGTTGTCGGTGTGCGAGCCGTTCGCGCTCGCCCGCCCCGCCCGCTACCCGCTCGCGCCGATGATCGACGACCTGGGCGCCGAGCTGGTCGCGGACGAGCTCGCGGACGTCGAGGCGCAACGGCGCGTCGTGCGCACGCGCGCCGCGGCCGAGCTCGACTTCGACGCGCTCGTGCTCGCCCTGGGGGCGAGACCCTATGTCCGTTACCGGCACGCCGTCACCATCGACGACCGCCGCATGGACGAGACGCTCGGCTGGCTGAGCCGCGACGTCCGGGCGGGCACGCTGAACAGCGTGGCCTTCGTAGCCCCGGCGCGGATGGCCTGGCCTCTGCCTCTGTACGAGCTGGCGCTGCTGACGGCGCGCTGCGCCGAGGAAGCCGGAGCGAAAGTGCAGCTGACCGTGCTCACCTCGGAGGACAGCCCGCTCGCTGTCTTCGGCAGCGAGGCGAGCGACGGCGTCGCGAGCCTGCTCGCCGCGCGTGGCGTCAGGACGATCCCGAACTCCTACGTGGAGATACCGCGTCCCGGCGAGCTCGTGATCAACCCGGACGACCGCCGGCTGCGCGCCCAGCGGATCGTGGCCCTGCCCGAGCTCTACGGTCCTGCCGTGAGGGGGCTGCCCGTGAGCGAACACGGGTTCATCCGGGTCGACCCGTTCGGCAGGGTCCCCGACGCGGGCGAGGTGTTCGCGGCCGGCGACGCGGTCGACTTCCCGGTCAAGCAGGGAGGCATCGGCTGCCAGCAGGCCGACGTCGTCGCCGCGTCGATCGCCGCCCTGGCCGGAGCGGATGTCGATCCGGCGCCCTTCAAGCCCACACTGCATGGAGTCCTTCTCACGGGCGAGCGGCCGCGTTACCTCAGAACGACGCTCACCGGCGGCGACGGCGTGGCCTCGGAGTTCAGCGAGACCCCGATCGACGGCGTCACGCAGAAGATCGCCGGTCTCCACCTCGCTCCCTACCTGGAGAGCCGCGAGCGCTTCCGCATCGCGGCCTAGACTCCGGGAACCCGACCCGGCGAGGAAACGGAGGCGCGAGTGATCATCACGACGATGAACGACCTGCCCGGCTACCGCATCGACGAGGTCCTGGGCGAGGTCTTCGGGCTGACGGTGCGCTCACGCAACGTGGGCTCGCAGATCGGCGCGGGCCTGAAGTCGATCGTCGGCGGAGAGCTGAAGGGGATGACGAAGATGTTGGGGGAAGGCCGCGTCCACGCACAGGAACGCCTCGAAGAGGAGGCGGGCGCCCGCGGCGCAGATGCCGTGATCGCGTTCCGGTTCGACACCTCGGAGCTGGGCGGCACCTGGACCGAGATCTGCGCCTACGGCACCGCTGTGAAGACCACGAAGCTCTAAGCGCCCCGGCCCAGCACGGCCCGCAGCGCGTCGAGGTCGCTCGCGCCGAAGACCATCCGGTTGCGCGTGGCGATGTAGAGAAGGTCGAGGTTCACGCCGGCGCGGGCGATGGATCGCGCGAGGTCGGCGAGCACGCCCGGACGGTCCTCGACGTCCACGACGACGACCTCGCGCTCGCGGCTGATCGCCAGGTGGGAGTTCGCGAGCGCGTGGCGGACGGGCTCCGGATGCGGGACGAGGATGTGCATCTCGGCGCTCGCACCGTCGCCGATGCACGTGGCCGCGGCGAGGTTGACCCCGGCGTCGGAGACGGCGCCGGCCACCTCGGCCAGCGCGCCCGGCGTGTTCTCAACCTCGATGACCAGGTCGAACGCCATCTCCGGTGCTCAGCCTACCCGGGCGCCGGACACCGTGGCCCTCGGCGGCGCGAGGAGCACCTGCTCCGGACGAGAGGGGCCTTCCGGCTCGAGCGCGCCCGCAGGCGCTAGCCGCGGCGCATCAGCCGCCCCACGGCGGCCATCATCTCGTCCGTGCGGGCGTCGCGCTCCTCGGGAGCACCACCGGCGACACACGTGTGCGCGTGGCCGTCGAGAAGGCCGAGCGCGACCTTGTCCAGTGCCGCCTGGATCGCCGAGATCTGCGTGAGCACGTCGATGCAGTAGCGATCCTCCTCGACCATCTTCTGCACGCCGCGCACCTGCCCCTCGATGCGCCGAAGGCGCCCGCGCAGCTGCGGCTTGCTTGCCGTGTAGCCCCGCGGCGGGGCGGGGAGATCTGATTCGGCTGCCATGACCGTGACTCTACCACAATACCCCCCTGGGGTATGTTAGCCTGGAGCCGTGAGCGACGTCCTCAACGTGATCTGGATGGGCCTGAAGGACTCCTTCCTGATGGCCTGGGAGGTCTGGTGGGCGCTCGTGCTCGGCTTCGCGATCAGCGCGATCGTCCAGGCGTGGGTCCCACGGCAGCGCATCGAACGCTCGCTCTCGGGTTCGGGCGCCCGGCCCGTCAGCCTCGCGACCGCGCTCGGCGCGGCATCCAGCTCGTGCTCATACGCGGCGATCGCGATCGCCAAGAGCCTCTTCCAGAAGGGCGCCTCGGCCGCCACCGCGCTGGCCTTCCAGTTCGCCTCCACCAACCTCGTGTGGGAGCTCGGGCTCGTGCTCTGGCTGCTGATCGGCTGGCAGTTCACGCTCGCCGAGTACCTCGGCGGGCTCTTGATGATCGTGCTGATGGGGCTCTCGCTGCGGCTGTTCGTCTCGCGCCGCGTCGAGGCGCAGGCCCGCGAGCACGCTCGCGACGCCGACAGCGGACACCAGCACCACTCCGCGGGCGAGGAGATGAGCGTGCGCGAACGCCTCACCTCGGCGACGGCCTGGTCGGACGTCGCGCACAACTTCCGCGGCGACTGGCAGATGCTCTGGAAGGAGATCGCGCTCGGTTTCCTGCTGGCGGGCTTCATCGCGCAACTCGGCAACGACTTCTTCAACGGGCTGTTCCTGGAGGGCACCGGCGGCGCCCTGGCGACGATCGAGAACGCTCTCGTGGGACCGCTGATCGCCGTGCTCTCGTTCGTCTGCTCGGTGGGCAACGTGCCGCTGGCGGCCGTGCTCTGGTCGGGTGGCATCGGCTTCGCCGGCGTGCTCTCGTTCCTGTTCGCCGACCTGATCGTGCTGCCGATCGTGCTCGCCTACCGCAAGTACTACGGCTGGCCGTTCACGGTGCGGATCGTGGCCCTGATGTTCGTCACCATGGTGCTCGCCGCGCTCGCCCTCGACGGCGCGTTCA
>Ga0134126_10003726_pt1 | contig 19092 bp, 16 predicted proteins | sample KB31752_FD_96881 | JGI IMG/M metagenome (GOLD analysis project Ga0134126, IMG submission 96881) | Terrestrial soil microbial communities with excess Nitrogen fertilizer from Kellogg Biological Station, Michigan, USA - KB3-175-2 | ecosystem: Environmental > Terrestrial > Soil > Unclassified ...
TCGATCTCGCCGGCCAGCTCGTACCCGAGGTACAGCGCCCAGCCGCCCGTGAAGGGCAAGGACGCGGCCTGCGCAGCGATGGCCTCCGTACGCCACCAGTCCTCGAGCGCCGCCAGGAACCCCGCTCCCCGCGGGGTATGGCCGCGCGCGCGGAGCTCGCCGTCCGCGGTGAGCCACAGAGCCGCGCGCGGGGCGGCGAGCAGCACGCTCGCGTCGCTCAGGGGACCGGAAGCGGCGCTGTCGAGCAGCAGCGGGTAGCGCTCGGGATGCCGTGCGGCCAGGCGCCGCAGCACCAGCGGCGGGACGGCGAGATCGCGGACCAGGGACGCGCGCGTGGCGGCGGCCTTCGCGCTCGGCGTGCTCAGGCGCTGAAGCGCCGGAAGATCAGCGAGCCGTTGGTGCCGCCGAAGCCGAACGAGTTCGACAGGCTCACGTCGATCTTCATGCGCCGCGCCGTGTTCGGCACGTAGTCGAGGTCGCACTCCGGGTCGGGCGTCTGGTAGTTGATGGTGGGCGGGGCGACGCCGTCGCGGATCGCCAGCACCGAGAAGATCGCCTCCACGACACCGGCGGCGCCGAGCAGGTGCCCGGTCATGGACTTGGTCGAGCTGATCGCGATTTTATTGGCGTGCTCGCCGAAGGCGCGCTTCATGGCCACGGTCTCGGCCTTGTCGCCGAGCGGGGTCGAGGTGGCGTGCGCGTTGATGTACTGCACCTCGCCGGCATTGAGCGCGGCGTCGCGCAGCGCATTCTGCATCGCGAGGCGCGCGCCCTCGCCGTCCTCGGGCGGGGCGGTGATGTGGTGCGCGTCGCCCGACATGCCGAAGCCGACGAGCTCGGCGTAGATGCGCGCGCCGCGCGCCCTGGCGAACTCGAGCTCCTCGAGTACCACCGCGCCACCGCCGTCGCTCAGCACGAAGCCGTCGCGGTCCTTGTCCCAGGGGCGGCTCGCCTCCGTCGGCGCATCGTTGCGCGTCGACAGCGCCTTGGCCTGCCCGAAGCTGCCCAGCCCGCAGCGCGTGGTGGCCATCTCGCCGCCGCCGGCGATGACCACGTCGGCATCACCGTACTGGATGGTGCGCATGGCGAGCCCGATGGCATGGGTCGAGGTCGTGCACGCGGTCACGACGCCGAGGTTCGGGCCCTTCAGCCCGTAACGGATGGAGAGATGCCCGGCGATCATGTTGATGATGGTCGCGGGCACGAAGAATGGCGAGATCTTGCGCGGGCTGTTGGCCTTGAGGTACTCGGAGTACTCGGTCTCGATGGTCCACAGTCCGCCGATGCCTGCGCCGCACACCGCGCCGCAGCGCGCCGGATCGGTCTTGGAGAAATCCAGCCCGGAGTCCGAGACGGCCTGCACGCCGGCGGCCACGCCGTAGTGCATGAACTCGTCCATGCGGCGCGCTTCCTTGGGCGGGATGTACTGGCCGACGTCGAAGCCGCGCACCGAGCCGCCGAAGCGCACCGGAAAGGCGGACACGTCGAAGCGCGTCACCGGGCCGATGCCGCTCTCGCCACGCAGGATGGCGTCCCATGCCGACTGGACGGTGCTCCCGACCGGAGACACCATTCCGAGTCCCGTTACGACGACGCGGCGCTTACTCACACGCTTCCTGTCGCGCCTTCAGCCGGTTCAGGACTTGCTGCGACGCTCGTTGATGTAGTCGATCGCCTGGTGCACCGTGGTGATCTTCTCGGCGTCCTCGTCCGGAATCTCGATCTCGAACTCCTCCTCGAGGGCCATCACCAGCTCGACCGTGTCGAGCGAGTCGGCTCCCAGGTCATCCACGAACGAGGCCTCGTTCGTGACCTGCTCCTGTTTGACGCCCAGCTGTTCGGCAACGATGGCCTTGACCTGCTGCTCAACTGTGCTCATTAGCGGTTGGTCCTTATAGCTTGGAAAATTGGGCTGCCGCGCACCACAGCATTCTGGGGGCTAGCGGGCGCGGTATTGTAGGGGAACACCCCCCGGGGTGCCACTCGCTTACACCGGGCGCGAGTGGTTGTTTTTGCTGATGAAACTGCCCGTGTGGATTCCCGTCGCGGGCGCCGCCCGGTGCCCGTGTGGCGTACCGCCAACGCGTGCCGCTCAGGCCATGTACATCCCGCCGTTCACGTGCAGCGTCTCCCCGGTGATGTAGGCGGCGTGCGACGAGACGAGGAACAGCACCGCCTGGGCGATGTCATCGGGGGTGCCGAGCCGGCCCATCGGGATCTGCGCGAGGAGCGCTGAGCGCTGCTCGTCGTTGAGCACGCGCGTCATGTCGGTGTCGATGAAGCCCGGGGCCACCGCGTTCACGCTGATGCCGCGCGAGGCCAGCTCCCTGGCGAGCGACTTGGTGAAGCCGATGACGCCGGCCTTGGCGGCGGCGTAATTGGCCTGCCCGGCGTTGCCGGTGACGCCCACCACCGAGGTGAGGTTGACGATGCGGCCGCGCCGTTCCTTCATCATGCGTCGCACGCACGCCTTGGAGACGCGGAACACCGCCGTGAGGTTCGTGGTGATGACCGCGTCCCAGTCCTCCGGCTTCATGCGCAGCAGCAGCGTGTCGCGGGTGATGGCGGCGTTGTTCACCAGGATGGACGGCATCTCGCCCTTCTCCTCCAGATCCTCGACGAGCGCGTCGATGGAGGCGGGGTTCCCGGCGTCCAGCACCGTGCCGCGGCCGTTGCATCCGTGCGACTTGAGCGCCGCTTCCAGCTTCGCCGCTCCTTCCGCGCTCGTGGCGGTGCCGATCACGCGGGCACCGGCGCCGCCGAGGGCCAGAGCGATGGCATGGCCGATGCCGCGCGAGGCGCCGGTGACCAGCGCCACTTCCTTCTCAAGCATGGGACTCTCCCCGGGTTGCCGCGAGCGCCGCCCCGAGGGCGGCCGTGTCCTCGAGCGCATGGAAGCTGAGATTTGCGCGCTTCTCGATGCGGCGGTTGAGGCCGGTGAGCACCCTGCCCGGCCCGCACTCGATGACCTGCGCGATGCCGGGCTGCGACACCGCGCGCAGCGTGTCGGGCCAGCGCACCGGGCTTGCGATCTGCCGCACCAGCACCGCGCGCAGGTCGGCCGGCTCGGCGTGCGCCGTGGCATCCACCGCGCTCACGTAGCGCATGGCGGGCGGGCGCACGCTCAGGCGCTCGAGGTGCGCGCGCAGCCGCTCGCCCGCGCCGCGCATCAGGCTCGTGTGCGAGGGCACGCTCACCGGCAGCATGACGGCGCGCTTGGCGCCCGCGGCCTTGAGGAGCGCGATGGCGCGCTCGACCGCAGCGGCCTCGCCGGCGATCACCACCTGGCCGGGTGAGTTGAAGTTGGCCGGCTCGACCAGGGCTGCACCCCGGGAGGCCTCGCGGCAGGCGCTGAGCACCGCCGCGTCCTCGAGCCCCAGGATCGCCGCCATCGCCCCGGTGCCCGCCGGCACCGCCTCCTGCATCACCTGGCCGCGAAAGCGCACCAGCTCCACCGCCGGTGCAAACTCGAGTGCGTCCGCGCACACGAGCGCGGTGAACTCGCCCAGGCTGTGGCCCGAGACGCACACGGGAGCTGCGCCGCCCTGCGCCCGCCACAGCCTGAAGGTCGCCACCCCGGCCGCGAGCATCGCCGGCTGCGTCTTCTCGGTGGCGTTGAGCGCGCTTTCGGGCCCCTGACTCACGACCTGCCACAGATCGTAACCGAGCACCCCGGAGGCCTCGGCGAAGGTGTCGCGCACGCAGGCTTCGCCGGCGAAAGCGCTCAGCATGCCGACCGCCTGCGAACCCTGACCCGGAAACACGAACGCGAACGCCATGCGACTCCCTTTGAGATGCGGCGCGGATTATAGCGACTGGCGCCGCGCGCCAAGGAGCGCGGCCGCGGCGGCCCCGCCCAGCACTCCGTAGAGGTGGGCGTCCACGACCACCGGGTCGCTTCCGGAGAACGGCAGGGGGCCGACGAGATGCTCGTAGAGGAGCTTCGCGGCGAGCAGCGCCGCGAGCACCCAGCCCTCGAGCTCGCCGCGGCGCAGGTGCGCCAGCGCCCCGGCCGCCATGACTCCATGCAGCACGCCCGAGGAACCCACGTACCACTGGACGGTCGAATCGCCGAACCACAGGCCCGCGTCGATGGCGGCCGCCCCGGTCAGCACGATGAGCAGCCAGCGGCGCGGGGAGTAGTCGCGGGCGAAGAGCGCCCACACCAGCACGAGGCCGCCGCAGTTGAGCAGCGCATGCCGCAGGTCGAGGTGAACCAGGTGTGCCGTGACGGCGCGCCACCACTGGCCGCGGGCGAGCCCGGTGCGCTCGTAGCGCAGCAGCTGACGCGTGCCCTCCCCGCCTGCGGTCAGTGCGACGAGGCCGAGGCAGAAGGCACCGAGTGCGAGTCCCCGGCGGCCGTCGCAATTGAGAGACGTGAGTATGGCGCGCACGTTCACGGAAGCCGGTGACCCCCTTTTGTTATGATCCGACCCGCTTTTTAGCTTAAACGGCGGCCAGGCCGCCCGGACACGACAGCGTATGAACTACACGCTTTCCGAGGTTAGCAGAGCCGCCCGGCACCGCGCCCGCGGCTTCACCCTCATCGAGATCATGGTGGTCGTGATCATCATCGGCCTGCTGGCGGCGGTGATCGTGCCGCAGGTGGTCAGCAAAGTGGACGAGGCGCGCGTCGCCAAGGCGAAGCAGGACATCCAGAGCCTGGAGACGGCGCTCACCATGTACCGGCTCGACAACTCCAAGTACCCGACCTCGGAGCAGGGCCTGTCGGCGCTGGTCACGCAGCCCACCGACCCGTCCATCAAGCACTGGCGCCCGGGCGGCTACCTGCAGCGCGTCAGCAAGGACCCCTGGGGGAACGACTACCAGTACGTCTACCCGGGCGCGCACGGCAAGGAGTACGACCTGTTCAGCCTCGGAGCCGATGGCGCACCCGGCGGTGAAGGCCTCGATGCCGACATCGGCAACTGGAACATCGGCGACTAGCCCGCAGCGCCGGCGGCGGCCGGCCGCGAGCGCGCCCGCCGCGCGCGGCTTCACGCTGATCGAGATCCTGGTGGTGGTCGCCATCATCGGGGTCATCTCGGCGGCCATGCTGCTGTCGGTGAGCGTCACCGGCCGCGACAGCGAACTGGAGCGGGAAGGTACCCGGCTGCAGAGCCTCTTCACCTACGCGCACGAGCAGGCCGAGCTGCAGACGCGCGACTACGGCGTGCTGTTCCAGGACGACGGCTACGAGTTCCTGGTCTACGACGTGCACCGCGGGCAGTGGCGCAGCGTGTTCGAGGACGATGCGCTGACCGCGCGTCACCTGCCGGATGGCCTCGACCTCAAGCTCACCCTGGAGTCGCGCCCGGTGGTGCTCAAGCGCCCCACGGACGCCGCCGACAAGACCCCGCAGGTGATGATCTTCTCCAACGGCGACCTGAGCGCCTTCGCCGCCACCCTCGAGCGCGACGGCGGCCGGCGCAGCATCACCGTCACCCAGGACGACAAGGGCGCGGTCATCGAGAAGCCGATGGTGGAGGCCAAGCCGTGAGAGCGGGCGCGCGCGGCTTCACCCTCATCGAGGTGCTGGTGGCGCTCGCCATCGTCGCCATCGGCATGGCGGCGGTGCTCGGTGCGCTCTCCTCCTCGGCCGACACGGTCTCGCGCCTGCGCGACAAGACCTTCGCGCAGTGGTTCGCGATGAACCGCATCGCGACGCTGCGCCTGTCCGGGCAGGCGCCGCCGACCGGCAAGAGCAACGGCGACGACGACTACGCCGGCCGCAAGTGGCACTGGGCCCAGGAGGTGGTGACCACCGAGGTGCCGGGCGTCGAGCGCATCGATGTCAACGTGCGGCCTGCCGACCTCAAGGTCGAAAACGATGACAGCGGCTGGCTCACCACCGTGAGCGGCATCTGGGGCGATGCGGTCGGCATCCCCAATGGCTACCAGCCGGACTGGGGCGCGCAGCTGCCGCGCGGCGCGCCGGGCGGCGTCCCGGGCACCGGCGGCATCGGCACCCCGGGGGTCCCCGCGCCCGGGCAGCCCTTCGTGCCGAACATCACCCCGCAGCCGAGCGCACCGACGCAGCCCCCGCAGCTCACCAACCCGAACCAGAACCAATGAGGCACCCGCGCCAAGCAGGGTTCACCCTGCTCGAGCTGATGGTCGCGCTGTTCATCGCCGCGCTCATGTTCGCCATGGGCTACGCCGCCATCAACCAGGGGCTCACGAGCCACGACTCGCTCAAGGAGCAGCAGGCGCACCTGCTGCAGCTGCAGACCACGGTGCGTCTGCTGGAGCAGGACTTCGTGCAGGCCGCACCGCGCCCGGTGCGCCAGCCGGTCGGTGACGAACCGGCGCAGTACGCCATGCTCGGCGGGACGCCCGGCACGCAGCCGGTGGTGGCGCTGACGCGCGCCGGCTGGTCTAACCCGGCCGGCCTGCAGCGCCCCGGGCTGCAGCGCGTCGCCTACTTCCTCGAGAACAACACGCTCAGGCGCGAGTACTGGGACGTGCTCGACCCGACGCTCGCGAGCGTCACCGCCAAGCGCGACCTGCTCGAGCACGTCAAGTCCTTCACCATCCGCTACCTCGACCAGCAGCGGCAGTGGCAGGACCAGTGGCCGCCCCTCACCAACACCGTACAGTCCGGCCCGACGATGGAAATGTCGCTGCGCCAGCGCCCGCTGGCGGTCGAAATCACGCTCGACACCGATGACTGGGGCAAGATCGTGCGCATCATCGAGATCGCCGGATGAGCGCGCGCCGCGGTCAACGGCAGCGTCCGCGCGCGAAGTCGCCGCACGCGCAGCGCGGCATCGCGCTGCTGGTGGCGATCCTCCTGGTCGCGCTCGGGACCATCATCGCCGCAGCGGTCGCGTACGAGAACGTCATGACCGCGCGGCGCGGCACCGCGACCTTCGCCCTCGACCAGGCGCTCCTCATCGGCGAGGGTGCCGAGGCGCTCGCCGCCTACGGCCTGCGCCAGATCAAGACCAACACCCGCGGCAGCGCCTCGCAGGACATCTACGTCGGCCAGGGCTGGGACAAGCCCTACGGACCGCTGGAAGTGGTGCCCGGCGTCATGCTGACCGCGGGCCTCGAGGACGCACAGGGACGTTTCAATCTCAACAACCTCGTCCGTCCCGACGACTCGCCCGACCCGGTGCAGATCGCCGCCTTCACCAAGCTCCTCGAGATCGTCGGGCTCGAGCCGAAGTGGGCGGGCTTCGTCGTCGACTGGATCGACATGGACATCGCGCCCTCGAACCCGGACGGCGCCGAGGACAGCGTCTACATGGGGCAGACCCCGCCCTACCGCACCGCCAACCGCTACATCACGAGCACGACCGAGCTGCTGGCGCTGCCGGGCTTCGGGGCCGACCGCTACAAGCGGCTCGCCCCGTACCTGAGCACCCTGCCCTACGGCACGCAGCTCAACGTCTGCACGGCCGATCCTGTGGTGCTGGACGCCTTCGGGCCGCCGGGGGTGAACCAGTACAGTACCGACGTCGAGCAGTTCACCAAGAACCGCGCCGCCGCCGGTGGCTGCTTCCCGACCATGGCGACGTTCCGGACGGGCGTGGCTGCCGCGGGCCAGCCGCCGGTCCAGGGCACCCCGCAGGTGCAGGGCGGTGTGCAGGGCGGTGTGCAGGGCGGCGGCACGGGGTCAAACCAGCCCTTCGGCACCACCTCGCAGTACTTCCGGCTCACCAGCTTCATCACTATTGGCAGTGCGGAATTCAACTTGTACAGTCTTCTGTACCAGGACGGCACGGGCGCGGTGCGCCCGATCCAGCGCAGCTTCACGCCCGATTGAGGCCCGAACCGCTTTCAGTGACGCGATCGATGAAACCCCGCGGCAAATGATGACACGATCACACCATGGCTGACTGGCTGCTGCTGCGCCTGCCGCGCGGGCCCGAGCAGGGCGCGACCTGGCTCATCGTCGACGCCCGCGGGGCGCCGACCGGGCCGCCGCAGGGCGGGCCGCTGGCGCTGGCGGCGGCGCGGGCCGCGGGCCGGCGCGTGGCCGTGCTGGTGCCCGGCACCGACGTGCTGCTCGCCGAGCCCGACGTACCGGTCAAGGCCGGCGCCAAGCTGCCCCAGCTGGTGCCGTACGCGCTCGAGGAGCAGCTGGCCGACGACATCGACGACCTGCACTTCGCCATCGGCAAGCGCACGGGCGACTCGCACCGCGTGCCGGTGGCGGTGGTGACGCGCGCGCTTCTCGATGAGTGGCTCGCGACGCTGCGCGGGGCCGGGCTGGAGCCCGAGGCGCTGTACGCCGACAGCGAGCTGCTGCCGCAGAATCCCGGCCAGGCGGTGGCGCTGCTCGAGGAGGACGTGGTATTCGTGCGCGCGCCCGGCGGCACCCCCGTCACCCTGCCGGCCGATGCGCTCGGCGAGGCGCTTGAGATCGCCAAGTCCGGCGCCGACTCCACGGCCACCGGCGCGCGGGGCCTGATTCTCTACACGGGAGCCGCCGAGTGGCAGCGGCATGCGCCGCAGGTCGAGGCGGCGCGCCCGCAGTTCGATGGCATCAAGGTGCAGCTGCTCACCGGCGGCCCGCTGGCCTTGTTCGCGCAGCAGCTGCCAGGCGGCAGCGCCATCAACCTGCTGCAGGGCACCTACACCCCGACCGCCGCGCGCGCGGTGGGCTTCAGGGCCTGGCGCGTCGCGGCCATGCTGCTCGCCGGGCTCATCGGCCTGCACATCGTCGGCAAGGCCGCCGAGTGGCAGGTGTTGAAAAAGCGCGAGCACCAGGTGGACGCCACCATCCGCGACACCTACCGCAGCGCCATGGGCACCGAGCCCCCCGGCACGGCCGAGGCGCGCCACCACATGGAGGCACGGCTCCTGGCCGCGCAGCGCGCCGGCGGCGGCCTGCTGCCGGCACTGCAGGCGTTCGTGCAGGCGCGCGATGCGGCCCCGGGCGCGAGCATGCAGGCGCTCAACTTCCACGGCGGCTCGCTCGAGATGAAGCTGTCGGCGCCGGATGCCTCGAGTCTCGATCACCTGAGCCAGGCACTGCGCGGCGGCGGCTGGCAGGCCGACCTCATCGGCGGCAGCAACGTGCCGCAGGGCTACGAGGGCCGCATCCAGCTGCGCGCCACCGGCATGTGAGGCGGGAACCATGAAGCTCGGCTCACTGTCGCTCGATTCACTCGCCACCGCCGCGCCGCGCGAGCGCCGCATGCTCGCCGTCGGCGCCGTGGCGGCGGCGCTGCTGTTCGTGTTCGCGGTGCTGGTGCCGCTCGACCGCAGCGTGTCGCGTGCCCAGCAGCGCATCGCCCAGAAGAAGGTCGACCTCGCCTGGATGCAGGCCGCCGCCCCCGAGATCGCTACCCTGCCCGCAGCCCCCGCCGCCAACGGCGAGTCGCTGCTCGTCATCATCGACCGCTCGGCGCGCGAGTCGGGGCTCGGCAAGTCCTTCAGCACCGAGCCGGGCGCGGCCGGCAGCATCGCGGTGCGCATGGAGAAGGCCCCCTTCGATACCCTGATTGCCTGGCTCGGGATCCTCGCGCAGCAGAACGGCGTGGTCGTCGACTCCGCTACCATCGAGAAGTCCGGCGCGCCGGGACTGGTGAACGCGGCGATCGTCCTGCACGCGGGCTGAAACATGCGCGCGGTCTGGATCACGCTGCTGGCCGTAGTGGCGTTCGTGGGCGTACTGCTGGCGCGCATGCCGGCCGCCTGGATCATCCCCTCCCACACCGCCCAGGGCGGCTGCGCCAGTCTCGACGGCACGCTCTGGAGCGGCGCCTGCAGCGGGCTCAGCGTCGGGCGCACGCCCGTCGGCGACCTCACCTGGGAGCTGCAGCCGCTGCGCCTGTTCGCCGGCAAGCTCGCCGCGCACGTGACGCTGGTACGCGGCCCCGCCAACGCGAGCGCCGACGTCGAGCTCGGCTTCGGCGAGCGCGTGGTGGCGCGCCACGTGCTGGCCGACCTGCCGCTGGATCCCAAGATCATCCCGAGCGTGCCGCCGGAGCTCTCCGGCCGTGCCCACCTCGACCTCGCATTGGTGCGACTGGAGCACGCCACCCTGACCGAGCTCCAGGGCCGCGTCGAGGTGCACGACCTCGAGGACCGCAGCGGCAATGCCACCCCCCTCGGCAGCTACGTCGTGGACTTCCCGGGCGGCGGACCCGAGCCGGTCGGCAAGCTCCACGACCTCGACGGTCCGCTGGCGCTCGAGGGCACCCTGCGCCTGACCCGCCAGGGCGGCTTCGAGCTCGAGGGGATGGTCGCGCCGCGCGCCAACGCCCCGCCCGAGCTCGTCAACAACATCCGCTTCTTCGGCTCGCCGGATGCCTCCGGCAGGCGGCCGTTCTCGCTGTCCGGCACGTTCTAGAGCCTCACAGCTCGCGGAATACCCCGAGCAGCGGAAAGTAGAGCGCGGCGCGCACCGGCTGCGTACCGAGCCCGCGTGCCAGCTCCGCGTAGCCCTCGAGCTGCGCCCGGTAGCGCTCGGCCTCACGCGCGACGAAGCCCTCGAGGTCGCCGCCCTCGTGCGCACTGGTCTTGTAGTCGATCACCCAGCGCGTGCCGTCGGCGGCGACGAAGCTGCGGTCGATCTTGACCGAGCGCAGCTGCCCGGCCGCGACGCCGGAGAGCTCCCACTCGCTGCGCGCCTCGCGGTGCGCGGCGGCGAGAATCCAGCGCCCGCGCTCATCGCCCAGCGTGCGCCCGAGCGCCTTGAGGACGGTGTCGGTGGCGGCCGCCTCCTCCGCGGCCGGCACGCCGGCGCGGCGCAGCTGCGCCGCCACCGCCGCGCGCTCCGCGGCGATCGCGCCGGCGGCGGGCAGCTCGCGCTGCTGCGCCAGCTGCGCGAGCCACGCGTGCACCACGGTGCCGATGTGCCGCTGCGTCTCGCCCACCCAGCTGAACTCCGGCGGCTCGCTCGCGAGCTGCGCCCCGGGCAGCCGGGTCAGCGGCACCGCCGCCGGGAGCGGCGCAGGCTCCCAGTCGGGGCCGAGGCGCGTGAGCGGCGCAGGCACGGCCGCCCGCGCGGCCGCGGACGCGGCGTGGCTCGTAAAGCGCTCACTCAGCGCCGGCCATAAGAGTCCGAGGAGGCTGCGCGGATCGGGCTTCACGCCGCCGTCGGCGGCGGTGCGTGGCGCGCCCGACAGCCACACCGTGCACCGGGCGCGGGTCGCCGCCACGTACAAGAGGCGCCCGTGCTCGTGCCGGTCGCGCTGGCGCACCAGCTCGCGCAGGTAAGCGTTGAGGTCGGCCGTGCGCGGCGCCGGACCCACGGCCGGCACCGGGGCCATGAGCAGCTCGCTCGCCCCGCTCTCGCCCGGGAGGTCCAGCCAGTTGAGCAGCCGCCGCTCCGCGCCGCGCGTCGCGCGATCGAGCGAGGGCAGCAGCACGTGGTCGAACTCGAGACCCTTGGCCCGGTGGATGGTCATGACCTGCACCGGGTTGGACCCGGCGCCTCCGGGATCGCTGTGGAGCGCGGCGAGCAGCGTCTCGAAGTCGGCCGGACCGCGCCACTCCCCGACGCCGGCGCGCGCGGCGAGCGCGGCGAAGAATGCGCGCGCGTCCGGCAGCTCTTCGGGGGCGTAGGCATCGGCCGCCCCGAGCCTGAGCCACGTCGCCTCCAGCCATGCGACCAGGGGAGCCGCGCCGCGTGTGGCGAGCGCGCGGGCGAGCGTGGCGTGCAGCCGCTCGAGCCGCGGCCGGTCGTCCGCGGCACAGCGCCGCAGGCGCTCCGGATCCCCCAGCGCCTCGATGACGAGCTGGCGTTCGTTGCGACCGGAGAGCGCGGCGAGGCTCGTGAGGCGTGCCCCGCACCACGGCGCCCGCAGCACCGCGAGCCACGCGGTGCGGTCGGCAAGGTCGCACAGGGCGCGGGTGAGGGAGACGAGGTCGCGCACGATGCCGCGTTCGGCGAGCGGCACCAGATCCACCCCGAGCGCACCGATGCCGCGCGCGGCGAGCGCCTCGATCACCGGGGTGGCGTGCGCGTGCGCCACCACCAGCACCGCGATGCTGCCGGCGGGGTCGGCGGCGCGCAGCGCCGCGACCCGCGTGGCGAGTGCGTCCGCCTCGGCCGTGCGGTCGTCCGGGAACAGCGGCAGCGACACCGGTGGGATCGCGGGGAGCGGTGCGGGCGCCGGCCGCGCGGGGGTGCTCGGGCGGTAGGCTACCGCCCCGCTGCGCAGGTCGTCGGTCGCCGGGAACACGGCAGCGAAGAGCTCGTTGGCAAAGCTCACGAGCGCGGGCGCGGCGCGGAAGTTGCGCGTCAGGCGCAGCGCCTCGAGCCCGACTCGGCCGATGCCCGCGGCGCGCGCCCGCAGGAACAGCCCGACCTCCGCGTCGCGGAAACGATAGATCGACTGCATCGGGTCGCCGACCACGAACAGGGTGCGTCCGTCGTCCGGCTCCCAACCGGCCGTGAGCGTCTCGAGGAGCTGGAACTGCGCAAGCGAGGTGTCCTGGAACTCATCCACCAGGATGTGGCGCAGCTTGAGGCCGGTGCGCAGCGCCAGCTCCGTCGGCTCGCCCGACTCGGCGAGCGCCGCCCGCGCAGCTCCGGTGACGTAGGTGTGGTCGACGCGCTGCGCGACGGCGAACTCCACGTGCAGCTCGCGCGCGGCGCGCCCCAGCACCCGCGCGAGCGCGTGGATGGCCGCGGCATCCGCGGCCGGCAGCTGCGGCGGCGGCGTGCGGCGCAGCTCGAGGAGCGCCTCGCGCAGTCCCGGCAGGCGCCGCAGATCCTCGATGAGGTCCTTCAGCTCGCGGCAGGCGGCCGGGTCGGAAAACTCACCGCCGAGACGGTGGACGTTGACCTGCGCGCGCCAGTCGTCCTGGGTGAGGACGAGATGCGCGAGGTGCTGCCAGGCGCCGAGGTCGTGAGGGGCGCTACCGAGCGGGCTCGCGCCCGGCAGGTGCGCGGCGCGCGCGCGCAGGGCCTGCGGCACGCGCCCACAGAGCGCTGCGAGCCGCGCGTGCACCAGGCCCGCGAGGCTTGCGGTGACGCGCGCGCACAGCACCTCGGGTTCCTGGTCGGCGACGAACCGCAGCCAGTGGCCGCGCTGCTCGAGCATCTGCGTCAGCAGCCGCTCGAAATGCATCCAGTTGTTGTCGAGCCGCTCGAACAGCAGCCGCCCGTCGGCGGCCAGCACCGCTTCCGCATCGAGCGCGGCGAGCGTGGCGCGCGCGGCGCGCTGACACAGCTCGGTGGCGTCGTCGCTGACCGCGAGCGCGCCGCCGACGCGCGCCGCCACCGGCAGCTGGGTCGCCAGCCAGAAGTTGAACGAGTCGATGGTCTGGATGCGCAGCGTCTGCGGCTCCTCGGCGAGGCGCCAGCCGCGTGCCGCGGCGTGTGCCAGCGCCGCCGCGGCGAGCGGCCGCAGGGTCGGTCCGTTCGGGTCGTCCGCGCCGATCTCCCCGCGCAGCGCGCGCACCACGCGCGCGCGCATCTCCGCGGCCGCCTTGCGCGTGAAGGTGATGGCGAGGATCTCGCCCGGGTCGTCGACGCGGGCGAGCAGCGTGAGGAAGCGCTGCGTCAGCACCGCGGTCTTGCCGGAGCCGGCCGGGGCCTCGAGCAGCACCGAGCCTGAGCCGGCGCCCGCCCGCGCGCGTGCCTGGTCGTCGTCGCGGGGCGCCTCACTCATCGCGTTCCTCGAGCGGGTCGTCCTCGGGAATGCGCTGCGCGCCGATGCGGCACACCGGCTTCACGTGGCAGTACTCGCAGGCGCCGGGCGCGGGATCGACGCGCGCCTCGCCGGCGAGGAAGGCGCGCACCAGCGCCTCGAGGCGCTCGCGCCAGGCGCGCTGCTGCGTCGGCCAGTCCCCGCGTGCCGGCGGCAGGGCCCGCACCCGCGGCAGGATGCCGCCGCTGGCCGCGACGCCGGTGAAGCGCACCTCGCGCGCCGTGACGTGGACGGTGGCGAGCCCGATCACGTCAGCCCCGAGCGCGGTCAGGTAGGCGATGAGCTGCGGGTGCGTCGGCCGCTCGCCGTACCAGTCCGGGCTGCCGGCGCGGCCACTCTTGTAGTCGAGCACGAGCCGCCCGCCCCCGACCGCGTCGATGCGGTCGAGGCGCAGCGGTATGCGCCCGCCGGCCAGCTGCAGCTCCGCCGGCTGCTCGGTGCCGACGACGGTGAAGGGTGCGCGCGTGCGCTCCAGCTCGCACAGCCGCCGGATGAGCGCCGCGGCGCGCCGGCATTCGCGCGTGAGAGCCGGCGAGAGCACGGTGAAGAGCTCGAACTGGCCCCCGGGTCGGCGGCGGCGTCGGCCGCGCACCTCGAGCTGCAGGGTGCGCGCGGCCTGGGCGACGCACTCGGCGATGAGCGCATCGAGCGCGGCCGCATCGAGCGCGGCGAGGCGCGCCGAGTCGTGCAGCCGCTCCCACAGGCCCTGGAGTGCCGCGTGCAGCAGGATGCCGCGCTGGTCGGCGGGAATGCCCGGCTCGGCACGCTCAGGGGCGGGCGCGCCGAGCTGCAGCTCGGCGAACGCGCGGAAGCCGCAGGCGCTCTGCAGGGTCAGGGCGCGCGTGCCGGGGATCGGCCGCAGCGGGTTCCAGGGCGGGCCGCGCTCGTCGACGAGCTGCTCGGTGCGGCGCGGCCGGGCGAGGCGCTGCGCGAGCCACAGGCTCTCTGGCGCGGCCTCCTCCCACGGCACGGCCCCGAGGAGCACGCTCGGCAGGAGCTCGAGGTCGCGGTCGCGCGCCGGGACCGACAGCACGAGCTCGTCGGCACCGTGCCGCCAGGACCGCAGCAGCGCCTCGGCCTGCGCACGGCGGCCGGCACTGCTCGCCGCCGGCACCCCGGCCGCAAGCTGCGCGGCGAGCGGCAGGAACGGGTTGGGGGCGAGCGGCTGCGGCAGCACGTCGGCCGACAGCCCGGCGACCCAGATGCCGTCGTAGCGCACCACGGGGTCGACCAGGGCCGGCGCGATCATCACCGCCACGTCGTCGTCGGCCGGACGGTAATTCGTGTGACGCGCGAGCGAGCGCAGCAGCTCGAGGGCGGCGGCGCGGCCCGGCTGGCCGACCCCGGGCCCGAGCTCGCCGAGCTCCTCGAGCAGCTCGCGCCAGCGCAACCGGGTCTGCTGCACGCTACTCACCGGCGGCAGCGGCCCGGGCCAGCCGGCAGCCCCGAGCGCGGTCTCGAAGCGCTCGGCCCAGCGTCGCGCGGAACCCGCGCCCTCGCCCACCTGCCGCGCGCCGTCGCGCAGCAGCGCATCGAGCTCGCGCGCCGCCGGTTTGAGCTCCGCAGGCGCGAGCTGCAGCGCACCACGCAGCTCGCGCAGGTCGAGTGCCGGCAGGGCGCGCTGGCGCAGCATGAGGGCGAGGGCTGCGCGCTGCGTGGCCGCGGGCCGGCTCCAGTACGGTGCGGTGAGTGCGGCGGCCAAAGACTCGAACTCGAGCGTCTCGCCGCCGAGCAGGGCGAGGATCGTGAGGGCCTGGGCGGGCAGCGGCAGCGTCGCGAAGCGCTCGCCGCCTTCGATGCCGACCGGCGTGCGCGCGGTGCCGGCCGCAGCGAGGCCGAGCGCCGGGTCGAGCGCACCGGCGATGAGGCTCGCCAGGCGTTCACGTGAGCCCGCCGCCCCCGGCATCATGACCAGCAGCCGGGCGTCGCGCTGCGCGAGGAGCCGCGCGCGGCACCAGGCGGCGATGGCCTCCATCTCCGCCCCGGCGTCAGTGCTGCGCAGCGTGCGCAGCGCCGCCGGTGTTGTGCTCTCCCCGGCCGCACCGGCTGGCCCCAGGGCCGCGAGGCGCGGGGGTACGGCATCGAAGCCGGCCAGCCGCAGCGTGCGCGTGCGGACTGCCGCGCCGAGCCTCCCGCCGAGCGTCGTCACCCCCGCGGCCTTCAGCTCCCGGCAGCGGGACCCGAAATGCCGCTGCGCGGCGGACAGCACCCCCGCCTCGGTGTCGGGCGGCGCGCGCACCGGCGCGAGGTGGTAGTCGGCGGCGAGCTCGCTCGCCTGCTGCAGCGCGTCGGCGAGGGCTCCGGGATCGAGGACCCCCAAATCGCCGGCCGCCGCGCTCGCCGCCTGCCGCCACAGGAACCATTCCTCGGCGGGCGGCAGCAGACGCGGCCAGTCCGCCCCGGCGCCCGAGGCGAGAGCGGTGAGCTCGCGCCGCGCCCAGGCCGCGGGAGTCAGTACATCCGGGCTCGCCCACACCCGCGCGCCCCCGGCCAGCTGCGCGGCGGCGTAGGCGAGCTGCACCGCCCTGACGCGCTGGCGCGTGGGTACGAGCAGCGTCTGGCCGCCCTGGAGGTGCGCGCTTAGGTCGGTGGGAAGCCTAAACAAATTAGGTGCTTAGAGTGCCTCGCCAGAAATCACTTGAAGGGCACCACGCGGGCGCGGGCCGCCACGGCCGCCGGGCCGCCGGCGGCGTAGCCCTCGAGCAGCGCCTCGATGCGCGCGAATACCTCGCGCAGCGTGGCCGCGTCGGGCAGGTTGGTGATGCGGAAGTGGTTGCTGTAGGGCACGTTGAAGCTCACTCCGGGAGCCACCAGCACGTGCTTCTGCTCGAGCAGGTCGAGCGCGAACTGCTGGTCGTCGAAGCCGGGGAGCGCTGCGCGGTCGATGCCCGGGAAGGCGTACATCGCCCCGCCCGGCGCGGCGAGCGTGAGGAAGCGGCTGCGTGCGGTGGCACCGAGGATCACCGCGCGCGACTCGTGCAGGCGACCGCCCGGGGCGATCAGTTCACGGATCGACTGGTAGCCGCCGAGCGCGGTCTGCACCGCCCACTGCGCCAGCACGTTGCTGCACAGGCGGAGTGAGGAGAGCAGCTCGAGACCTGCGAGGTACTCAGCCGCCGCGTGCGTGCGCCCGGAGAACACCGCCCAGCCGACGCGGTAGCCGCAGGCGCGGTAGACCTTCGACAGTCCCGACATGGTGCAGCACAGGGTGTCGTGCACGAGCGTCGCCATGGGCACGAACTCGGCGCCGTCGTAGGTCATCTGGTCGTAGATCTCGTCGCTGAACACCACCAGGCCGTGCGCGTGCGCGAGGGCGGCGAGTGCCTCGAGCACCGCGCGCGGATAGACCGCGCCGGTGGGATTGTTGGGATTGATGACCACGATCGCGCGCGTGCGCGGGGTGATGAGGCGCGCCAGCTCCGCCGGGTCGGGCACGAAAGCATGCTCGGGCCGGCACGGGTAGTGCACCGCCCGGCCGCGGTTGAGGGTGACGGCCGCGGTCCACAAGGGATAGTCCGGACTCGGCACCAGCACTTCGTCGCCGTCGTTGAGGAGCGCGCGCAGCGTGAGGTCGATGAGCTCGCTCACGCCGTTGCCGATGAACACTTCCTCGGCGGTCACGCCGCTGACGCCGCGCGCCTGCTGCTGCATCACCACCGCCTCGCGCGCCGGGAAGATGCCCTTCTGGTGGCAGTAGCCCTCGGCCTCGCCGAGGTTCTCGATCATGGCCAGGCGCATGGTCTCGGGCGTGCGCAACCCGAAAGCGCGCGGGTTGCCGATGTTGAGGGAGACGATTTCGTAGCCCTGGCGCTCGAGCTCGTGGGCGCGGCGCGCCAGCCGGCCGCGGATCTCGTAGCGCACCTGACGCAGGCCCGCGCTCGGGGTGAGTTCGGTCTTCATGGCCGAAGAATAGCCCAATCGGAGCACCACACCCGAGCGCGCCGGCGCCGGAGTGTGACGCCGCGCCGCCGCGGGGCGGCCTAGGGCAGCTCGCGGAAGCGGTGGCAGGCGATCTGGTGTGCCGCGCCCGACTGCTCGAAGACCGGCACGCGCTCCTGACACACGGCGGCCGCGTACGGACAGCGCGTGCGGTACACGCAGCCGCTCGGCGGATCGAGCGGCGATGGCGGCTCGCCGCCGCGCACGCCGGCGAGGCGTGCCGGCTGGATGTCCGGATCCGGGCTCGGGATGGCGGCGAGCAGCTCGCGCGTATAGGGATGGCCGGGGCGCTCGTACAGCTCGCGCGCCGGTGCCAGCTCCATCATGCGCCCGAGGTACAGCACGAGCACCCGCTCGCACAGGCGGCGCACCAGCGCGAGGTTGTGGCTGACGAACATGAGCGTCAGGCCCGACTCGCGGCGCAGCTCGGCGAGGAGCCGCACGACCTGCTGCTGGGTGGTGGCATCGAGTGCGCTCACCGGCTCATCGCAGATGAGGAGGCGGGGCTTCAGGATCATGGCGCGGGCGATGCTGACGCGCTGCGCCTGGCCGCCGGAGAGCTCGTGCGGGTAGCGCGCCGCGAGCTCGGCCGGCAGGCCGACGCGCGCCAGTGCCGCGGCGACCGCCGCGTCGCGCGCCGCAGCGCTCGCCGCCGGCGCATGGGTCGCGAGCGGCTCGGCGACGATCGCGCGCACCGTCATGCGCGGATCGAGGCTGCCGAGCGGATCCTGGAACACGATCTGCAGCTCGCGGCGCAGCGCGCGCAGCTCGGCGGGCGGCAGCTCCCCGAGCGCGCGCCCGAGCCACACCACGCGCCCGGCGGCGGCCGGAATCAGCCGCAGCGCCGCGCGCGCCAGCGTCGACTTGCCGCAGCCCGATTCCCCCACCACGCCGAGCGCCGCGCCGGCATCGAGCTCGAGCGTCACGTCGCTGAGCGCGGCGAGCGGCACGCGCGCGCCCCACGGGCCGCGGGCCACGCGGTAGCTGACGCTCACGCCGCTCAGGTTCAGGGCCGGCGTGCCGGCGCCGGCGGCGCCGCCCGCCTCGGCCTCGGCCGCGGCTTCCGGGTGCGCCGCGCGCGTCGCCTCCTGCACCAGCGCCCGCGTGTACGGGTCGCGCGCGGCCTTCAGCACGTGGCGCACCGTGCCGGTCTCGATCACGCGCCCGGCGCGCATCACCGCGACGCGGTCGGCGAGGCCCGCCACCGCCCCGAGGTCGTGCGTGATGAGCACCAGCGCCATGCCCCGCTCGCGCTTCAACTCCGCCATCAGCGCGAGGATCTGCGCCTGGATGGTGACGTCGAGCGAGGTGGTCGGCTCGTCCGCGATCAGCAGCTGCGGCTCGCTGCTGAGCGCGATCGCGATCATGACGCGCTGGCGCATGCCGCCGGAGAGCTCGTACGGGTACTGGCGCAGGCGCCGCGCGGGGTCGGTCACGTGCACGCGGGTCAGCAGCTCGAGCGCCCGCGCCCGCGCCCGCGCCCAGGAGCAGCCGCGGTGGTGCACGAGCACCTCCGCGATCTGGTCGCCGACCGGCA
>Ga0134126_10003728_pt1 | contig 19083 bp, 13 predicted proteins | sample KB31752_FD_96881 | JGI IMG/M metagenome (GOLD analysis project Ga0134126, IMG submission 96881) | Terrestrial soil microbial communities with excess Nitrogen fertilizer from Kellogg Biological Station, Michigan, USA - KB3-175-2 | ecosystem: Environmental > Terrestrial > Soil > Unclassified ...
ATCGGCGGCAGCGGGCTTTACCAGATGCCTGAGCTTGAGGACGTCGAGGAGATTGTTGTTGATACTCCTTTTGGTCCGACGTCAGACGCCTTCATCGTGGGCACACTCGAAAACAACCGGGTCGCGTTTCTGCCGCGCCACGGACGCGGGCACCGCTTCACCCCGACCGAGGTTCCCTTCAGGGCAAACATCTACGGGATGAAGTTGCTCGGCGTTGAGCGCATTCTTTCCGCTTCGGCAGTCGGCTCGCTTCAGGAACAGTATGCGCCGCTCGATATGGTAATTCCGGATCAGTTTTTTGATCGGACGCGGGCCCGGGCGCGCGAATCAACTTTCTTCGGTGAAGGAATCGTGGCCCATGTGGCTTTCGCGCATCCGGTCTGTGGGGAATTGGGAGACGTTCTGGAAGAGGCCTGTAAGGTTACCGATGTTAAGGCGCACCGGAGCGGCACCTATCTGTGCATGGAAGGACCGGCCTTTTCCACAAAGGCAGAGTCTGAGGTGTATCGATCCTGGGGTATGAGCGTCATCGGCATGACAAATCTTCAGGAAGCCAAGCTCGCGCGCGAGGCGGAAATTTGTTATGCCACCCTCGCACTGGTTACGGATTACGATTGCTGGCATCCCGGCCATGATGCAGTCACGGCTGACTCGGTGATTGCCTATCTGAACAAAAACGTCCGCAATGCCCAGTTAATTATGAAGGACGCGATACGGCGTCTTGGCGAACAAGAGCGCAAATGCAAATGCGCTACAGCGCTTAAGAATGCGATTTTCACCGCGCCGCACCTGTGGCCGGAGGAGACACGAAAAAAACTTGACGCTATTGTTAAGAAGTATGCGCTCTCCTGACAGAACTGGCATCTAAGGGAGAGTTTCTAGTTTCTAGTTTCTAGTTTCTAGTTTCTAGTTTCTAGTTTCTAGTTTCTAGTTCTGAGATCTGAGATCTCAAATTTGAGATCTGACAAATAAGAGGGTGATTTATGAAAAAGCTTCTACTTCCGATAATCACGTTGGCGATAGCGTTATCCCTTTGGGCGTCCGCTTCGTTTGCCCAGGGTCGAGCCAAGACGGGTCCCGATCCGGCGACGATTCGCGACGCTGAACTCGAAAAGGATTCCTTACACAATCTTGAAGTGGCGCGCCATTACTTCAAGCAAAAAAAGGCGTATCTTGCGGCGCTCAAACGTTGTGAGGAGATAGATGCAGGCAATCCGAATTTCGCCAAAATGGATGAGGTGCTATACATTGCCGGCGAAAGTAGTCTGCGGCTCGCCGAAACTGGCGGCAAGCAGAAGACGAAGGTTGTGATGCCTGACGCCATGCTGGCAAAAGATAAGCAGGACTTGAAATACAAGACGCCTGAAGAACTTCGTGAGGACGCGCGAATGTATTTATCGCGACTCGTCGCCGGATATCCGAACAGTATATTTCACAGCCAGGCGGAGACCGATTTGCAAGCACTGGGAGGGCCGGTTTTGCCTGCGTCCGTTGAGCCGCCGCCCGTTAAGCCGCCGCAATAGCAGTGGCCGGTGATCAGTGGCCAGTGGCCAGTAAGAGGTTAGCAGTGGGCAGTTGTTATGCGTTTTTACTAATCTGAAATCTCAGATCTCAACCCGAAACCCGCAACCCGAAATCGAAACTATGTCTCTTCTTGTCGTTGGTTCTGTAGCGTTCGACGCGGTCGAAACGCCTTTTGGCAAATGTGAAAAAATGCTGGGTGGCTCCGGCTCCCACTTTTCAATCTCCGCGAGTTTCTTTACTGATGTTCGCATCGTAGCCGTCGTTGGCGGAGATTTTAGTGACGCTGAGCAGAAAGTCTTTGACGCCCACAGCGTCGATACTTCAGACGTCGAACGAATTCCTGACGGTAAGACGTTCAGGTGGTTTGGACGCTACGATTACGATCTTAACGTGGCCCATACACTCGATACCCAGTTGAATGTTTTTGCCGACTTTCAGCCAAAACTTTCCGAGGCCTCTAAGAATGCGCGGCTGGTCTTTCTTGGCAACATCCAGCCGGATCTCCAGCGCGGAGTGCGCGAACAGGTGCCGAACGCGGAACTGGTGGCGCTCGACACCATGAACCTCTGGATCGATATTGCGCGCGACTCGCTGATGCAAACGATCAAGGGCGTGGACGTGGTAATAATCAACGATGCCGAGGCGCGGCAGTTGACGGGAATCCCTAACCTGATTAAGGCAGCGCGAACGATACTTTCCTGGGGCCCGAAGGCTTTGATCGTGAAGCGCGGAGAATACGGAGCTGCCCTCTTCACGGAGAAAAATTATTTCGCTATTCCAGCATACCCATTGGAGTCCGTTTTCGATCCGACTGGAGCCGGCGACACTTTTGCCGGCGGTTTTATGGGCTACCTTTCCAGTCAGGAAAAACTGGATGAGGCAGCCATGCGGCGAGCAATGATTTTTGGATCCGTGATGGCGTCATTTAATGTGGAAGAGTTTGGCACCGCGCGGGTGGAGAAGCTGACTCACGATGAGATAAATGAGCGCTTCCGCGCCTTCAAGCAAATGACAAACTTTGAAGAGATTCCGTTTGAGCGTGCAGTGCCAGCTACGAAATGAAAACGGTCTTTGGTCTTGGGCCTTTGGTCTTTGCACCTATATCTTCGTACTTCGTACTTTGTACTTTGATTCCGGTGCCTGATCAGGTAGTCGTAAAACTGTTAGAATCAAAGCACAAAGCACAAAGCACAAAGACCAAAAACCAGTTCCCCAATTGGAGTCAAATATGTTCTGTCCTGTTTGTGAATCCGAATACGAACCCGGTATCACGCGATGTCCTGATGACGACTCAGACCTCGTAAACCGGTTAACCTCTGAAACGGCAATGCACGATTCGAGCGAGGCGAAGTTTGTCGCCCTGCACAATCTTGGATCACCCGCTGAAGCCGAAATGGTCAACGATATTCTGAAGCAAAACGGCATTCGCTCGGCGGTACAGTCAGGTGGTGCAGACGCCTTCTCGCCTTTGCTGTCTGTCATGTCACCCGGCGCTACCATACTCGTGGATGAACGCGACCTCGATCGGGCCCAGGAGATCTATGCTTCCTTCTTCGGCGCTGATACGACCCCGCTCACCGGTGGCATCCCAGGGGAAGACCTGGAATAAAGTTTCGAGTTTCTAGTTCCTGGTTTCGAGTTCAGGTGCGCCGTGTCGTCCATCTCCGAACCCGAAACTAGAAACTCGAAACTAGAAACTTAAACCTCATGAGCACCACTCCCGAGCAGTACATTTTGGTTCTCCTGACCGCCCCAAGCGTGGATGAGGCCAACCTCCTGGCTGACATGCTGGTGGACAAACGCCTGGCTGCCTGCGTTCAGATCATGCGCGAGATGGATTCTGTATATCGTTGGCAGGGGAAGGTTGAGAGGCAGCGAGAAGTTCTGTTGATTGCGAAAACCCTGAGCTCAAGGTTTGCAGAGATCGAAAGGGAAGTGGTCAAACTTCACAGTTACGAAACGCCCGAGATTGTCGCGATTCCGCTGAGCGCAGGCTCGGGTCCCTATCTCGAATGGCTAAACGCAAGCGTCACTGCGAAAGAGCAGGGAGGCGGCTAGCGTTTTTCGGGAAATACCTCCGCGATCTCCGCGGTAATCGGATTCTCTGCTCCCAGAGCACTCTGGCTGTCGATAATAATCTTCACTACTTCGGCGGGTGAATCCGTCAGGTGCAGTAGCTTTAGATCCTGCTCGGTGACCTTGCCTTCCTTCATTGCCGGATCGCGAATCCAATTCAACAGTCCCTCCCAGTAAGCCGATCCAAAAAGCACAACCGGAAAATTGCGGATCTTCTTCGTCTGAATCAGAGTCAGCGCCTCAAAGAGCTCATCCAGCGTGCCGAAGCCGCCGGGGAAAATAATGAAACCCAGGCTGTACTTGACGAACATCATCTTGCGTACAAAAAAGTATTTGAACTTCAAACCGCGCGTGAGATATGGGTTTGAGCCCTGTTCAAAGGGCAGTTCGATATTGCAGCCAATTGATTGCCCGCCGGCCTCGAAGGCGCCTTTGTTCGCAGCCTCCATAATGCCTGGGCCGCCACCGGTGATGACTGCGAAGCCGACGCGCGTGAGCAGCGCCGCGGTTTCCTCTGCAGCTGCGTAATAGGGATCGTCGCTTCGTACGCGAGCGGAACCAAAGATCGAGACGCCGCGGGTGAGCGTTGCCAACTCATCGAAGCCTTCGACAAATTCGCCCATGATACGAAACACGCGCCAGGTGTCGGTGTGGGTAAACTCATCGGGACCAGGACTCTCAAGCAGTTGCTCGTCCTGAGTAGTGCCCGGTAGATGTTCGTCAGGCTCGGTTATGTCGGACATGTATTGCCTCTTTAATTTTGGAGTGCGGTGACCTGTCACCGCTTTGGCGGCCGCCACCTGTCGCGGCCTAGCTGGCGTTCAACTCATCATGAGATCAGGGCGTCAAGCCGCCCTGGAGGAAAAAGCGGTGACAGGTCACCGCACTCCAAAATCTAGATACCCATGATGTTGTAGCCGCAATCGACGTAGATCACCTCACCCGTAATCGCCGAGGCCAATGGGCTGCAGAGAAATAGCGCAGTATTACCAACTTCACGTGGGTCGACGTTTCGGCGTAGCGGCGCTTTCTCAGCCGCATGCTTTAGCATCGAGCTGAAATCTGCGACGCCGCGCGCGGAGAGCGTCTGAATCGGACCGGCGCTAATCGCATTGACCCGGATGTTGCGCGACCCTAGATCGTACGCCAGGTAGCGCGTGCTCTGTTCCAGCGCCGCCTTCGCCACGCCCATTACGTTATAGCCGGCCACGACTTTCTCCGCGCCGTAGTAGCTCATGCAAACGATACTGCCGCCTTCGGTCATTAAGGGCATCGCGGCGCGCGCGAGTTGCGGCAGCGAGTAAGCGCTAATCTCGAGCGCGGTCAGGAATGCTTCGCGGGTAGTATCGACGAATTCGCCTGACAATGCTTCGCGAGGAGCATACGCAATGCTGTGAATCAGGAAATCCAGGCGGCCAAACTCTTCGCCCACTCGTTTGAAAGTTTCCTCAACTTCTTCCGGCTTACTGACGTCGCACGGTAATAACAACGAACCGGGCATTGCTTCACTGGTGAGCTCCTCGACATTTTCCTTGAGCCGATCGCCCTGGTAAGTAAACGCGAGCCGGGCGCCGGCTTCGTGCAGCGCTTGCGCGGTGGCCCAGGCGATTGAACGTTTGTTTGCTACTCCGAAAATAATTCCGTTTTTGTTTTTGAGCATCTAGACAACGGTCCTTCTAACAGATTTCACAACTATTGCGGGCACGGCAGTTCGTTACGGTCAAATCAGTCGGTTTTCAGGGTGAATGCCAAAGTATTAGGTAAGTTGAGACGAAGAGCAAGACGCGAGGCCTAATGCTTGAAATGCCGAACTCCGGTAAAGACCATTGCCAGCCCATGTTCGTCGGCTGCGGCGATCACTTCCGCATCGCGCACCGAGCCGCCAGGCTGAATCACGGCGCTAATGCCGTGCTTCGCAGCCTCATCGAGGCCGTCACGAAAAGGAAAGAAAGCGTCGGACGCTAAAACAGATCCGGCAACTGGCAACTGGGCGCGCATCGCGCCGAGTTTCACCGAGTCCACGCGCGACATTTGCCCCGCGCCAACGCCGACAGCTTGCTTATCTTTGACATAGACTATCGCGTTTGACTTTGTGTGTTTACAGACCGTCCAGGCAAACAGTAGATCGCTGATCTCCTGCTCGGTCGGCTTACGCCTGGTGACAACTTTCAAATCTGCCGGTTGCAGTTGATGCGTGTCGCGCGTTTGCACCAGCATGCCGCCGGAAATTTGTTCGTACTCCAGAGACTCATCCTGATCGGAAGCAACAGAGCGAAGAACGCGCAGATTCTTTTTAGAGCGTAGCACTTCAAGCGCCGGCTCCTCGTATCCGGGAGCGATTATGACTTCAGTAAATATTTCCACGAGCGCGCGCGTGGCCGCCTCGTCAACGGGGCGGTTGAAAGCCACCACCCCACCGAAGGCCGATAACGGATCGGTAGCCAGTGCGCGGCGATATGCTTCTTCCGCAGAAGCCCCAAGCGCGACGCCGGCCGGGTTCGTATGCTTGATGATCGCACACGCCATTTCGTCAAAATCGGAAACCAGCTGCCAGGCCGCGTCAGCGTCTACATAGTTGTTGAAGGACATCTCCTTGCCGGCAAGTTGTTCGGCATTCGCAACCCCACCGGCCTGATCAGACGGAGAGTGAGTCTCGATTTCGTATAGAGCCGCGGCTTGATGGGGATTCTCGCCGTAGCGAAGATCAGTCACCTTGTCCAGCGAGAGCTGGTAATGATCCTGAAATTTTTCGTCGGGTTCTGCAGGGTACTCCAGGCCAGTCATCGCCTTCATTGCAGACGAAAAGAGATTCATATAGGTCGACATCGGCGCCACGAGCTCCGGAATTGGCGGGAAGATCTTCGAGCCTTTGGCGCCTTCGAGATTAGCGCTCAGGTAAGGAAAGATCGCGGCGTCGTAAATCGCCGTTCGCATAAACGCGAGACGGGCTAACAGCTCGCGGGTTGCCAGGGTTAGCGCACCGTCGTCCAAAATTAGTTCGGTGCGGATTTGCCGGTACATATCGGGTGAAGTGACTACGGCAACATCTCGGTAGTTCTTTGCTGCTGAACGAATGAGTGCCGGGCCGCCAATATCTATTTGTTCGACTGCCTCTTCTACTGTCACGCCATCGCGAGCGATCGTTTCTGCAAACGGATAAAGGTTGATGACAACCATATCGATCGGCTCGATGCTGTGATCGCGCATTGCCGCCTGGTGGCCGGCGTTGGTGCGAATGCTTAGCAAGCCGCCGTGAATTTTCGGATGGAGGGTCTTCACGCGTCCGTCCATCATTTCCGGAAAGCCGGTCACTTCGGAGACGTCGCGCACCTCGACGCCGGCGTCGCGCAACGCCTTGGCGGTGCCACCGGTGCTGATGATCTCAACGCCGAACTCTTTCAGCTCGCGTGCCAGATCAACCACACCCGTTTTGTCTGACACACTGATTAGAGCGCGTCGGATTTTTCGTAACCCGGTTTCCTGATTTTCAGTCATGTTTAATGAACACCGAACGGAGTTGGATTTCTGAAGGCTAACTGTTTACCCAATCAACTAATAAGACGCAAGTCGCGAGTTAGTTAGTCGAAGCACTTTTTGCGCAAGCGGCTTTGCAACTCTTACTTGATCGCCTTTAGCAACGAGAGCTTCAGGGAGAATTCGTGCGCCCGCGAGTAGCCGTAGTTAGCTAGCTGGTACTCGACACCGGCCGGCAAGCTCACCTTGAAACGATGGTTGCGTCCATCGCGAGCTGCCTCGCCGGCGTAGAATCCCAGCAGGTATTGACTGCGCAAATCCTCTTCAATGGCCAGGAAGATCGGCGCCAGATCGTTGCTTGATTTATTACCTGGCAGCGACAGCGCGGAACTGGCGTTGCCGACCAGAAAATATTTGCCGCCGGTTTTTTCCGCCAGGTCGCGAAAGCCTTTCGAGGGCGGGCGTACGGCTAAGTGCCCATCGATCGGAGCGAATAGCGGCAAGTGAATTACGTAAAACGAAATCTGTTTTTCCAGGGCGGAGCGCACCACGGCACTAGCTTTGATTGAACTCGCATTGTCGAGCCCGTCACTGATTAAGACGACGATGCGGCGTTCAGAGCGAAAGCGGGGAAGAGTGTCAAAGGCACGGACCGCTGCCGCGGCGGCATCGAATATCGCAGTTCGTTGATTTCGCTTAACTGGAAATAAAAACGCCTCGGCGGCTGTTGCGGTGTCTCTGCCAAAGGGCATTACTAAGGAAGGTTGTTCTGCAAAACGGATCACCGCTACGCTCGAGCGCTGGCCAAACCGGCCGAACAATCCGAGCGCGGCTTCACGCTGCTCGGAAACGATATCGCGCAGACTACCTGATTCGTCGAGAGCGAAGACCAGCGCTACCCGGTCAGCGCCTGGGTAGAGGTACAGGCCTGCAGTAACGTGATCGTCGTCTTTCAATGTCAGATCGTGTTCGCTTAACGAACCTGCAGCCGGCATGCGTTTGTCCCTGACACGGATCGGATAAACTAGTAGATCAGTATTGACCTTTACGACTTCGTCGTCATCAGTCTTCGGTTCCTGCGCTTGAAGTTCGATTGGACAGAGCGCGATCAAGATGACAGCGACGCACGCGACTCCCACTAAGAATCGCGCAGCTGTGCGCACAAATCCCACGTTCTGGTTGGAAAGGATTGTTCTTAACCTTGCGGCAGGCAGTTGCATGCAGCCGTTCGGACTAAGTAAAGAACCGGCCGAAAAGCAGAATGGTCAGAATCACAATTATCGTGATGACGATGATCTTTACTAAACTCATGACTAATCCCTCGCGGTTAGGGGACGACAAAAGGGACGAAAACAGGCTGTATTCTAGAATTGCTCCGGCAAAGTGTCAATGAAGTGAGGTGGAACTTGACCGAGTAGCCGGCCAAGTTCCGCCAATTGCCCTCTGAGCCGGGGGTATCGCTACGCTCAACCCCCGGCTACTATCTCGCAGCCCTACGGGTTGCCCCTCACTAAAATGTTACGCCGATCTGCCCCTGAAAACTTCGCGGCGAAACGACGTGCGTGCCACTGAAAGTTGATTGAAAATTGTACAACGCCTCCTTGTTTGTCAGATTGAGCACCGTAAAGCGAAGCGTCACCTTGGGCCCTTCAGTGCGGAAGAGGTTGTCTGTACCGGCACTGAAATCAAACAAATGGCGCGGGGCGATCCGCGGTGGATTGTGGTCATCGCTCGCTGTCCCAGCTGCCGGAATACGTAAGCGCAAGGCCCCGTGAACTGGATCCGCGCAACTTGTGATCGCCTGATTTTGTGTAGCAAAGGTGCTGCCGCAAAAGAGGCCAATCTGTGCCTGCTGATCAGCAGTGAAGGTTAACGCCGTATCGAAGTCAGGAACTGCGCCCGCTACCAGACCGCTATCGTATCGCCAGGTGAAGGCGAAGTAAGGCGACAGCCGTTTCCATTGTTGAACCTGGTACTGGAGCTGCGTGGTCTGCTGGAACGCCTGATCGTGATCGATACGGAAAACACCTCCAGGCAGATCGGAGTTGAAGAACAGGCCGCCGCTCTCAGGCGGGAAGTATCGAGCTCGCGTATGTCCTGCGACCATGAAGGCGGACAGGCCTTTGTAATTTGTCAGGTTGAGCCTGGCACTGATTCCATCAAGTTTCGATGTCTGCCAGGATATTGGGAAGGTAACCGAAGTGTTGAGAAGCACGTTGAAGTCGTAGGCATTGTTTGTACGCTTGTAGAAGTAATCGCCGTCAATCAAAAAGTGACCGCCCAGCGATTGCTGGAAACCGAAATTCAACTGATGCCGTCGACCTGGTGATAAGGGCAGATTGCTGGTGTCACCCAGGATACCGTTACCCAGGCCGCCGGCGCCCGTCGCGCTCGACAGGATCAAGTTCTCATTGTAAGGACTCTCAAAATTGCGCGTGTAAGAACCCCGCAATACGGTGTTGGTTCGCTTGAGAAGGTAAGAAACTCCGAGCCGCGGCTGCAGCAGTTTGCCTCGAGTGATTCCGTTATAGTTATCGAAGCGCAGACCCAGTAGCACCGTTGCATTGCCAAGTGTAAGTGTATCCTGGGCAAAGACGGCCTCCTGCTTGATGTCCGTGTGCCCGCGGAATGCAAAAGGGTTTCCCCCGCGAGTCAGGTCAAAGGGCAATAGGCCGGGCAGGAAGTCGGGACTGGCCGGGTCGTTGAAGTTAGGATCTGTAATGCCGAACTGAAATCCCTCAGTCAAGAACGTGTGCGAGATCTGAACACCAAACTTGGCGTTGTTCGGTCCCTTCACATAAGACAGGTCTGTCTTTATGCCAACGTTATTCAATCGTCGCGACTGGTTGAAGGTAATGGGCTGGTCCGAAAATGGATTGGGGCTGGCAAAGTATCTTACGTTGTCGAGCCGGTAGTATGGATTGATCGACAGAACTGTGGTCGGGCTGAAAATGTGAACGTAACCGGGAGCCAGGTTGAGCGAATTAACTGACTGTCGTTGAGCTTGTCCTGCAGTCTGCTGGTCAAACTCATTCGGCGTCTCAAAGCTATTGCGGGCCAAAAAGAGGTTCAAGTGAAGGTTGTCCTTTGGGTTTGGACTGTAGTCAACGCGATCGAAGATGCTTACCGCCGTGCCCCGGTCATGTAAAACCGTGAACTCCGGAGCGTCGAGAAAGCGACCGGATCGCTCGAAGTTAAGGGCCACGAAGTTTCCGCCTTTCGCATTGCCATAGGCGAGCGCTGCGTCTTCGTGTGTGGTTCCGAAGGTTCCATAGAGTGCATTGAAGCTTCCGGTTGGTTTTTTCTGATTGAGGCCTGAGCGTGTTATGGCGTTAATTACGAGGCTGGTCTTGTCTCCGTACTCCGCCGGCGCTGCTCCCGTAATCACTTCGAGCGACTGGACAGCATTTACCGGAATCTGGGTGGAAAAAGCTTTACTCTGTTGATCAGAAATTGGTTGGTTGTCGAGGGACATGTTGACTTGAGCGTGATCCCCAAGCGGATGCATGAAGCCGTTCGAGTCAGCGACTACTCCCGGAGCTGCCAACGTGACTACATCACTCAAGCCATTGCCTGGCTGCCTAACAGGCAAACGGTTGATCAGGCTCTTGTCGACATCCGTATGTGTCGAAGGAATGTTCTCCAGGAATTCACTGCTGTCTGAGGTGACAGTGACAGACTCATAAGTCCCGGCCACCGTGAGCGCAATATTCAAAGTGATGGCAACGGCAGTGCGAACACTAATGCTGCCATGGACTCCCGTAAAGCCTGCGGCTGAAGCGTCGAAGACATAATTATTGAGAGGTACATTGTTGAACCGAAACGTGCCGTCTGTGCCTGTTACTACTGTTTGTTTGTAACCGGTGACTGCATTTTCAATTGTTACCGAAGCGTTTGGAACCACAGCATTATTCGCATCGGTGACCGTGCCAGACACTGTTCCGGCCGTCAATGATTGGCCAAACGCGGTGTAAGTGAAGATCAGGATCAGAGCCAGACAGAAGAAGGCTCGAATTGTTTTCGGGAAGAAAAATCTCTTGGTCATTGCTTTATCTCCTAAATGATTGCTCGTGGAAATCTGGACCGACGCCAGGAGGTTTGCCGTGAAGCAAACCCCTGGCGACAGCAGACGGTGTTCGCCGGATTCAAACTGATGGGTTAGACCCCGGACGAGCCAGGCTTTAGATCAGGAGATAAAGGGAGGCGCACGGCCTTTGATGGGCGTGTCAACTTGTGAGCGAAAGTTTTGTAAAGCACGGTTCGGAACCGCCGCTCTCTCGTTAGGCGGAGGCGCCTGCAGACGAAAGGTTATAAGAGCGGTTGAAAAATTCTGATGTAGTTGGCAAATGAGGCAGTCGCCGCAACTGAGCAAAGTTGTCTTGACTTTGGTTTCCGTTGCCGGGTCAGAAAAGTTGGAAGCGGCGATTACCCTGGTGGGGGCGGTCAGGCTTGCGTGAGTGTGCGCGGCTTCGACCGTGGTTCCGAAAACAATGAAACCAAGCAGCAGCAACGAGAGCACGCGAGTAAACGCGCCCTGCGGCTTAGCTAACCTTGAATTTCGCTCGCTACTCATTGCTTTGGGATAGTGTCATTTAAGCCTTTGCGGCTTCTGCTCTGCGAGCAGCGCGGCGCTCTACCCACTCGTAAACCATTGGTAGAATCACTATTTTGATCGGCCGCGTGACCAGTCCGCCAACTACCACGATCGCCAGCGGCTTCTCAATTTCCGCGCCAGTACCGGAGGAGATGATGAATGGTATCAAGCTGATGCTACCTATCAGCGCGCTCAATAACTCTGCTCGCAGCCGCACGCTCGCGCCGGTAATCACTGCCTCGTGTAGCTCCATGCCCTTAGCCCGAAGCTTGTTGATGTAAGACACCATCACCATTCCGTTTTGCACTGCAATCCCAAAGACAGCGATGAACCCAACGATCGCCGGCACACTCAATGGGAATCCAGAGATCAGCAGAAACGTGGTGCTACCGACAAGCGCGATGGGAATGTTGAAGATGATCGTCAAGGTGTTGCGGAGCGAACTGAAGCAGGCATAGATGAGCACAAACACCAGCAGCAGCGAAATCGGTATGGCAATCAACAGTCTGCGCGTGGCTTGTTGTGCGTTTTCGAATTGCCCGCCCCAGGTGATGAAATATCCTGGCGGCGTCTTGACTTGCGCCGCAACCGCCGCTTGCGCGTCGTGAACGAAGCCGCCAATATCCCGCCCGGTAACATTGCACTTCACCACCAGGCGTCGCAGAGCGTTTTCACGGCTCACTACGGCATCGCCGCTCGATAGTCGGAAGGTCGCCAACTGTCCCAGCGGCACACTTCCGCCAACCGGCGCAGCGATCAGAATATCGCTAAGCTTTTCAACCTGGTTGCGGTAGTTTTCTTTCAGCCGGACGAATATTGCGAAGTGACGTTGTCCTTCGAGCACGTCAGTGGCCTCATCTCCGCCGATAGCAATCTTTGCGACTTCGAGCACCTCAGCGATGTTGAGCCCATAACGAGCCAGCTTATCGCGATCCAAAGAAATTTCCAGATGTTCCTCGCCTTCGGACTGTTCAACTGCCAGGTCTTTGACGCCGCGTATGCGAGACATAGCGTCGCGAATCCCTTCGGCCACTCGCGCCAGCGTGTCGCGATCTTCACCGAACACTTTCACCGCGATCTGTGCGTTTATGCCCGATAAGAGTTCATCGTTGCGCGTTTGAATAACCTGTGAAAAGTTAAACTCGACGCCGGGAAAATTCTCCACCCGATGCCGCATCGCATCAACTAATTCATCCTTCGTCCTGGCTGTAGTCCATTTCTCTTTAGGCTTCAGACGCACATACATTTCGTCGTTACTGACACTTTCAGGATCGCCGCCCAACTCCGCCCGCCCGATCTTGGCGACCACAGTTTCGACCTCGGGAAACTCACGCAATGACTTTTCGATTTGGGAGGAAACTTCGATTGCTCGCGGCAGCGAGATGCTGGCCGGCATCGTGGCTCGCACCAGCATGTTGCCTTCGTCGATAGTTGGCAGAAACTCGCTGCCAAGTATGAAGACATCGGCAGCGCTCCACACGAGCAATAGCGCCGCCATGATCAATGTGAGATAGCGATGACTAATGGTCCACTTGAGCACTGGAACGTAAATGCCCTTGATGAAACCGATGATCGGGTTGGTGCGAACTTCACCTTGCTTAAGCCGCAACCACAAGGCGCACAGCATCGGCGCAATGCACAGTGCCATCAACATCGAGCCAATCATCGAGAACGTGACGGCGTAAGCGAGCGGCTTGAACAATTTGCCTTCAACGCCTTGCAACGTGAAGACGGGCAGGAAGACCGCTATGACAATGAGAATGGCGAAGAACATCGGCCGCCCGATTTCCTGGGCGGCCACCAGGATGGCCTCGCGCATGGAATGTTCACGGTGTTCTTCGAGATGGCGATATATGTTTTCGACCATCACGACGGTCGCGTCAACCATCATGCCGATGCTTATAGCCAGTCCCCCAAGCGACGTAAGATTGGCCGAAAGCCCCGAATACCACATGAGAATGAAAGCGACGAGCATACAAAACGGTATCGCGGCAGCGGTTATCAGCGAACCGCGAAAATCCCCGAGCAGTAGCAAGAGGATTAACAGGACCAACACCTCACCTTCGATCAGCGACTTCACCACCGTGTGTATGCTGTTATCAACCAGCTCCGACTGATCATAGTAGTCAACGATGCTTACGCCCGCGGGTAGCGACTTATTGATCTCGCCTACTTTTTCCTTTATCCGCTCAATCACCTCTTTGGTGTTTTCATTAATTCGTTTAAGGACTATCCCGGTGACTACTTCGCCCTGACCGTCTTTGGTGACCGCACCCTGCCGGAGTTCATTCCCGACTTCGACCTGCGCCACGTCGCTCACGCGAATAGGTGAACCGCCGCGCGATTCCAGCACGATGTTCTTTATGTCTTCGATGTCCTTGACCAGACCCAGTCCACGTACGACGTATTGTTCATCGCCGTGCTCGATGAAGTTAGCTCCAGTGTTTTGATTATTGTTCTGAATTGCTTCGAAGAGAGATTTGATTGGGATGTTGTAATTGACCAATGCCTGCTGATCGACGATGACGTGATACTGCTTCACGTCTCCGCCAAAGCTAAGCACGTCGGCGACGCCGGGCACCGTGCGCAATTGCAGTTTTACGATCCAGTCCTGGATAGTCCGTAGCTCCTGAGTGCTCTTGCCGGGTCCGACGATTTGGTAAAGATAAACTTGTCCGGTTCCGGTGGTGATCGGTCCCATGCCTGGTTCAAACCCCTCGGGAATGCGATCCTTTGCCAGTGAGAGACGCTCGAAAACCTGCTGTCGCGCGAAGTAGACGTCGACATCGTCGCGAAAATAAACAGTCACTACCGACAAGCCGAATTTTGAAATCGACTGCACCCGCACCACTCCCGGTATCCCGTTCATAACGTTCTCGATGGGAAAGGTTATGAGCTGTTCGACTTCCTGTGGAGCTAGTCCCTGGCCTTCGGTGTCTATTTCCACTTGCACCGGGGTGACATCCGGAAAAGCATCTACATTTAACTTCGTGAGGGCCAGAATGCCGCCAGCCGTAATGAGCATTGACACGACGGCAACCAGCAACCGCTCGCGATAAAAAAAGGCAATGAAATTGTCGGTCATGATTGGACCTGGCTCGTTTTCGGCGTTCTCGGTTCTATTACTGAGTTTGGGTTTGTTGAAGTAAGAGGTAGTTTCCCTTTACGACCACCTTATCGCCCGCAGCCAGCCCCTCGATAATTTCAACCCGATCGTTGCTGGCTATCCCCACGGCTACTTCACGCTTCTTGTAGCCGTTACCGTCCGCGACGAAGACAACCTGCTTCTCGCCATCTTTGAGGACAGCCGATTGAGGAATTGAAATGGCAGTACTATGCAGGTCGGTAACGATTTCCACATTGGCAAACATGTCGGGTTTGAGTCTGGCGTCAGGGTTTGGCACCTCAGTGCGAACCTTTACACTTCGGGTCTCCGGATCCACTACGCTCGAAATCAGAATCACCCTGCCTGAAAAGCTCGACCCTGGAAACGCCGGCACCTTAACCTTCACGTCCTGACCGAGCCTCACTCGCTCAAGATCCTTTTCGAATACGTTTGCGTCGATCCATACCCGCGAGATATCGATTATCTTGAACACGTTTGCGTCCGAACCGACGGTGGCGCCGACGGTGCCATTGCGTTCGATTACGATGCCTGCGATTGGAGCGGTGAGGGAAAACATGGCGCCCAGGCTCGATTTGCTCGCCAGCGCGTCGACCTCTGAATCTTTCAATCCGAGTATGAGCAAATGGCGGCGCGCCGATGTGAGCGCCGCCTTAGCCCCGGCAACAGAGCTGGACGCCGAAGCCTTTGCCAGCTCGAGGTCATGCTCGGCAGCCTCGACATTTTTCCCAGCCGTAATGCTCTTCTCAAAAAGCATCCTGGTACGGTCGTAAGTGGCTTGAGCAAACTTGACCTCAGCGGCTGAGGTGCGACGAGCGTTCTCAAAGTCCGCGAGTGCTTTGAGGTAGTCAGCCTCGGCCTGATCGATGTCCGCTGACTCGAGGTCGGCCAGCTTCTGCCCTTTCTTCACCTTGCTACCCTGGCCGGCGTAAAGACGCACGAGCCTGCCTTCATGGACCGGACCGATATTGGCCATGTGGTCCTCAGGCACAAGGATCTTTCCAGTGGCTGCTATGCTGCGGGCGATGGGTTGTGGCGCCACGATTTCCATTTCTATCGCATGGCTTTGCGCTGACTGCGATGTCGCGGCCCCAGGCTGGAGGCCGCTTGAGGGTGCGTTCGCTGTTTTACTGCAGCCTTGATAAATCGGCACCATGAGAAGCGGTGGAATAAATAAGAGCTGAAGTCGTCTTGGTTTGAACATGCGGTGCTCCTTATCGCCCAAACTTAGTTGGCATTTACTTTTGCAGCGGAGTGGCCGTCGCCAACTCAAGATCAAGCAGCGCTGCCTGGTAATCAAACAGCGTCTGGTAAAAGCCGGCGAGGGTTTCGCGCCGTGTGCGGATCGCATCCAGCAGCTCAATTGTCGAGCTTTCACCAGCCTTCACGGAAAACTCGGTTAACCGCTGAATATCATCGACTTTGGTAAGCACTCCACCGCGGTAGAGCTCCACTCGTCGCTTCTGAATCTCAAATGCAACCGCTGCTTTATCCACCTCGCTCAACACTTGATTGGCAATCAGTTGCTGTTGGCTCTGGGCCTTCATTTTTTGAATGAGGGCCTTAGCTCGCTCGCCTTGATTGCGATCATGTACCGGCAACTGAATGCCGACGCCGAAGTTGTAGGTGCTGCCGCCCTGCGGAACTTGTTCTACCCCCGCTCCCAGGTTGAGATCAGGAATGCGCTGAGCGTCTTGTAAGCGAATGGAAGCATCGGCGGCGCGTTCACTGAGTTGGGCGGCCTTTAAATCAGGCCGTGCGGCCAGCGCTTTGTCGCGCAGTTCAGCTAGCGAGAACTCGTAGGGTTGGTAGTAGTCAATTGACCCCGCCGCCTCTATATCCATAGCTCGATAGTCTCCACCCAACGTCACCCGCAAGTCGCGCAATGCAAGTTCGTAGTCCTTTTCCGAATTGGCTACGTCCGTATCGAACTTGAATTTTTCAATCTCCAGGCGCTGCAGGTCCAAGCCCGAGATCTCGCCAAGCTGGAAGACTTCCTTTGTGTGATCCACGATTTCCGCGAATGTCTCCTGGTTCGCTTGTGCCAGCTTGAGCAGCGATTCGGCCAGGAGCACAGTGTAGAACTTCCTCTTCACGTCGTTAGTCAATTGCCACAGGACTGTTTGAAACTCCGCCCGGGCCACTTCGGAATTTGCATTGGCTTCAGCGATCCGTTTGCTTCGCTTTCCACCGAGCTCGAAAGTTTGTGAGATGTTGTAAGAAAAAGTCTGTGGGTTGACAAAATTCTCTCTGAAATCGAGAGGGATATCCGAGAATCCGACACTGAGCTCCGGGTTCGGGCGGAGCTGCGCAGTCAGTTTTTCAGCGTCGACGGTGTCGATGTCGTAGCGGGCCGCCACCAGCTGAAGGTTCTGCTGCAAAAAAATCGACACGGCTTCCGAAATCGTAATGGACCGTTTCCCAGGAGCTTCCTGCGCCTGCTGCTGAGCGCGCGACTTCGCAGCGATGTCGGCATCAATCCCGTTCAATCGTTCTGGCGATTTTCCGAGCGGGACGTGGACCTGCGCCGCGACAGAGCCGGCGCGATCCTGATCAAGAATCGGTGACCATCCCTGCGCGAAGATCGTTTGGAGTAATAATAGAGAGAATGAAACTAACAGTAAGAACCTGAGAAGAGTCTTGAGAACCATTGCTGGTGAATCTCCTGATAATGCGCCTAATGATTGCGGGCCACTTCCAGATGTTCAGTCTCATAAGTTTCACAAACTTTGAGACAGAGAGCTGGCGCAGCTGCGCTAAAGACTCACGTATGGCGAAGCGCCATAGGTAAGGCGGCGATTTAGCAGGAGATTTGTGGTGGGGCTCTGCCGGCTCGAGGCCTACTCGTTTGCGAGTGAACCGAGGCAGTAGTTAAATGGAAAGATTTGGAACCCGCTGACGATGGGCCACAACTGGGTGGAACCGAGATTACAGTTGCAGAGAAATTCTGATGTAACTGACAAATGAGACAATCGCTGCAGCCCAGCAGGGTATTACTTGCTTTTGTTTCCGTTGCTGGATCCGAAAAGCTTGACGCGCCGACTACGGTGTTTGCTGCTGCCAGGCTTCCATGCGTGTGCGCAGCTTCAACGGTCGTCCCATAGAAAATGAAACCCAACAACAGCAAGGACAGCACGCGGGTAAACGCATAGCGCCGGCGGCCCGAGTTTAGTTTTCCGTATCTAGTCACTTTTTTGCGAGCTATGTTAGAGTCCTGAGCAGCAGTATAAGGATGTCTACCAGCACTGTCAAAATTGTTTTTGGCCCACCAGACCGGCAAATTGTTTTTCAAAATCGGCAGGCCCCATCCAATCGATTGCGTCAATTCTTTGGAACAATGACTCGCGTTTTTAGTACGCAGGCGAGCCTATTAGCGGCTTGCGCGCTGCTGAGTTTCGCAAGCTTCGCCACTATTAACGCGCAAACGCTCAACGCGCGAATTAGTGTCGTTTCCACCGCGCCTGCCAGGATCAAAATCGAGACACATTTGCCCAACACGACGACCATTCTGTCGTTTCGCAATACCTATGGCGGCGTGCTTGGGCTCGGCGAAAGGATTGAAACGGTTGAAGGAATCAGGGATAACGGCGAGAGGGTCCGCCTGGAGAAGCTAACGGCCGGAGAATTCAAATCCGTCGAAGGATTCTCGCGATTCATTTACGAGGTTAATGTTGCTGGGCCCCTTCGACCTGGCGACCTCTCGCATGTCTCGTCGCTTAATTCTGAGTATGGCCTCTTGATGATGGCGGATTTGTTACCGCAGTCAACTGGAAATTCCGACAAGTGGGTTTCGGCTTCGATCAATGTTGACGTCCCTAATGGTTGGACTATCTCCTCGAACACTAAAAAGGAAGGCTCGCAGTTTTCAACTGATGATCCGGATACGGCGGTTTTTCTTGTTGGAGATTCATTACACGAAAAACTCCAGCGACTCTCGACTAATAACTTCTCAATACTTACAGCCGGCAAGTGGCCCTTCTCGGATAGTGACGCGACGAAGATTGCCGGGAAGATTCTGGAAGAATACTCGCGAGTTACCGGGTTTAAGCTCAAGCGCAATGTAACGTTGATGCTGGTCCCTTATCCGGGAGAAGCCGGTCCGCAAAGTTGGAGCGCGGAAACGAGGGGCAACGTAGTTGTTTTATTGTTAGGAGCGAAGGCCAGGAAAAAAAGTGTTCTGTCCCGGCTGGGAATCGTTCTGAGTCACGAGCTGTTTCATCTTTGGGTGCCAAACTCTTTGAAGCTCGAGGGCGATTACGACTGGTTTTTTGAGGGCTTCACTCTCTATCAG